>Ga0335075_10006615_pt1 | contig 17881 bp, 19 predicted proteins | sample Lox_Sample_24_FD_206723 | JGI IMG/M metagenome (GOLD analysis project Ga0335075, IMG submission 206723) | Soil microbial communities from Loxahatchee National Wildlife Refuge, Florida, United States - Lox_Sample_2.4 | ecosystem: Environmental > Terrestrial > Soil > Wetlands | place: USA...
TGACCTCGGGCGGGAGGATCGTGTGGCCCGCGGCGGCGCTGTGCAGCGCCTGGGCGATCTCGCGGCGGTCGGCGTTCTTGGTCAAATAGCCGCGCGCCCCCGCCCTGAGCGCGGCGATGATCGTCTCGTCGTCGGCGTACGTGGTGAGCACGACGATCGCGACGTCCGGGTGCTCGCGGGTCAGCCGCTCGGTCGTGCCGACGCCGTCCAGCACCGGCATGTGCAGGTCGAGCAGGATCGCGTCCGGGTGGTGCTCGGCGACCGCGGCAAGCGCCTGCTCGCCGTCGGCGACCACGGCGACGACCTCGAGGTCGCCCATCACCTCGAGCAGCATCTGCAGCCCCTCGCGGACGACGGTCTGGTCGTCTGCGATCACGATCCGCAGACGCTCGCGGTGTGACGGACCCGTCGCGCTCACCGTGCCAGCCGTGCCTGCACGACCCAGCGGTCGCCCACCGGGCCGGCGTGGAGCTTGCCATCGATCAACCGCAGCCGCTCGTGCATCCCAGCGAGACCGTACCCGCCTGCGCTGAGGGGCTGTTCGCCCACCACGCCGTCGGCGCCGGCGAGCGCGTTCTCGACGCGCAGCTCGACGCCGTCGTCGGCGTACTGGAGCGCGATCGTCGCCGGCTGGCCGGCGGCGTGCTTGACGGCGTTGGTCACCGCCTCCTGGGCGACGCGCAGCAGCGCCAGGCTGGCGGCCGGGCTGAGCGCGTAGGGCTCGCCGCTGACCGTCAACGCGCCGGGGCGCTCCTCGACCAGCGCGGCCAGCGCTTGGGGCAGCGGCGGCGTGTCGGTGCGCAGCGCCCGCACGGCGCGCCGCGTCTCGGTCAGCCCCTCATCGACGAGCCGCCGTGCGCCGGCCAGCGCGTGCAGCGCGCGCTCGATGTCCTGGCGCTCGGACAGCATCGCCTCGGCGGCCTGCAGCTGGATGCCGAGCGCGCTGAGCGAATGAGCGAGCACATCGTGGACCTCGCGGGCGATCCGCGAGCGCTCGGTCAGCGTTGCGGCGCGCTCGGCCTCGAACTGCGCCCGGCGGGTCTCGGCGAGCAGTGCCTGCGCCTGCTCGGTCTGGGTGCGGTAAGCGCGCCGGTAGCGGCCAGCGACCGCCAGCCCAGCCAGCAGCGCTGGATACCCGAGCACCGTGCCGAGGTCCGTGTTGGCGTAGTTGATCGCGCCGATCTCGACCGCGAGCACGCCGGCGAGCAACGTGACCGCCAGCCCGGCGAGCGGCAGGTCGACCCCGGCGGCCAGCATGCTGACGATCGCCACCGCCAGCACGCTGGTGTCGTGATGGGAGGTGGCGGCAAAGCCGCCCACGGCGGTGATCACCGTCAGGCTGGCGAACAGCGAGCGCCCGGCCCACGGCGCCGGCAGGCGCTCGCCCGCCCACCAGGCGAGCAGCGCCGCCGTCGCGATCGCCAGCTCGGCGATGGCGGCGGCGATGCTCCCGCCGGCGCTGAGCACGACCGCGGCGACGATCACGAACACGCCTACGCGCAGCCGCCACTGCCAGGTCCTCAGCAGCGCCAGGCTCTCGCCGCGATCTGACAGCCTCCACCAGCCGGACACCGTCGCTCAGCCCTCGCGTCCGGTGGAGCTCGCGAACCAGCCGGCGCCGAACACGCTGCCATCCTGCTCGGGCGCGAACGGGATGCCGGCGGCGATCGCACGGGGTACGACCACCAGCGCCTGGGCGGCGCGGTTGAGGCCGAGCATCAGCAGGATCGCCGCGGTCCCGCCGGCCAGCTGCGCGCCGTCAGCGTGCGCGACGGCGGTGATCGTCAGCCGGCTGAGGACGAGGGCGCCCCACAGCCACAGCCCGCGCTTGGGGAGCTGCGCCCACAGGTGTCCGTCGCGGCGCTCCAGGCGCGTGATCGCGCCAAGCGCGGCGCCGGTCGCGATGGCGATTGCCGCGCTCACGACCAGCAGCACGATATCCGTCGCATCGGTGTGCGACTTCTGGGCGCTGATGTCGAGGATGCCGAGCACGGTCAGGACCGCGGGCAGCACGACCAGACGCTTGCCGCTCAGCGCGCTGCCGAGCACCTGCTGCCCGATGACGAAGACGATGATTCCGACTACCACCAGCACTGTCAAAAGGGACATCTGAGGACCTCCTTCGCGGGTCGCTTGACTGTCGTTGACGCTACGGCCCCGCGGCGGCGCGCACATCGCCCTGCGGCGTGATTTGCCGGTTTGATCTGGGGTTGAGCTCCAGGTTGAGCGCAGGGTTGAGAGCGGCGTACCGTCAACCTACGATCGCCCTGCAAACCAGCCTGTGCGGCATCGCGATGACGCTCGCGCGCACCGTCGGCCTAGTCGCCCGCGCTCAGCGCGCCATCAGCAGCTCGAGCGTGAGCGACGAACGCGTACACGGCGCCCTGTGCGAGATGCCCGGCGACCTCGCGGTCCGGGGCGCCGGCGACGATCGTTGTGCCCGATGCCGCGACCGAGCGGCCGAGGCTGTCGCCGGGCGCGCCGCGGGAGGCGGTCAGCTCTTCTGTCTGGGTCGCGTCGCGCCAGCCGGAGGAGGGTCGGTGTCGATGTCGGCGCGTGCGCGGCGGAGGCGCCGGCCGGCGTGACCGGCGACGCGCCCCACCACACGGCGACGGTCGCCGCAGCCACGCCCGTCAGCACCGCCATGTGCAGCCGCCCCATGACATCTAGTGTACTAGTTCACTAAAACAACTTCACGCTCGCCGGCGCGCCGCCGCCGCCGATATCCACTACGTCGAGGTGTGCTTCATGGACACGCAGGACGGTCGCAGCCACACCCAGCTGGGGATGGAGCGCATCATCAAGATCGTGAAGTAGCGCCGCAGCGCCGTGCTGGGGTCGCCGGGGGCGCCAGAATGGACGCACATGAAGCACGCGCGAGACGAGCTTGCTCTGAGGCGGCTGACTGAGCGGGCCCAGCGGCTGACACGGCTGAGCGCCGATCACCCGCTGGCGCTCGACCTCGTGGTCTGCCTGACCGTCGCTGCGGTCAGCGTCGCGGGGCTCGCAGTCCAGCACCGGCTGACCACGCTCGCTGTGGTCTTCTGCGCCGCGCTATGCGCTGCGCTGCCGCTGCGCCGCCTGCACCCCGTCCTGTGTTTCGCGGTGATCGCCACGATCGCGCTCGCGCAATGGCTGCTCGCCGCCCCGCAGCTCGCCGACGTGTGTGTGCTCATCGCCCTGTATTGCGTGACCCTGGACGGCAGCCTGCTCGCCGCCTCGCTCGCCGCCGCGGTCGTGGAGGCGGGTGCGATCATGGCGGCGGTGCGGTGGTCGCCGTACGAGCCGCTGAAGGTGTGGGTCGGCCTCAGTGGGCTGGCGACCGCGGCCGGCGTGCTCGGCGTGTCGGTCCGTTGGCGCAGGGCGCTGCTGGCCTCGCTGCAGGAGCAGGCGGCGCGGCTGGAATTCGAGCGCGACCAGGAGGGTCGGCTGGGGGCCGCCGCCGAGCGCGCCCGCATCGCGCGCGAGATGCACGACATCGTCGCGCACAATCTCAGCGTGATGATCGCGCTGGCCGATGGGGCCACGTACGCGATGGACATCTCGCCGGAGCGCGCCGCAGAGGCGACGCGGCGGGCCGCCTCCACCGGCCGCGAAGCGCTCGTCGAGATGCGCAGGCTGCTGGGCGTGCTGCGCGAGGAATCCTCCGCGCAGCCGCTCGAACCGCAGCCGAGCCTCGGCCGGCTCGACGAGCTGCTGGCGCGCGTGCACGCAGCCGGCATTCCCGTGACGATGGACCTGGACGGAGATCCGCATGCGCTCGCCGACGGCGTGCAGCTGACCGTGTTCCGGGTCGCTCAAGAGGCGCTCACGAACACGCTCAAGCACGCTACCCGTCCAACCCGCGCGCATCTCGCGTTGCGTTGCCGGCCGGGACGGGTCGAGCTCGAGGTCACCGACACGGGCGAGGCTCGCGCGGCACCCACCTCCGGCGGGCGTGGCCTGCACGGGATGCGCGAGCGCGCGGCGAGCTACGGGGGCAAGCTCGAGGCCGGCCCCGGCCCCCGCGGCGGCTGGCGCGTGCGCCTGCTGCTCGATCCCGACGCCCAGGCTGCTCCACGATGACCGCCGGGGTGCTGCTGGCCGACGACCAGGAGCTGATGCGCATGGCGTTCCGCATGGTCATCGACAGCCAGCCGGACATCGAGGTCGTCGGCGAGGCCGCCAACGGCCGCGAGGCGGTGCAGGCCGCGCTGCAGTTCGCACCGGACGTCGTGCTCATGGACGTGCGCATGCCCGAGAAGGACGGCGTGCAGGCTACGCGCGAGATCATCGCCTCCGAGAGCGCCGCGCGGATCATCATCCTCACCACGTTCGACCTCGACGAGTACGTGTACGCGGCGCTGCGCGCGGGGGCGAGCGGCTTCCTGCTGAAGGACACCCCGCCGGCCGACCTGCTGACGGCGATCCGCGCGGTCGCCAGCGGCGACGCGGTCGTCGCGCCGAGCGTCACCCGCAGGCTGCTGTCCACGTTCGCCCATCGCCTGCCCGTCCCCGGCCGCCCAGACGCGGGCCAGCAGGAGCGCCTGGCGCTGCTCACGGCGCGCGAGCGCGAAGTGCTCACGCACGTCGCCGGCAGCCTCTCGAACGCCGAGATCGCCGAGCGTCTCGTGCTCTCCGAGGCGACCGTCAAGTCCCACGTCGGGCGCATCCTCGCGAAGCTCGAGCTGCGCGACCGCGTGCAGATCGTCGTGTTCGCGTACGAGACCGGGCTCGTGACGCCCTCCCACACCTGAGATGCGACGCGCGGGCGCCGCGGCAAAGGCCGTGTCCGACCTCGGTAGCAGCCCGGTGCCACCGCGAGGTGGACGGGCGTGCGCGCCAAGATAGTCCTGCAGGGCGTTGTCCGCGAGCCGCGCACGCCCTACGGTGGCGGGGTGAGCATCGCGCGAAATGTGACCGGGCGCCCGCGCGCTCGCGCGCGACGATGAGCGCCGAGAGCGTCGGCGCAGGCCCGAGCCCCGGCGCTGGCACGGGCCGGCGTCCCGGCGTTGACTGGCGGCGCGCCGAGTTCGTCCTCACGCTGCTCGGCTTCCTCGGCTTCCTCACGCTGCCGATCCGTATCACCACGATCTACGACGGGCTGCCCGCGCATCCACTGTTCGTGCACGTGCCGGTCGTGCTCATCCCGACCACGGTGGTGGCGGCGGTGGTGTTCGTGTTCAAGCCGGCGTGGCTCTCGCGCTACGGCATCGCGCTGGCGGTGGTGTCGATCATCGCCATGAGCTCGATCTTCATCACCATGCAGGCCGGCGCCGCGCTGCGTGCGGCACTCAACCTGCAGGGTGAAGCCGCGAAACTGATCTCCGAACACTCGCAGGCGGCGCACATCCTCGCGATCGTCTACGTCGTCTTCACGGCCACGCTGATCGTCACGTTCGCCGCCCAACGCATCTCCGGCGGCATGCCCACCGGCCTGACGATCCTCGACCAGCTGCTGTCGCCGAAGTCGGTGCTCGCAGGGCTGCGCGTCGTACTCGTGCTGCTGGCGATCGTCGCCGGCTACATGGTCTTCAGGACCGGCGACCTCGGCGCGAAAGCAGTGTGGGAGGGACGGCTGCAGGCCGCCAAGCACGAGTTCCCCGGTGGCCCTCCAGGTGAATCACGGCTGTTCGGGCCGCCGGGCGGCGGCCCTTGATCGGGGGCGAGACCTCCGCGGGGCTCATGCTGCGCCAACGCCGGGGCGCCCCGCGAGCTCGCTGAGAAAGTCCCTGAGCACGCGGACGAGTCCGCGCGGGTTCTCGACTTGGATGTTGTGGCCGGCTGCCGCGACGCTGGCCCAGCGTCCGTCGGGCAGCGAAGCTGCGAACGTCGCCGCCTGCTCGGCGCTGAGGACGTCGCTGTCGGCGCCGCGCACCACGAGCACCGGACAGGCGATCGCCGGTGCGCAGTCGTGCAGCCGCTCGAGGCTCGCCATCAGGCTCGCGAAGTGCTCGGGGGTGAGCCGCCGTGGGTCGTACTTCCACGTCCACGTCGCGTCGGGCAGACGCCGGAGGTTGTGCAGCAGGCTGTGACGCAGCACGCGGGGGTCTCGCTGGGGGTGGCGCGCGCGGGCGCGGCGCACGAAGTCCTCCACCGGGCCGGGTCCCGGATCGGCCACATGGTCGATGATGCGCCGCGCGCCTTGCAGTTGAACGTCGGGCCCGACGTCGAGCAGCGCGACGCCCGCCAGCTCGTCCGCCGCGCCGGCGGCGGCGTGTGCCAACGCGCTCATGCCGCCGAGCGATTGACCGACCAGCACCGGTCGTTCCAGCGCCAGCTCACGGATCAGCCCGCCGATGTCGCGTGCGTGCGCGTCGAGCGCATAGTCGAGGGCCGGCGACCACTCGCTGTCGCCGTGGCCGCGCAGGTCGAGCGCCAGGCAGTGGTAGCTGGAGCACAGCGTCAGGCACACCACGTCCCACGTGTGGGCGGTCATGCGCCCGCCGTGGAGGAACAGCAGCGGCGGACGCGCGCGCTGGCCCCAGTCGAGGTAGTGCAGCCGCAGCCCGTCCACCACGATGTGGCGATCGCCCGGCACGCGCACCTCCGCCACGTCCAGCCCGGCGAGCTCGCTCGCCAGCCGCAGGTGGCTCACCGTCTCAGCCTGCGATGGCATCGCCGCTCACCGCGGCTCGCTCCCCGCGTACAGCCCATGTTGCAGCAGATCCGTTCGCGCGCGCATCCAGCGGGTCACGTTGGCCTCGCTGAGCAGCTCGCTGCCGAGCTCGCGCTCGATGAGCGCTCGCAGCAGCAGCGGCCCGACGATCAGGATCACCTGGTGCATCGCGCGCCAGAACGGGTCCGTGTCGGCGCGCAGGACGCCAGCCGCGACCAGGCGCTCGTCCTTGCCGGCGAACACGAACAGGCGGTGAAACAGCTGCGCGCTCGCCTCGGTCCCCTCGGCGAGCGCGCGGCCGAGGTAGTCGCACAGTGTCGGCTGGCCGCGCAGGAACGCGGCGACCACCTCCGCACGCGCCGCCAGCAGCTCAGCCCCCGCACCCTCGATCGGCACCTCGCTGAGCGTCGCGTTGATGCGCGCGAGCACCGCCTCGTCCACCGCGCGGATCAAGCCCTCCTTGGAGCCGAAGTGGTGGACGACGAGTCCCGGAGAGACGCCCGCCGCGCCGGCGACCGCTCGCAGCGAGCTCGCCGCCACGCCGTTGGCGGCGAACAGCTCCATCGCCGCGTCGCGGATGCGCGCCTTGGCGGTGAGATCTTGATCCAAGATCGTGACTGTGCGCATGAGCAATTTACTATACGCTTGTTCAGTCACGTGAGCGACCCCAACACCGCACCGGACTTCTCTGCTGCCGCGCTCATCACCATCGACGTCCAGCGCGACGTGCTCGACGGCGGGCCGTTCGAGATCGCCGGCACCTCCGCCGCGCTCGAGCACATGCGCGAGCTGGCCCATGCCTTCCGTGCGATCGGCGGGCCGATCGTGCACATCGTCCGCCTGTACCGCTCCGACGCCAGCAACGTCGATCTGTGCCGCCGCAGCGTCGTGCGCGGCGGCCTGCGCGCGTTGACCCCCGGCGAGCCCGGCTCTCAGCTCGCGTCCGAGCTGTTGCCCGAGGCCACCCTGGAGCTCGATTATCAGACGCTGCTCGCCGGCGGCGTTCAGCTGCTCGGCCCGCGCGAGGTGGCGATCTACAAGCCCCGCTGGGGCGCGTTCTACCGCACCTCGCTGGAGGACCACCTGCGCGAGCTGGGCGTCAACACGCTCGTGTTCACCGGCTGCAACTTCCCCAACTGCCCGCGCACCTCCATCTACGAGGCCAGCGAGCGAGACTTCCGCGTGGTGCTCGCGCGCGACGCGCTGTCCGGGCTGTACGAGCGCGGTGAGCGGGAGCTTGCCGCCATCGGCGTCCGCCTAATGTCCGCCGGCGAGGTGACCGAGGCGCTTCGTCGCTGCACCGTGGAGGTCGCGAGAGATGAGTGACCCCGAGGCGGCTGCCGTGAGCATCCGCGAGCTGTACGCCGGGGACACCCGCCTGGCCCATCGGACGATGCGTCATCTGCGGCCGGCGTACGCGGACGAGCAGGAGTTCGTCGATTACGTCGACGGTGTGCTGCGGCCCGCCGGCTACCGCCTGCTTGGAGCGTTCACCCCCGATCACCAGGCGGCCGTGGCGGTCGCTGGCTTTCGCACCGGCGAGAACCTCGCGTGGGGTCGGTATCTCTACGTCGACGATCTCTCGACCGCGCCCGATGCACGGCGCCGGGGATGCGCGGGGGCACTTTTGGAGTGGCTCGTCGAGGAGGCGCGCGGGCTCGGCTGCGCGCAGCTGCACCTCGACTCCGGGACCGGCGCCGAGCGCTTCGACGCGCATCGCGTCTACCACGCGCACGGGCTGTCGATCACCTCGCATCACTTCGCGCGCAGGGTGTAGCGCACGGGCTCGCTGAGCGCCCAGGGCGGTGCCGTGCCGTGGGACAGATGCGCCGGTTCACATCGGGCGGGCGCCGGCGAGATCGCTCCGAACACGCCGCGACGCGATGTGGAATGATCTCGCGTCATGGACTCGACCTACCGCCATTATCACCTCTTCGCCGAATCGCATATGAACCCGTGCGACTATGACAAGCAGGGTCGGGTGTTGGAGAAGGCGCTCGACGAAACAAGTCGACCAGACGCAGGGCTCGTAGCTGTCTCGGAGCTCCGCTCCCGTGCCCTCTTGATAGTTCTTCAGACGTGGCATATGGTCGCTCAGGAGAAGGGAATGTTCAGCAAGCGCGTCGAGATTCTCAAGCGTGCCGGCCATCAAGACGTCGTAATGCTGCGCAAGCACCAAGTGGGGGTGCGCGGGCGCGACGGGATGATCATCGAAGGGTCCGGTCAGGGCAACGAGCGCCTATTCGAGCTGCGTTGGGGTTACAGCGGCTCGGGAACAGACGAATATGGCGTTGCCGAGAGGGATCGTGTGTTCGACATCATCTCGACCTGTGTGGAACGCACTGCGAGAAAGGACTCGGTCAATGGCTAAATGCGGCAGTTGTGGTGGTTACGAAAAAGATAAGTGTCGCGAGCGCGGTGGGTCTGGGAAGAAGAACTATGGAGGCTTCGGTTCAACGTCCTGCAAAAGCTGCGACGGCCGAGGCTGGGTTTGCCGGAAATGTGGTCGCCCGTTTGGCTGATGTGACGACGAGTCATTCGCGGCTTGTCCTAACGGCCACGAGAAGGCGCTTAAGAAGGCTGTCAAGTCAGTGACGTTTCCCGCGGTGTGGATACTCACACCGCAGCTCGCACTAGCGAGGTTCGGGTCGACATAGAGATTCACGCCCCATGACCACCCGCTCACGGTATGCGGCACGGCGTCCACCGTAGCCGGCGCGAGCATTTGGTGTGGCTTGTCGGGTGCCTATGCCATGCTGCTGTACGTGATCGTCTCGTGGATCTGCACGCCGAGCGCGTCGGCGATGCTCTGTAGTCGGTCGAGCCCCACGCCGCTGTAGTCGTTGGCCTCCCAGCGCTGGATCTGTTGCTCGGCGACGCCTATGCGCTCGGCGAGCCGGCGCTGGGTGAGCCTGGCGGCGATGCGGGCTTCGATCAGCGCGGTCGGCAGCTCGTGCAGCGACGTGATCTCGCGACCGGTGATGTGTCCGTCGCGCAGTTTCTCGTAGTGGTCGATTTCGTGACGGAATGTCTCGATCTGGCTGACAATGGCGTCGTGCATCACCTGCTTCATCCCCGGATCGACGCTCGCGGGGAACTGCCGCTCGTCGTTGGCGGCCAGGCCACCTTCGAAACCAGCCAGGTGAGCCTTGGTGATGCGGTATTCGCGCTCGTTCTTGATCACGGCATTCCTGTCAGGTCGATGGCGATGATGCCCTTCTGCTGCATCAAGCGATCGCGTTGGAAGAAGTCGAGGTAGCTCGTACCATCCGCGTCCGCGGGCCAGTCGGAAGGGAAGAACTCGCCACCGTAGCGCTCCTTCTGTGCGGCACGACCATCGCTGAAGGTCAGAAGCTCGGGGTCAAGACGGTCGAGGCTGACGCCGTCCGACTCCCAGCAAGCGTCGAAGTCGCCCGGATGATCCTTGCTCGTGACGAGGCTACCGTCGAGATAGACGGTGGCGCACCCAGCGCCCTTCAACGATCGCAGCGCATCCAGGAGCCCGTCGAGAAGCTCTCCCCGTCGAACGCTGATCGCGTAACGAGTCACGATCTCGTTCCAGGTGGCATGGTGGATGCCCGGCGGGAGGTTCCCGTACTCATCGAACTCCGGTATCATAACACAATGATACCGTTGGGTTGGGACGGAATCTGCGCTGGCTCCAAAATCCCACGGAACTAGCCATGAGCAGATTCGTTCGTGTATCGCCGCTCAAAACACGATCGTACGCCCGTCGTGCACGAGCACGCGGTCGTCGAGTTGCCTGCGTACCGCGCGCGCCAGGACCATGCGCTCGACGTCGCGCCCCATCCGCTCGAGGTCGGTGATCGAGTCGTGGTGGCCGACGCGCACCACGTCCTGCTCGATGATCGGGCCCTCGTCGAGGTCCTCGGTCACGTAGTGGGCGGTCGCGCCGATTAGCTTCACGCCGCGCTCGAACGCGTGCCGGTACGGTTCCGCGCCGGCGAACGCCGGCAGGAAGGAGTGGTGGATGTTGATCACCGGGCAGCCCAAACGCGCCAGGAAGTCGCCCGAGAGGATCTGCATGTAACGCGCGAGCACCACCAGCTCGGCGCGACCGGCGAGCTCGTCGAGCGCCTGCTGCTCGGCCTGCGGCTTGGTGTCCCTGGTCACGGGGATGTACACGAACGGCACCCCCAGCGCCTGCACGTCGGCGCGTAGGGTCTCGTGGTTGGAGATCACGCACAGCACGTCCATCTCCAGCTCGCCCCTGCTATGGCGCCACAGCAAATCGAGCAGGCAGTGATCGGCGCGCGAGGCCATCAGCGCGACCCTGCGCCGCTCGCGCGCGTACGCGATCCGCCACGTCATCCCGAACTGCTCGGCCAGCGCGGAGAAGGCCGCCTCGAAGCCGGCGCGGTCCGCGTCGATCGCCGGCAGGTAGAAGGCGCAGCGCATGAAGAAGCTCCCGTGCTCGGGATCGGTCGAATATTGGTCGGAGCTCACGATGTTGGCCCCCTGCTCGAACAGAAAGCGCGAGACGGCCGCCACGATCCCCGGCCCGTCCGGGCAGGAGATCAATAGTCGCGCCGTGTGCTCGGCGTCGTGTCCGGTGCGGGGGGCGGCGTCGGCCATCAGTGGCTGACCGCCGCTGCCGCCAGCTCTGACACGAGTCGGTCTTCGTAGAAACGCTCGAGCGCGAACGGCGCGATCAGCTCGGGGGTGCGCCCGCTGTGCACGAGCTCCGCGAGCGTCTTGCCCACGATCGGCGCGGCCTTGAAGCCGTACGTCCCCCAGCCGGCGCTCACGTGGAAGTTCTCGACCTCAGTGCGCCCGAGGATCGGTGAGTAGTCGGGGGAGAGGTCGCACAGCCCAGCCCAGCTGCGCAGCAGCCGCGCGTGCTCCAGCTGCGGGAACAGCTCGAGCGTGTGTCGCGTGAGGTCTTGGAGGAAGTTGAGGGTCCCCTGCATGCGGTATGTCGTCCACGGTTCGATCTCCGAGCCCATCACGAACTCTCCCCGATCGGACTGCGAGATGTATACGTGCATTTGCGAGGAGACGATCACCACGTCCAGCAGCGGCTTCACCGGCTCGGTCACGCACGCCTGCAGGATGTGCGTCGTGATCGGCAGCTCCACGCCCGCCAGCGCGCACACGAGCGTGCTCCAGCCGGCTGTCGCGCTGATCACCTGCCCGGCGAGCACGGTGCCGCGGTTGGTGCGCACGGCGAGGATGCGTCCGTCGCTGTGTTTCTCAAAGCCTTCCACCTTCGTGTACGGGTGGATCTCCACGCCCGCGCGGTCGGCGCCGCGCGCGTATCCCCACACCACCGCGTCGTGGCGGATGATCCCGCCTGGGGGGTGGTACAGGGCGCCGAGGATCGGGTACGTGCAGTTGGGGGCATAGGCGCTTGACCTCCGCCGCGTCCACCAGCCGCGAGTCGATCCCCTGCAGGCGGTTGACCTCCGCGCGGTTGGCCATCACGAACATCGCCCGGTCGCTGTGCGCGAGCGTCAGATGCCCGCACTGGGAGAACAGCAGGTTGAAGTCGAGCTCAGCCGACAGGCCTTCGTACAGCTTGATGCTCGCGTCGTAGAAGCGCGCGCCCTGCGGCGTCTTGTAGTTGGAGCGCAGGATCGTCGTGTTGCGCCCCGCCGCCCCCGAGCCGATGTAGCCCTGCTCCAGCACCGCCACCCGCTGCACGCCCAGCTGGCCGAGGTAGTAGGCGGTGGCCAGGCCGTGCGCGCCGCCCCCCACGATCACCACGTCGTAGGCGTCGCGCAGCTCCCCGCGCGCCCGCCACATCCGCCCTGGACGGAAGATCTCACGCATCGGCCGACTCCAGGTGGTGGATGAGCGCTTCCGCGCCCACCGGGCCGCCGCCGACGTGCGCCGCCGCGTCTGCCACCACGCGCCACAGGTACTCGCCCAGCGCCCAGCCGACCAGCACCAGCAGACGGTCGTGCGCCTCCACCAGCACGTAGCCGGGCGTGCGCGCGACCGAGCCGGGGCGAAAGGCCGCCGGCGGGGCGATCGCTGGGCGCACGTCGATCGCGCAGAAACGCGCCAGCAGCTCGCGCGCGCCGGGTCCGATCAGCGACAGCGCCGCCAGAGCGCAGGTGACGTCCACGACCGTCACCGTGCCCTGCGCGTCCGCACTGGCCGCCGCCTCGCGCGCGGCCGCCGCGTCGGCGACGATGCCGGCCGCCGACTCGTGCATCGTCGTCGCGTGCGCGACCGCACCGGCCACCGACTCGCGCACAGTCGCCGCGGCCGTCGGCGCGCCGAGCACGAGCACGCGGCTCGGCGTCACCGGACACCACCAGGTCCCAGCCAGGGCGCCGCTCGCCGCGCGGCCAGCAAGCCCAGGGTGGAGCGCTAGGCCATCGCTCGCCCGCGCGACGATCTGCGCGAGCGTCCGCGGCTCGGCCTGGAGCTCCAGCTTGACGAGGGCCGAGCGGTCGGCGAAGCCCACCGTCTGCGTGATGCGCGCGCGCTCGACGACCGGTTCGTCGTAGGCGTTCGGCACGTTCCACCCCTGCACGCGCGCGAGCCGCGCGCCCGCGGCCAGCGCCAGGCGCTCCATCGGTGAGCGCGCGTGCAGCTCGCGCGTGGGCGACGCGTCGGGGACGAGGAACGCGAGGCTCACAGGGCAGCCTGTCTCACGAGCGCAGCAGTTCCCCGCCGGGGTCGTAGAACGGCTCGGTCAGCACCGCAGCGCTCACGCGCGTGCCGTTGTCGGAGATCGTGATGCTCTGGCCGTCGCCGGCGAGCGCGCTCGGCACCCACGCCATCCCGATCACGCGCTCGAGCTGGCGCGAGCGGCGCGCGCTCGTCACCTGCCCGGCTGCGCGCCCGTGTTGATCGAGCACCACCGCACCCTCCGTCGGCACATGGCCGTTGGCCAGCGTGAAGCCGACCAGGGCGGTTTCGGCCGGCACCTCCGCGGCGCGCGCGAGCGCCCACTTGCCGATGAACTGCTCATCCTTGTCGAGCTTCACCGCCCACGGCATCCCCGCCCCGAACGGCGTCGACTCGGAGTCCGTGTCCTGGCCCACGATGATGTGCTGCTTCTGCAGGCGCAGGATGCGCTGCGGCTCCAGGCCGAACGGGCGGATGCCCTCGCTCTGTCCGGCCAACAGGATCGCGTTCCACACGTCCTCGCCGTACGCCGACGGGAAGTGGATCTCATAGCCGAGCTCGCCCACGAAGCCGATCCGCATCACCAGTGCGTCCACGCCCGCCACCCGCGCCTGACGCGCGTCGAGGTAGGCGAACGCCTCCGCCGAGCAGTCCGCGTCGGTCAGCCGCGCGAGGATCGCTCGCGCGCGTGGTCCCGCCAGGTTGACCGCGCACAGCGCCTGCGTGACGTCGCTGAGGTGCACCTCCAGCCCCCAGTCGGCCAGCCACCACGAGAACCACTGCTCAACCGCGCCCGCGCCGCTGGAGGTGGTCGTCACGTAGAACGTCTCCGCGTCGATCCTGCTGATCGTGCCGTCGTCCATGATCCGGCCCGCGTCCGATGTCAGCACGCCGTAGCGCACCCGCCCAGGCTTCAGGTTGGACAGGCGGTTGGGGTACAGGCGATCGAGGAACTCGCCGGCCTGCGGGCCGCGCACCAGCAGCTTGCCCAGCGTCGACACGTCGATCAGCCCGGCCGCCGTGTGCACGTTCAGCGCCTCGCCCTCCGGGTCGCCGTAGTCGTACGCGCGCCGCCAGTCGCCCGCCCATTTGACGCTCGCCCCCAGCTCGCGGTGCGCGCCGTGGATCGCCGAGCGCTTCGCCGGCTCGAACGGCCGGCCCGCGAGCGCGCCCAGCGGCACCGTCGACCACGGTGGGCGCGCGGTGGTGGTGCCGATCTGCTCCAGGCTCTGGCCGGTCTCGCGTGCCATCAGGCGGATCGAGGACAGCTGGCACATGCGCCCCTGGCACGGCCCCATCGTCACCGTGGTGAAGCGCTTGCACAGCTCGATCGAGTCATAGCCCTCCTGCACACCGCGATGAATGTCCTTGGCCGTCACGTCCTCGCAGAAGCACGTGAACGCCTTGCCCCTGCTCGCGGCGACGTCCGGCGTGGGCGGTGTGGCCCCGCCCCGCGCGGGCGCCACCGCCGACTGCCCGTAGCCCTCGCCCGCCAGGTCCCCGACCGCCGAGACGCCCGGCGGCAGCTCCGCCAGGCGGAAGTGGCCGCGCGCGGGGTCGTACTCGGTCCGCGCGCCTGCCTGCGCGACCAGCGCCGTCGCCGGAGCCTCGCCGCCGCACACGAGCACCAGGTCGCAGCTCAGCCGCCGCTCGCCCCCGCCCTGCCCGCCGTCGCCGGCGCCGTCCGCGAGCGGGGCGAGCGTGGCGCTCTGCACGCCGCGCCGCCCGCCGGCGGCCACGACCGTCCAACCGCTCAGCACCTCCACGCCCTGCGCGCGCAACGTGTCGGCCAGCGCCGAGCGCGTCGGGCGCGCGTCGGCGACCGCCAGCACCTCGACGCCGAGCTCGCTCAGCGCGCTCGCCGCACGCAGCCCGCGATCGCACGTGCTCGCAACCACCGCCCGCGTGCCCGGGCGCACGCCGTACAGCGCCGCCAGTCGCCACGCGCCGCCGGAGAGCATCACGCCGGGCAGGTCGTTGCCCGCGAATACCAGCGGCTGCTCGATCGCGCCCGTCGCGTACACGTGCTGGTGCGCGCGGATCTGGTGCAGCGTGTCGCCCTGCCACACCGCCACCAGGCCGTCGAAGTGACCCAGCGCGGGCGCCGAGCAGAGGATCTCCACGCCCGCCTCCCGCGCGCGCGCCGTCAGCGCGCGCGCCTGTTCGTGGCCGCCTTCCCACAGCAGGCGCCCGCCGGGCTCCGGCCCCTCCTCCGCGAGCACCACGTCCGCGCCCCGCTCCGCCGCCGCGATCGCCGCGGTCAGGCCCGCATGGCCACCGCCCACCACCAGCACGTCGGCGTGACGGCGGCGGTACTCGGTGCGCCACGCGCGCTCGGCCTGGCGCTCGGGCAGGCGGCCGAGGCCCGCCGCGTGGCGCAGCACCCACTCGTAGAGCGGCCACAGCCGCCGCGGGCGGATGAACGTCTTGTAGTAGAAGCCCGGCGGCGTGAACGGCCCGCCGAGCATGTCCGTCACGGCCATCGCGTCCAGCTCCAGCCCAGGGGTGGCGTTCAGGTGCTCCACCCGCGCGCCCTCGCGCACCGGCTCCGTGCACGCGCGCACGCCCGGCGCGCCGTCCACCGCCACTAGGCAGTTCGGGCAGTGGCCCGCGCAGCACATCAGGCCGCGGCGGCGGTGGTACTTGAAGCTGCGCGAGAACGTGCGCCGCCCGGCCGCGTACAGCGCCGAGCCGATCGTGTCGCCCGCGAGCGCGCTCACCGGCTTGCCGTCGAACGTGAAGCTCACGGTCTGTGAGCGGTCGATCCGCTCGCCCGCCTGGGAGGGCAGGCGCGTCATGCGCGTGACCCCGCGGCCGACCCCGGCGTCGCTGCCGCGCCCGGCTCCGATGGTGCCGACGCGCCGCCCAGCTCGCCCGGCAGGTCCACACCCGGCAGCCCCACACGCAGCACGTGGTTCGTGCGCGTGTCGCGTTCGGCCTGAAACCACGTGCGGCAGCCCGAGCGGTGGTACCACCACTCGCGCTGCACGCCCGCCACGTTGCGGCGGAAGTAGTTGTACTGGGACAGCTCGCGCAGCGAAGGCGTCTCGCGCGGGCGGGTGCTCACCTCGCCGCCGAACGCGAAGTCCGCCACCTCGCGTACGCCGCAGTGCGGGCATGTGAGCACGAACGACACTCGCCTCAGCCTAGACAACCGTCGCGCAAAGCGCAATACTGTTGCCAATGACGCAACACTCAGCAAGGCGATCGGCGGGGACGTCACGATCGGCGGGGACGTCACGATCGGCGGGGACGTCACGATCGGCGCGGGCGCCGCAGCCCGGCGGCCAGGCGCGCCCGGTCGCGTCGGTTGCGCGGGCGCTCGCGCTGCTGGAGGAGCTGCGCGAGAGCGACGAGGGGCTGGGCGTCAACGAGCTCGCACGCAGGATCGGCGTCAGCCCGAGCACCGCCTCGCGGCTGCTCGCCACGCTGGAGGGCGCGGGCATGGTGCAGCGCGACGGGCAGGGGCCGTTCCGCCTGGGGCTCGCGCTGGTCACGCTCGCCGACCGCGTGCTCGCGCGCATGGACTTGCGCTCGCTCGCGCGGCCGGTGCTTGTCGAGCTGATGGAGCGCACGGGGGAGACGGCCACGCTGTCGGTGCCCGGCGAGCGCGAGGCGATCACCGTGGACTCCGTCCCGTCGCGCTCCAGCGTCGTCTCCATGGCGCGGCTCGGCCGCCCGAGCGTCGCGCACGCGACGGCCGTCGGCAAGGTGATGCTCGCCTTCGGCGGCACGGGCGGGCGGGTTTCTGTCCCCCGCGAGCGCGAACTGCGAGCGTTCACCGCGCGCACGATCACCGACCGCGCGAAGCTCGCCGCCGAGGTGCTCGCGGTGCGCCAGCGCGGCTACGGCACCGTGTTCGGCGAGCGCGAGGTGGACGTCAACGCAATCGCTGCGCCTGTGTTCGATCGCGGCGGCGCGCTCACCGCCATCCTCGGACTGCAGGGGCCGGCCAACCGCCTCGACGATCCCACGCGGCTGCTCGGCGAGCTACGTGCAGGGGTCGCCACGCTCACGCGCGCGCTGGGGGCGGGGCGCTGAGGCGCAACCCCATGCGCCTGCTCGCTGCCGTGCCACGCACGCTCACGGCGCTTGCGCTCGCCGCCGCCGTGCTCGGCCTGGTGGTCCCCTCGCACGCGCTCGCCGCCCGCTCGGACCTGCTGCTCGCGCTGCTCGTGCTCGCCACCGCGCTCGGGATCCCCTTCGCTGAGCTCGCCCGGCTGCGCGACCACGCGCGCGCGGTCGTCACGCTCTCGCTGCTGTCGCTGCCAGTGCTCGTCGGTGCCGCCTGGCTGCTCGGGCGGCCGTTCACGCCCCTCATCCGCGACGGGCTGCTGGCAGTCGGGCTGTCCTCCGCGGAGGTCGCCTCCGTCGGCCTCGTTGCGCTCGCCGGCGCCGACGCCACGATCGCGCTCGGCGTCGTCACCGGGTCGCTCGTGCTCGCCGCGCTCGTCGGTCCCGCCGCCATCGGGTGGCTGTCCGCCAGTAGCGTGCACGTCAGCTCCGGGCACCTGCTCGGGCGCTTCGCGCTCGTGGTGCTCGTGCCGCTCGCAGTTGGCGTGGCGCTGCGCAGCCGCCAGGCTTTCGCATCACGCCTCGTGCGCGTCGACGCCGAGCGCGAAGGGGTCGCGGCGCTGACCGTCGCCGTGCTCGTCTACGCCGCGCTCAGCGGCACGCGCG
>Ga0335075_10006616_pt1 | contig 17880 bp, 20 predicted proteins | sample Lox_Sample_24_FD_206723 | JGI IMG/M metagenome (GOLD analysis project Ga0335075, IMG submission 206723) | Soil microbial communities from Loxahatchee National Wildlife Refuge, Florida, United States - Lox_Sample_2.4 | ecosystem: Environmental > Terrestrial > Soil > Wetlands | place: USA...
ATCGGGGACGGATCGTTCACGTTACCAATGCCAAGGAGACGACACAGCAGGAGCTGATCAAATACATGACAGGGTTCACGGAAGCCGCCAATTGAGCAGCGGCCGCCGGACGGGTTTCACAGCCGGCCGGAGCGGCCAGGCAAAGGAGGGAGGTACAGATGAGAAAAATCCTGCTGATCGCGGCTGCCGCGTTCGGCTGCACGATGGCCCAGGCGGGGATGCAGGCCAGGGCCCAGGATTTCTCGAAAACAAAAATCGACGTGATCGTCAAGGCGACGACGTCGCAATATTGGGCGACGGTGTTCGACGGCGCGCGCGCGGCCGCCAAGGTGCTTGGCGTGCAGATCGCCACGCTCGGCGCGCCGAGCGAGCTCGATGCGGCGGGCGAGGTCTCGATCATGGAGAACGCGATCTCGGCCAAGCCCGCCGGCATCGTGATCGCGGCGACCAATGCCCAGGCGCTCGCCGAGCCGATCGCCGCGGCGACCAAGGCGGGAATCCCCGTGATCGTGATCGATTCCAACGCCAATACCGACCAGTACGTGACCTTCCTCGCCACCAACAACGAGACCGGCGGACAGAAGGCGGCCGACGAGATCGCGCGCTGCGTCAAGGCGCGGACGGGGAGCGCTTCGGGCAAGGTGGCCTATCTCACGGCACTGGCCGGCGCGCAGTCCCTGAACGACCGCGACAAGGGGTTCGTCGAGGAGCTCAAGAAATATCCAGGCCTCACGATCGTCGAGCATCGCGTCGGCAACAACATGGCCGACCGGGCGCTTGCGGACTCGGAGGATCTCTTGACGCGGCATCCCGATCTCGTCGCGATGTTCGCCGACAACGAGCTCGAGGGTGACGGCGCGGGCACGGCGCTCTCCGAGAAAGGGCTCGGCGGCAAGGTATGCCTGGTTGCGTTCGACACCTCCGATACGGAGATCAAGTTCGTGCGCACCGGCATCATCGACGCGCTGATCGTTCAGAACCCGTACATGATGGGCTATGCCGGCGTTTGGTACGCGCTTGCCGCCGCGCACGGCGTCGTCTTTCCGAAATATGTCGATAGCGGAGTGAGCGTGGTCACCAAGGACAATATGGACAGCCCGCAAATGGTGGGCCTGCTCGATCCGGGCAAATACGTGCTGTCGCCGTTCCTCGGCGCCCAGTAGGACATGCAGTAGGACATAAGATCAGCGCTGGCGACGCGGGAGCGGGTGGGGCCCGTTCCCGCGCGCGGCAAGCGGGGATCGGATGTGAAGCTTCCTGCGGAGATGAACGAGGGATGAGCCAGGGCACCTTGACGAGACCGGTGGAGGAAGAGGCTCAAGGAACGTTCCTGGCCGAGCTCAGGCATCGGCTGCCGCTCGAGACCTATGTGCTTGCGCTGACGGTTCTGGTCTGGGTGCTGCTTGCGATCGTGTCGCCCTATTTCTGGACCGAGGGCAATATCATCAACATCCTGCGCCAGGTCTCGATCGACGCGATCCTCGCTTTCGGCTCTCTCTTCCCGATCATCCTTGCCGGGATCGATCTTTCGGTGGGCTCGGTCGCCGGGCTGAGCGGCGTCGTCTTCAGCATGCTGATCGCGAATGCGGGACAGGGCTTGCTGGTAGCCTTCGTCCTGACCCTGGTGATGGGGATCGTGATCGGAATCGTCAATGGTTGGGCGATCGACCGGCTCGGCATTCCGCCCTTCATCGTCACGCTCGCCGGCCTGCAGGGTTATCGGGGCCTGGCGCTGCTGCTTTCCGGAGGGATGACGATTTCGGGAATGCCTGCAGGACTGCAAGCCTTCTCGCTCTCTTCCGTGGCGCATGTGCCGACGCTCTTCCTGCTGATGGCCGTGATCGGGATTTGCGCGCACTTCCTGCTCGCCTATACGCGGCTCGGACGATACATGTACGCGATCGGCAGCAATGCCGAGGCGGCGCGGCGAGTCGGGATTCGGGTGATCCATGTGACGACGATCGCCTATGCGCTGGCGGCCTTGTTCGCGACCATCTCCGGCCTGCTGCTTGTTGCCCGGCTCTCGATGGGCAGCCCGACGGCCGCAACCGGCTCGGAGCTGCAGGCGATCGCCGCGGCCGTGGTCGGCGGGGCGAGCCTGTTCGGCGGCCGAGGGACGATTCTGGGCTGCTTCATCGGCTCGCTGCTTTTCACGACCATCGGCAACGGGGCCAATCTGCTCGGGATCAATTCCTTCTGGCAGATGGTGATCGAAGGGCTGCTGATCGCCTTCGTGGTCTATTTCGACAATCTCCAGAAACGGCGTCAGGCGGGCATGGGCTAACCGGGATCGGTCGCTCCGGCGACCTTGCCGCCGGCCGGGGCATCGGCTAGACCCCGCCGCTGGCGCCCGTAGCTCAATTGGATAGAGCACCAGACTACGGATCTGGGGGTTGGGAGTTCGAATCTCTCCGGGCGCGCCAATCAAATCAATATCTTAGCCCCAAGACCAGTCATCCCAAATTTGATATTCTCAGCACTGTGTCAGCAAACTAAACGCAGAATCCGTCTAACGAGTGAGGCATCGGAGTCATTTTCGCCCTTTCCTGGGTTGGTGGCGAGCGCACGCTTATTGCACAAAGTTCTTGATTTGTTCCTATCCGATCGGCACACTCTCCGCATGCAAAACGATCTGGAACATCTCAAGCCCGCGACCCCGCAGGAGTTCGCCTATAGCCTCGCCTATGGTCTCAGGCGGGATAGCCGACGTCTTTTTCACCACGCCGATGAGCTGATGGCTCAGATCACGGCTGAGCATCTGGTGCGCTATCTCGATAGCGTCCGGCTTTGTGCTGATGCGCAAGCCGCCGGTGCCCGAACCCGGCCTGATGCTGGCTCAGTCCAAGCCGGATAGGACGTAAGCGGGTCAGCCAGGATTGGATGGGATGAGGCTCAAGAAAGGATGTGGAAGTCTTCGACCTCTTTAATCCATCCACGCACTTGCTCTGAAAAGCGATCTTGGCCCCTTTCTTTTTCTAGTTGCTCAGCCAGTGCTTTCCATTCTTCAACTTTACGTTTCAACCATTCATTAAATTCTTTCTGAGTTGTAAACATAGACTTTCCCTCCAAAGAGGCAGCACGAATTACAAAGAGCCCGACTGCCTCTTTCGGAACAAAACCTTGCGGAACGATTTGAGTCAACGCAGCTCAGATTCAGATTTCATTGAATTAACAACAAATCAATAGAATGTTGCTGGTCAAGGAGTAGGTGGTTAATGAGCGCTCTGCACCCAAACGCTGAACCAATTCGGTCCGCCATACGCCTGATAGCGGGATAGCTCTAGGGCCGCCGCCTCATGGCAGCTTCCCCCACTCTGACGATTGGTCGATCAGCCGCCGGAGGGCGGTCCCCCTCGGCAGTTGGCCCCAGGGTCCATTCCGGCCGCGGCGATACCCCCGATTTTCATGGCGGCATTGCGCATTGCATTCGCCGCGAAAGCGAGAGCGTGCCGCTCGATTTTCTGGTCCTGCGACAGCACATCCAAAGTTTCGGCGAGGCCGTGCAGTACGGTCACCCGCTTGCAGAGCTGCGTGGTGTCTCCGTCATGCTGGCACGGGTTGATCGGGAACTGGCCACTCGGCACCCGGGTCAATGGTCCGCTTGGAAACGTTACGGATAAACACCGATATCTCGGCGATCGCTCGCAGCCCAAGATGTCAAAGAGCTGCATTTCCCCGGCCGCAGCGCGCTCATGCGCTGACTGCGGGTAGCCCCGGACGATCTTTGCCTTCAGCCGGATTTCGGCCAGCGCCGGTGCAACCAAAGCCAGGATTCAGGATTCGCCCAGATCCAACGTTCCAATGCCGCATTCACCGCGCGCATCAATGCGGCAATATCAGCATGCCGGTCGCCGCTGTCGGGGAGTGTAAGCGGCTCCTCGCAGACGATGCGCAGCCGTGCCGAGCCCACGCGCTGTGCATAGAACGGGATCACGGGGCAGCGGAACCGCAATGCCAGCGCGGCCAGCGCCGGAGCCGTCATCGCCTTCCGACCGAAGAAATCCACGGCGATCCCGTCGTTCTGCTTCTGGTCAACCACGAGGCCCAGGCAGCCGCCACGACCAAGATGCGCCAGCGCGCTACGTGCCCCGGCCGCGCCTTTGGTGAACATTGGAATGCTGTCGCCCAATGCTTTTCGGCGCAAATCGCAGATGATGCGATCGACCGCCGGATTGGACGCCGGCCTGTACATCGGCGCGACGGGCACGCCCAGCGCAGCCGCGACCGCCGGTGCGATTTCCCAGTTTCCAAGATGGCCGGTGAAGAAAATTGCCGGGCCACCCCGCACTGTCTGAGCGTGCAAAATGTGCTCGCCCTCGATCTCCCACCCGGGTCCGCAAGGGGTGCGGTTCAGCACCGGCAGGTGCGGCAGCTCCCCCACGACGCGGCCGAGATTTTCCCACACGCCGCGGATGATCCGGCGGCGCGCAGCGGCATCCAGTTCCGGCATCGCGCGGCGCAGGTTGGCGTCGGCGACACGCGAGACAGCCAGCAATGGCCCGAATGCCCGTGTCACCCCGCCGCCGAAATCGGATGCCATCGCGGGGCCAAGTTTCCGCAATATTCCAAAGCCAGCACGAACGGCGGCCGTCTCAGCCCTTCGGGCCAGCGACATCGTGGACGATTCCTTCCCGTGCCGAAAAGAAGTATGAGCCGTTGTTGAGAAGTGCGCTATCGGGAATTGCGACCCAGAATGGGCCTCGGCACCGATCGGGCGCCCGACTTGCGGCCGACGCGGCGCTTGCGTGTGAAGGGCTGGAGCGTCAGCGACGAACCGGGTTGAGCGGCTATCGGGCGGTTGGCCGGGGACAGTCGGACCGAAGGCGAAATTTCACCATCGGGATCATGGTGCCGATCTTGGACGAGATGTTCTTGCTGGCGCCTCGTTGCCAGCCATGCCATCGCGCCTGCGGCTCAAGCGGTTTTGAGGTTGGTTGCCGCGAGCTTGCCCTGCTGGCCGCGCTCGACATCGAAGCTGATCTTCTGGCCCTCGGTAAGGGTGCCGAGTCCGGCGCGCTCGACCGCCGAGATGTGGACGAAGACATCCTTCGAGCCGTCATCCGGCTGGATGAAGCCCTAGCCCTTCACGGGATTGAACCATTTGACCGTGCCTTGCACCATCGCATGTCTCCATGCGCCCGGCAGCCCGCGACATGCGAGCCGAAATGCTTTCCAAAGTGAGGACGCGCCGGAGGCGACAGTGTCGCGGGAACAAGTACAAGCTACCCAGCCCGAAAAGTGCCGGTTCGCGACCATGCTATTTTTGGCGTCGGATTGCAAACGCAATGTCCGAGAAAAGAGAGGCCGCCTTTCTCGGAGCGCCCGTGCTGCCCTGGGGATCGGCCTGGAGCTGAGTCGGATCAGGGTTCCGCAGCGATCGGCAATGCCGAGGAGCCCGTTCCCGCCAAAGCGGGCCCACGCGCCCCTCGCCGGCGAAGGCTGCGAACGCCAGGGGGGCGCCCGCAGCCGGGGGTGGAAGGGCGTGGATCCACGGCCGCACACCCTGATGCCGGAGCTCCATAAGCTGCATCGAAGTGCTTCCCAGGCACGACCCAAGCCGCCTCAGCGGTTGAGAAGGACGTGCGCCGCAGGCTGCGAGGGACAGCTGCGATGGTCGAGAAACGGAGAGTGCGACAGGCGCTGGGCCGGGGAACGACCTGCGGCGCGTGTCAGTCCCTTACGAACAAAATCGGAACCATTTCGATATCGTATAGTATAGAATTTTTGAGAGCCGATCAGCGTAGAGTCGGCCAGTCCAGTTTCCGACTTGTCGCACTTCTTCAGGATGGGCCTGGGCGCGGACTGCTTGTGTGGCAGCACGCACACGGTCTTCTCCTTCCGCTCAGGGCTGCAAAGAGTCTTTGGGCATCGCTTTCACCGGCTTCTTGCGGCGGTTGCCCCGCCTCCGATAGGGCTCATTTTTCCGGGAAAAAGCGGCGACCACCGCGGATCGCACGTGCACGAAAAGAAAGCGACGAGTCTAGAAAATCATCAATGCGCTGGCCTCTGCCATTGGCTCTAAGCCTGAGATCAGCCTTCCATGCCCGGCGCAATTGTCGGCCACAGAGCGGCAATGTTCCGGCAGCACGATTCCAGAACCCTCATTCTCTGAGCTGTTGCGTTTGCATCGGGCCACACTTTGCGGGCACCGCCATCGACCGGGAAGCAAAGAAAATCCGGAGGCGTTCCTTGCTCCCGGAGAAAACCCCAGCCCCACTCTTGCAGGGTTGCCGGCACACAAGCGGCCGAATCTTCATCCGGGGAAAAGGAATTTTATAGCATCCACAAGGGTTTGGCCGGCTCGATCACGTTTCTGCAATAAAACTTCTGGTGGCACGCAGATCCCTTTCAGCGCAGGGATCCAGGGGTACTGACATTCTCCTGGTCGATCAGGCCCCGGGGTGTCGCCAACCTGCCGGGGCCGTTCCTTCATGCTTCAGAGACGAAACGACGTTCCTGAATGGTCAGGCGCCCGGTGCCTTTCTCCCACCGCCGAGGATTGCTGCAGCCTGGGCAACTGCATACTTTCGGCTGCTCCCGGAATCGCGCCATCGCCTTCGGATCATGCCAGCAGGGGCAGCCCAGATCGCCGTAGTGCTGGTTGCGGTCTTCGCTCAGCCGCCTGACCATGTGGCGTGTCGCCTGGTGCCGGCGATAAGAACGCGGTCTCAAAGACTGCTCACTCCTCGACCCCCTGTTCTCGCTTGCCGGGCGCAAGGTCTTGCCGTGCATGGCGGCGGTAGCTTCCGGGACCCTTCTGTGCCTTCACGATGCGCTGGCGGTAGCGCGGATCGCGCAATGCTTTGGCGAGGGGGTTGCGGGGCCTGAGCACGGGTGATTTGGGCATGGTCAGAGTGCTTTCTGGTAAGCCGACGAGCCGCACGCCGAGTCTGCTGGCGATGCGATCTGATCTGTCGAGCGCCGGACGTTCCGCGGGTGCACGTCACGCGTGATCTCCGGGCCGCGTGCAGCCAGTGTGACCGAAAGGTCGCAGGCGGCCTGGAGGTTGAGCCAGAACTCGGGCGTGGTGCCGAAATAGCGGCCAAGCCGGATCGCGGTATCGGCCGATACGGCGCGCGGCTTCTCGGCGCAGAGGATGTTCCCGATCCGGGTGGCTGGCACATGCAGCGCCAGGGCCAACGCATTGGCGCTGAGCCCGAGCGGCTTGATGAACTCCTCACGGAGTACCTCGCCGGGGTGAGTATGAAAGCGCGGCATCACGGTCTCCTCAGTGAGGGTCGACATATCTCCACCTCATGGGCGCCTTCGTTCCACACAAAGCAGATACGCCACAGGTCGTCGATCCGGACACTATGCTGGTTCGCGCGGTCGCCCATTGCCTGATGAGCCGTGGCGAGCGCCTCCCGCCGCGCATTGAGAACTTCCAGCGCCAAGGCGCGCAGGTGCAGCCGGCGGGGCTCACGGTTCTTCGTCATCTGGCGCGGCTGGCGCCACTCAGCCGCTGTCAAATCCAGGTGAGACCGCTCAAGCCGAACGGCATCGCCTCGCCGGCATGGGACGGCAATCAGGAATCGGGCGAGATCGCACCAGATTGGCTCAGCCTTGGCGTCCACCTTCCAGAGCCGCGCGAGCGCGGGCAATGTCAGATAGTGCGCGCATTGGGGAGGGGTCTTTGGCCTGCGGGCTCGGAAAATCTGGGCGCAAGGATTGGCCGGGACGTCGCCTGCGTCGTGACACCAATCAAAAAAGCGTGATAGCGTTCCCAATCGGGTCCGCAGGTTGCTGACCCCGTGCATCGAGCGCGGCCGGCGAATGTCGGCTTCTCCGAGATCTCCGGCCGCCTTTTCCGTCGCATTGATGGCAGCGAGCGTGAGTCGCACCTGGACTGCTTCTTGGGCCCCATAGCGGGCTGAGAGACTGTTTGAGAATGCGCTGTGATGAGTCGGTTCGTTCCAAGTTGGGGGCGCCGCAGGCGCCGGACGACCACCACAGTCGCATTCTCAAACAGTCTCTGAGAGCGTGCCGGCGCCACCGCGCAGTCTGGGCCGGCGCTCAAGTGTCTTCTCGCAGTCCTGGACAAGCCGGTCGAGAATCGCCCTCTTCTTCCGTTCAGCCTTGGCTTCCTTCTCCGCCGCGAGGTCCTTGCCGCCTCTCACGTCCCCCCCCTTGAGGCACCTGGCCTCGGTACGGGCATCGCGGGCGAATGGCTCGCAGGCGCGCCAATTATCACCGTGCGACTCGACCGGCGCTTTTTTCGTCCGCGGATCAATCCCGCGCGGGCGATCGTCGAAGACCCAGGCCATGCCGGTCGGGTTCACGATCGGCGCGAGCCCGAGGCAGTCTTTGTCGCGGTTGACATGACGCTGACCAGCAGCGCGTTGCCGCCATGCCGATTCCACAGTGCTCTTCATGATCTTGACCGGCGGTTTGGTGATAGCCTGATTGTTGCATCAACCCGATGACGGAGCCGTTAACTCATTGATGCAGCGGTCACATCCGGGTGCCACGACGACAACGTCCTGTCGGCAACCCAGAACAGGACATTGACAGGGCAAAAGATGCGTAGGCGAGCGGAAGCGGAATGCAGGCTCAAGGCTTGATTTACAACCCTTTTACGGAGCTGTGCGGAGGGCAGCGGAAACAGACGGAGATGGTGCCTCTGGGACCACGGATCCGAGGGTCGGGAACGCGAATCTTCCCGGACGCGCCATGAAATCAAAGACTTAGCAAAAATCAAGAACGGATCCCGGAAATCGGCTCTCGTTCGATCCTGCCCTTTCCGGGATAGCGAAGGGAAGGGAAACATCCATGGCTTATCTCGTGATCGGCTTGATCGTCTTCATCGCGATCGGAACGTGGTTCAAGAAACTCGGCGTCTAAAACGCGATCGCCAAAGGTGGCGTCGCCGGAGGCGTGAATCACGCGGGCAAACAAATGGCGAGAGCGGGATGCGCTCCTTCACGCTTACCCATTCCGCTCTCGGACTTCTGACGATCGCGCGGGGGGACGGCACTGGACCGAACCCGCAAGCACTGTCAGGATAGCCGCGATACCATCCGAGACTCTTTCGTCCGACTTGGAAAGCAGACGGGCGTAAGCCGCGTCTGTGGCGGTCCCGCAGTGGAGGCCAAGCATGCACGGGGGCTGGAAGAGCGCCACCGTCGAGCAGGACATCGCTCGCATCACAAAAGAAATCGATCAGCGTGGGTACGGCGCGATCGAGAATTATCTTTCCGATGAGGAGCTTGCGTCACTTCGTGCGTTCGCGGAATTCCGGGTGCGCGCGGCGGGCGGAGAATATGTCGGGCTCGCGGGCGCGGATGCCGTACGTGGGACTGTGCTGAGCGAGCTTCCGCGTTCGGCCGAGTTCAGGAGCCTCTGCCGGCGGATCTATGAGCTGGGGACGGGCAGACGCGCACCGCAGCCGGATTTCTATCAGGTGCTGAGATGTCTCCACGGTTTGAGCGGACAGCGTCATTCCAACCGGTTCCACTACGATTCGTATATCCTGACCGCGCTTATTCCCATCGCGATTCCGGAAACGGGGATGTCGGGAGATCTCGTCCTTCTGCCCAATGCGAGGGCGATACGATCCTCGTATCTTGGGAACATGCTGGACAAGATCGCGATTGACAACCCGTTTTCTCAAGCATTCCTCCGCGCGGCCGCGCGAAGAAACCGCTTTGGCATGGTGCGGATCAGGTTGCGGCCGGGAAGCATTTATTTCTTCTGGGGCTATCGGTCGATCCACGCCAACGAGGCCTGCGACCGCGACAGGTTGCGCGCAACGGCCCTCTTTCATTACGTGGACCCGCATCAGCAGAGCTGGGCGCGCGGGGTGATCAGGGCGGCAAAGGCACGCATGGGGCGCGGCCCGCTCGAGACGACAAAGGGCCAGGCTGCGCAGAACCTCTGAGTGTCCTCACGGCGTTGGAGTTTCGTTTCCGTCGGCGCAGGGGGTCTTCTCATCCAGGAGAGGCTTGACGATGGCGCTCACTGCGCCCCACCAGAGCGCCACGGCCAGAGAGGGCCAGACGATTCCGAGTACCGGGGCGGCAAGGAGATATTCACTCGGCATGGCCGATCTTGACTTTCATTCGGCGCCGTACACTCTACTCAATTGTTCAATTTGCGACGGAATTCGAAAAAGAACGAATTTTTTCGTCCGCTGGTCGGCCGGCGCCGGCGCAGTGCTCATCCACCCACGAGCTGAAGGCATTTTCCCGCCGCGACCGCCGATTGGCGGGCGCTGCCGCGATTGATGGTGCCGGCCATGGCGAGCTTTCGGGTATTGGCTGTCACCAGCGAGCGCAGGTCGGCATTCGCCGTGAGCTGGGGAAGGGTCGCATCGAAGATCGCCTGCGCATCCTTCGGCAACTGCGCCGCGCAGGCATTGGCGGCCGCTTCATCGGCGCGCGCGCCACCCGCCCCGATGACAATCGGCAGAGAGAGAACCATGGCAAGGGCTGCAGATGCCGTGAGCCGGACAATCATCGATCTTGCTCCTCTCCGTATCGATCCAGTCTCGAGAGACTGGAACGCGAGACGATGCCTATGCGCCCGCCACCGGATGGCGCAAATTTCCCATATGGCGCCCCGCACGATGCCAAGGCAAATCACCCGGATTGCACCACCTCCGCAGGCTTTCTCATGCCGGCGTGGTGTGGCACCGTCAAGGCCGGGCGGCACCAGCGGGTGGATCGTGAATATCCTTTGGATCCTGTATTGATTTAGGCTTGCGGATTCAAATGCGACACTTGTCCGCAGGGCGTTCATGAGGCGTAACATCCTTCACCTGCTGGCCGCTTCGATCCTCGCCTGGCTTGCCGTGCCCGGGCCTGCGAGAGCCGCCGATCGAGCGAAGGACCAGCCGTTCCTGCTCTCCATGCCGGATCTCTCGAGCCCGCGCGCAACGATCGCCGCGTTGCGCACCAACACCGAGAGCGCCTTCAAGGATCTCTTGGCGCACGGCCTGACCTGGAAGCAGCGCCCCGCCGTGCTCAGAATGATCGCGACATTCGACATCGGGAACTTGCCGTCACCGCGCCAGACCATGGCAGCCGTGACCTCTGCCGCCGAGCTGGCCTTCGTGCTCGAGAAACTTCCGCAGGGCAGATTGGCCAACGCGCCTGGCCTCGCCGAGGTCCGGCGAGACCATATCGCCCAGTGGCGCGTGCCAGGAACGCCGATCGTCCTCATGAAGATCCCGAGCGGGCCACGCGCCGGTGATTTCGTCTTCTCGAACGGAACGGAAGGGATGGCCGGCAGGCTTTACCAGGCCACGAAGCAGGAGATCGGCCATGGCGGCGAATATCTCACGCCTGTCGACGCATGGAGCTATTCTCCCGGACCGCTCATTCCCCGATCGCTGATCCGGGCGCTTCCGCCTCCCTTGTTGCAGCCGGTGCTGGGCCAGGCCGTCTGGCAGTGGATCGGGCTTGTCCTGCTCGCGCTCGTCTCGCTCGCCGTCATGGTCCGGATCGCGCTCTGGGGGATTCGTCATGACAATCGTGAAACCCGGGTGATCCGGCGCTACGGCCAGATCCTCGCGCCCGTCGCGACCTGCGCGATCGGCGCCGTGATGCTCCTTCTCTCCTTCTACGGCCTGAAAATCTGGGGCGACACGCTGGAAACCCTGATCACGCTTGTGAACCTGGTATTCTACGTCAGCATCGCCTGGCTCGCGGTCGCGGCGATCCGCCGCGCCCAGGATGGGATGATCGCGTCCCTGGGCGTGCGCAGCACCAGCATCGACGGCCAGCTCATCAATGTCGTCGGAACTCTGATCAATATCGCCGTCGTCCTCTTCGCGATGTTCTTCATTGCCGATTTCATCGGCGTTCCCCTCGGTCCGCTGCTCGCCGGCCTCGGAATCGGCGGCCTCGCGGTCGCGCTCGCGGTGCGCCCCACCCTGGAGAACCTGATTGGCGGGCTGACGCTGTTCGCCGACCGTCCCGTCCATGTCGGCGATTATTGCCAGATCGGCGAGGAGATGGGGGCGGTGGAGGAGATCGGCCTCAGAACGACCAAGATCCGTCGCGTCGATGACGTGCTGGTCACCATCCCGAATGCCGAGATGGCTCAGATCCGGATCATCAACGTCGCCCGCCGCCGCAAGTTCCTGTTCAATCCGATCCTCGGATTCCGCTACGAGACGACCGCACGGCAGCTCAAGGAGATCGAGGCCGGCATTCTCGGGATGCTCGCCCGCCATCCCCGGGTGATCGATGAGGGGGGTCGGGTGCGTCTTGTGGGATTCGGCGATTTTTCCGTCAATCTCGAGATCTTCGCCTATCTCGATGTGACACGGGTTGCCGATTTCGCGGAGGTGCGCGAGGAGCTCAACTTCCTGATCCTGGAGATCGTGAAGGCGGCCGGCGTTTCCTTTGCGTTCCCGTCACAAACAAACTATCTCGCGCGTGACACACTTCCGGACGGACCGGGCATGGCAGAAGGCAAGGGCTAGATCAATATGGCTTCTGGGGAATCGGGGTGCCCCGAACATGTTCGCGGGAACCCCGGCGCGGAGCGGTCCGCAAAGCCCCGGGGGGAAGCCCAAAGGGAAGCGCCGCGGTGGCGCCGTCCCGCCACCTTGCGGAGGTTCCCATGCGTCTGCCGCTCATTCCGCCCGCCGCGCTCACCGAAGAGCAGCGCCCCTTGTACGAAGACATGCGCAAGGGCATCGAGCAGAATTTCCGAGGCTTCAAGGCGATCGCGCCGGACGGCGCGCTGATCGGCCCATGGAACCCCTGGCTGCGCTGGCCGAAGCTCGGCGGCCCGGTCTGGGAGCTGGTAAAGGCGCTCTCCTTCTCGCCCACATTGCCGCGCGCCGTGCGCGAGGTGGCGATCCTGGTGACAGGGACGAAATTCCATGCGGCCTACGAGCTTTACGCGCATGTCCTTGCCGCCGAGCTGCGTGGCCTGCCGGACGATACGATCGCGACCATCGTCGCGGGACAGCGGCCGAGCGATCTGACGCGCGAGCAGGCGATCGCCTATGATATCGCGTCTGCCCTGGTGGACGGCGGCGGCCTGACCGAGCTGAGCTGGCGCCAGGCGGTGGCGACTTTCGGCGAGGCAAGCGCGGCCGAGCTGATCTATCTGGTCGGACTCTATTGCCTCGTCTCCGTGACCTTGAACGGATTTGACGTGCCGGTTCCGGAATAGCAGGGAGGCGTCCCGGCCAACCCCACCGGCCCGGATGCCCCGTCACGCGCGCGATTCACGCCCTCGGTGATTTCATCTTCGGCCATGGCGGAAATCGCGACCGGACGCGCCGCAGTGCTGCCTGGATCGTACAGGCATCGGCGAAGAGAGGCTTCATTTTGTCATTTTGAATGCGTTCCGAGCGGAACGGGGGACTGGCCGTTCAGGTAGGTGCTCAGACGTTCCTGCAGCATCTGCCTTGCCAGCTGGATTCGCTTGCGCGCGTTCGCCTGGGTGATCTGCAACGATTGGGCAATCTGCGCGTAGGACTCATCATTTCTGAGCCGCATGATCGCCGGATGGCGCAGCGCCGGCGGAAGTTCCGCAAGCGCGCGCTCGATCATCTGACCAAGCTCGGCATTGAGCATCAGATCCTCGCCGGACGGCTGGGTCTGCGCGCGCGCTTCACCGCTTCCCTGCTCGTGGTCCTCGGAACTGTGGAGGGGATGCTCCCGAGAATGGCTGCGGTGACGATCCATGCAGCGATTGTGCAGGATGCGCGTCAACCAGGCGCGTTCGTTGACCAGATCGATCTTTGCAAAAGCAAGTTTGACACTGGCCTTGTAGATAACGTCGGCCACGGCGTCTTCGGCTTCCGCGATATTTCCTCGCAGCCATCTTAGGCTCAAAGCGTTCAGATAATCGCGATGTGTGTTCCAAATATGAGTCGCGATGATATGAATGCGACTGAGTCGTTCGTGCTCAAAGAGCAGGGCATTGTCTTCTTTGTTGGATCGTTCGGCGGGAACAAGCGATTCGGCCAAAGGCCGGAATTCTGCGTCGGGCATTGGCCGGCGCATGGCGGACGCGCTCAAGAGGGTTTCCTTCCCGCTGTCCCAATCGCCGGCGACCGCCCGCCGCAGGAGCGCGCCATCCCGACGCTAAGAGACGGCGGCGCAGATCAATTGTGATGATGCAGAGAACGGCATCGCACGATATCGGGTGCGGCTCTCACCGAAGATGCGAGCATCCATCGAGAGTATTGTGCGTGTAATTCCCTCAGGACCTCTCAATACGATCAATCAAGGTGAGTCTTCGATATGAGAGAATCCGCAACGAAATAGTTATTTACTTGAAAATTTCGTATGTCTATTCTCCTTTCACGATAGATTTCTTCTTGCTGAAGGAGCTGAACGCGATGGGTGCGAACGACAACGGAGATCAAATATCAAATCCGCCCGCAAACTCACGGGTTCGTGACCGGTTTGGTTCCGCTTTGGATGATCTGTCGCTCAGCGGCGCATCAACGAGCGTCGCGATCGGCATGCTCTATGTGGATGCGGCGCACTCGCTTTCGTTGGCGATGCAGAATGCAGTTGTCGAGCAGCAGAATGGATGGGCGATCCATCGCTCCGTCATGTTCAAGGCGGTGGAGCAGTTCTTGAAGAACGATGCTGGCGAGCGCGCGATCGACATACTGCTTGGCGCGCTTGCCAAACCGCAGTCCTGAGAAGCGGTTTGGGACTCTGCCGCGGTGACGAGATCATCATGGTTTCTGCTGGAATCGCCTTGCGTTCCGCCAGGGCTCAAAGGAAATTAAGGGGAAAGCCCAAGGGAAGGGCGGGATATCGATCAGGACGACAGGGCAAGGGCGTGACGAGCTGGGGGCGCCACGCTCGAGGAAACAGAGCTGGCACGGTGTGGCGCAGGCTGCGGAGATCGGGTGCCCAGAGCGGCGTTCAGAAGGAAATTGCCCTGGTCGCTCCATCGCCGTCTTGCCAATGGGTCTCTGAGAGACTGTTTGAGAATGCGCCGCGATGAGTGGGAGGCGCCGCAGGCGCCGGCCGGCGCGGCTTTCGAGAACCGGAGCAGAGTGGCCTTTGGAACGCACATCCCCAGAGCGGGATGAGATCGCCTGCGCTCATCCATCCCGCCCCCGGTCTTTGTTTTCCCGCGTGATTCAGGCCAACGGTTGCGTCCACCTTCGGCCGTCACGCTCTAGAGGAGAATGGGAATCATGCCTTCGCCGGAAATCGTTCAGGCGGTCTCGGACAACAATCTCAAGACGATTGGCGAGGCGCCGGCTTCCGCCATGGCGCTTGTCATGCAGTTCGCGGCGCAATCCTCGGCTCTCGCGATGGAGAATGCCGTGGTCGCCAACAACATGATCAACAAGATGGCCGTCACGAGCAACGACGCGATGATGCAGCAGGTCGCGGCCAACGCGAATGCCCTCTCGGCGCTGACGACCGCGCTCGGGCAGAACTCGAGCGTGCTCGCGCACACGATCTCGTCCGGCCAGTCCGCGGTGAGCGGCGCTGTCGGGATGGGGCAGGCCGCGGTCACGGGCGCGACGTCCGCCGGCCAGAGCGCGGTGGCGGGCGCGGTGGGGAGCGGCTTGACGGCGGTGAGCGGAGCGGCGGGCAGCGGGCAGGCAGCCGTCACGGGACTTGGCACGAGCGGGCAGGCGGCGGCGACGGCGGTCGGCACGGTCGGGCTCACGGCCGATGTCACCGCCGTGATTGCCCAGATCATCGCGCAGATCGCCAAGGGGTGAAAGACAAGTCTCTTCAATTTCGCATTTGGCGCCATTGTTCGGCGCCCGTCGTATCCATTGGACGTCGCATCCATTGGAATGAGTAGGATGGTGTAAGCCGAGACCGGCAAGGGCGGTCCTCGAGGTCAGCCCTTCAAACCGTGATGCCGTGCTTCCCTGGGCCGTCGCTCCGACGTTCCGGCACCTCCGAGAATCGCGCCGTCGGCCATTCACAAACGCGAAGGGTTCTCCGTCCTGTTGGTGCAAGCGGTGGAAAGCCGCTTGACGGAACCAAGGCGATGGAACCCTCCATGGCATATCCAACCCGGGTCAAAGGTCAGATTACCGACGCGGTATCGCAGACTGGCGCGACGCTGCTCGGGAATTCGGCCGCCCATGCCATGGCGGCGGTCTACCAGGTGATGGCGCATTCCGTCGGCTTGTCGATGCAGAATGCGGTCGCCAACCAGCAGCGGATGAATACCCTCAGCAATGGCGTCACCGCGCGCAGCGTCGATCTTCTCTATGCCCAACCGACAGCGGTCGATGCACGTGCCGTCCAGACCGTCGCGGCCAGCAACCAACTTGCGAAGCTGATCGCAGAGCTGAAGGCGCTGCGGGAAGCCATGACCAAAGCGTGACCGCCGAAGGTAGGAAAACCGGAGGCGTGAATCACTCGGAAAAACAAATGGTAGAGAGCGGGATACGTGAGCGCAGGCGAACGCATCCCGCTCCAAGAGCTAGCGCCTTCGGAGAGAAGCCGTTCCACAGGAACGCGAAGCCTGCACGCCAAAATATCCTACGAGAGGAGAAAACCAATGGCTGATCCCACCCTTGTCAATGGCCAGATCACCGACAGCGTCACCCAGGCCAATGTGAAAGTGCTGGCCGACGCCCCGGCCCAGGCGCTTGCGACCGTGTATCAGGTCTCCGGAAGCACTGCCGGCCTCTCGATGCAGAACGCGGTGGCGAATCAGCAGAGCAAGTCGCTGCTCGGCACCGCCACCACGACCCAGGCCGTCAATCTGCTCTATAGCATGCCGGTGGCGGCGGATGCCCGCGGCACCAATGAAATCTTCTCGGGCAACGCATTGGCCGAGGCATTGGCGCAATTGAAGACGGTGTTGCGCGCGTTCCCGACTCCGGCGCCGCGCATCACCGGCGCGGGCTAGCCGGCCAGAGGCAGCGAGCCGGCCGCGATGGCCGGCTCCTTCCCCCGTTCATGATCTGAGTCCGGGAAAGCCATGTCGCACGCGAGACTCGCAAATGGCCAGATTGCCGATGCCGTCGCCGAGACGGGGGTCTCGGTGCTGGGCGACGCTGCGTCACTGGGCATGGCGAGCCAGTATCTGGCCGGAGCCCATGCTTCCGGCCTCTCGATCCAGAACGCAACGGCGCAGCAACGCCAGGGAAATACGCTGGGAAGGGCCACCACGGCGCAGGCGGCCGTGCGGCTTCTCACACTTGGCCCGGCGCAGGCTGCGAGAGCCTCGAAAGAGACTCTCGGCCGCCACTCGCTTTTGACTGAGATCGCCGCTCTCATGGCGATCGCGCGCCGCTTCCAGCGCGCGGAATCCCGGCCGGGCGCAGGGCAGGCGAGAATAGCGAGCCCGATGTCCTTGCCGGGCCGCGCTGCTCAGGAGCCGCAGGGGGCCGCTCCGGGCCTGGGAACGCTCGCCGCAGCGACCGAGGGCTTGGCGAAGGAAGCAGGAACATTGGCAGGCCATTGGCAGGAGGGCCGCATCATGGGCGAGAATATGTCCTCTGGTGGTGGGAACGAGGCGATCGACCGGTTCCGGGCCGCGCTCGATCAGCTTGGCGCCGCGCTCGAGGAAGTGGCAGGCCAGTTCAGGGATTCCGCGGATTCCGATCTCCGCCGGCGCCTGCTGGCTGCCATACAGGATCTCAGAAGCGCGGCCGGCCAGTTTCGGCCTGCCGCCCCATCCGGCACGCTTCCGGCCGGTGCGACGCACCCAGGCGTAGTCATTGTTGGATCCGGCAATGTGTCGGCAACGCTTCCGACACGAAGAATCGTCGGAGCCAGCTGGTGAGACCGGCCGATGCGCAGAAGCCATCGGGTCGGGAGACGTCTCGCAACAGCCGCGACCGAGAAGAGCCGGCTGCGCGGACGGCCCGCGGGGCCTTGCCCCGCGGGAGGGACTTTTGTTCATCGTGAAGCGTAAGGAGACTTGCAACCATGGCTGATCCCACACTCGTCAACGGCCAGATCACGGACA
>Ga0335075_10006617_pt1 | contig 17880 bp, 19 predicted proteins | sample Lox_Sample_24_FD_206723 | JGI IMG/M metagenome (GOLD analysis project Ga0335075, IMG submission 206723) | Soil microbial communities from Loxahatchee National Wildlife Refuge, Florida, United States - Lox_Sample_2.4 | ecosystem: Environmental > Terrestrial > Soil > Wetlands | place: USA...
CGGTATGAGCGCGGTCGGCAGCCGCGTCAGCCAGCCGAAGGCCGCGCGCGGCATCGCAGCAGACAAGGCGGATCTGCGGGATGCCCTTTATCCGGCTCGCTGCCGTCGCGAGAGGAGCCGGGTGGCTGTCCAGGCCGACCACCCGGCCGCCGCCTCCCGCGTCGCCGCCAGGCGCAGCAGGTAGTCATCAGGACGCTCGGCTTCAAGGCAGGCGCGCAATCAGCACCAGCATGATCAGGATCAGGTACGCGGCGCTCATCCCGGCTAGCCGTCCCAGGACGATCAGCTTTCCGCCAGGCACGAACATCGCCAGCGATGAATCGCCTTAAGAACCGCGAGCGGAACCGCGACTAACCCAGCTCCGCCAGCGCGGCAAACGATGCCGCCAGCCATGGCTTCGGCGCTGGCGCTGGCCGGTGCTTGCGCGGCGGCGCCAGAACATGCCCGGCGCTCGCAGCCGGAGCTAAGCCAGGCGCGGCTGCCGGAACCGCCCCGCCGTCTGGCGGATCTGCAGGCACCGCCATATCGTTGCGGGCGAATCTGACCATTAGGTGAACACGAGCGAGGTTCGGCCATGACGATAGCCACGCGCCAGCTCGGGCGCACTGGAGCAGAGGTAACCGTACTCGGATACGGCGCGATGGAATTGCGCGGCCTGCCCAGGGCGCGCGCGCTCACCGATGACGAGGCAGGCCAGGTCCTGAACGCCGTGCTGGACTCGGGCATCAACCTGATCGACACGTCGATCGACTACGGCCGCAGCGAGGAACTGATCGGGCGGCACATCGGCCACCGGCGGGATGAATACTTCCTGGCATCCAAGTGCGGTTGCCCGCTTAATCCGCCAGCCGACGCCACGCCCCCGTACGAGCATGACTGGAGCCCGGCCAACGTGCGTGCAGACGTGGAGCAGAGCCTGCGCAGGCTCGGGACGGACCGGCTGAACCTCGTTCAGGTGCACATGTCTCCGAGCCGCGCCCAGCTGGAAGCGGAGGATACCGTCGCGACACTCCAGGACCTGCGTGACGAGGGAAAGCTGAGTTTCATCGGAATGTCGGGGATCCTCCCACACCTGCCCGACCACATCGCGATGGGCGTCTTCGACGTCTTCCAGATCCCTTACTCCGCAGTGCAGCGGGAGCACGAAGATCTTATCTTCGCGGCAGCTGCCGCCGGCGCTGGCACGCTTATCCGCGGCGGCGTTGCCCGTGGTGCTGCGGCGGCCGACAAGCAGTGGCGCCATGGTCCGCTTGGCCTCCCCGCAGGCATGGGCCAGCGCCGCTGGGAGTCGTCGGGGATCGACGACCTGCTGGATGGCATGTCACCGCAGGAGTTCATGCTGCGCTTCACGCTGAGCCACCCGGCTCTGTCGACAACTATCGTCGGCACCTCGAGCGTCGACCACCTGCGCGACAACGTGAGCGTGGCCGAGAAAGGCCCACTGCCAGCCGACGTGTACGAGCAGGCCAGGCTGCGCCTCCCACGGGATTAACCGGGATCAGCTCTGCTGTCCCCACATCTGCGGTGCTGAGCTTCAGGTTCCGTTGAGCTTTTCGGCCGCGGCGCGGCCGGCGTCGGCAGTGCGGCTGAGGAATCCGGCGATGAGTTCCAGCTCCCCGTCGTCGTAATCTGCGCAGATCTCGTCCATCGCGGTGTTCATCCCGGAGTCAACGAGGTAGAGGCGGAGGATCTCCGCGCCTCGGCCGCGAGCAGCCTGGACGACGACACCGCGGCGGTCGGATGGATCGCGGCTGCGCTCGATCCAGCCGCCCCGTTCGAGCCGGTCGAGGATGCCGGTCATGGTGGCGGGGTGCAGCCCGGCACTCCGAGCCAGGGCGCTCGGGCTGAGCGGGCCGGAACGGGTGATGAGGTCGAGGCACTCCAGGTCAGTTGCCTTGAGGTCGAGGCGCGCACCAACGCTGTGGTTGAGCAGCGACAGCTGACCGCCCAGGTCGCGCAGCGCCTCCTTGACGGTGCGGTAAAGGCGCCTGCGGCGTCCGAGCGCGCCGGGCTCGGAAGATGATATAAATCTCATATATTATGATATCCGTATCGTATGAAGTACGTAGACCAATGTAGCGGAACGCAGCCCTCCTCTCCGCAGCTGACAAGGAGAACCGATGAATACCAGGAACGCCGGTGAGATCGACTTCACCTTCGCCGTCCTGTACGTCGCCGAAGCCGCAGGCCGCACGCAGGCGCGAGCCGAGATGATCAGCATCCTCGACCAGCTCATCGAGGGCCTGACCGCCTAAGAACCCTTTCGCGGCTGATCGCGTGCGCGGACTCTCCGCCGGGCATCACCAAAGACTCGTGATACTTGGGACTGTGACTATCACCCTGATCACCGGTGCGAACAAAGGACTTGCGCGCGAGACGGCGCGCCGGCCAGCGCGGAGAACGCCGTGACACGCCGATCACGGCAGAATCCGATCTAGCTAGGCTGCATTGGCGAGTAGAATGTGCTGTATGCCCGCCCACGCGGTATTTCATACCGCGCCGCGCTGCGTGGAGATCAGGGAACTGACCACACCGCGGCCTGCGGCCGGTGAGTTGCTTGTCCGCACCTTGTGCTCGGGCATCAGCGGTGGCACCGAACGGCTGGTGTACCGGGGCGAGGTTCCTGCCGAGTTGGCGCTGGACGACACGATCGACGCGCTGGGCGGTGCCTTCTCCTATCCCTTCGCTTACGGGTATGCGTGCGTCGGCAAAGTAGCGGAGTCCGGCCAGACGGTCTTCGCGTTCCATCCGCACCAGGACGTATTCGCGGCGCGTGCCGATGACCTGATTACGCTGCCTCCCATCGATCCCGCGCCGGCCACCTTGTTCCCGCTGGTCGAAACCGCATTGCAGGTGACGCTCGATGCCGGGACCGGATATCGCGAGCGGGTCATCGTGCTCGGCGCGGGCGTGCTCGGGCTGCTGACCTGCCTGCTGCTGCAGCGCTCCGGGTGGCGGCCGCTAATTGCCGAGCCGCAGGCGTGGCGCCGGGACTTGGCCAGCAGTCTCGGCGGCACCGCCGCAGCACCGGAGGACCTGGCGGAAGACAAAGTGCCGCTGGTCATTGACGCGAGCGGCAACCCGGATGCGCCGGCCATGGCGCTGAACATGCTGGCCCACGAGGGAACCCTGCTGATCGCATCGTGGTTCGGCACCAAACCAGTGATGCTGCCGCTGGGTGGCGCCTTCCACCGGCGGCGTCTGATCATCCGGAGCACTCAGGTTTCGACGGTGCCAGCCCGGCTGTCCGGGACTTGGACCCGGGCCCGGCGCAGGCAGGAAACTATCGAGCTGCTGGCCGAACTGCCGCTGGCACAGCTGTGCACCCACGTCTTCGCATTCAGCCGCGCAGCCGAGGCGTTCCGCGCTGTAGACGCGGGGACACCGGGACTGATGCATGCCGTTCTTGACTACGACAGGAGTGCTGCCGGTGACGTGTGAAGTCGGGTTGAGCCGAAGCGTCCGTGCTTTCCATATCATGCCGGGACTGCCGGGACCGGAGGGGCAACTGCATGATCATGACTACCGGATTGAGATCGTGGTCGACCGCGAGCAGCTCGACGACCGCGGCATGGTCTGTGATCTGGATGTACTGGAAGCGACGCTGACCGAGCTGACCAGCCAAGTCGATGGCCGCAACCTGGAGGAGATACGCCCAGCGGAGGCCGAGGCGGTGACAGTCGAGGTGTTCGCCCGCTGGGTGCACGACAGCCTCGCGCCCGCCGTCGCTGCCGCGGGAGGCGAGGCGCTCTCAGTGCGGGTGTGGGAAACTCCCGTCGCGTTTGGCGGATACCGCGCACGATGCTGACGCCATGCCTCACCTGTGCGCGGCTGAACCGACCTGGCTATATGTTCGTTTTGCCGTCATAGAAACGCGACACAACATTTCCGTCATCCGCGGGACAGCCAAATGACACTGGGCTGGGATAACCCCACAGCACCTCCCACCACAACCGTCCTGCTGCGGCACGGCGATACCCGACTCTCACCCGAACACCGTTTCAGCGGGCTGCGCGACGTCCCGCTGAGCGCCAACGGAACCCGGCAGGCCAGGGCCGCCGCCTGCCGCCTCGCCACCGGAGCCCCGATCGACGCAGTGGTGAGCTCGCCATTGCAGCGCGCTGCCGCCACCGCCGCCATCGCGGCGCGGGAACTCGCCCTGACCGCAGTCATCGATGATGATCTCCGTGAAACCGACTTCGGTAAGTGGGATGGCCTCACCCTGGAGGAAATCCAGCAGCGCTGGCCTGCAGCCGCAGCAGCCTGGCGACGCGACCCCGAGCAGGCACCGCCGGGCGGCGAGAGCTTCGCTGCGACCGCACACCGGGTAAGCCGGGCTTGTGAACGGTTGCTCCGGGACCACGGCGGCCAGACCGTCTTGGTGGTAAGTCACATCACGCCGATCAAGATCCTGCTTTGCCAGGCTCTGGGCGTCCCGCTTGGCACCCTCTACCGGCTATACCTCGGCTCGGCCTGCATCAATGAAATCCAATGGCACAGCCGCGGGTTTGCATCCGTCCATCGTGTCAATGACACCAGCCACCTTCCCTGACGCACCCGGCCCGTCTATCCCGGCGAATGCGGTTCCGATATGCCTGGGCTGGGGGGAAAGACATCACCGCCCTGAAGTGCCGCCTACCCCCAGGGTTCCGTGGGCCAACGCAACTTTGGACGAGGCCGCGCTGAAGGCGCTGAGAAACTCGTTGCGGAAGGCGCTCATTAGCTCGACGGGAGCGTGCCGCCCAGGCACCAGCCCGTCCTGCCAGCGCCAAGAGGCAATGTCCCGGAACACGGACGGGTCGCGGGCGATGATCGAGATCGGCACGTCGTGACTGGCCCCCGGGCTGGTGATGGGAGTGTCAGGTTGCTCGTCGCCGAGCAGGATGAGCACGAGGTTTGGGTCGTTGAGCTCGGTGACCCATGAGGTGAGGACCTGCAGCGCGTACTTGATCGACGTGCTGTAGGCCTGGCGCTCCTTGCTGGCGCTGCCCAGGACGGAGAGAGGGGTCTGGCCGCGCGCGGGCATCGGGTCGAATATCGAGCCGTTACCGACCTTGTTCCAAGGCACCATGGTCGGCAACGGGGCCCAGGGCGAGTGGGATGAGACCGTGTCAATCTCGGCCATCACGGGCTTATGGTCCGGGGCGAGTTCGAGCCGCTGGAACGCGGAAAGGATGTACTGGTCGGGCATCGGGGCGTAGCTGAAGGTCGGACCGCGGTAGCCGACGTTGCTCCGGTCGTAAAGCTGGTCCCAGTGGTAGAACTGCGTGCCGGACGGCCAGCTTTCGTCGTCGGTAGCGGGGCTGTCGCTGACGGTGCGCCACCCGGCCTTGTCGAAGGCGTCGCTGAGAGTGAACCGGCTGCTGCTGACGAGCTCCGAATACCGCTGTCGGCTGTTGACCCACAGCCCCGACTGCAGGGTGGAGTGGGCCTCCTGGCTGATCCCGCCGTAGCCCGGGGCGTTAACCCATGCGCTCTCTGTGGACCAGCCCGCGCGGGCCAGCGATGCGCTAGCTCGGCGCAGGACGGCGTCGATGCCTGGCGAGAAGCTTGTGCCCTCGATGGAGACCTGTCCGTAGCTCTCGACGAAAGCGATGATGACGTCCTTGCCGCGCAATCCGGTGAGCAGGTCCGAGGCGGGGATTCTGGCTTCGGGGTCTGAGCTATGGATGGCCTTTTCGAAAAGGCGCTGGTCGGTGAAGGCTGCCTGGGTGGCGCGCACCTGCGCGACGGCCAGGCTGACGGCGCTAGTCGAGGCGATCGGGGTTCCGGGGATGAATTGCAGTGACAAGCCCGCGCACACTGCCCAGACTGCTATCAGGCCAGCGAGGCCGCGAACCGTGGCGCGGCGATGCCGGGCGGCGACGGTGGTGATGCGAATCGTTGCTGCGATGATTGCGCCGACCAGCAGGATGAGACCGAGCCCGAGCAAGACGAGCGCAATGTCTGTGCGCCTGGGGCCTATTGTGTCGCGAACCACGCCCAGCGCCGAGCCGATGCTGCCCCAGTCGAACACCGGGTTGAACGCCCGATCGGCGTATTGGTAGAACGCTATGTCAAGGATCTTGGCGAAAGTGAGCACGCTGAGCAGGACTCCGGCGACCGTGGCCACGATCCGCCGCGGCCGGGGGGGCAGCACCAGCGCAACGGCAACCAGGACCAGCCCCTCCAGAGGGATGCGGGCAAAGGCGGCGGGGGTGAACAGCCAGGCGCGATCGGGCGCGATGAGGCCGCTCCACACGAGCGCGAACGCAAGCACGGCAATGACGCCCCGTAGAGCCAGGCGAGTGCGCGGGCCGGCGCCGGTGCGGTACAGCCAGATCACGTCGTGGCCGAACGACTCGGCCAGGAGCAGCAATGCGGCGGCGACCGCGATCAGCCCGGTGAGGAGGCCGAGCAGCCCGGATGCGGCGATGGTGAGCACGATGCCCTGAACCGCAGCCACGACCTTGCGCCAGTACCGGGGTGGCAACGGCGCGGCCAGCCACGGGATCAGCCAGCCAGCCAGCAAGAACGCGTAGCGGGCGGCGCCGATGGCCAGCACCCAGCTGCCGTAGGCCCGCGACACGGCGATGCTGAGCAGCAGGATGAGGAAGGCGTCGACCTCGCCGTCGATACGACCACCCAGCGTGGTTGCAGTGCCGGTCCGGCGCGCCACCTGCCCGTCCACCGCATCGAGCGCTAGCGCGACGGCGGAAAGAGTAACCAGCGCTGTGATCGACACGGGCCGGCCGAACGAGGCGGCGACCAGGCCCGCGACCGCAGCGCACAACACCGCCCTGGTCAGCGTGACCCAGTCCGCCGGGTGTACCGTCGGCTGGTCGCTCCGCATGCGGGCCGTGGCAATCAGCGCCGGCGCCGCCGAGCCGGCGGCCAGTCCGGCGATCCAGCCAGCGACACCGAGACCACTTGCGGCGGACACGACGCCGAGCAGAGCGGCTGTGGCGAGGATCCCCAGGATCGCCGCGCGCAGAATCGTCCTCCGATCCACCAGGCGAATCGCCCGCAGCACGGTTTGATTCGCCCTCAGCGCGGTTTCATCCGCCGGGACGGTTTCATCCGCCGGGCGAATCGCACGCATCGCGCCTCCATCTGCGTAACCGGCTGCCGCCACCCTACGGAGACAACGAGTCCGCGATCACCCCGGTTCACCGCGTCCGGATTTGAGGCTGCGCCGCTGCCGTGGGCCGGACGGTTGAACGATGCGTCCAGCCGATCCGTGTAACCGGTGTGGCGTCGCTGTACTCAGTTCCGGTCAGAATCGGTCGGGCCTTCCGCCGTCTCGGCTTGCCGTTGCTGCGCCTGGCCGCCGCCGTCACCGTGCTGTGGTTTCTCTGGCGGCACGTGGGCGCGGCGCCGTTCAAGGACGGGCTGCGCGCGGTCACCTGGCCAGCGGTCGTGGCCGCCGTCACGATCACTGCCCTGACCACGGTGTGTTCGGCCTGGCGATGGCGGGTCGCCGCCCAGGCGCTCGGCATCGGCATTGGCCTTCCAGCCGCAGTCGGCTCCTACTACCGCTCCCTGTTCCTCAACTCCGTGCTCATCGGCGGGGTTGTCGGCGACGTGCACCGGGCGGTCACGCACGGCCGGCGCAGCGGAGACGTAGTGCTGGGGCTGCGAGCGGTAGCGTGGGAACGGCTGTGGGGTCAGGTCATCCAGGCCGTAGTGACCGCCGTCGTCTTGCTGGCGCTGTCCTCACCGGTCCGGCCGGCGCTGCCGTATGTTCTGGCGGGTATCGCGGGTGTGGCGTGTGCAGTCGGGTGTGCTGCGCTGATCGCGCGGCACACTGATTGTCTCCACCGCTCGCGGCTGACCCGCGCCGCGCGTGCCGTTGCCGATGACCTGCGTCACGGCATGCTGAACCCGCACGTGTGGCCTCAGCTCGCGCTGGCCTCGGCGCTGGTCGTCGCCGGGCACACGGCGACGTTCGTCATCGCGGCCCGGGTCGCCGGCAGCACCGCACCTCTCGGCGAACTGCTCGCGCTGCTGATGGTGGTCCAGGCTGCAATGGTGATTCCCGTGAGTGTCGGCGGGTGGGGGCTGAGGGAAGGAGTCGCCGCCTGGGCCTTCGCCGCGGCCGGGTTCGGCGCGGCCACCGGGGTTACGATCGCCACTCTCTATGCCGTACTCATGCTGGCCGCAGTTACCCCCGGCGCCGGCCTACTGCTGAGAGACACCGTTCGCCGCCGTCGCCACAAGGCACAAGCGCGCGAGCCGAGACAACCCGATCCGGCGCCGCGGGCGTTCGAGGTCGTTAGTGATTGACCAGTCATACCCGGTGGGCCAGCACGGCGGCTACGTGCTGTATCTGCGCCAGGAAGTGCGCGGCATCGGACTATATGACAAACTCGACGCCTACACGCTGCAAGATCGTGGCCTGGATACCTATGACGCGAATCTCGCGCTCGGTCACCAGGCCGACGAGCGCGACTACACCAGCGCGGCCCAGATGCTGCACGCGCTCGGCGCCGACCGCATCGTGCTTCACCTCACCGGCGCCAACGCCGCCTACCTGGCCACCAAGGCCCGGCGCGGCGGGCATGATCTGCTGTCGCGGAGCTTTGAAGACGCCGCCGGACACGCCGGTCCGTTTCCCGGTCCCGCAGACCTCGGGTTCGCGGCCCGATGACCGACATCCGCGAAAATCCGCCGCCTGCCACCGCGCCAGCCGCCCCTGCAGCGCGCGCGACGGCGGCCACCGGCCAGGGCCGCGTCGCAGGCCTGGACGGGATCCGGGGCCTGGCCGCCCTGTTCGTGGTTCTCAACCACATCTTCGAGCGCGCCTGGCCGGAATACCCCGGTGCCAATCACGCCCCGTTATGGGCGGCCTGGTTAATCTACGGCCGGGCAGGGGTTGCGATCTTCATCACCCTGTCCGGCTTCTCGCTGGGCCTCGGCCCGGCGCGCTCAGGGTGGCGGTTCAAGTCGATCGCGACGTACGCGCACCGAAGGGCGTGGCGGATCCTGCCACCGTACTGGGCTGCGCTCGGGTTCAGCCTGGTCATGACCTGGTACGTCCTCGCCCAGCCCCACCTGCCGGTGCCCAACGGGAAGTCCGTCGTCGTGTACGGCTTGCTCGTGCAGGACGTATTCACCGCGGGCAGCCCCAACCGGGCATTCTGGTCGATCGCTATCGAAGTCCAGCTATATTTCCTGCTGCCGTTGTTGCTGCTGCTCGTCCGGCGGGTCGGCGCCCTCGCGATGGTGGGCCTGGTGGCCGCCATCGTCGTGAGCATCGGGGTGCTGGGACCCCATGTCGCGCTGATGAACACCGCCCTGGTCAAGTTCACCCCCGACCTCGCGGTGCTATTCGCCGTCGGCCTGCTGGCCTCCGGAATCGTCACCGCCGGCGAGCGCACTCGATCGCGGCCCTGGGCCGGTTACGCGCTGGCCGCCGCGGTGCCTGCAATCGTGTTGATGGTGGTCAAGGGCACCGTCTGGTCGAACCTCAATCTGTTCTGGCTCGACCTGGCCTGGGCGCCGGCGATCGGCTGCTTCCTCACGGCGATCGCGACCTCGCGGCCGCAGTTCGTCGTCCGCCTGCTTGACAGCCACATGCCTCGGAGCCTTGGCTCCTGCTCCTACAGCCTGTACCTCACGCATGAGCCGATTGTTATCGCTGTGTCCTACGGCCTGGTGCTGGGCCGCGTCACACCCGGGGCGCCGATGTTCTTCGTGCTGGTTGCGATCCTGCTGCCCATGACCGTGTGCTTCGCCCGGATGTTCGCCGCCGTGTTCGAGCTCCCCGTCCAGCGGCACCGCGGGTGGAAACCACTCTGGCAGGCGATGTCGGCCCGGCTCCGGCAGCTGCGACCAGAGTTGGCTCCCGTCGCAGTCCGGTGGCGGGGCGCTAGCCGGGCGAACGGCCCACGAAGTCAAGCTGGTGAGCAATGTAAACCAGATCGCCTGCAGCCAGCTGCTGACAGCGCACGGCCAGCCAGTCGGCCAGGTCCGCCGGTTCCACCCGGTCTGGGCGATGACGCAACGCGTCCCGGATCGTATTAAGGATGCTGCGCAAGAAGTAAGCCTCATCGGCCGGGTAGCTCCCGTCCGCGGCCGGGTACACGACCCAGTCCGACGACCCCGCCGCCAGCGCGGGCGCCCTCGCGTCCCGCAGGTGGCGAAACAGGAATCGACCCGTCCGGCTTTCCCCGGCCGGCCGCCCATGGCGGATGCGCTCGTCCATGTCGCGGTGGTAGGCGCCCATGACCTGGTCGTCGAGCGGATGGCCGGGCTCGAAGATGGTCTCGCCGTCGTAGTTGATCGTGAACCAGTAGACGCCGCCGGGGATAAGCAACCGCAACAATCCGGGCAGGACGGCCGGCACGTCCACCAGGTCCAGGACAGCATTGGCTATCACCACATCGGCTAGCTCCGCGCGCCCGACGTTCAGGTAACCGCCAAGCTCGGCGTGCACCAGACGCACCCGCAGGTCACCCACCTGCAGGCCATCCGTCAGCAGGTCGCTGCGCACCCCCCGCGCGATCGCCCAGTCGCGCAGCCACTGGCGCGAGCAATCCAGCAGCTGCCGATCCGCATCCAGCAGGACGTACTCGCCGGCTCCGACGACTCCCCAGTCCAGCAGACGGGCCACCATTGTCCCCAGGCCGGCGCCGATCTCCAGCACCCGCGGCGCACCCGCCGGCATCAGGCGGCAAAGCTCGGCCAGCACCTGCCTGTTGAGCGCCCGGTCATCCACGGTCGTTTTCGCGGCGAGGTAGCGGGCATAGCCCGAGGTCATCGACGCTTCATCGAAGCAGGTCATTGCTCCTCGGGGTTGAACCGTGTCCACCGCTTCTGCGTACCATCCTTGTCAGGTATGACGGATCGGCGGCGGGTGTAGTTCAGATCGGCCGGAGTCTGGAGGCTGGCTCAGTGCGGCAGGCGCTCTCGACGGCCGGAGCATCGTGCGAGTCCACGTAGTAGTCCCCGAGGGCTTCGACAATCCCGGCCAGCCTTCCGGCGGCAACATTTACGACCGGCGGGTCTGCGCCGGACTGGCCGAGGCCGGCTGGGAGGTGCTGGTCGCGACCGTCGCCGCGGCGTGGCCGGTACCCGACTCGGGCGCCCGCGCCGATCTTGCCCGCATCATTTCCGCCATCCCCGACGGCGAGATCGCCCTGATCGACGGGCTCATCGCCTCGCCGACCGCGGCGCAGCTGCTGCTACACGCTGGCCGGATATCAATGACAGTGCTGCTGCATATGCCACTGGCCACCGCCCTCGACACACGCCACGATGCCAGCGCGCAGCGCTCCGAACGAGCCGTGCTTCGTGCGGCCAGGGGCGTGGTCGTTACCAGCGAATGGACCCGCCAGCAGGTCCTGACCCGATGCGAGATCCCGGCCGAGCGGGTGCACGTCGCCCGGCCGGGCGTCGATCGGGTAACGGCCCCCGCCCGGCCCGTCCGGGGTCACCTGATCTGCGTCGGAACTCTCGGTCGCCACAAGGGGCAGGACCTCCTCGTCGAGGCACTCGCCGAGCTAGGCGATCTGGACTGGCATTGTGTGCTGGCCGGACCGCTCGACCGCGACCCGGACTTCGTCGACCAATTGCGAACCCGTATCACTCGCCTCGGCTACGGCCATCGCGTTCAGCTCACTGGCGTCCTGACCGGCGCGGTGCTCAGCCACGCGTACACCACCGCCGACCTGCTCGTCGCGCCGTCGCGCTCGGAGACCTACGGCATGGCTGTAACCGAAGCGCTCGCCCACGGCCTCCCCGTCGTAGCTGCCGCGGTGGGTGGGCTGCCCGAAGCGCTCGGCTTTAGCCCCGATGGCACCCGCCCCGGCCAACTGATCCGTTCCGGAGATCCGGCTGCCCTCGCCGCCGCGATCGGGGACTGGCTGGGCGACGAGCGCCTCCGGCACCGGCTACGGGCCGCCGCACGAAAGCGACAGTCGAACCTGCGCGGCTGGGAGCAAACTACACAAGAGATAGCGGACGCACTAACCGCCCACGGGCGCGGTAAGCCTGCGCCGCTCAACCACCCTGGAAAGACCGGCGGTCGAGCTTGAACCTGGCGGGTGTGGCTCACGTTGACTGCTACGTGCAGAGCCTGATGCAACCGGAAAGTGATCAACACAAACTCCGCTCGATGACAATCAGAACCGAGAGCCGCATAACAGTCGCCAGCAGCGTCCGTGAGGTGTGGGACTACGTCTGCGACGTCGGACGCTGGCCGGAGTGGGCGCCAACAGTTCTCGAATGCTGGGTTCGCGGAGGTGGGCCGCTTCAGCCCGGCTCGCGGGTGGACCAGCGGGCGAAAGACCTTGGGCGGACTCACGGCCGGAGCCAGGAAGTGACCGCTGTCGATGCGCCCAGCTACGTGGCGTTCGCCGGGACAATGGGTACGTCCGCGGCGCGCTGGGCAATGGAACTCGAGCCGATGGACGATGGGCAGACCGACGCCAAGATGTGGATTGAGGTCGACCTCGCGGGCATCATGCGCGCGGTCCCCGGCCTTCTCAAGGGCAGCATTCAGCGCGTAAGCGATCGCGAGATGGCGGCCATCAAGGCTGCGGTCGAGTCCGCTACACGGGAAAGTGCGGAGTCCTAGATGGGCGGCGTGCGGTTTTACCGCGACGCTACCGGGATCGAGGATCACACCGTCAACCAGGCCGACCGTAGGCGCGATCGCCTGATCGAGACATACCGCAAGAAGGCGAAGCACTACGACATCACCTCCCGGCTCTACCCCGTGCCTGGCTACCCCCATCCGGCACAACGCCTCCTGACCGTACAGGCGCTCGGTCTTCGCGCAGGTGACAGCGTGATCGACATCGCATGCGGCACGGGCCTGAACTTCCGGCTGATTGAGCAGGTGATAGGTCCAGGCGGCCGGATCATCGGCGTCGATCTGACCGACGCGATGCTCGCCCGTGCGCAGGATCGGATAGAGGCGAACGGCTGGAGCAATATCAGCCTCGTGCAAGCCGATGCGGGCGAGTTCGACTTTCCAACCCAGGTCGACGCGATCCTGTCCACGTACGCCCTGACGCAGGTGCCTAAGTGCGCGGAGGTCATTGCCCGCGGCGCCGCAGCCCTCTCCGGAGGCGGGCGCTGGGCCGTGCTGGATGTCAAGGTTCCCGGCAACACGCCCGGGTGGCTAGCCCAGCTGGGAACTGCGCTTGTGCGGCCTTTCGCCTCCATAGACGAGTGGATCATGCACCGGCCGTGGGAGGCGATTCGTGCAGCCATGCAGGAAGAACTGGCCGATCTGTCCTGGACCGAGTTGTTCTTCGGAAGCGCATTCCTCGCTGCCGGGTCCCGCGGCCCTGAAACCTCGAGTGCACGACCGCCGGGGAGCAGCCCTTGCGGAGGTACGAGCAGTCTCCGCAGGTAGATGCCTGTCGGTCGGCACCATGTCAGCACCGTCTCAGCACCCGGACCGGCTCACAGCCCAGGTGTGATTAGGCTAGCCGCAGCAGATCACCCGGAAGGAACGCCATGCCGCAGCTCAGTCCCGAGCGGTACTTCGCGGAGATCGAGGCAAGCACAGCAGGGCTGGCGGAGATTGTGGCTGAGCACGATCAGAGCCTGCCGATCCCCACCTGCCCGGAATGGACACTGCGTCAGCTTGTCACGCACGTTGGCAGAGCGCACCGGTGGGCCGCCGAGATCACGCGTACGAGGTCTGACGCGCTCATTCCGTTCCGCGAGGTACCGGACGGCAAGCTGCCGGATGATCGCGCTGACCAGTTGGCGTGGCTGCAAGCCGGCGCGGCGCTGATCGTCGACGCTGTGCGAGAAGCGGGCAGCGATCCCGTCTGGACGTTCACCGGCCCCGCGCCTGCCGGTTTCTGGATACGGCGGATGGCCCACGAGACGCTGGTGCATCGAGCCGACGCCCAGCTTGCTGCCAGCGACGAGCCCGAGCCAGCCATCGACGCAGAGGTAGCCGCCGACGCCATCGACGAATGGCTGACACTGCTCAGTGGCGGGACCGGCGGCACTAACGAGCGATCCGCGCCGCTGCCCGCCGGTGCAGCGCTGCACATACACGCCGCCGATGGCGGACCTGGCGGCCGCGGCGAGTGGATGATCCGGAACGACGCGGGCAGCCTGATCGTTGAGCCAAGCCATGGCAAGGGTGACGCCGCGCTCGCCGGCCCGGCCGCGAGCCTGCTGCTCGTGCTGATGCGGCGAAGACCGGTTTCCGATCTGGCAGTGACCGTTTACGGGGACAGCGCCGTGGTGGATGGCTGGCTGGCAAGCACCGCGTTCTGAAGACTCAGCCGATGTCCGCTGCCGCCTCAGTGCTGGCCAGGGCACTTCCGCGACCCGCCGGGCCCCTTCTCGCCTCGTGTGGCGCTGCCGGCTGTGACTCCAGCGGCGAGGTTTCCGGTTTGCTCGGCGGTGGCGGCCCAGCTGGCGAGCATCTTGAGGCTGTCGGCGGTGGGGCTGCCGGCGGCAGCGGTGTAGGCGAGCAGGGTCAGGCCGGGGTGGGCGGGGAACTCCATGGCCTCGAAGTCGAGGTCGAGGGTGCCGACGACCGGATGGTGGATGCGCTTGCGACCGGTCCGGTGGAAGCGGACGTTGTGGGCGGCCCACCGGGTCCGGAATTCCTTGCTGTGCGTGGACAGGTCGCCGATCAGCTCGATGAGCTGCTTGTCGTGCGGGTTGCTGCCTGCCTCGGATCGGAGCATGGCGGCGATGTCGTCAGCGGCGCGGTCCCAGTCGGCGAAGAACTCGCGCGCGGCGGGGTCGAGGTAGACGAAGCGGGCGTTATTGGCGGGCCTGCGCGGGTCGGCCAGGACCGGGGCGTAGAGGGCTCGGGCGAGCCGGTTGGCGGCGAGTATGTCGTGCCGGGCGTTACGTACCCATGCGGGCGCGTCGCTGATGGCATCGAGGATCTGCTGGATACCGTCGGTGAGGCCAGAGGTCCTGGTCCGCCGCAGCCGCGGTGAGGCTGGCTGGCTAGCGCGGGCGAGATCGAACAGGTGAGCTCGCTCGGCCTCGTCAAGCTGGAGCGCGTTGGCCACTCCGTCCAGGACGGAGTCGGAGGCTCCGGCCAGGTTGCCGCGTTCCATCCGCACGTAGTAATCGATGCTCACACCCGCGAGGAGAGCGACTTCCTCGCGGCGCAGGCCCTTGACACGCCGGTTGCCGCCGCCGTAGGCGGGCAGCCCGGCCTGCGCCGGTGAGATCCGCTCGCGCCGCGAGGTCAGGAACTCGCGGGCCTGGGCACGGTTGTCCATGACCACCACGGTAGGCGCGCGTGCCGCTAGCTGGGAGGTACTGGCGTTACCTGGAACATCCGTCACTCCCATAGCCACAGGTCAGCGCGTTGACTAGGCGACATGACCAGCGCACCAGAATCCGCCGCCAGCTCCGCGGCCCCGGCTGCACCGGGCATCACTGAGACGCGTCGCTGGAATGCACGGGAACGGCCCGGGCCATCGCGACCTTCTTCGCGATCGCCCGGCCCGGCTCGACGGTCGGCATGGTCGGCGTGCCGCCAGCCCGCATCCACATCCCCGAGCTGCTCGGCGACGTCCTCAGCGGCGCGATCAACCCGGGCCTTGTCCTGGACTACGAGACCGACCTGGACCACGTCGCAAACGCCTACGCCGCCATGGACCAGCGCCGGGCCATCAAGTCCCTCATCCGAGTCGGGTCCGTGTCGGAGGTGAGTGCCGTGGCGGCATGGACACCAGAGGAACTGGACCGCATCGGCCGGGCCGAGGAACTGCACCTTGCCACCCGGCGCAGAGACGGCGGGCTCAGCCGGTACGTGACCATGTGGGTGGTCCGGGCCGGCCACGAGCTCTACGTCCGCTCGGCGTACGGACCGGGCAACCCGTGGTACCGGCGGGCCACAGCCGCCGGGGAAGGCAGGGTGCGGGCCGGCGGCGTTGAGCGCGACGTCACCTTCGCTTCGGCCGGCCCGGCGGTTCAGGGGGGCATCGACGCCGCTTATCACGCCAAGTACGACCGGTACGGACCCCAGATCGTCGGGTCAGTTACCGGACCGCAGGCGCACGCCGTCACCATCCGCCTGGCCAAGGCCGGCCAGCATGAACTAACGGAAGGGAGTCAGCCATGAGTGACGTCATCGTGGTCGTCGGCGCCGGGCAGATCGGCCAGGCCATTGCCCGCCGCGTCAGCGCCGGCAAGCACGTGCTGCTCGCCGATCTGCACCGGGCCAGCGCCGACGCCGCCGCTGAGGTGCTGGCTGACGCGGGCTTTGACGTCGGCACCGCCACCGTCGACGTATCCTCGCGTGAATCGGTGCATGCCCTCGCCGAAGCCGCCGCGGCGCGCGGCGACGTTACCGGCGTCATCCACGCCGCCGGAGTCTCACCCAGCCAGGCCGCACCGGAGGTCATCCTCGCCGTCGACCTGTACGGCACCGCGCTGGTACTCGAGGAACTCGGGAACATCATCGCGCCCGGCGGCTCCGCCGTCGTCATCGCATCGCAGTCCGGCCACCGCCTCGGCGCCCTGACAGCCGAACAGGACGCCGCCCTGGCCACTACCCCAGCCGATGAACTGCTGTCGCTGCCCATGCTGCAGCCCGGCCAGGTCACCGACAGCCTGCACGCCTACCAGCTCGCCAAGCGCGGGAACTCACTGCGGGTGATGGCCGAGGCGGTGCGCTGGGGCAACCGCGGCGCCCGGGTGAACACCATCAGCCCCGGCATCATCATCACCCCGCTCGCCCGCGACGAGCTCACCGGACCGCGCGGCGAGGGATACCGGCGAATGCTCGAGCTATCCCCGGCCAGGCGCGCCGGGACACCAGACGAGGTCGCCACCGTCGGCGCGCTCCTCATGGGCCCCGACGGAGCATTCATCACCGGAAGCGACTTCCTGATGGACGGCGGCGTCACCGCCTCCTACTTCTACGGCGAACTAGCCTCCAGCTGACCGGTCTTGCAAGGATTGCCGGGCTTCCCCGCCATCGAACAGGAGGAGCATATGGAGATCTCCCGCAACGCAGCCACGGCGAAAGGACCCGCCGAAACCTTCACCGGAGACCTATGCGCTGACCCGATCACCCGCAGACTGCCGCCCACGCAGCTCAACGTCGCAGCGGTCCGCTTCGCACCCCGCACCGCCTGGCATTCCCGCGAGCGCGGGCAAACCCTGTACGTGACCGAAGGCCGCGGCCTGGTCCAGGCCCGCGGACAGCAGATCACCGAGCTCAATCCCGGCGACGTCGTCTTCGCACCCGACGGCGAGCAACACTGGCACGGCGCCAGCCCCCACCACTTCATGACACACCTGTCCGTCACCGAAGGCGCGCCCCACTGGGAACCGCACGTCACCGACGCCGAGTACCTGGGCCAGCACGAGCCCGGAAAGTGAGAGTCAGAAATGCACCTGCGCGCACTAGGTACCAGTGGCCTGAAAGTCTCGGCGATCGGGCTCGGCTGCATGGGCCTGAGCTACCACCGCAGCGCCACCCTGGACCGGAGCGAGGCGATTGCGCTGATCCGGGATGCGGTGGACCTCGGGGTGACGTTCTTCGACACAGCACAGGTCTACGGCCCGTTCACGAACGAGCAGCTCGTGGGCGACGCGCTTGCTCCGGTTCGTGATCAGGTCGTCGTCGCCACGAAGTTCGGGGAGGTCGACGCGGACGGGCGGCCGACTCTTTCGAGCCGTCCCGAGCTGATCAGGCAGACGACCGACGCGTCTCTCGGGCGGCTCGGTGTCGAGACGATCGACCTGCTGTACCAGCACCGAGTCGACCCCGAAGTGCCGATCGAGGAGGTCGCCGGGGCCGTGAAAGAGCTGATCCAGCAGGGCAAGGTCGCCCACTTCGGCCTGTCCGAAGCCGGGGCGCAGACGATCCGCCGAGCGCATGCCGTCCAGCCTGTCACCGCGGTCCAGAGCGAGTACTCGCTGTGGTGGAGACTGCCGGAGAACGAG
>Ga0335075_10006618_pt1 | contig 17880 bp, 19 predicted proteins | sample Lox_Sample_24_FD_206723 | JGI IMG/M metagenome (GOLD analysis project Ga0335075, IMG submission 206723) | Soil microbial communities from Loxahatchee National Wildlife Refuge, Florida, United States - Lox_Sample_2.4 | ecosystem: Environmental > Terrestrial > Soil > Wetlands | place: USA...
TTGGCGGCGTTTGACACCTTCAAGATCTGCCCGCCCACCGACACGCCAGGCCGGGCCGATGCCCGGTCGAGATTCGTAAAGGCTGCTCGTGAGGACCTCAAACTTCGCCAGCGGGACGACGAAAGTGGTCTCTAGCGACGGTTCAGGCGTCCTAACCCCTTGCGCGCACGCCATTTCGTTTAGTAGGTTTCCTAACGAATTGGCGTAGGCCGCAGCGATGGAGGCCAGCAGTGCGCGATCGAGTTCTGCCGTTCGTCGGAGTGTCAGTGCTGACTGTTGTTCCGCTGCTAGTGGCGGCTAGCGGGACAGCGCACGCTGCAAGTCCGGTCTCTGCGGAGGTCCGGGTCAACCAGGTCGCTTACCCGGCGAACGGCTCGAAGGTGGCGTACGCGATGCTGCCTGCCAAGGTCGCCAGCGTCGCTTTCACGGTGTCGGGCAGCACCGGTGTGGTGTTCCGCGGCACGTCCAAAGCTGATCTCGGCAGCTGGAACACCCGATACCGCGCGGTCTACAAGCTGACTTTCTCTGCGGTTCGGCAGCCGGGTAGCTACCGGATCGAAGTCAGCGCCGGCGGGGAGTCAGCCAAGTCGCCGGAGTTCTCCGTCGGGCAGACCGGGTCGCAGTACGGTCGGCTGGTCGCGAACGCGGTCCGATATTTCACCTCCGAGCGCGACGGCAGCGACATCGTGCACTCGGTGCTGGATCGCGAGCCCGCGAACCTGACCGACAAGCATGCCGATGTGTACGCGACGCCCAAGTACGACAGCAACGACAACCTGCTCGGCACGTTCCGCAAGATCAGCGGTCCAGTGAACGTGTCCGGCGGCTGGTTTGACGCTGGCGGCGGCTATGAGAAGTTTGCCTATACCGCCAGCTACGCCGACGGGCTGCTCGAGCTCGCGCAGCGGGACTTTCCCGGCCAGTACCCGACCCTCGGTCCGGAGGCGAGCTTCGGCCTGAGCTGGCTGCGGAAGCTCTGGAATCCCAAGAAGAAGGTCCTCTACATCCAGGTCGGCATCGGCAACGGGAACGCCAGTAACACGATCCAAGGCGATTACAACTTCTGGTTCCTGCCGCAGGCAGAGGACAAGATGAACGTCAGAAAGGGCGGGAACCCCGGCCCGAGTGCGTACTACGTTAAGTACCGGCCGGTGTTCGAAGCCGCGCCGCCCGGGCAGCGGATCAGCCCGGACTTCGCCGGCCGGTTCGCCGCCGACTTCGGCCTGGCCGCCCAGCTTGACGCCCACAGCAGCCGGGCCGAGGCCGAGCACATGCTGTCGCTAGCCCGCGGCATCTATGCACTGGCGAAGACCAGGAAGGTCGGGCGCATCGTCACGACCTTCCCGAACGACTACTATCCCGGCACCGAGTGGAAGAGCGACATGCTCTGGGGGGCAGCTGAGATCGCGCTCGCTGATGAGGCGGTGCACGCGCCCGCCGGGCAGGTGCGCGCGGACCTGGAAACGGCCAGTCGCTGGGCGCGCGCTTACATCGCGCAAGGTCACCCGGCTGGTGGTGACACGCTTAACCTGTACGACAACGGCGCGATCGGCGAAGGCGAGTTGCTGCGCGCCCTGCGGCACGCGGGGCCAGGCTGGCGAGCCCACGCTCAGCACGCGGCTAGTCAGCCAACCACGCTGATTAGCCGGCAGGCTCTGCTCACTGACCTGGCAGCGCAGCTGCGGCTGGGGGAGAGCTGGGCGAAGCGCGATAAGAGCGACCCGTTCGGGCTTGGCTCGCAACTTGGCGGCAGCGACGCCACGCCGCACGCCTTCGGCCTGTACATCACCGATGCGCTGTACCAGCGGTACGGTGGCGGCGATCAGTTCGCAGCCTTCGCGCAGCAGCAGCTCAACTTCGCGCTCGGCGCCAACGGCTGGGGCAGCTCGTTCGTAGCCGGAGCCGGCACGACGTTCCCGCACTGCATGCAAAGCGAGATCGCGAACCTGGCCGGGTCGCGGAACGGCAAGGGCAACATCCAGCTCGGTGCGGTCACCGACGGCCCGAGCAGCCCGCCGAACTTTGTCGGTCTCGGCACGGTGAGCGGAATGAAGGCGTGCAGCGCCGGCCACTACGGCCCGTTCAACACGAAGACCGCCAAGTACGAGGACAATGTCGTTTCCTGGCCGTCGGTTGAGCCAGCCGACGACTACACCGCGAACTCGCTGCTGGCGTTCGCGTTTGCGGCGGCGCACCGACAGAGCCGCTAGCGCCTAGCCAGTCGCCGATTTGCCGGCTAGCGCCACCGAGTCGAGCCTGCCCGGCTGGGCGTCTTCCGGCACGACCTCGATGCGGCGGAAGAACCGCGCGCTCAGCACAGCAGCCGCGATCATCGCAAGAGCAGCGCCGAGCGCGGCAACGTTCAGGCCGTGCGTGAAGGCAACGCGCGCGGCGCTGACGAGTTGCGCGCTCAGCTGGGCGGGCAAGTGTTCAGCCACGCTGAGCGCGCCGCCGAGGGTGTTGCGCGAGGCGTTCGTCACCGCCGGCGGCAGCCCGGCCGGAGCAGTCTGCGCGAGGTCCGAGCGGTAGACCGCCACTCCGATGCTGCCCAGCACCGCCATCCCGAGTGCGCCGCCGAACTCAGACGACGTCTCGACTAGCGCCGCCGCCGCTCCCGCGCGGTCCGGCGGGACGGCCCCCATGATGAGCTCGTTTCCGACGGTAACGGCAGTCACTACGCCGCCGGCGTAGATGCTGGCGCCGAGGAGCACGAACCACAGCCCGGAATGCACCTGCGCGCGAGCGAGCAAGGCGAAGCCGGCGGACGCCACCAGCAGGCCGCCGGCCGCGATGTAGCCGCGGTCGACGCGCTTCACCAGCAGCTGGCTGAGCGGAACGGCGGTCATCGTGCCGACCATCGGCACCATGGACCACAACGCGGCCGTGAACGGGCTCATCCCGCGGACCGACTGCAGGTACTGGGTGGCGAAGATCGCGAATCCGACGATGGCGAACATGGACACCAGGTTCAGTGCTACTGCCCCGGTAAAGCCGCGGCTGCGGAACAGGGCAAGTTCGATCATCGGCGCGCGACTGCGTGCTTGCCGCCGGACAAACGCGGCACCAATGCCGACGCCCACGACGATCGCGGCGATGTTCACCGGCTGGGCGCCGTTGGCCGAGACCTCCTGCATTCCGTAGATGACTGGCAGCACAGCGCCGAGCGACAGCGCCGAGCTGACGAAGTCGAACCTGCCAGCTTGCCGGGCACGAAACTCGGGCACCAGCAGCGGGCCGAGTCCGAGCAGAAGGATCATGAAGGGCACGTTGATCAGGAACACCGAACCCCACCAGAAGTGGTTGAGCAGGAACCCGCTCAGCACCGGGCCAAGCGCAATGCCGCTCATCGTTGCGCTGGTCCAGATCGCGATAGCGGTCCGGCGCTGCTTCTCGTCGTGGAACATGTTGCGGATCAGCGCCAGTGTCGACGGCATCAGGGTGGCTCCGGCCACGCCTTGAATGGCGCGGGCCCCGATGAGCTCGGCTGCCGAGTGCGAGTAGGCGGCGCCGACCGAGGCGAGGCTGAAGCAGAAAGCTCCGATCAGCAGAAGGCGCCGCCGCCCGATCCTGTCGCCGAGAGAGCCCATTGTGATCAACAGCCCGGCCAGGACGAAACCGTAGATGTCGAAGATCCATAGTTGCTGCGTGCTGCTCGGCTCCAGGTCCCGGCTGATGAACGGAACGGCGAAGTACAGCACCGATACGTCCATGGAAACCAGCAGGAGCGGGAGCAGCAGAACGGCGAGCCCGGTCCACTCCCGGCCGCCGGCCTTCCGATGACGGGGCGCCTGAGCTGGCGGAGATGGCTGTGCGCTGGACACGACGTTGCCTCCCGTGGGTCTGGCTGATCGCCCCGTCGATCCCGGCAGCGGGGCGTCTTGCCCAGCACTGTACGCTTGTCTGATACACACGTCCAATACGTTTGTCCAAGACGTTTGTTTGAGACACCGGGGTATGCTGCCGCCATGGGAAACCGCGAGGACCTGATCGCCGGGGCTAAGCGCTGCCTGCTGGAGAAGGGCTACGCAGCGACGACCGCGCGAGATATCGCGGCCGCCTCGGGGGTGAGCCTGGCAGCGATCGGGTACCACTTCGGCTCGAAGGACGCGCTGATGAACCAGGCTGTCTTCGACTCGATCGGGGACTGGGCAGACGAACTACAGCGCGGGATGGACGCCGACGAGGTACTCGACGGCCCTCCGCTACGGCGTTTTGAAGCCGCTGCCGACCGGACGCTCGCCTCATTCGGCGGGCCTGACCACGGCCTGTGGGCGGCGCAGCTCGAGCTCATGGGCCTGGTGCTGCACAACGACGACTTGCGCGCCTTTCTGGCAAGCGTGCAAGGATTCGCGGGCCAGGGCATTGCCGAGCTCTTCCTCGGCATCGACGCCGACGCCGATCCTGAGGTGTCCCGGCTGGCGGGCACGGTGATGCACGCCCTTTTCATCGGGCTGATGGCGAAGTACTACCTTGACCCCAAGCAGGCCCCAACGGCGCAGGAATTCGCCGCGGGCCTGCGTATCGTGGCGCAACGTGCCCTCGCCGGCTCTCCCGGCGGGCCGCAGAAGACAGAGTGACAGGCGCTTAGCCCCGCCATGTCTCCGGCAGAAACGGCCGCACCTCGATCATCCCGAACGCGGCGACCGGGTGCAAGGCAGCGATCTCGACGGCCTCGGCCATGCTGGCGCACTCGATCACGTCGAAGCCGGCCATCCATTCCTTCGTCTCGGCGAACGGGCCGTCGCTGACCACGACCTCGCCGTCGCGGACCCGGACCGTGGCGGCGTTAGCCGGCTGGCTGACCTGGCTGCCGATAAGTCTGCTCCCGCGCTTATCGATCTCCGCGAACCAGGCCAGGACGTCCTCGTTTTCCCCGGCCTCGTTTTCCCCGGCTTTCCGCGCAGCGATTTCCTCATCGGTCTCCAGCGGCGGGTGCGGCGGCTGCTCCACGCAGACAAGTAGCAGGTACTTCATTCCTCACTCCTTGGCCTGATCGGCGGCTGATTCTGCAACCACGACGAACGGGAACGCGCTCGATGGACACACCGCCTCAGCATGGGCGCGGCCGTCGGGCGATCTGCTGGCGGGCACGCTTCGGACGCGCCCGCGACTGGCGCTAGTGTAGGCGCGGTGCGGGTCGCTACCTGGAACGTCAACTCGGTCAAGCAACGGGTGCCGCGGCTACTGCCCTGGCTAGACGAGCGAGAGCCGGACGTCGTCTGCCTGCAGGAGACCAAGCTCGCCGACGACGCGTTCACCGAGTTGCTCGGCGCCGAGCTCGATAGCCGCGGCTATCAGGCGGCTGTGTACGGCGAGCCACGCTGGAACGGCGTCGCGATCCTGTCCAGGGTCGGGTTGGGTGACGTCGAGCGAGGGCTGCCCGGAGCGCCTGGCTTCCCCGAACCAGAGGCCCGCGCGGTGGCCGCTACCTGCGGCGGGATCCGCGTGCGCTCGGTGTACGTGCCGAACGGCCGGGAGCCGGGCTCTGACCACTACCGTTACAAGCTCGCCTGGCTCGAGGCGCTTGAGCAGGTCATCCGGGCCGATCCTGACGCCGCCATCGTGTCTGGTGACATGAACATCGCGCCGACCGACAGCGACGTCTTCGATCCGGCCGCCTATATTGGCCAAACCCACGTCACCGAGCCAGAGCGCGCGGCACTGGCCAGCCTTAAGTCGGCCGGGTTGCGTGACGTGGTCCGCGAGCGGTGGCCGGAGCAGCGCGTCTTCACGTACTGGGATTACCGGGCCGGGATGTTCCACCAGGATCTCGGCATGCGGATCGACCTGGTGCTCGCTACCGACAGCGTGGCCAGCCGGGTCAAGGCGGCATGGGTTGACCGGCAAGCCAGGAAGGGCACCGGCCCGAGCGATCACGCGCCAGTGATTGTCGACCTCGACGAGGCGCCGGACGGTGACATCGGCCCGGTCGTGCCGCCGCCGTCTGCGTCAGGCAGCCGGAAGAGCTCCTTCAAGCTGCCTCAGTCGCGCTGACTTGCCAGCGTGCGACGCCGCTGACCGGTGTCGTGGCGGGTCAGGTGGCAGGGCAAGCGCTACGACCCGGTGTTGCGGAAGAGATAAACCCCGACTGTTACGCCGCTGACGGCGGTGGCCTGGCCGGTCAGGAAGACCCGATCGCTGCTGGTCTCACTAGTGATCATGTAGAAATAGCTCGCATGCTCCAGCCGCCAGCCGACGTTCTCGATTTCGCCGAGAGTGGCGGCTGAGCTTGACGCGGTGCGGCGTCCTTCAGCGCTCCCGAAGCCGGCCGTGCCGACGTGAGCGCCGACTTCGAGCTGGATCTCGAAGAACTGCTGCCCTGCCTGTTTCGCGGCAGTGGCCGCGCCGACGGGCGTCGCCAGGAACGCGTCGCGCTTTCGCTGTTCCTCGGCAGCCCGTGCACGCTCGGACTGAGCGGCCTCCTGGCGCGCTTGCTCGGCTTCGCGCCGCTGGCGCTCGGCTGCTCGCTCCTCGGAGCTCTTGAACATGGCACCCCTCGCTCAACGTCCGGCGCCGAAGGTACCGCTATTAAACACGATTCCTGGCTCCGTCAAGCTGCCTCAGGCGCTTGCGCCTCGGTGCGGGGTTCAGGCACGGCATAACCGATATCTGCTGTCGTTTCCTGTCCGGCGGGTTTGCCATACCTGCCGCCCAGGCTGCCGGAGGCCGGCCGGTACGTTTCTGCTGTGACGGACGCAGCGAATGAGCAGGAGCCAGCCGCATTCAGGCAGCAGCGGTATGAAGTGCCGCCAGGAGCAACGGACCTGCTGCTCATACGGCACGGTGCGTCCGAGGCGTACCGGGACGGAGTGCTGTTCCCGCTGGTGGACGGTCATGGCGATCCGCCGCTGTCAGCGGAAGGCAAGGAGCAGGCGGCGCGAGTATGCGCGCGGCTCGCGGTCGCCGGTGTTGACGCAATTTACGCCACCAACCTGCGCCGGACTGCCGAGACTGCGGCGCCGCTGGCCGGCCAGCTTGGCCTTGAGGTACAGGTGGAAGCCGACCTTCGCGAGGTTTACCTGGGCGAGTGGGAAGGCGGGATCTTCCGGAAGATGGTGGCCGAAGGCCATCCGATCAGCCTGCGGATGGCCGCCGAGGAGCGCTGGGACGTGATCCCTGGTGCCGAGCCCACCGCCGAGCTGGAGAGCCGCGTCCTGACCGCGATCGAACGCCTGGCAGCAGCCCATCCGGGTCAGCGGGTGGCCGCGTTCACCCACGGCGGGGTGATCGGCCAGGCACTGGCGCTGGCTAGCGGATCCCGGCCGTTCGCTTTCCTGGGCGCCGAGAACACGTCCATTTCCCGCGTTGTGGTCACCGGCGACCGCTGGATCGTGCGCTGCTTCAACGACACTGCGCACCTCGACGGAGTAGCGTGAGCGGGACCTGGACTGGCGGGCGACGCAGCGCAGGCTAGCCGAGCGCAGCGGCAAGGGCGGCCCGGTTCGCGGCCACCCAGGCATATTCCTGCCGCACCGCCTCGGGAGTTCCGGCTGCCAGCAGCCTGATCATCGCGACATCGCCGGCTGCGGCGCCGGCTTCGATGCCCCGCCAGCAGCGGTCCTGCCACCACAGGATGGTGTCGATCAGCGGGCGCCGGTCGGCGAGCCGGTAGGCGTCGCAGATCACCCGCACCTGCCTGGCGGCCTGCGTCACGTTCCTGACACCGGGGCCGAGGCCGGGATATTGCCAGCACATGTGCGCAACGTCGTGAATCCGCCTACCGGGCGCGGCCAGGTCCCAGTCGATAAACGCGGCCGGGCGCAGTCCGTCGCCGTGATCCCGGTAGACGGTGTTCTGCGGTGACAGATCGTTGTGGCAAACCACTTCCGACCGGTCCGCGAGAGCGGTTCCGGCAGTCAGGTCGTGGCACCGGCGAAGCAGGACGGCAGCCTCAGCGAGACTGGCGTCGGTCCGGGCGAGGTGTCGCCGCTCCGCCTGCCAGGGGACGTGGCCGTCGATGAAGCTAAGGATCTCCCTGGCCTGCGCGTCAGTGCCCAGGTACCGCGGCGCGCCGTCAAAGCCGGCCTGCTCGAGCAGACCGAGGAGCCGGCGCACGAAGGCCACGTTAGGGCCAGGCGCTCGCCGGACGGTGCCGTCAACCCGGACAACTGCGCTGACATAACCGCCGGCTAGCGGCTCCTCGGACGCTGCTTCGTCAGCCACCAGGTGGCGCTCCGCCGTTGGTCATTCGACTCAGCAGATAGGCGGAGAAATAGTTGCCGTACTTGCTCTGCAAGTCAGCGCGCTGCCAGTCCCGGCCGTGGATTGTGTGCCGGCACGACGGTGTCCGGCACTGGCATTCCATGCTGCCGTCATAGTCGTCGAACAGGGCGTAGTCGGTGGTGAGTTCCTCGCCAGGGCTGACGTCGCGCATGGCAACCAGGACGACGTTTCCCGCGAAGCCCACGTTCGGCTCGCAGGAATGGTTGATGAACAGCATGACCGGCTCGTACTCGGCTTCCTCGAGCGCGACCAGGTGAAAGCCGTCAGCGATCTGGACCTCGGAGTTCTGCAGGCGCCCGGGCAGGGACTGCAAGGCAGCGGTCGTCACGATGTGGCCGCCCTTGATCGCGACGAGTTCGCCGGCCGCGATCGGCTCGGTGGCCACCAGTCCGCGACCTTCTATCGCGCTTGCGGTGCCTTTACGTGCCTTGGGGGTGATGTAGCTAGAGGCGAGCACGGCTCAGTCTTACACGCGCTGGCAGCCAGCCGTCGACAGCCAGGCGCCGACCGGCGAGGAACGCCTTGAGGCGACCAGTTTCGCGCGGCGCGGGTGAGAGTGATCACTGGCCGGATCCTCGGCGGCGACGTGCCGGCGGGCCGGGCGCATTGTCCGCGCCCTGGGACGTGCTGGTATCCAGGCGCTCGGCGAGGTAGCCCTCGATGGCCGGGCCGACCCAGGCGGCGACCTGGGCGCGAGGCGCCGTGGCAAGCGGCTCCATGCGAATGACATAGCGAGCCCACGCCACGCCGAGGAGTTGAGAGGAGACGAGCGCGGTGGTCTTCATGGTCTCCTCGTCGGCCGAGCCCGGCCGGTTAGCCCAGACCCGTTCCGTGAGGAACTCCCGCACGGCGCGCGCCACCTCGGGCGAGCTCGATACCGCCTGGGTGAGCGTAACGAATGCCCGCCCCGGCTCGGCAGCGCCCTCCTCCCACTGGGCGAGAAATCGCTCGACGATCCGCGCACCACTCGGCGGTCCCTGCTGGACCTGCATTTGCACAGCGCGGGGATCTGCGGGCAGATCGAGGCCGGCCACGAACAGCCCGGCTTTGTCGGTGAAGTAGTGGTAGACGAGGGCCGGGTCGACCTCCGCGCGCCGGGCAACCTTGCGGATGGAAGCTGCGGTGTAGCCCGCGGCGGAAAACTCGGCGCGAGCTGCCTGCAGGATCGCGCTTCGGGTCTCGGAGGCTCCCGGACGCCGACCGGCCGGGCTCACGAGGTTCGCACCAGCTGACCACGCATCTGGTTCACCACCCGTGAATTTCGCCGCTATAATTCATCACCAGTGAATAGTACGCCAGCGGAGAGGGAACCGACATGACCGAGCGACAGAGCCCGCGGACGCTGCAGTGGATGCTGCTTGCGGCGGTGCTGCTCGTCGTGGTCCAAGCCAGTATCGGGATGGTCGTAAACCTCTATATCGCCGTCCCCAGCCATCACCCTGGCGCAGAACCCGCCAACTACTTCGCCGGCTCGTTCCACAGTGTGATCTGGGCAATAAGCCACGGCGCTGCCGCCTTGGCCATCCATGCCGCTCTCGGCATCGCGCTGGTCGTGTTTGTCATCGGTGCCGCCGTCCATGCCATCCGAGCGGGCCGCCGCGACGTGGCGGCATGGTCCGTTCTCGCCGGGCTTCTCGTCATCGGCGCCGGGTTCAACGGAGCCAGCTTCCTCGACTTCAACCACGACATCAGCTCACTGATCATGGCCCTGCTGGCTCTTGCCGCCATTGGCAGTTACACCGTGGCGCTGTTCCTCGTCGGACATCCACGAGTTCAGTCACCAACTGAGCACCGGCTGACGACGTCCGCTTAGGCGCTGTTTACTGGATCCGTCATGGGCGTCATCGAGGTAGGCACGGCGTCGTGGACGGACCGGACGCTGATCGAGTCGGGCTGGTACCCGCCGGAGGCGGATAACCCGGCGAGGCGGCTCGGCTACTACGCGCGTCAGTTTCCGCTGGTGGAAGTCGACGCTACCTACTACGCGCTGCCCGCCGAGCAGACCGCGGCGGCGTGGGTGGCGCGCACGCCCGCCGGGTTTACCTTCAATATCAAGGCATTCAGCTTGTTCACCCAGCATCCGACCCGCGTTGCGGCGATCCCCGCTGACCTGCGGGTCGGCTTGCCGGCCGGCAAGGAGACTGTCTATCTGCGGCAGGTTGATCCCGCTCTGACCGGCACCGCGTGGGAGCGCTTCCTGGCGGCGCTCGAGCCGCTGCGCTCGGCAGGGAAGCTAGGTGCGATCTTGTTCCAGTTCCCGCAGTGGTTTCCGATCTCACGGACCAACAAGGACTACATCCTGTCCTGCGCCGAGCGGGTCGCGCCACGGCGGCTCTGCGTGGAGTTTCGCAACCGCACCTGGATGACTCCTGACAATCAGCAGGAGACCTTGCAGTTCCTGTCCGGCCACGACCTGCCCTACGTCAGCGTGGACATGCCCCAGGGTTACCCCAGCTCCATCCCGCCGGTGCTGGCCGCCACCGCCGACCTGGCAGTGGTCCGGCTGCACGGTCATTCCGACCGGTGGACCAGTAAAGACATCCATCAGCGATTCGGCTACCGCTACAGCCATGACGAGCTCACCGACTGGGCACGGAGGATCCGCGGCCTCGCCCGCACGGCCGACGACACGCATGTCCTGTTCAACAACTGCTACCGCGATTACGCGCAGGTCAACGCCAGGGAACTAGCCGACCTGCTCGGCGAGGTGTGACAGCACCCTCAGCCGGCGCTCCGCTGGAGCTGCCATGCTGCCTCGAGGGCTTCCTCGATCGCGCCCGCGTCACCTGAAGCGAGGTCGGCGACAACCATCATGTGCTTGATGAAGCGCGCCGGCACGCTGAACGTGCGGGGGAACTGCCGCAATATCGAGTCCCGGTAGTCGAAGTCGGCGCGGATCACCAGGTGCCTGTCGTCCAGTTGGCGAGCGACCAGCCTGCCGTGGTATCGCCACTCGGCCAGTCCGTTCGGCGCGCTGCGGCGCACTCCTGCCAGGGCCTCAGCCCGGAGAGCTACGTCGCTGATATCCACGAACTCCGACCTCCTGCCTGCCGCTAGTCTGCAGTTAAGCGGTCTGGTAAAGGCTCGCCGCTGCGTTGGCTGATTCTGCCCCTTCCGCTGCCCGGTTTGTATGCCGACTTGACGGCCTGCTTGCCCAGTCATGACGATGGGTGCGGCAGGCCGGCCCTGAGGAGACGCCTAGTGACGCAGTCAAATGAGGACTTGGTGCGAGCGGCTAGCGCTGCATTTGGTCATGGTGACCTGGGCGTTCTGCAGGACCAGTTCTTCGCCGAGAACGTCGTCTGGCATGTCGCCGGGACTGGCCCGCTCGCCGGTGACTACGAGGGCGCCGCGCAGGTAATCGGACAGCTTGGCAAGATCTCCGCGCTCACTGATGCCGCGGTCAAGCCGCTGGTGCACGATGTCCTGGTCAGCAACGACCACACGGTCGTGCTCGTCACGATCAGCGCCGAGCGGGCTGGTAAGCAGCTTCAGCTCAAGCTGGTTCACGTCATCCACGCCGAGAATGGCAAGGCGACTGAGGTGTGGACGCATTCCGCCGACCCTGCCGGGGCGGCTCAGTTCTGGTCGTAGCCGGGTCAGTTCATCATCGGGGGTGCTGGCTGCAGGCGGGGGGCAAGCCAGGGGAGCCAGATGGCCGCAACCGCGAGTCCCAGCGCGGCGACACCGGCGACCCGGCCAGCGGCTGGCCCCCATCGCCAGCCACGGCAAGGACATGCGCTGCACTGTGATACATCCCGGTCAGCCAGCCAGCGAGCCATGCAAGGCCGTAGGCCGGCACGCCCGCTGCCGCCCAGACCGCGAGGTAGCCGATCACCAGGCCGGCAGTTCGCGCCGCGCGGTGATCGGAGAAGGTCGTTGCGTACAGCGAGGCTGTCGGCGTCACCGACGGGAGCATCATGGCATCATGGCGGCCATCATCAGCGTCCAGATCGGCACGAACAAGGCGAGGCCGAGGCCCATCGTGCCGGTCATTCCGGCCATACCGAGCGAGGGCGACGGTTGCAGCCCACGCCGCTGCCGCCAGGATCAGCAGCACCGCGACCGCACGGGTTGCCGGGCCGCGGCGTGGCCAGGCAAGCCGCTGTGGGCTGCTCACCCGGCCCAGGAGAACGGCGCGGAAAAGCCGCTCTGCCCTTCGCGCCCCCACTCCAGCCCGAACGTGGATATCCATGCCGCAGCGGCTGGCGCGACTGTCAGGGTCGTGTTCGACGGATGGAAGACGTTCGTAAGCCGGACCGGATCGTCGCCCTCCGAGCGCGACGAAGTCCTCGACTCCCACGTCGACCGCATCGCCGATCCGGACGTGGTGGCCGCGCCCGTCGTCGGTGTAGGTGATCGGTGCTTTCTCCACGCCGGGCATTTCGCCGATCAGCGGGCCGAGCATCGCGGGCGGTCCGCCTAGCTGCCCGGCGCCGAGTTGTTCTGCCTGGCTGTCAGACGCGGCGTCGTCGAGGTAGACCCCCACGCGGCAGTTGCCGTCGGACATCACCGGGGGAGTGGCCAGGAAGAGCGCGAAACTCAGGCCGCTAACGTCCACACCGTCGATCTCGCCCGAGTCCACGTGATAGGCAAGCAGCGCTCGGCACCGGTCAAAGGTCGCCTTAGCCGTGAGCGCCGACCAGGTACACGGGCAGACGGCATCGCATGAACATGACTCGAAATACGTCCCATCAAGCCATGCCATTTGTCCTCCCCCTTTTTGCAAATGCTTGCGACCAGGCCGGCGCAGGCAACCCGCACCGTCAAGATGCCGGTCACGCCCCGCCGCGACACTGGGAGCCGAATTGCGCCGTCGAGTTGGCGCGGAAGGTCGCTGGCCTCGAGAACCGACGGCACGTGCGGTCCGCGGCAGTTCGCCGGCGCACAGGTCGCGCCCGCTTCGGGCGACCAAGTGTTACTGGCGGGTAGGAATGGGAAGGATCGTCGGAGCAATCGACGAACGGACGGGCTATGACTGTTCAACAGCAAGATCGTGTCCGCAATGTCGGTGAACGAGAATCTCGCCGGGTGGCGGAGGAAGCTCGCGAGGTTGGGTGGCGCCGGCCTAGTTTCGGCAAACAGCTATTCCTCGGCGATTTCCGACTTGATCTGATCTATCCGCACCCGCGCCCAAGCGAAGAAGCACGCCAGCGCGGCGAAGAGTTCTGCGCCCGGGTGCGCGAATTCTGCGAAACGTCAGTCAACGGCGCTCAGATCGAACGCGATGCCGTGATCCCGGACGAAGTGGTCAAGGGACTGGCGGCGCTGGGCGCGTTCGGTATGAAGATCGCGCCGCAGTACGGCGGGCTCGGGCTGACAAACCTGTACTACAACCGCGCGCTCGTGATCGCGGGATCTGCCTCGCCGGTGCTCGCGGCGCTGCTGTCCGCGCACCAGTCAATCGGCGTACCCCAGCCGCTTGCACTGTTCGGCACGGACGAGCAGAAAGAGCGGTATCTGCCGCGCTGCGCGCGTGGCGAGATCAGCGCGTTCCTGCTGACCGAGCCGGACGTCGGATCGGACCCGGCCCGCCTGAGCATGACGGCGACTCCGTCACAGGACGGTTCCGAGTACGTGCTCGATGGCGTGAAGCTGTGGACGACAAATGGGGTCATCGCCGACCTACTGGTCGTGATGGCGCGAGTTCCTGCCAGCGACGGTCACCGGGGCGGTATCACCGCTTTCGTGGTGGAGGCTGGCGCCGAAGGCATCACAGTCGAGCGGCGGAACGCTTTCATGGGCCTGCGCGGCCTGGAAAACGGCGTGACTCGATTCCACCAGGTGAAGGTCCCTGCTAAGGATCGGATCGGAGAAGAAGGCCAGGGCCTCAAGATCGCGCTTACCACGCTCAACACGGGCCGGCTGTCGCTGCCCGCCACTTGCCTCACGGGCGGAAAGCTGGCGACGAAGTATGCACGGGACTGGTCGCGGGAGCGAGTGCAATGGGGACGACGGGTCGGTGAGCACGAGGCGGTCGCCAAGAAGGTCTCATTCATCACCGCCACCACCTACGCACTTGAGGCCGTAGTCGAGCTGTCGAGCCAACTCGCCGACGACAAACAGAACGACATCCGCATCGAGGCAGCGCTCGCCAAGCTGTACTGCTCCGAGATGGGCTACAAGATCGTCGATGAGCTAGTCCAGGTCCGCGGCGGCCGCGGCTATGAGACTGCGGCGTCGCTGGCCGCACGGGGCGAGCGCGGCGTGCCCGCCGAGCAGATGCTCCGCGACATGCGGATCAACCGGATCTTCGAGGGGTCCTCGGAGATCATGCGGCTGTTCATCGCGCGCGAGGCGACCGACGCTCACCTCTCGGCGGCTGGCGACCTGATCAACGCGCGGCTGCCAGGCCGGCAGCGCGCCCGCGCGGCGGCTAAGGCCGGAGAGTTCTACGCCAAGTGGCTGCCGACGCTGGTGACCGGCGAAGGCCAGCGGCCCGGTTCGTTCGGCGAGTTCGGCCGACTGGCGCCGCACCTGCGATACGTGGAGCGGGCGAGCCGGAAACTAGCCAGGTCAATGTTCTACGCGATGGCCCGGTGGCAGGGCCGGCTGGAGCGCAAGCAAGGATTCCTCGGCCGGATCGTGGACATCGCCGCGGAACTCTTTGCCATCAGCGCCACCTGCGTCCGGGCTGAGATGGACCGCGCCGACGGCGCCGGCACCGACCGCGGCGAGACCGCGCAGGAACTCGCCGATCTGTTCTGCACCCAGGCCCGGCTGCGGGCCGAGGAACTGTTCGGCCAGCTGTGGACCAACAGTGATGCCGCCGACTCCGGCAGCGCCAGGCGCATCCTGGACGGCAGGTACGGCTGGCTCGAGGACGGCGTCATAGATCCGTCGATACCAGGGCCCTGGATCGCCCACGTCGAGTTCGGGCCGTCCACGACGGAAAACGTGCACCGCACCATCGGCTGACGCCGCCGCCAGGCGACCTCAGCTTTCGGCTCCTGGGTCGAGGCTTGCTGAGACTATCGTCAGCGCATGCAGCGTGCGGGCGCGGTCTTGTTCGATATCGATGGTGTGCTGACGGTGTCCTGGGAGCCGATACGCGGCGCTGTGGCGGCGGTCGAATACCTGCGCGCGGCAGGCATTCCGCTGGCGATGGTCACCAACACCACGTCCCGGAGCCGGCAGTGGATAGCGGATGCGCTGGCGGCGGCAGGTTTCCCGGTGACGACAAGCGACATTCTCACCGCCCCGGCGATCGCCGCTGCATACCTGCGCGAGCATTACCCCGGCGCCCGCTGCCTGCTGCTCAACAGCGGCGACATCCGTGCTGACCTGGGCGGGATCACGCTGGCCGGCGAGGATGACAGTCCCGTCGATGTCGTGCTGATCGGCGGCGCCGGGCCCGAATTCAGCTACCAGGCAGTCAATCGCGCTTTCGGCTGCCTGCAGACCGGCGCCCCGCTAGTGGCGATGAGCCGTGGCATGTACTGGCGCACCAGCGACGGCATCCAACTCGACAGCGGAGCGTTCGTCGCCGGCCTGGAGCAGGCGGCGGGGATCACAGCGGAAGTGGTCGGCAAGCCCGCTGCGGGATTCTTCGAAGCCGCGTTGGCGTACCTGGGCGTTCCCGCCCGGCATGCTCTCATGATCGGCGACGACATCGATAACGACGTCCTCGCCGCCCAGCGCTGCGGCCTCACCGGAGTGCTGGTGCGGACCGGCAAATACCAGGCACGCACGCACTCCGGTGCCGCCTCCGCACCCGATCACGTCCTCGACTCCGTCGCCGACCTGCCGCGGCTGCTCCAGCAGGCGACCTGACGGTCCGGTGTGTGCCGTCAGTCCCTGACGGTCTCGTAGGTAAGGACGACGAGGCCGCGACCGACGCTCCGAGTGCCGGTGAGGCGGACCGGCCTGGTGCCGGTGGTCTGGCCGAAGAGGCGCTCGCCAGCCCCGACCACGACGGGGAAGACGGTCAATCGCAGTTCATCGACGAGGTCGTGCTCGATCAGCGTTCGCCCGAGCTGATAGCTGGCGTAGACGACGATGTCTCCGTCCAGCTCCTGCTTCAGGCTCGTGACCTCGTCGACCAGGTTGCCCGTCAGGACTGTGGCGTTGGTCCACTGAGGGTCGCGGATGGTCGAGGACACGACGTACTTAGGCAGACTGTTCAGCCGGTCCGCCCAGTCGCCAGGCCGGGACGTCCACCGAGCCGCGAACCACTCGTCGCTTCGCCGGCCGAGCAGGAGGGCCGCGGTATCCAGCGCCTCGGCGTAGGCGACCTTGCCCCACTCTTCGAGGTCTTTACCTCCGTACTGGGTGAACCAGCCGCCTCGGCCGAAGCCCTCCTGGCCGTCAGGGTCCTGCACCACTCCGTCTAGCGAGACGTTCGTGCTGATGACAATCTTTCCCATGTCGGTTCTCCGTTGCTTTCTGCTAGCTGTCGATGGTGGATACACCGTGCCGTCCGAAGACTGGGCGTTCGGCGGCCGCCCAGTTCGCCTGCCGGGCGGTGTACATACACGATGAAGAGGCGACAGGGCGCGGGAAGCAGGTGAGGTTTGTGGGGCAGGCGGGATCGGAGCTAGTCGCACGGGCGCGGGCCGGGGACGGCACGGCGTTCCAGCAGCTGACCGAGCCGTACCGCCGGGAGCTGCACGTGCACTGTTACCGGATGCTCGGATCATTTCAGGATGCCGAAGACGCCGTTCAGGACACGATGCTGGCAGCCTGGCACGCTCTCGGCGGGTACAGCGAGGAACGCGCGGCACTGCGTACCTGGCTGTACAAGATCGCCACCAACCGGTGCCTCAACGCGCTCCGCTCGATTCGCCGGCGGTCCGCCAGGGGATGGGACGTGCCTAATGTGGAACCGCCTGAGCCGACCCGGCTCGGCGAGGTTGTCTGGCTGCAGCCGTATCCCGACGACCTGCTGGCGGGTGCAGCCGGCGGGCCGGCTGACCCGGCGGCCCGCTACGAGCAGGCGGAGGCTGTCTCCCTGGCGTTCGTGACTGCCCTGCAGCTCCTGCCGCCCCGCCAGGTCGCCGTACTCATCTTGCGCGACGTACTCGGGTTCCACGCCAGCGAGGTGGCTGACATGCTGGGCTCGACCCTTGAGTCGGTCACCAGCGCCCTCAAGCGGGCGCGCGCCGGCCTGCAGCGCCGGCTACCTGCCGCGGCCGACCGCCGCCTGACTCCCGCCGCCGGGTCACCGGCCGAGGTGGCGGTCGTGGCGAAGTTCGTCAGCGCGTGGGAGTCGGCTGACCTGGACGCGCTGGTGGCCCTGCTGACCGACGACGTGTTCGTCTCGATGCCGCCGATGCCCTTCGAATACGTGGGCCGGGAGGTCGTGGCGCGGTTCTGCGCTCTCTTGTTCGACGCTGGCCGCAGGTTCGACCTGGTGCCCACGCGAGCCAATGGCCAGCCAGCGTTGGGCGTGTACCTGCGTGCCGCGGACGGCAGCCGGCGCGGGACCGGATTTTACGTCCTTACCCTGGCCGGTGACCGGATCTGTGCCATGACCCGCTTCGAGTCGAGCGTGCTGTCGTGGTTCGGGCTCCCGCGCTCGCTCCCCGCCCGATAGTCGGAAGCGCTCAGCTAACGCGCCCCACCGCGCCTCCGGCACGAATGGCTTGCGGGATCTCGGCCACCCGGTCGACTACCTCGAGCAACTGCGTCAGCTGGTCAGCAGATGCGTTCGAACCG
>Ga0335075_10006619_pt1 | contig 17880 bp, 17 predicted proteins | sample Lox_Sample_24_FD_206723 | JGI IMG/M metagenome (GOLD analysis project Ga0335075, IMG submission 206723) | Soil microbial communities from Loxahatchee National Wildlife Refuge, Florida, United States - Lox_Sample_2.4 | ecosystem: Environmental > Terrestrial > Soil > Wetlands | place: USA...
GCATGTCTCTGCGGCAGCCCCGATTCTGAACACGACGAATGCGACCCTCGGCGCCACGCTGACGGCCAACACCATCCAGAACTTTCCGTTGAACGGGCTCGACTTTTCCGCCCTCACGCTATACACGCCCGGCGCTATCGACACCGCCGGTACATCGGGTACAACCAGCATCGAACGGAGCACGTACTTTGTCGATACCCCGAACGTGAACGGAAACCGCGCCCAGGCGAATAACTACACCCTGGATGGCATCGACATGAACGAGACCTTCAACAACCTGATCTCCTACAGTCCCGCGCCAAGAGCCTTGCAGGAAGAGCATGTGATGACCGCGAATGCACCCGCCGACTACGGCAACGTGAATGGCGGCGATGTGATCAGCGTGTTGAAGAGCGGCACCAACCAGTTTCACGGGCAGGCCTACGGCTATGTACAGGACTACCGGCTCAATGCCAACTCCTGGACTAACAACCAGGCAAGGCCAATAATTCCGGTTAACGCGTATTCTCAGGCGCAATTCGGCGGCACGTTGGGCGGCCCCATTCTGCATGACAAGCTGTTCTTCTTTGTCGACTACCTGGGATCTCGCTATCACAAGGGAGGAACAGGATCGGACAGCGTATTCAGCCAGGCGATGCGCAGCGGGGATTTTTCAACCCTGCTGGCCGGATCGAACCCAATCCAGCTCTACGATCCGGAAAACGGCTTCGCGCCCTATAGCGGCGACACGGGAATTCCGGTTATCAACCCTGTCGCCAAGTTTCTGTTCGCGAACCCGACGTTCTATCCGCTGCCGAACGCGACCCCGACCGACGGAATCGTAGCCAATAACTATCAAGGTCCGACGCGCAGTTATAAGGCCAACAACCAGGGCGACATCAAGATCGAGTACGATCCTTTTTCCTCTGACAAGATCACCGGGTTTTATTCGATGTCCACCGCCTACGACGGATCTACTCCGGTGCTGGCCATCTCCTTCCCTGGCGTGAATCTTTACCCGACCAAACTTGGCGGCGCAACTTGGGTGCATATCTTCTCGCCGTCTCTCATCAACTCTGGACGCATCGGCTTTACCCGCACCGTCTGGGCCCAGAACTTCCCAATCGACTCCACCGGTCAATTCGGTAACAATGGGAACGCCAAGGTTGGCATCACCTTTCCGAACCAATCCTTCGCCGGCTACACCTACCAAGGCATCAACGGTGGTATCTTCGCGGGCGGCAATCCGGCGTATGGCGGCGGCCTGATCGACAACACCTACAGCTACATCGACGATGTCACCTGGCAGCACGGACTACATTCCATCCGAATGGGCATTCAGGCATTGCGGTACCAAAACAACTACCCCACCGCGAACAACTACGGATATCTCGGCTCGCTGGATTACAGCGGTGCCTTCAGCAGCAATCCTTCCGCAGCCAATGCGGGCGGCTACGGAGGCGCGGACTTTCTGCTGGATCGCGTGAGTTCAGCAGCAGCGACGCTACATAGCGTCAACGTGGGACAACGCCAGTGGCGCGTGGCCGGATATGCACAGGACGACTATCGCATTCGGCCGGACCTGACTTTGAACATCGGCCTTCGTTTCGAGTACGACGAGCCCTGGATTGAACAAAACAACAAAACCGGTAACATCGACCTCAGCACGGGCCAGGTGATTTACGCCGGTCAGGTACCCACGGGCGCACCTGCTGGATCGGGCATCTGCAGTAACCGCGGCTGCTATCAGTCGAACTTCAGGCAGTGGATGCCGCGTCTCGGCTTTGCCTGGCAGCCGACTGATCGCATGGTACTTCGCGGTGGATACGGAGCGACCAGTTTCTTTGAAGGCAACTCCTCCAACCAGCGCCTCACATCGATTACTCCATTCATCCAGGCGGTAAACGTTACCGCCATCACTCCTACGCCCGGAAATCCCGGAACTCCGCGTACGGCGGAGCAAGGGTTCACCGGCGGCTTGGTGCAGTACGGCGGTACCTTCAATGTGTATCCGCAAAATATCCAGCCGGCCTACATCCAGGAATGGAGTCTGACCGGAGAATATGCACTGACTCGCTCGACATCGCTGCAAATCGGATATATCGGGGAACAAGGGCAGCACATTGAAGACTACGGCAATGTCAATCAATATCTGGTGAACGGAGATCCAACCTCCGCCCCGTTCTATAACAACAAATACCTGGGCATCAATGCCATCGATCCCAGCGTCAGCATCGGCCCCAATCCGCTGTTGATTACGGAATCGCGCGCCATGATGAACTACAACGCCCTGCAGACAACACTGCGCCAGCGCTTGATGGACGGACTGGAATTCACCGTCAACTACACCTACAGCAAGTCGATGACCAACAGTCTGGGCAATTACGCTCTGAACGTCAACGGATACAGCGGAGCTTTCCAGAACTACTACGACAGCGCCGCCGATTACGGTCCGGCGGGATACGATGCGACGCACAATCTGTCGTTCACTGGCGTATACGCTGTCCCCGTGGGTCGCGGAAAAAAATTTCTTCCCAATGCCAACCGGGCCGTGGATGAGATCCTCGGCGGCTGGAGGGTGTCGGCTGTCGGCGTCGCGTGGTCGGGGTTCCCGCAGGCGATTACCGCTCCCGGCAACAACTCCAATAGCTTTGGCCAGTCGCGCGCCAACCAATATCGCAAACTGAAGATCGTCAACCGCTCGCTTACCCACTGGTTTGGCACGGATCCCTCGGCAACGCCTTGCACAACGCCCGGCGTCGACAATGGCGTCTGCGCCTTCGGCGTCCCCGCTCCAGATACCTTCGGTTCATCGCGCAACGGCGCGGTGCGCGCTCCCGGTTACCTCAACGTCGATATGTCCGCATTCAAAGAATTCCAAACCTACAAACAGCAGGTCATCGGTTTTCAATTCGATGCCTTCAATGCCTTCAACATCGTCAGCTATGGTAACCCCGATACCGGCATCACCGATTCCACCTTTGGGGAAATTGCCCCCACCGGGAGCATTCGGTCAACGGAACGGCACCTGCAGTTTTCCGCGTACTACAGGTTTTAACCAGTAGGCTGTCGCGACGACTTGTAATAGCGCACGTAGCCGAACCTTCTTTGCGTCCGGATTCCTTATGACAAACATGGAATCCGGATGGCCTTGGAAAATGGGATTCAGTCATCATGGTTCTCGAGATTTGCGTGGACTCAGTAGAATCGGCGATCGCTTCCCAGGCAGGCGGAGCGCAGCGAGTTGAATTGTGCAGCGACCTGAACGAGGGAGGCATAACGCCCAGCGACGGCCTGATCCAGGCGGTTCGCAAGCACGTTGGAATTGATGTGTTTGTGATGGTGCGGCCTCGTGGCGGTGATTCATTCTACACACCCTATGAATACGAAGTGATGCAAGCGGACGTCGTCCGCATGAAACAGCTGGGAGCGGACGGCATCGTTGTCGGCCTGCTTGATCGAGATGGACACGTAGATGTGCAAAGAACGCGAGCGTTGGTCCAACTGGCCGATCCGATGCAAGTGACGTTTCATCGCGCTTTTGATATGTCGGCGGATCTGGATGAATCACTGGAAAGAGTGACCGAGACGGGCGCGCATCGCATTTTGACCTCGGGCGGCGTGCAAACCGTCAGCCAGGGCGCCGAGCGGGTGATCCAACTGATCGACGCCGCAAAAGGACGCATTCGCATCATGGTGGGCGGTGGGATCCGTCAGGAAAATATCCGCAAAATTGCCCTGCGTACCAAAGCGACGGAATTCCACTGCTCCCTGAGAATCAGGACGCAGAGTCCCGTCACCTTCCAGAATCATTCACTGAAATTGGGCTCTGTTGCCAATGACGAATTTGCGCGCTATGTCGTTCTCGAAGAGAATGTACGTGGGTTGCGCGAAACGTTAGATAAAATTTCGAGTGGAGTTGTTCAGGGTGTTTACGAATAATACGCACTTCGCCGCCTCAGGCGAAATCGAGGATAGTCCTGCCGTCGTATCTTCCAAGATCGACAAACGTGCCAAGGAGATTCTTCGACTCTTGTTGCACCATGGCAAAACTTCCGTCGATGAGTTGACTGTCATTCTCAAGATGTCTCCCGCCAGCGTGCGCCGCGACCTAGTCCGTCTGGAAGAGCGTGGCCTGGTTCATCGCACCCATGGGGGCGCGATGCTTGCCGGCCAGGCTGTCTATGAGCCTTTCCGGTTTGACGCGTCCTTCGGCGTTCGCGAAGAACGATTCGCCAAGGAAAAGCAGCGCATCGCGCAGGCTGCGGCAGGGCTGGTGCAGGAGAATGAGACGGTCGGCGTTACCGCAGGCACAACTACGACAAAGGTAGCCCAGTTTCTTCGTCATCGCAGCAATCTTCACATCATTACCAATGCCGTAAATATCGCCATGGAGTTGAGCAGCAGCGCGGGATTGGATACCACGCTGACGGGCGGGCGCATGCGATGGCAAGGCGCGTTTTCTCTAATCGGTCCGGCCGCGATCGAATCGTTAAATGTTGTCATGATGGACCGGGTCTTTGTGGGCGTCTGCGGCGTCGATCCGGAACGCGGCGCCACCACGATTGAAGCCGATGAGGCTGCCGTGTTTCGCGCCATGACCCGCCAAACCAAGCAGGTGGTAGTAGTCGCTGATTCCAGCAAGGTCGGGATGATCAGTCCGGTCATCATTTGCCCGGCGGCTGCCATTGACGTCCTGATCACAGACGACGGAATCCCCGACGATGCTGTCGCCGCGTTTGAAAAAGCCGGCGTCCGCGTCTTGAGTGTCTGAATCGCAAGCATCCTCACGCTGATATCCTGATGTCCAGCTATCGGAGGATCCATTCGAATGAAACATCACCGCTTGTTGTTGCTCAGTTTTCAGTCCTCGCACGCAATTCGAAATCGACAAAGTTCCGCTGGGCTACATCGGCGAGTACTAGCCAGCCTCCTGACCTTGGCTGCGATCGTTGCCGTCGGCACGGTGCTGATCGCGCAGGAAAAGGCGAAGCTCCCAGGCGAGGATTGGGTTTCCCTGTTCAATGGCACCGATCTGACCGGATGGACGAAGATCGGTCATGAAAGCTGGACCGTCGAGAACGGACTGATTCACGGCAAGGGCCTGACTCCGGCGTATGGATATCTTGAAACCAACAAAGATTACAAGGATTTTCAACTGTCGCTGCGCTTCAAATGTGTCGGCGATGGAAATAGCGGCGTGTTTTTTCACACCGGCTTCAAACCAGGATCGGTAGATACCACACAAGGCATGCAGTTTGAAATTGATTGCACGATGATGCACCACACTGGCGGCGTCTACGGGGAAGACGGACGCGGTTGGGTGGTATGGCCGGCTCCGGAAAATGAGAGCGTGGTGCGCATGGGCGAATGGAATGACTACCTGGTGGAGGTGGTCGGCAACCGCTACAAATCGCGTCTGAACGGCGTACCGATGGTGGACTTCACCGATCCGCACCCGAGTTCGTTCGATGGCAGGATCGCCCTGCAACTGCACGCTGGCGGCAAGGGCAACATGGAATTTAAAGATTTGTGGATACGAGATTTGTCCCAGCGCTAAAACTTTCTCGTTGCCGCAAACGTTAGCGCGCGGTCCACCCTCCGTCAATCAATAGCGTCTCGCCGGTAATCAGTGAAGCTGCCGGACTCGCCAGAAACACGACAGCTCCCGCCACTTCGATCGGCTCGCCAATGCGATGCAGCGCGGCGATATTCTGGATCACTTGGGCTCGAAACGCAGGATCGGACAGAGCCGGCTCGGTTCCCGGCGTATGAATAAATGTCGGCGCCACAGCATTCACACGGATGTTGTATTTGCCCCACTCCACAGCGAGACACTTCGTCAAATGGCTGATGCCGGCCTTGGTCATGCAGTACACAGACTCAGTCGGCAATGCCGCAAAGCCGGCTTGCGACCCCATATTGATGATGCAGCCGCGCTTCTGACGAATCATGATGCGACCCGCCTGCTGGCTGGCGAAGAAGGTCCCCTTCAGGTTGATGGCCAGGGTTTGATCGAAATCTTCTTCGGTCACATTTTCCGCAAAGTTGTCCGGAGCAATTCCCGCGTTATTCACCAGGATGTCGAGTTTGCCAAAGTGTCGCTCAGCGGCGTCGACCCCGTCACGGATCTGTTGCAACTGCGTCATGTCCATTTGCAGCGGCAATACTTGGCGCCGGAGAGCGACGATTTCCTTTGCCAGTCCATGGTCATTGTTCAGTTGCCTTAGCCCCAGCGCAATATCGGCGCCCGCTTCCGCCAACGCCAACGCAATTGCCCGACCTAGCCCACGCGCTGCGCCTGTCACCAGCGCGACCTGACCTTCCACATCAAACCTTGGCAATGCCTTCATGTTTCCAGTGTACGAGCTGGAGTTCGGTACGGTTTAGACTTGTCATCAATAAACAACAAAGAGAGGGCCATCAAAAAATCGATGCACCCTCTCCTTATATGGTTCTCGTATACCTGACGGCCTTGCCGCATAAGTCGGAGTTGATCTATTGACCCTGATGGGCTGCCAGTTCGGCTGACCTGTACTCGCTATTACCAGCGTTCTTATCCAACACGGAAGTCGTCATCGGTCCGACTTGAACCGACCGCAGCAGATGCCTCTGTCCGTCCACGTCAAACTTGAGTACGACATTGCCGCTCTTGTAGTCCGGTGAGTTGGGCAAGAGAATCCAGGTGAACACACGGCTGGAATCCTCGTTGGTCAGCGTCACGTAGCTACCAATCGCATTTTCCCTCACGATGTAGTGACCGGCGGGGCATGTCTTGCCGGCAACCATAAAGCTGAAGGGTACCTTAAGGGTTGTTTCCGCCATTGCGGAGTTTGTCGCCAAGACTGCTGCTGCCATCAAAGCTGCTGACGCCAGAACGGTGTAAATTTTGGATCGCATATGTGATACCTCCTGCCTACGTTCACCACAGTAGCGATTCGCAAAAATAAAGTTGTCAAGTTCCCATCCAGAATCCGTCAATTTCTGCAGATGTGTTTTGCGGCTGTTTCGCCGTCCCTATCGCAAGGCGCGCCATCTCCAACTCCGCCTGAATCTCTTGCTCGATGATTCCTCGTTCTCCATCGTTCAGATTTTCCGCAATTGCCAGACTGTGTTGCAGCAACTGTGCGGCTTCCGAATATTCCTGACGTTGGTAGGCATGCCGCGCCGCTGTTCGCAGCGCGGTTGCCGCGTGCTTCCAGTTGCCAGCCGATTCATAATGCAAAGCGACCTCTCGCGCAACCTTGTCCTCGCGTCCAGCGAACAGCTCCCGTAATCGCTCTGCAATCCTGGTATGTCCTTTCGCACGGCGTGACGCAGTCTGCTTCTGGTACAAAACTTCGCGATAGAGCCCGTGAGCAAACGCATAGAAATCTGACCGCGTGCCGTCCGGAAGTTCATCATGACCGGCGCGGTGGACAAAACATAAGCGGCGAGCCAGCTTGTCGCATGTCTCTTCCGTTTCTGCGGGATCTTGGTTCAGTGCGGCCGCCACCGCCCACACGGGAAACACAACACGCATCAGGCTAGCTGCTTCCAGAACGCGCTGTTCGGTGGTGCTCAACTTTTCAATTTCCGGATCAATCAACTGCACCAGTTCCTGAGGGACACCTGTTTCCATATCTGGAAAGCGTGCATGCTGCTCCCATTGACCGGCACCGTTCGCACCGGCGCGGATCAGAAAATGGTCGGAAATAAGATGTCTTAATAGCGCGATGGCAAATAGCGGATTGCCTTCCGAATGCTGATAGATGAATGTGTCTAAACCTGGCGGTAACTCCTCTTGCTCCAATTCCCTGCTAAGTAATTGACGAATCGCTGTCTTTGCCAATGGCGCCAACGCTAGTTCTGTGCACTGTCGGTGCATCACCAGGTCCTGTTTCAACCCTTTCAATGGATGCTCCGTTGGTCCGCAATGGAAACTATAGGTGGCCAGCAGCATCAACTTTGTCGGCGTCCGTCGCCGTGCCAGAGCCGATATCAACTCCAAAGTGGAATCGTTTGCCCACTGCAGATCTTCAAAAACCAGGATGAGCGCTTTTTCTTTTGCCATTTCTTCCAGCGCTCGACAAAGATCTCCCGGTGCTTTCGGCTGCGGCGATCGCGCATCAATAATGGTTGCGTCAGGTTCCCGCCGAAGTGCAGCCAGCCATGCCGGCGCTATATTGGCGAGAATCCGGGTTGCAGTTTCTCCAACCGGAGACGCGCAGAGCTGCCGCAGAAGTTCCATGACGGCGTAACAGTCTTCCTTTTTGCCGAGCCCGTCGACGCATTGACCCCAGGCCATGCTGGCCGACAAGATAGCGACCATCTGGTGGCATGCCGCTTCCACCAGAGCAGTTTTCCCGATGCCCGTTGGACCGGTAACGAAGACTGTTTGCCGATGCCCGTAGGCCAGTTCCCGCGCAAGCGTCTTGAGACGAGCCAGTTCCTGCTCGCGTCCTACCACTCCGTCAGAAATCGCAGCCTGCGGTTCACTTGTGGCAGCGGCGGCAGAGTCAGGTGCTCCCGCATCTTTGACCTGGGCTACAAAACAATAGCCACGTTTCGGTAATGTTTGGATGAACCGTGGACACCCTGGATCGTCTCCGAGGATTTTCCGCAGGTCCAGCATGTACGTCCGCAACACCTGCGGCTGCACATAAGTTTCCGGCCAAAGGGCGTCCAGCAACTCATCGTGGGAAATCAGCCTGCCTGGATTTTCCACCAGATAGCGCAACACCGCGAACGGCTTCGGAGGTAGATTGATCTGCACACTGTCTTGCCAGAGACATTCGTTCGAGGTGTCCAGCCGAAAAGATTCAAACTGCTTCATCCAGATCCTGTCCTCAGGGAAAATGAGTTCAGAGTTCACGCAGCAAGTTGACTTCCAATTCCTAAATTACATCCACCGATCGTTATCTGTAATGAATCTATGCGTATGACTTCCGGAGAGGTCGAGCTTCCGGCGAACAGTCGTCCACTTTCGGACACCACCGTCCGAATGCGAACAGTCAGAGCGCAGCGTCCGATGCTGGCTCATATCGATGGATACGTCGGGGAGAAGAAAGTCGTTCCATGAAAGGAGTGAAAATTTTGTGGAAGTCGACGGCGAGATTAGAAAAACAACAAGATTTCGGGGCCTGACATTCGAGGACAAGATATCGTGTGATTCTTTCGAGGAACTCGCGTGAATTTAAGATTGAGAATCTTTCCACTCTTCATACCATGCCATTTGGATGGCTTCGAGCTTGGACTCGTTCGACTTTTGCGGATCGTCGGCGAAACTGGGCAGTTCTGTGACAAACCGATGAAGTTCAGTAAAGCGCACGGTCAATGGATCGGTCTCAGGAAATTTTTCCTGCAGCTGAATTCCAATTTCTTCCGCATCATTCCAGGTAATCTGTGGCACGGCACGCTCCCTTGTGTCTTCACAATATTATGTCAGGGATTTGAGGGCGCCGCTTTTTCTTCCACCAGCGACAGAGGCTTCCCCTCAGAGACGTAATTGCGATTCCATTTGGGAATTTCTACGACGTAGCTGCCAGGCCCGGTGATGACTGCCTGACAGCCGAGGCGAGAATTCAGCTGCACATCCGCAGCCGTCTCCATGCGATCCAGTTCGTCGTCGTCTGGCTCGCTGATCCCCGACGCGCCGTCTTTGATCCAAAGGTGGCAAGTAGTGCAGGCGCATGAACCACCGCAAGCGTGGTCTAGAAAGATGCCAAAGTTTTCCGCAACGTCGAGAAACGACATTGGCTTACCGTGGTGATCGTACGGCATGGTTCCGTATTCAAACTCAACCGTGCGGCCTTCTGGAAGAAATGTAACTCGAACCATTCCGGCTGCGGGCGGTTGAGTCAGATCGATTGGCTTCTCGGTTTCAGGACTGGTCGTATGTGCCATAGCGTGCTCTCACTTATTTTGAACTTCAGACTCTTTCGGGGAGGCTTCAAACTCCGCAGCGGCCATGGGATGATGCGCATTGGGGCCTTTACCGACGCGATCGCCGGCTGCATCCATGGTCTGGCCCTTCATCACGGAACCGACTGCCACGTCCATTTGCAACTCGGCGAAGTTCCGAGTCGCTTTGTCCAGCGCCTCAATCGCATCGCGAATCACATGATAATCATTGCCGCATCGCGCTTCTTCCAGGGTCGTGCGTGCGTTGTGGATGTGCTCCACTTCGTCCGCCTGCAGCAGCTTCCACGCCGGACTCGAGGGCGCCTTCTCTACGGCGATCAAGATTGTTTCGGCGTCGCTCTTGGCTTCAATCAATTGCCGCTCGCGGAAATCTTCCTCGGCGTGGTCGAAAGAGTCGAGAATCATGGTTTCGACCTGCTCGTCAGTCAGCCCATAGGTGGGTTTCACCTCAATTTCGGCCTGCTTGCCGCTACGCTGCTCCAGAGCAGTGACGCGAAGAATCCCGTTGGCATCGATCAGGAACTTCACTTCAATCCGCGGCATCCCCGCCGTCATGGGCGGAATGCCCTTCAGGTCAAATCGCGCCAGCGATCGGCAATCCTTCGCCAACTCGCGCTCACCCTGCAGCACGTGGATGGCGACGTTGGTTTGGCCATCAATGCCGGTGGTGAAGTGTTCCGTAGCCGAGGCTGGAATTGTCGAGTTGCGCTGAATGATCCGCGCCACGACGCCGCCCAAAGCTTCGATGCCCAGCGACAACGGCGTAACGTCCAGAAGTAGCATGTCGTCTGTGGCCGAGGAATCTCCGGCGAGAATGTTGGCCTGCACCGCCGCTCCCAAGGCCACTACCTCATCGGGATTCATTTCAGCATGTGGTTTTTTCCCGCGTGCCGCCAGTTCGAACACATCGTCTACCACTTTGCGTACCAGCGGAATCCGAGTCGATCCGCCGACTAAGACAACTTCGCCGATCTCCTCGATTTTGATGCCTGCGTCCTGAATCGCCTGGCGACAAGGAGCGATCGTGCGCTCAACAATCGGCCGAATCAGTTGCTCGAATTGCTCGCGTGTGATCTCGCGAGCGTAACGCTGCCCGGTGGGCAATATGACATCCAGCTTGGCGGAATTTTCAGCGCTGAGCGCGATCTTGGCGTCGATCACGGAGTTGCGAATTGCCTGAATCGCCTCGCCGCTGTGTCGTACATCGAGACCCAGATCGCCAGAGATATCCTCGAGCGCAATCGCGATCAGGAGATTGTCGATATCATCACCGCCGAGATGAGTATCGCCGTTCGTCGCCACCACTTCAAAGATGCCATCGTGAAGCTTCAAAATGGAAATATCAAACGTGCCGCCGCCCAGGTCGTATACGGCAACGATGCCGTCTTTTTGACGATCTAATCCGTAGGCGAGCGCGGCCGCTGTCGGTTCGTTCACGAGGCGCAATACATCCAGACCGGCGATTCTTCCCGCATCCTTGGTCGCCTGCCGCTGCGTATCGTTGAAGTATGCCGGTACCGTGATGACCGCCTTTTTCACCGTCACGCCGGGACCGAAAAAGCGCTCGGCGTTTTGCTTGAGCTGGCGAAGAATATACGCGGAAACTTCTGGCGGGGTCAGTTCCCGATTGCCTAGCTTGATGCGAAGGACTTCCCCTGGGGCAAGATCATCGGCCAGGCGAAACGGAAAGAACTTCAACTCCTCCTGAACGTCTTCAACCCCGCGACCCATCAGGCGCTTCACGGAATACACGGCGCGATCGGGAGTCTCCAGCAGATTTTTTCGCGCACCATTGCCAACGACGAATCGATCGTCGGCAGATAACGCCACGACAGAAGGCACCAGATTTGAGCCGTCTTCGCCGGGAATGACCATTGGCTGGTCGCCCTGCATAAAGGCGATCAACGAGTTCGTCGTACCCAGATCGATGCCTACTACTCGTTCATCCGTCATACTTCGTACATTCCATTTCCAGAGATGCCGCTGACTTAGTTCTTCAGCGCCTCTTCGACATCACGCAGCAGGTTGCGAATATAACTGCGCCGATTCAGCAGATCGACCATTTTTTGCTGTGCAGCTTGCTGTGTATTTCCGTCATCCGCTTCAGCGGCCGCATCCCATTCACTCCATAATCGTTGCAGGTCCTGCTCGGATGCTTTCATTTGTCCAGCAAAATTCTGTTTCGCGGCTTCCAGACTTCCCCGCGTTTCCGGATCATCCGCACCGCTGGCCTTCGCCATGCGCATTTCTTCCAACTGCATGTTCAATTCGAAAACTTCTTCCAGCAGGTCCGGTGGAACTACCTGCTGCTTGGCCGTCCCGCTTTCTGCAGCTCGATCGGAAGCGTCGCGGGATTGTTCTTCCAACCGAATTCCAGCAAGACCCAACATGTATTCCGTCCGCGCCAGTGGCTCCCGCAGGGTACGCCAGGCATCATTCAACACGGAACTTTTCTCCAGGCTCCAGCGTTGCTCCTCCGCGCTGGCGCGTGCATACACGTCCGGATGAAATTTTCGGCTGAGCCGATAGAATTCCTTCTCCAGCGCAGCCGTGTCTAATTGAAACCGTCGCGGCAATGCGAAGAATGCAAAATAGTCGGTCGGCGTGGTCGGCTGCAACTTGCCGCAGTTGGCGCAAAACTGCGCGTCCGGATCATTCTCACTGCCGCACGACCAACAAACGTATTTTTTCGAGGGCTCGGCTACGACTGTCATGCACTCTCTCTTGGCTGATTGAAGATCCGAACCTCGGCCACCTTACCCGCGCCGCGGCGTCGGCTTTCAACAGGCGCGCCTGGTTAGCCAGAGAAAGAAGATCCGCAACCGCACGATTTGGTAGAGTTCGGATTGATGAAGTTGAAGCCCTGGCGCATCAACGTTTCTTCGTAGTCCAGGGTCATGCCGTTCAGATAAATAAACGATTTCGGATCGACGAAAACGCGCACACCATCGTAGTCGTACACGCGGTCACGCTCACGTGGTTGCGTATCGAAGCGAATGTTATAGCTGAGCCCGGAACATCCGCCACCCTGAACGCCAAGTCGCAGACCGCCTTGATCGGGAGCTATATTTTCCTTCGCCATCGCCACCCGAATTCGCTTGATCGCACGATCCGTGACATGAATTCCCTTCTGCGGCGAGTTTGGCGCGCCGGACTGCTGTCCCACGTGCGGACTGGAAGAGCCTTCCGATTGGCCATGTGTCTGACCTATGTTGCCGATCGTAACTGGTTCCAACGCGCTCATCTCCCTCGTCCTGTTACTTCGCCGCAGCAGCGCAAGTTTCCGCTCCGAGCCATGCAGCGAAAGTTAGTTCGCTGCAACCGCAACCGGAGTGGGCACTGCCTGACCGTCGACGACGTTCTTCTTTTTCCAGTCGCCGATGGCAGCGCGAATCGCATCTTCCGCCAACACGGAACAGTGAATCTTCACCGGGGGCAATGCCAGCTCTTTCACGATATCCGTGTTCTTGATCTCGAGCGCTTCGTCCACCGTCTTGCCCTTCACCCACTCCGTTGCCAGGGAGGAAGAAGCAATCGCCGAACCGCATCCGAAGGTCTTGAACTTGGCGTCTTCAATCACGCGCGTTTCCGGATTCACCTTAATCTGGAGCCGCATCACGTCGCCGCACTCCGGGGCGCCGACCAGGCCCGTGCCCACTTCGGTGCTGTTTTTATCCATCTGACCGACGTTGCGCGGATTGTTGTAGTGCTCAATTACCTTATCGCTGTATGCCATACTTCCTCCAAATGCTGTGAACTCAAAAACTCTTGCGCCGCTGTTAGTGCGCCTGCCATTGAACCTTCGTTAGATCGATGCCTTCTTTCGCCATCTCGTATAGAGGCGAAAGTTCGCGCAACTTCTGCACCACGTCAACGACCTTATCGGCGACATAATCCACTTCAGCCTGGCTATTGAATCGCCCCAGCCCAAATCGAATGGAGCTATGTGCGACATCATCTCCCAGTCCAAGGGCCTTCAATACATAAGATGGTTCCAACGTCGCGGAGGTGCATGCTGAGCCGCTAGAAACTGCAATGTCGTTGATTCCCATCAGCAGCGATTCGCCCTCGACATGGATAAAACTCATGTTCAGGTTTCCCGGCAGATGGTGCTCCATCGAGCCGTTGACATGAATAAAGTCCAGGTTGGATTCGAGCTTTTCTTTCAGCCGATCGCGCATCGTCTTCAGCTTCGCCGCTTCCGCGTCCATCTCCAGGCGGGAAATCTCACACGCCGCGCCCAGTCCAACAATTCCCGGAACGTTTAAAGTTCCCGACCGCATGCCGCGCTCATGACCACCGCCATCCATCTGTGCCGCAATCTGGACACGCGGGTTGCGACGACGAACATAGAGTGCGCCTACGCCCTTCGGTCCGTAAATTTTGTGACCCGACAGCGACAGAACATCAATGTTCATCGTATTCACGTCGACGGGAACTTTCCCCACCGCTTGCACCGCGTCGGTATGGAAGAGAATGCCCTTCTCATGACACAGTTTGCCGATTTCCGCGATCGGTTGGATGACGCCAATTTCGTTATTCGCGAACATGATGGTGACAAGGATTGTCTTGTTATCGATGGCACGCTTCAAATCGTCCATCTCAATCAAGCCATCGGCGTTCACGGGCAGATAGGTGACGCGGTAGCCCAGCTTCTCCATGCGCTTGCAGGTGTCCAGCACAGCCTTATGTTCAGTCACCTGGGTAATGATGTGATTGCCGCGCTCGCGGTACATCTCACCAATGCCCTTGATCGCCAGGTTGTTGCTCTCTGTCGCGCCGGAGGTAAAGATAATTTCCTTCGCCGTAGCTCCAATCAGCTTGGCGATCTGTTCGCGGGCCAAGTCAACCGCCTTCTCCGCTTCCCAGCCGAAGGAATGGTTGCGGCTTGCCGCGTTTCCAAATTTGTTTGTGAAGTAAGGAAGCATCGCCTCCAACACGCGCGGATCGAGCTGTGTCGTGGCGTGGTTATCCATGTAGATCGGCAACTTCACTCCGGCGGGTACTTTCGGTTCGCTTAGAACGGTACTCATTGAGGCTCCCTTTGATGCAAAAACTCTGTGATACTTCGCTCTTACACGCGAGACATGGTGCGGCCCAGCGTCACTAACGGACCAGATTGAGCACTGCGCGCATATCCCGACGCTCCTAATTTAGATTCGTCGCAAAGGTCGGAGATTCGCATCTCGACCAACAAATCTTGGATCGTGTCGTTCAGCTTCCGCAGCGGCTCCTTCACAATGCAGGAGCTCAATAGATCGCAATCACCATGGCTGGTCGTGCACGAGGCAATAAACAGCGGTCCCTCGATGGAACGAATCACCTCAAACGCGGTAATTTCGCTCGCAGGCCGAGCCAGAGAATAGCCTCCATGAAGTCCGGCATGCGAAATCACCAGGCCGGAGCGCGCTAACGTCTGCAAAATTTTGGCCAGTAGCGGAGGAGGAATATGGTACGCATCGGCCATGTCTTTGGCGCTCTGCGTCGGATTGCCGGGATGCTCGGCAAGATGCTTTAGCGCCATCAGCGCATAGTCCGATTTTTTGGTGAGACGCAGCATAGAATTTACACTGGTGACCGGCGAAGGACATCCCAACAACGCCTCTGCGCGGACATTTCCTCAGCAAATTCATTATAGGACTGATTCAGTCCTAGTTGCAAGTTGCTTTTTACCTTCGCGAACCGATTGATAGTGCGATAGATTATGTCTTATTCCTTTAAGAGCAAGGGGTGAGTATGCGGGCTTTCCAATTGTTGGTTGTCTGCTCAGTGTGGCTCGGCTTCGCACTACCGAGTGCTCTATTGGCCCAGGAAGCCAATTCCGAGGCGGCGGGCTTTAACCGGTACGACTTATTCGGCGGCTACAGTTTTCTTTCCAACTCGTTCAACGATTATAGTTTCCCAGGAACCTCCCATGTGCCGCTAAACGGCTGGGATGCCGGCTTCGCATTTCGAACCTGGCACCAACTCGACAATAGTTCTTGGCACAGGCTGGGCGCCAAGGTAGATGTCTCTGGCTACTATGGCACGAGTCTCGGGTCGCCCCAGAGACCCATTCTGGTGCTCGCAGGCCCGCTGTACAGGTGGACATTCGGCAAGAACAGTCCCTTTATTGAGGGACAGGTAGGATTCGGGCACCTCAATAGTGACGGGCTTTTCCCCTCCCCTACCTCAAATAATTCATTCGCGGTGTTTGTAGGTGCTGGATATGATCGGCGGATCACACCGCGCGTTGGTTTTCGAGTCGAAGGCGGGATGTTCCACACAAACTTCAGCTCCGGCTCGCCTGAAATCCACGGCATTCCGAATTACTTCGCACGCATCTCGACAGGCCTGGTCTGGCACTTCTAAGTCTCGCGGTCTAAAGGGCGCATTCAGTCGGTCCAGTTACTTAACAGCCTTCGCACCAGCAACGCCTGGCCCAGGTGGTAGGCATTGTGATCGATGCAGGCAAGGGCCTGCCGCAATATGGTGCGGCCGTCGCTTCCAGGAATCGGCGAAAACAGGTCGGTCGCGGGATCCAGCAGCAGCGCTTCAAACTCGCGCATGGCAGCGTGATATCCGGCGAGATCTGCGTCCCACGCGGCGTTGTCCGCAGTTGCATTTTCATCCGGCCAAAATCCTTCCGGCACCGGCGGTTCGACATACCCGGGAATTCTGCAGGCATCCAGAAAATCAACCACGCACAACCGAATATGCACCAGCAGCCTCCAGAGTGTAAACGGCTGTCCTTCTGGCTTCGTGTTGCGCAGGTTGGCCGGAATATCAGCGAAAATCTTCTCGAACGTGGCATGCACCCGCTCATCATGGAAAGAGGCAACCAGCTGCTGACGCAGCACAACTTCAACGTCAGCCTGGACGGAGTGCGTGGGTTGAGACACAGGAGTCATGGTGTCTGATATTTCACCAGAAGAATCCGAAAGAGCCAACCGACGATCTAGAAGACGGACTCCTCGGAGCCATAATTCATCCAGCGACGCGATGGCCGATCGAGACGCCTCGACAGATGACTCCTCTGGTTCCATGATGTTCAAGTGATTATGAATTCGTGCAAATCGGCAAATTTTCTTTTGACAAACGCCATCGACATACGGGACACTGGCGCAATCGGGGAGACTCCCGCATCTAAATAGTTAGCCATGGAAGCCTGCAAACACCCACGCGTTCGCGTACTAACCCGCGAAGAAGATGCCGAATTTGTGGAATGTCTGGAATGCGGCGAGGTCTTCGACTCGCACGAATTCACCGACATGGACATTGAAGAAAAAAGCCTGAAAAGCGCCGAGCAATCGGACGAATAGTCGGTCTGTCTGCGTCCGATGGCCAGCGACCGCCGGTTCTATGCCCGCGTGCGAATCCGCTCCGACAGGCGGAGAGAACGTTTCCGCTAGCCGCGCACGCCCGCTTCGGTTTCCACTGGCGAACCTAACCGTCGGCCGCTCCGCCAGAGATAATGGAATCCGGAAAATACGGTCAGCCACAAGGTAGCTTCCAGCGAAACATGACGAGTCCACAGCACCCAATACTGCGGATGTGTCTGCGCCAGAACGACGGAACACACTGCCAATATTTGCGCGACAGTATTCGCCTTCCCCAGCCAACTGGGATGGAAATCGCGCGTCCCTGTCGTCGCATACAGCAGCGCCGAAATCACAATGATGCCGAGGTCGCGACTGAACACCATGACAGTAATTCGCATGGAGACCAGGCCGACGTGCGTAAGCACCAGAAACAGCGTGCTCAACAATAGCTTGTCCGCAATGGGATCCAGATAGGAGCCGAGCTCTGTGCGTTGGCGGAAAAGGCGAGCCAGGGCGCCATCCAACCCGTCGCTAACGCCGGCGACCACCATCAAAATAAATGCGCGATGGTAGTGGCCATCCAGAATCGCGAGAACAAGAAACGGCACAATCGAGAGCCGAAGCAATGTCAACTGATTCGGCAAGGCACGTAATTGGCGCAGCGCAAGAATGGCAAGGGACCCTGATTCATCCTAAC
>Ga0335075_10006620_pt1 | contig 17879 bp, 19 predicted proteins | sample Lox_Sample_24_FD_206723 | JGI IMG/M metagenome (GOLD analysis project Ga0335075, IMG submission 206723) | Soil microbial communities from Loxahatchee National Wildlife Refuge, Florida, United States - Lox_Sample_2.4 | ecosystem: Environmental > Terrestrial > Soil > Wetlands | place: USA...
AGTTCCCCGCGCTGGCCGCGCGCAAGATCGGCTTCCATGACGTTCCGCTGATCTGCGCCTCGGAGATCGCGGTGCCCGGAGCGATGCCCCGGGTCGTCCGGCTGATGGCACACGTCGAGACCGAGCGCCCGCGGTCCCAGATCCAGCACGTCTACCTGCGGGGCGCCGCCGCCCTCCGCCTCGACATCGCCCAGTGACGCAGTGAGGACGACGCAGTGAGGACGGCGCGGTGCGGGTAGCGGTAATCGGGACCGGCCTGATCGGGACGTCGATCGCGCTGGCCCTGCGCGAACGCGGGTCGGCCGTGTGGCTGGCCGACGCCGATCCGGCCGCCGCCCGGCTCGCCGCCGACCTCGGCGCGGGCGACCCGCTGCCAGAAAACACCCTGCTGGCAGAGAACGACGGCGACCGAGCCGACGTCGCGGTGATCGCCGTGCCCCCGGCCGCCGTCGCGGCCACGCTCGCGGACGCGCAAGCCCGCCACCTCGCGCGCTGCTACACCGACGTCGCCAGCGTGAAGCAACTGCCCGTGGCAGAGGCCAGGGAGCGCGGTTGCGATCTGACCTGCTACGTGCCCGGGCACCCGCTGGCCGGGCGGGAGAAGCACGGCCCGGCGGCGGCCCGCGCCGACCTGTTCCTCGGCCGGACCTGGGCCTTGTGCCCGCTGCCGGAGACGTCCGGCGAAGCCACGCGGACCGTAACCGAGATGGTCCGCGCGTGTGGCGCGGTCCCGGTCAGCACCGAACCGGCCGCGCACGACCGCTGGGTCGCGCTGATCTCGCACGCCCCGCACGTCGTGGCCGCGGCGATGGCGGCCCGCCTCGAGCAGGCCCCGGGCGAGGCCCTCGACCTGGCCGGGCAGGGGCTGCGCGACGTGACCAGGATCGCGGCCGGCGACACCGCGCTGTGGACGCAGATCCTGTCGGCCAACGCCGCGCCGGTCGCCGAGGTCCTCGCCGCGGTGGCCGCCGACCTGGCCGACGCCGCCCGCGTGCTGGCCGACAGTGCCGATCACGGGGCCGATCACGGGGCCGATCACCGTGCCGATCACGGGGCCGATCACGGGGCCGATCATTCGGCCGAGCCGGAGAAGGCCATCGCCGGGCTGCTCGACCGGGGCCAGGCGGGTGTGGACCGGATTCCCGGCAAGCACGGCGGCACGGCACGGGAGTTCGCCGTCGTCCAGGTGGTCATCCCCGACCAGCCGGGCGAACTGGCCCGGCTGTTCCACGCTACCGGCGCGGCCGGGGTCAACATCGAAGACGTGCGGATCGAGCACTCGCCCGGGCTCCCGGTCGGCGTCGCTGAGCTGTCGGTCCGCCCCGCCGAGGCTGGCGTGCTGCTCGAGGCCCTGCAGGCAGGCGGCTGGCCGGCCCGCCGCTAGGCGGTACCGGCCAGCGCATCTTTTTTATGCCGAACGGACCGTGGTGCCCGCTCCCGCACGCCGCGCGTGCCTCGGGCGGTGCGGATCCCAGGCGAAGAACCACACCGAGATCAGCAGGCCGCCCACCGCCCAGCCGACCAGGACCGCCAGGTGATGGGCGGATATGAGCGGACCGCTGGCGTTCTGCATCACGCCCGAGATGGCGTTGATCAGCGGCTGCGCAGGCAGGTAGGTCATTGCCGTGGTCAGCCAGTGCGGCAGGTCCGTGAGCGCGCCGAACGAGCCGGACAGCACGACCAGCGGGAAGTAGACCAGCATGAGCACCGGCTGGGCGGCCTGTGCGCTCGGAATGACCGGGGTGAGCGCGATCCCGGCCGCGGTCAGGGCGAGCGCGCCGAGCACGTCGGCGACCAGAAGGCCCGCGACCGCGTGGCCGGTGAGGTGCAGCCCGGTCATGGCCATCGCGACGAAGACCAGGACCAGTCCCGCGGCGGCGGTGAGCAGCACGGTGGCGATGATCCGCCCGGCGAAGTAGGCCCAGGCCGGAAGCGGCGAGACCCGCCACCGCCGCAGCACACCCTCCTCCCTGGCGATGACCAGGGCGTTGGCATGGATGAAGAACGCGACGGCCACCGCGCTGAAAGCCAGCAGCCCGGCGATCTTCGGCGCCGCCGCCGCCATCGTGACGTGCTCTTTCTTCCCGGCCTCGAGGGCGAGCAGGAGGCCGGGCATGATCAGGCCAGCGATGAGCGCGCGCGGGGTGCGTATGAGCATGGTCAGCTGATAGCGGACCTGGGTGGAGAGGACAGGCGCGAGACCGGGCAGCCGCCGCGGTGCCGGCAGGACGATCTCAGACATGGCTCAGCGCTCCTTCGCGGGTCAGGGCCAGGTAGGCGTCCTCGAGGCTGGGCGGACCCACCTCGAGGCCGGTCAGGTCGACGTAGTTCTCCCTGGCCCAGCCGACCAGCATGGCCAGGTCCGCCGACACGTCGGCCGACGGCATGGTCAGGACGCCGCCGCCCACGTGCTGGCTGAGCGCGGAGGGCAGAGCCGGGGAACCCGGCGGCAGCCGGAACTGGATCACCGGGACCCCGCCCATCGCCCGCAGCTCGTCCGGCGCCGCGTCCGCGACCACCCGCCCGTCGGCCAGCACGATGATCCGGCTGGCCAGGTGCTGCGCCTCGTCCATGTAGTGCGTGGTAAGCAGCACGGTGGACCCGCCCGCGGTCAGGTTCTCGATGACCGACCACAGTCGCCTGCGGGCTTCTGGGTCCAGGCCCGTGGTCGGCTCGTCGAGGAACAGCATCTCCGGTCGGCCGATGATGGCCAGGCCCAGGTCCACCCGGCGACGCTGGCCCCCGCTCAGCGCCCCGATCTTGGTCCTGGCGTCCGGGGCCAGTTCGATGAGGTCGAGGACCTCGGCCACCCGGCGCGCATCGGGGTAAAGCGTGCCGAACATCGTCAGCGTCTCGACCACCGTGAGCTGGGCGTCCAGGCTGGTGTTCTGCAGGATAAGCCCGATCTTGGCCCGCCACGCCCGCCCCCCGGTCCGCGGGTTGGCGCCAAGCACCTGAACGCGACCCGCCGTCGGGGCGAGGAATCCCTCCAGGATCTCGATCGTGGTGGTCTTGCCCGCGCCGTTCGGCCCGAGCAGCGCCGTGACCTGCCCCGAGGCGACCTCGAAGCTCACGTCCTGCACCGCGGTGAACCGGCCGTAGCGCTTGACCAGGTCCTTGACGATGATCGCGTTCATTGCTTGACGCCGTTTCCGCTCCGGCCGCGCATGTAGCGGACGGCGCCGACGGCAACGGCCAGGATGCCGATGCAGATGAGGACGCTGCTGTGCACCAGGGCCAGCCCGACCACGAGGACGACGACGCCGATGATGACGGCGATGACGGGGGGGAAGAAGAACCCAAGCATGATGTCTCCTTAGCTCGATGTCCGTTTGGGACGTACTCAGGCTGCCCGCCGGGCCCGGGTCGCGGCATCGGCGGCAGGATGGAAGTTCGGCTTCCACCCGTGGGTGGTCATTCCTCAACCGTGAGGCCGAGGACGGACGGCTCGCGAAAACGTAGCCTGAGTACATGACCGCCGGGAGCCCAGAGAGCAGCACGCTCGAGGCGATCCGTACGGCCCGCGCCAGCCGGGCGCAATGGCAGCAGCGCATGCTGCCGATCCTGGTGCTGATCCTCGGCGGCACCGGCTACCTCTCGGCCCGCCAGTCGCCCCACCTCGGCCTGCATGGCAAGTCGCTCGGCCTGTCGGTCGGCCTGGCTTGCTTTATCGTCGGCGGCCTCGGCGTCCGCCAGACGCTGCTCTGGCGACGGATGTCGCCCCGGGTTTGGGGCCCGTTCGTCGTCTTGCTCCTGCTCAGTTCCGGCCTGCTGATCTGGGCCCAGCCCGCCGGGCCGGGCGCCGCCGGGGTCATCATCGCCATCGCGGTCGGCATCGGCACAGGCATGATCTCGTCCCGGCTCGGCATCGCCTTGGTCGCGGCCGCGATCGGACTGGCCGCCTTCGAGATCTCCAGGACGGCCAGCCAGCATTCGCATCGCGGGCTGTCCGGCTACCTCAGCGCCGTCGTCTCCTTCGGCGGCCTGATCGGGTACTGCATCGTGGTGCTGCGGTTCCGTGAACGCGATAGGCAGTCGCAGCGGCTGCTGGCGCAGATGGAAGAGACCCGCGAAGCCGAACTGCGCGCTGCCGCACTGACCGAGCGGCAGCGCCTGGCCCGCGAGGTGCACGACGTGCTGGCGCACTCGCTGTCCGGGCTGGTCGTACAGCTCGAGGGCGCCCGGCTGCTCGCGCTGTCCGATCCGGCCGACAGGCGGCTGGCCTCGACCATCGACCGTGCGCACCAGCTGGCCAAAAGCGGCCTGGAGGAGGCGCGCCGCGCGATCGGCATGCTCCGCGACGAAGAGCTCCCAGGTCCGGAAAAGATGGCCGCCCTGGCCCGCTCGTTCGAGGCCGACACCGGTGTCCCGTGCCGGTACACCGAGAAGGGCGATCCGGCCACGCTTCGCCCGGCGGTCAGGCTCGCGCTCTACCGGGTCACCCAGGAGGCGCTGACCAACGTCCGCAAGCACGCCCATCCGGAGCGGGTCGAGGTCCGGTTGGAGTTCCTTCGGGACGGCATAAGCCTGAGGGTGGAGGACTTCGTCTCCATCGACGGCGTCCCGTCGGCCGGACAGGCGCGCGAGGCCGGCGGCGGTTACGGGCTGACCGGCATGCGGGAGCGCGCCGAACTGCTCGGCGGCACGTTGACCGCGGGGTCCACCGGGCACGGCTTCCGCGTCCTGCTGCGGATACCCGCGTGAGCGAGCCGAAGGTCCGCGTGCTCGCGGCCGACGACCAGCGCGTCGTCCGCGATGGCCTGGCCATGCTGCTCGGGCTGCTGCCCGACGTCGAGGTGGTCGGGACCGCCGCCAACGGCGAGGAGGCGCTGGCCCTGGCCGACCAGCTGCGGCCGGACGTGATCTTGATGGACCTGCGCATGCCCAAGATGGACGGGGTGGAGGCGACCCGCAGGCTGCGCGCCAGCCACCCCGAGATCAAGGTGGTGGTGCTGACCACTTACGCCGACGACCGTTCGGTCCTCGACGCCCTGCGGGCCGGCGCGCTCGGCTACCTGACCAAGGACGCCGGGGCGGACGAGATCAGGCAGGCGCTGCAGCGGGTGACCAGCGGCCAGGCCTCCGTCGACCCCGCAGTGCAGATGCACCTGGTTGAGGCCATCGCAACCACCACCAACCAGCTACCGCCTGAGCCCACCAGCCCATCCACCCCATGCACCCCATCTGCAACAGAGCTACCCGACGGCCTGACTCCCCGTGAGGCCGAGGTCCTCACGCTGATCGCGGCCGGACTGTCGAATGCCGAGATCGCCGAGCGCCTGTTCGTCAGCGAAGCCACGGTGAAGAGCCACGTCAACCACCTGTTCCCGAAGATCGGCGCGCGTGACCGGGCCCAGGCCGTCGGCTACGCCTACCGCCACGGCTTTACTCCCGCCTGAGCCCGCCTAAGGCTTTTCTGCCTGTATGATCCCCCCAGGTCGGCTGGGTCGCCGGCCAGGAGGGGACGATTCGCATGTGGATTCGCAACGTTGTTCGGGCTGCCCGCAGACCCCTGGCCATCGCGGTCATCGCCGGTCTCGCCCTGTCCGGCCTGGGAGCCGGCCTGCCGTCGGCGCTTGCCGCCGCGCGCGGGCTGCACACGACCGGATCCGTCTACCTGGGCCGGGGCGGCTCGGTCAGTCAGTGGGCCGAGGCGCCGAACGGGGCGGTCTACTACTCGCGGGGCTCCAAGGTCTATGTCGTCAACGGAACCTCGGCGCCCGCGCTGGCGGTGCAGGCCACCGGGACCGTGCTGGCGCTGGCGGCGAACTCGTCCGAGCTGTTCGTTGACGTCGGCCGGACCGTGACCGGCTACGGCTTGCCGGGCGGTGCGACGCGGCAGCACTGGACGCTGAGCAGCCCGTTTGCGGTCACGTCGGCCGGCCTGTTCGCGGTCGGCGGTACGGTGTGGGCCTGGACCGACTGGGCTACCGACGCCAGCGGCCTGGAGTACGCGAACGTCAGCAGGTTCACCCCATCCTCGGCCACGGTGCACCAGGTCAGTGCGGGCAGCGCGTACCCGAGCTTCCTTGCCGCCGACGCGGCCGGCCTGTACTACCAGGCCATCCGCGGCAACGGGACCAACGGCTACCTTGAGCACGTGACGCCGTCCGGTTCGTCCCGCCGGGTGACCGATACCAACATCGACGGCCCGATCGCGCTCGCGGGCGGCCGGGTGGAACTGCTGGTCCCGCACTACGGCAACCAGCCCAGCTACTACATCGACAGCTACAGCGCCACGTCCCTGGCCCGCACCTACTCCCGGCACGTCTCCAGCGCCGACATAAACCTGGCGGGCACCGGAGCGGGCCTGCTCGTGCTCGCCGATTCGTGCAAGTCGATCTGCTCCTCGACCTCGGTCAGCCAGCTCAGCACCGGCACTGGGGCCACAATCTCGACGGTCGGCGTGCCGTACGCGCTTGACCTGGTGGCCGGGCCATCGGCCGCCGTGATCACCGACAAAAGCGGCAGCTACTACCTAGTCAGGCTGACGAGCTGAGTCGCGCTCGCCGGTAGCATCGCGTAGGTGACTATGCCTGCGGGCCTGCCGAGCGATACCGGCGAGGACAGCGGAACGGGCGGCGGAGCCAAGCTCGTGGTCGCGGTGGACGGGCCGTCGGGCGCGGGCAAGTCAAGCGCGTCCCGCGGCGCGGCGATCGCGCTCGGCCTGCGCTACCTGGATACCGGGTCCATGTACCGGGCCCTGACCTGGTGGCTGCTCGACCAGGGCGCGGCTACCGCCGACGCCGACGTGGTCGGCGAGCTTGCCGCCGAGCCGGTCATCGAGGTCAGCACCGACCCGCGCGCGCCGTGGACCCGGGTCAACGGCACCGACGTATCCGCCGCGATCAGGACCCGCGAGGTGACCGGCGCGGTCAGCGCCGTCGCCTCGGTGCCGCGGGTCCGCGCTCACCTGATCGCGCAGCAGCGGGACATCATTTCAGGTGCCAAGGGAATCGTTGCCGAAGGCCGCGACATCGGCACCGTGGTCGCACCCGACGCCGCGGTCAAGGTGTACCTCACGGCCGACAGCGCCGCCCGGGCCGGCCGCCGGGCCGCCGAGACCAGCCGGCCAGCGGACTCGACCCGGGACGAGCAGGAGCGCCGTGACCGCCTCGACGCGGTGCAGAGCGCCATGGCCGGCGACGCGGTCGAGATCGATTCAACCCGGCTCGACCTGCACCAGGTCATCGATATCATCGTCCGGCTGGCCCGCGAGCGGGCCGGCGTGCCGCACCCGCGCCAGCGCAGTCGTTAGCAACAGAGCCGATATCAATAGGCCCGATAGCAAAGAGCAGATACGTAATGTCGAGCGAGATCGCCGCTACCGCGAATCCCGTGCCCGTGGTCGCCGTCGTGGGCAGGCCCAACGTGGGCAAATCCACGCTGGTGAACCGCATCCTGGGCAGCAGGCAGGCGGTCGTTGAGGATACCCCGGGAGTGACCAGGGACCGGGTTACCTACGACGCCCTCTGGCGAGGGCGGGCGTTCACATTGGTCGACACCGGCGGCTGGGATCCGTCGGTGGAGGGGACCGTCCGCGGCCAGGGGCCGCAGAATGAGCCGAGCCTGGCCGCGCGGGTCGCGGCCCAGGCCAGGGTGGCGGTGGACGCCGCGGATGCGGTGCTGTTCGTGGTGGACGCCATCGTGGGGGTCACCGACGCGGACGCGACGGTGGCCGCGGTGCTGCGGCGGTCGGGCAAGCCGGTTGTGGTCGCCGCCAATAAGGTCGACGACGTCAAGGCCGAGCCGGAGGTCGCGGCGCTGTGGTCGCTGGGACTTGGCGAGCCCGCGCCGGTCAGCGCATTGCACGGGCGCGGCAGCGGCGACCTGCTCGACCTGGTACTCGACGCGCTGCCCCACGCGCCAAAGGAAACAGAGCCGACCGAGGGCGGTCCGCGCCGGGTCGCGCTCCTCGGTCGCCCGAACGTCGGCAAGTCCAGCCTGCTCAACAAGCTGGCCGGCCATGAGCGGTCGCTCGTCGACCCGGTGGCGGGCACGACCAGGGACCCCGTGGACGAACTGGTCGAACTGGGCGGCACCACGTGGCGTTTTGTCGATACCGCAGGCATCAGGCGGCGGTTCCGCGAGAACCAGGGCGCGGACTACTATGCGGCACTTCGCACCGCCGGCGCACTGGACCGGGCCGAGGTGGCCGTGGTCCTCATCGACGCCAGCGAACCGCTCACCGAGCAGGACCTCCGGATCGTCTCGATGGTGATCGAGGCCGGCCGGGCTCTAGTCATCGCCTACAACAAGTGGGACCTGGTCGACTCAGAACGGCAGCGGTACCTGGAGCGGGAGATCGACCGGCAGCTTCACACCGCCCGCTGGGCGCCGCGGGTGAACATCTCCGCGCTCACCGGGCGGCACACCGACCGGCTGGCGGCCGCGCTGACCACGGCGCTGTCCGGCTGGGAGACCCGGGTGCCTACCGGAAGGCTCAACGCGTGGCTGACCGCCCTGGTGGCGGCGACACCGCCGCCGGTGCGCGGCGGGCGGCAGCCGAAGATCCTGTTCGCGACCCAGGCCGGAATCCGGCCTCCGCACTTCGTGCTGTTTGCCTCGGGATTCCTCGAGGCGGCCTACCGCCGGTTCGTCGAGCGGCGGCTGCGCGAGGAGTTCGGCTTCGAAGGCAGCCCGGTGCAGGTCTCGGTGCGGGTCCGGGCCAAGCGCGAGTCCCGTCCCGGGTCCAAGGGCCGCCGTCCCGACTCGAAGGCCGCACGCCGCCGATAACCTAACGAACGCATCCACGGGAGGCATGGGGGACGGCGCGGCGTTCGCGTCGGTAACCGGCTTCGCGCCCGCCGCGAACTTTGTCAGGTCGTCGCCGTCCAGCACCCGGCCGGGCATCGGATCGGCCGCCGCCAGCCGGGTGAGCCTGTCGGTCGGCAGCGGCTCGGGGCTCGCTACCAGCACAAGGTTTCCGAACCTCCGGCCGCGCAGCACCCCGGCATCGGCGATCAGGCACACATGCGCAAACACCGCCCTGGCCGTGGCAACCTGTGCCCGGGCATGGGCCAGCGGGGCCCCGTCCGCCACGTTGGCCGCGAACACGCCGTCATCGCGCAGCACCCGGCGGGCGGCCGCCGCGAATTCGACCGAGGTCAGGTGGGCCGGCGTGCGTCCCCCCGCGAACACATCCGCGATCACGACGGCGTATGAGCCGGCGCGCAGCCGTTCCAGCGCCGTCCGGGCGTCCCCGACCCGTACCCGGAGCAAACCTCCCCGGCGCAGCGGCAGCCGCCGCCGAACCAGGTCCGCCAGCACGGAATCGACCTCCACCGCCAGTTGCGGCGAGCCAGGACGGGTCGCCGCCACGTACCTGGCCAGCGTGAGGGCCCCGGCACCCAGGTGCAGCACCCGCAGTGGCTGACCCGGCGGCGCCGCCGTGTCGATCACGTGCCCCAGCCGCCTGACGTACTCGAAGTCGAGGTATCCGGGATCGTCCAGGTCTACGTGCGATTGCGGGACGCCGTCGACCAGCAGCACCCACGCGGCCCTGCGGTCAGCGTCGCGTAGCAGTTCGGCCCGCCCTTGAGCCGTATCCGCGCTATCTACCGGTGCCGCAGCCGCCTGCCTTCCCACAACCTAAGTATCGTAGATAGGACACAGGCCCAGGGAGGTCCGCATGGAGGTCGAGCAATCCGGAGCCGAGGCTGCGCCGGACGCGCCTCAAGAGGCTCAAGAGGCTCAGGGGTCCGCCGAGTCCGACCTCGACGAAGTAAAGCGGAAGTTCCGTGAGGCCCTTGACCGCAAGCGCAGCGCCCACGCCAGCGCGGAAGGCGCGCACGACACTGGCAAGGTGCATGGCTCCCACGGCCCGGCCGTCAGCCGCCGCTCGTTCCGCCGCAAGAGCGGTGGATAGCCTACTGGCCTGAGGCTGACTCGGCCGCAGGGGACGGGACCGCGCGGAACCAACTGCGGTCCTCGGTCAGGTAGCGATCTAGGCGCAGCCCCGCCGCGCCTAGCGCGGACTTTAGCCCGGCCTCGTCCAGCCGTTCCGTGGTGAACGTCTGCGTCCAGCACCGGTCGCCTACCACGTACTCGACGGTGGCCGAGACCAGGTTCGGGGCCGGACGTGATACGTCGCGCATCCGGAAGAGGACTCCTTCCCTGGTCATCTCGCTGTCCTTGGCGGTCAGGAACCACGCCGGGCTGTGCTGCTGGATGATGACGCAACCGTCGTCGGCGACGTGCCGCCGGCAGACGTCAAGGAAGGCCGCCCTGGTCTCCCCGTCCGCGTTGATCAGGTGCGATGCCAGCAGGACGGCACCGAACCCGCGGCCGAGCGACAGGTCCTGGATCCGCGCGCACACCGTCTCGGCCCCGCGGACATGCGCCAGCATCTCCGGCGATTCGTCCACCGCCACGACCGGGTGCCCAAGCGCGATCAGCGGACGAGTAACCCGCCCGGCCCCGCAGCCGAGTTCAAGGATGGACGCCCCGGCGCCGGCGGCCTGGTGCACGATGGCCGGCTCCCCGAAGTCGGGCATCAGCGCATAGAAGTCGACGGCACACCCATCCGGCGTGATCGTCCCCGGTCCTGATCCGTGGGAACGTGGCATCGTGGTCATGAACCCATTGTGCCCAACGCTGCTGACCAACGCTGCTGACCAACGCTGCCGCCCAATGCTGGCCGCCGCTGGGTGGTCCCGCGACACTCACATTGAACTCAGTTGCACCAGATTTTCAATGCAGCTGCGTTAGAACTTCCATCCCATGAAATCCTAGATGGGATTTCACATCACGGCCCCGGGTGCTGTATCGTTCTTTAGTACCAGACGGTGTGCAGCTATTAGGTTACTCTCTGTCGCTGCTGGGAGGTGAACCCGGTGGCTTTCGGCCCCACCGTCCGTCGGCGCAGGCTGGGTGCGGAGCTGCGCCGTCTTCGTGAGGCGAGTTCCCTCAAGCTCGAGGAAGCGGCCGATCAATTGGGCCTGGCTCCGTCCACGCTTTCCCGGATCGAGACCGGCAAGGCGCCGACCAAGACCGCCTACCTGACGTCCATGCTCGCCATGTACGGTGTCGACGACCCAGCGGCGCGGCAGGTGCTCGTCGACATGGCGCGCGATGGCCACCGCAAGGGCTGGTGGTCGGTCTATGACGCCGTCCTGCCCAGCGGCTTCGACATCTACGTCGGCCTGGAGGCCGAAGCCAGCGGGCTGCGCAGCTACGAGACCGTGGTGCATGGGCTCCTGCAGACCACCGATTACGCCACCGCCATGCTGCGCGAGCTAGGGCCGAAGGAGACCGCGGACCAGATCGCGCGGGCGGTGGACCTGCGGATGCAGCGGCAGTTGCGGCTGGATCAAGATCCGCCGCTTGAGCTGTGGCTGATCCTCGACGAGGCCGCGATCAGGCGGAACGTCGGCGGGAGTGCGGTCATGCGGCCCCAGCTCGAGCACCTGCTCCGAGCCAGCCAGCGGTCCAACGTGATCCTGCAGATCCTGGGCTTCGAAGCCGGAGTGCACGCAGGGCTGGTAGGACCGTTTTCCATCCTTGAATTTCCCGAGCGCGGTGACAGCGACGTCGTCTACACCGACTCCGTGGGCGGCATTATCTACCTGGAGAAAGACCGCGATGTACGGGCCTGCGCCGAGGCTTTCGATCGGATGCGTGCCTCTGCGCTTTCCCCGGCTGCTTCGGTTGAGCTTATTCAGAAGGTACTTGGCGAGCTCACCTGACTAGCACGTCCCTTGAAGGAGCCGCATATCGATCGAAAGGAGAGGCGGATGGATACCGACCTCGACGGCCTGCGTTGGTTCAAGAGCAGTGCAAGCAGCACTGCTGGCTGCGTGGAGGTGGCGCACCTTCCGGGAGGAGGTGTGGCGGTCCGGGATTCGAAGGACCGCAGCAAGGCCCCGCACGTGTTCAACCGGCACGAGTGGGAGTGCTTCCTGGCCGGGGCCAGGAACGGCGAGTTCGACCCGCACGAGGCCTAAGCTTCCGACGTTCGCCGGGTCAGGGGACAACCAGAGTGGTGGCCAGAGGGGGGCCACCCTCTGCCTGAACTAACTGCTGAACTGAGGCTCTTCCCGCAACTCATCGAGGATCGTGTTGAGGATGCCAGGCGTTTGGCTCGGTGTGGCGGCCAGGAGGCTGAGCCGCTCCATGGCCAGCTGGTACTGGTCGACCTCCGACCTCTTGTCCAGGTACAGAGCGCTGTTGAGATGTTCGGTGTAGGCCACGTCAGGCAGGTCCGCCTGCGCGAACCGCAGCAGGGTGAAGCCGCTGGGTACGGCGTGGCCGGCCAAGCCGAGCGGGATGATCTGCAGAGTGAGGTTGCGCCGCTGGCCCAGGCTGATCAGGTAGCGGAGTTGATCACGCAGGATCTGGACGCTGCCGATCGGCCGCCGCAGCGCGGTCTCCTCCACGATGGCCCAGAGCCTTACCCGTCCCTCGGTGAACCGGCGCTGGCGTTCCTTGCGCAAGGTCACGTGCCGTTCGGCCTCGCCGGGGAGGATGTCGCAGACCGCAAGGACCGCAGCAGCGTAGGCCGGGATCTGCAGCAGGCTGGGGATGACCAGCGGCTCGTAGACGCGGATGGACGTTGCCGCCTCTTCCATCCCCACGTAGGACTGGAACCAGTCGGGCATGATGTCGTTGAACTTCTGCCACCAGCCGGGGCGGGTGGCCTGCTCGGCCAGGGCCAGCAACTGCTCTCGCTCGCCCGGCCCGACACCGTAGAAGGTGAGCAGGTCGAGTACGTCGATCTCGCGGATGGCGTTCCGGCCAAGCTCGATGCGGCTGATCTTGGATTCCGAGCCGCGGATCGCCCTGGCCGCGGCCTGTGCACTGATTCCCCGGCTCTCCCGCAGCCTCCGCAGTTGAGTGCCGAGCAGGATGCGCAGCACCGTTGGGCCTGAACTTGCCTCGGCCAAGACGCCTCCCCTGGTTCACCACGTCCGGTAACGCATGATATCTCGCATGGGATTGCACCAAGCCTGCGGAACGTAGCCGCGTACGGTCGGCGAGTTACCACGGCCCGTTCGGCCCAATGGTCCTATCCCGGCACCGCATGGACAGGCGGGAATCCATAAACTCGACCTATGCGATATAGGCAGCTAGGTGACTCGGGACTTGTCGTATCGGTGGCCGGGCTCGGCTGCAACAACTTCGGCCGGCGCCTCGACCTCGACGGCGCGCGTTCGGTAGTGGACGCGGCCATCGACGTCGGGATCACCCTGTTCGACACCTCGGACACATATGGCGAGGCCGGCGGGTCGGAACGCGCGCTGGGCGAGATTCTCGGGCGGCGCCGGGACCAGGTCGTGCTGGCCACCAAGTTCGGCCATCAGCACGCGGACATGGGATACGGGCCGGCGGCGGGGGCCAAGGGCGGCCGGGCCTACATCAGGCGAGCCGTGACCGAGTCGCTGCGCCGGCTGCGCACCGACTACATCGACCTGTACCAGCTGCACACGCCCGATCCGGTGACCCCGGTCCAGGAGACCATCGCCGCGCTGCACGAACTGGTCGCCGAGGGGAAGGTCAGGTACCTGGGCCACTCCAACTTCTCCGGCTGGCAGCTGGCCGATGCCGCGCACCTTGCGGCCGGGGCCGGCCACACCCCGTTCGTCTCCGCCCAGAACCACTGGTCCCTGCTCGAGCGCGCGTCCGAGGCGGATGTCGTCCCCGCGGCAAGGCACTTCGGCCTGGGCGTGCTGCCCTACTTCCCGCTGGCCAACGGCCTGCTGACGGGCAAGGTCCGGCGGGGTCAGCCGGTCCCGGCCGGGACCAGGCTGGCTGGCCGCGCGGGCTACGTCACCGAAGACAAGCTGGCCAAGGTCGAGGCGCTGATCGCCTGGGCCCAGGAGCACGGCGTCACGATCCTTGACACCGCCGTCGGTGCCCTGGCGGCGCAGCCGGGCTGCTCCTCGGTGATCGCGGGAGCGATGACCCCGGAGCAGGTCAAGGCGAACGCGGCGGCCTCGGAGTGGGTCCCCACCCCGGGCGAGCTGGCCGAGATCGACCAGATCGTCCCGGCGCCGCACACCGGGTAATCCCGGTTTCAGCCGCCTGCCACCGCCACCTGGTACAGCGCGGCCACGTTCGCGCCGAACATGGACGAATACGAGATCTGCGGGAGCAGCCCGCCCTGCTCGTAGCCTCCGATCACCCCGATCACCGTGCCCTGCCCTGTCAGCGAGTTGACGTCGGCCAGGAAGGGCCCGCCGCTGGTGCCGTCGGTGTAGCCGCCGCAGTCGAACTCGAGCTGATCCGGCATCGGCTCCCTGGTCCAGTTCTGGCAGGCGATCGGCTGATCGGCCGAGTCCGGGTAACCGATCACCTCGACAAGCTGGCGGGTCGGCGAGCCGGTCCCGAGCTGTTCGGCTCCGGTCACGTCCTCGATTGGCGTGATCGAGCCGGGCTGGCTGACCCGCAGGAACGCGACGTCATCGTCGGGGTCGGCGGACGATGCCCACGCCTGGTCGGCGTAGACCTTGGTCACGGTCCAGATCCCGTAGGGGGTCCTGCCGCTGTCGTAGCCGGGCACGAACACCATGCCGGACGCGCCGGACACGCAGTGGGCGGCGGTAATGACCAGGTCGCCGTGCGGGCTGTTGACCACGCTGGCCGTGCAGAAGTGACTGCCGAGCCTGCCGTTGGACATTCTGAACAGCGCTCCCACCGCCGGGGTGCCGGAGAAGTCCTGCCCGTCCCGCGAGTTCGATAGCAGGTTGCGCACCCCTCGGGCGACGCCGGACGCGATGTCGTCGGCCGTGCCCTTGGTCGGGGTGACGGTGACCACCACGCCCACGGTCGCAACGGTGATGAGCGCGGCAGCGGCCGCCAGCCCCCTCGCCCGCCACCGCACCTGCCCTGGTCACCTTCCCTGCCACGCCGCGGATTCTGTCGCTTTCAGGCTTGGTTCGATACCTAATTGTGATGGACAGGATGCGACAGTACCAGAGGCAGTCAGCTCCGGGGGTCGGGCCGGTCGATGTTCCAGTGCCTGCTGGCCGCGGCCAGCCAGCGGGGCACCTGGTCCGGGTCCGTGCCTGACGGCGGGTCCGGGCGGTTGAACGGCAGCACGGTGAACCGGCTGACGACCCGCTGCCCGCCCTCGTGGTCGCCGTAGAGCAGTTCCACCGCCCATGGCTCGTGGGCTTCGATGACCTTCCGCGCCTCCTCGTACCCGGAGTGTTCGGTGTCGCGGAACGCCCCCTGCCAGAACCCGACGTCGCCGACCGGGATGTACAGGTCCCGGCTCTGCCGCTGGAACTCCTCGAGCGGCGCGTGCTGCGCGTCGCGGTGCGGGTCCGGATAGAAGCGCCAGCCGTGCAGCACCGCGATGCCGTTGCCCGCGTTGCGCAGCGCGATGGCCAGGTAGACGACCGGCGTCTCCGGCCCCGCCGACCCTTCCCCCGGGCTGACCTGGCCCACCGCGCCGCCGCCTGGGATGTGAACCCACTTGGCGTCACCGAAGTTGATCTTGAGGGTGGGGTCCTCCCGCCTGGAGGTGGTCAGCACCGGCCGCAGCTGGGCCAGGAACTGCTCCCGGGCCACCCTGGCCATCAGGTTCGACGACCTGACCGCCGAGAACGTGGCCACGGCCAGGATCAGCGTGCCAAGCGCCGTGGCCAGGCTGGCGATCGTGCTCCAGTCGCTAATGCTCATCGGCTCCCGCCCGTGGGTGAACCGCGCTCCGGTAGACGCCGGGGGTGACCCCGTAGTAGCGCCGGAACCACCGTGTGAGATGCGCCTGGTCGGCGAACCCGGCCTGCGCCGCGGCCGCCGCGGGACAGACGCCCCTGGACAGCAGCCCGCGGGCGGCGCGCAGCCGCAACTGCCGCTGATAGTCACTGGGGGACAGCCCGTAGGCCCGGCGGAAAGCCCGGTAGGCCGCGTACCGGCTGCATCCTGCGGCCTCGGCCAGATCGTCGGCGGTCAGGTCGGCGGCCGCGCCCGCGTCGTGGATCACCTCGCGCACGCGCGCGGCCAGGCCCGGGTCTGATCCCGCAGGACCGGAGGCGGGAGGGGCGACGCGGCCGGCCGCGTGCCTGACCAGCAGCCCTGCCGTGGCGCTGAGCCGCTCGTATCGTTCCAGCTGGCTGGCGGGCCCGGCGAGCGCGGCGTGCAGATGGCGGAGCGACCTGGCGGTGACCGGATCGTCCAGCACCGGCACGCGGAACAGCGGGAGCCGACCGTCGGCCCCACCCACGCAAGCACCGCTCAGCCGGGCGAAGAATTCCGGCCAGATGTGCACCATCCGGTAGGTGAACCCGCCCTCGACGGCGGCGTGGCCGTCATGCGGGTCGTCTGGGTTGAAAGCCATCACCATGCCGGGTCCGCTCACATGGTGCCCATGACGGCAGGTGAACGCCTGCGCCCCGGTCTCGGTCACGCCGAACGAGTAGCTCTCGTGACTGTGCCGGTGGTACACGTGCGAGGTGAAGTGCGCATGCATCGCCTCCACCGGCACGCCGTCCGCGCGCCAGTACCGGGCCCAATCAGGGTCCCAATCAGGAGCAGGCACTTTCCCATTATGGCCGCGCTCCAGCGTTCAAGACCCGGCCCGGGCGGCCGGGCCATGATGAGACGGGTGGACGTACGTTTCGACACCAAGATCGCCATCGCCGTGCGCGCCGACCTCGAGCAGTGGCAGAAGCTCAACGTCACCGCGTTCCTGGCCAGCGGCATCGCCGCCGCAGCCGATGTCATGGGCAAGCCGTACGAGGACGGGTCGGGGAACTCCTACCTTGAGCTGTTCCGCCAGCCCGTGGTGGTCTACGCGGCCGACGGCCCGACCCTCAGCCAGGCCCACCAGCGCGCGCTGGCCCGGGGGATGCCGATGGCGGTCTACACCATGGACATGTTCGCGACCGGCAACGACGACGACAACCGGGCCGTGGTTCGTGCCGTCGCCGCGCCCGACCTTCAGTTCGCCGGGCTGGCCCTGCACGGCCCGCGCAACGCCGTCGACAAGGTCTTCAAGGGAGCTACGCTGCATCCATGAGGGCAGCCCTGTACAGGCGCATGGGACCCGCGGCCGACGTGCTGCGGGTCGAGGAGATCGAACGGCCGCAGCCGGGGCCGGGGGAGGTCCTGGTCCGGGTCCGCGCCTCGGGCGTCAATCCCACCGACTACAAGAGCCGCTCCGGGATGACGCCGCGCCCCATCGACGGTTTCCAGATCCCGCATCAGGACGGCGCGGGCATCATCGAGGCGGTCGGCCCCGGGGTCAACCCAGGCCGCGTGGGGGAGCGGGTGTGGCTGTGGCTCGCCGCGGCCGGGCGGCGCTGGGGGACCGCCGCCGAGTGGACGGTGGTGCCGGACCGGCACGCGGTGCCGCTGCCCGACGGCGCCTCCTTCGAGCTGGGTGCCTCCCTGGGCGTGCCGGCCATGACCGCGCACTACTGCCTGTTCGCGGACGGTCCCGTCGAGGGCAGGACCGTGCTGGTCGCCGGAGGTGCAGGAAACGTCGGTCACTTCGCCATTGAATTGGCCAAACGCGCCGGGGCTCGTGTGATCGCGACCGTGAGCAGCCACGAGAAGGCGGCGCTGGCCGAGAAGGCCGGTGCCGACCTGGTGGTGAAATACACCATGGCGGACGCGGCCCAGAAGGTGCGCGCGTTCGCGTCCGCCGTCGACCGGGTGATCGAGGTGGCGCTCGGCGCCAACCTCGCGCTCGACCTGGCGGTGTCGCGGGTCGGGACCACGATCGTGACCTACGCGGCCGAGGCCGCCGACCCGGCCCTGCCCGTCCGGGAGTGCATGACCGCCAACGTGATACTCCGCTTCATGTTGCTTTACCGCCTCCCGGAGGACGCGCTTGAACGCGCGGCCGCCGACATCACGGCGGCGCTCGCCGCGGGGGATCTCACCGGCCTGCCCGTGCACAAGTTCTCGCTGGACGCCGTGGCGGCCGCGCA
>Ga0335075_10006621_pt1 | contig 17878 bp, 14 predicted proteins | sample Lox_Sample_24_FD_206723 | JGI IMG/M metagenome (GOLD analysis project Ga0335075, IMG submission 206723) | Soil microbial communities from Loxahatchee National Wildlife Refuge, Florida, United States - Lox_Sample_2.4 | ecosystem: Environmental > Terrestrial > Soil > Wetlands | place: USA...
ACAGCATACCGGCGATCCGATCGTCGTAGCGCTCCGTCAGGGATTGCGACATTCTTTGCCCCCAGCAGCTTACCCGGGCAGCTACCCTACACTATGCTTCTTGGTTCCGGCTCCGCCGGGTTAGGGGCGTAGCGATGAGGCAACCCCGGTCGAACCGGTGTTCGAAAGTTCGAACGTCTGCGTGACCGGGGTTGCTTCGTCGCTGCGCTCCTCGCAATGACATGGAGGGGGCCTCCGCCGCAACCTTTACCCGGGCTCGATCGGCATGCGTGCGATGCCTAGCCATGCGATCGGAGCACCGGCTTTTTCCGCGGCTTGTTCCGCGGGCAGTTTCGCATCCCAATCGGCGGCGATGAATCGCCGGCCGTTCACGCCGGCAGCAGTGTCCGATACCAGCCATAGCAGCGGCGGCACCATGATGTCCGGCTGCAACATTCGGCTGCGGTCGCCGGCATGGTCGCCGACCAGCGGCGTGTTGGTCACGCCGCCCGGGACCAGGACATTCGATGTGACGCCGGTCGCTTTCAAATCCGCGGACAGCCCCGCCATCGCGGCTTCCGTCGCGGCCTTGCTGGCGCCGTAGAGCAAATAACCCTCGCGCACCATGGTGCCGAGGCTGGTGGTGACGGTGATGATGCGTCCGGACTTTGCCGCCAGCATGTGCGGCAGCACGGCACGGGTCAGCATGATCGGCGCGGTGGCGTTCACCGTGACGAAGCGGTTCCATTGGTCGAGGGTGACGTCCCAGAAACGGATGGGGTTGGCGCGGGCGTTGGGCCGGATCGAGGCCTGGCCGATGCCGGCATTGTTCACCAGCACGTCGATCCGTGCGCTGCGCGCGAGCACGGCGCCGATGATGCGGTCGAACGATTCGGGCTGGGCGAGATCAACGTGGATGGTCTGAATGGCACCAGGGTGTTCGGCTGCCGCGGCGGCGAGCGATTCCAGCCCGGCGGCGCTGCGGTCCACCGCCGCGACGTGGAAGCCGGCGCCGACCAGACCCAGCGCCATGGCACGGCCGAGCCCGCTTGCGGCGCCGGTGACGATCGCGGTCTTGCGTGTGGGCATGAGGTTTCCTCCGGTTGTTGTGATTGCGATTGTTTATGTCATTGCGAGGAGCGTAGCGACGAAGCAATCCCGTTCATGCGCTATCGCAACTATGGATGTACTCCCGCTCGGGATTGCTTCGTCGCTGCGCTCCTAACAAGAAAGAAGGGAGGATTTTGCTCCGACCTCCACCAGACGAAGGAAATTCTTTCATCCAGCCGCGGGTCGGCCGCTAGGCCGGTGGGCAACTCGCAATGACATATGGCTGGCGCGTTACGCTCCTCGTGATGACGTATGGCTGGCGCGCTACGCTCCTCGTGATCACGTATGGCTGGCGCGCAACGTCTCGGTCGCCGCCACATCGATCACAGGCGGATCGCCATGCGCCACCACGCCATAGTCGCGCGCGGCGGCCTCGATCGTCACCAGGCCATCGCGAAGGTCCCGGGCCACCAGCCCGAGGTCGCGTTCGAGCGGATCACCCCAACCGCCAGAGCCCGGCAGTTCGTGACGGAACAACTGGCCCTTGCGCAGCGTCATGGTGAGTTTGCCGTGCAGGTGTGCCTCGCTCGCCAGGCCGGGATCGAGCAGGTTGCGTCCTGCGGCGCCGGGGTGTCCGCCTTGCAGACCGTATGGGCGGTGCGTCTGGCGATCCGCGCGCACTTGCAAGATCCCTTCGTCCGCGAGCATCCGCCAGGTCTTGCGCTGGGCCATGCCACCGCGGAATTTGCCCGCGCCGCCGCTGTCGGGGATAAATTCGTAATCCAGCACTTCGAGGGGGTTCTCGGCTTCGATCACTTCGACGGAGAAGCTGGCCATGTTGGCGAACATGTTGGTGTTGCCGTCGATGCCGTCGGCCCAGGGACGGCCGCCCCAGCTTCCGGACAGGAAATCGACGTAGATGAACGGGCGCAGTTCCTTGTCGTAGCCGCCGATGGTGATGCCGGTATTGCCGCCATCGGACGCGGCGTACACACGATCCGGGTACAGTTTGGCGAGCGCGCCGAAGCAGCAATCCACCGCGCGGAAGCCGGTGAGGCCGCGCGCGGCACAGGCGGCGGGAAGCTTGCCATGCGTAATGGTACCGGGCGGTGCGATGACGCTGATCGGGCGGAACACGCCGTCGTTGTTCGGCATGTTGATCGACAGCACCGATTTCACCGCGGTGAAGCTGGCGGCGGCGGTGTAGCTCCAGGTGTTGTTGATCGCGCCTTTCACCTGTGGCGCGCTGCCGGTCCAATCCACTTCCATCGTGTCGCCGCGCTTGCGCACGGTGCAGACCAGCGGGATCGGCACGCCAGCATCGATCTGGTCGTCGTCGATCCAGTCGGTGAAGCTGGCCTCGCCGTCGGGCAGTTCGGACAGGCAGTGGCGCGTCAGGCGTTCAGAATAGTCCATCGTGGCGTCCATCAACGTTTGGACGCCGTCGGCGCCGTAGCGGGCCACGATGTCGGTCATGCCGCGCGCGGCGATCTCGCAGGCGGCGAGCTGGCTGCGGATGTCGCCGAGCACACGATTCGGCACGCGCACGTTGCGGTCGATCATGCGGAACAGGGTGGTGTTGGGCTGGCTGCGTTCGTAGAGTTTCAGTGGCGGGATGCGCAGGCCCTCGGCGTAGATCTCGGTGCTGTCGGAGGCGTTGGAGCCGGGGACGCGCCCGCCCACATCGGTGTGGTGGCAGATGGTGGCGGCGTAGGCGATCGGTTTGCCGCCGTTTTCCTCCGGGGCGAAGAGCGGCTTGAAGATGAAGATGTCCGGCAGGTGCATGCCGCCGTCATAGGGGTCGTTGTTGATCAGGATGTCCCCGGGCGCGACGTCGTCGCCGAAATGGCGCAGCGCCGCTTGTAACGCAACAGGAATGGAGCAGAGGTGGCCGGGCAAAGCGAGGCCCTGGGCGGCGAGACGGCCGCGCGCGTCACACAGGGCGGCGCTGTAGTCCATGATGTTCTTCAGGACGCCAGAATAGGCGGTGCGGTAGATGGTCAGCACCATCTCGTCGCCGAGCGCGGCGATGGCGTTGCGGAAGAGTTCTTCGGTGATCGGGTCGGGCATGGAGGGCCGGAGCGGTGGTGGGATGGGCGGATCGGACCACCGATCCGGCGGAGAGGCAACCGATCACCGGGTGCTGATCACCGCAATGCGGGTCGAACGGGTACGTTGCGCGGTGCGTTCTGCCGCATCATGCCGGAGGTCGTTCATGCCGCGTACGCTGCTTATGATTGCCCTGGTGCTGAGTGCCGCACCGGCATTGGCGCAGCAGTTCCCCGCCGCGCCGGTACGATCGCCGGGGCAGCCAGTGCGGTCATTCTCGCTGACGAATCAGAGCGGGCAGGTGATTGTGTCGGCGCAGGCAAAGATGTCCGACGGGAAGCAGCGCGTGCTGACCTATGCGCCGATCCAGCGCAACCAGGCGCGGGAGATCGTGGTGCCGCGGCAGGAGTGCCTGGACTCCATGGCGGTGCATCTGAACGACGGGCAGACGCTGCGTGCGGTGCATATGAACGACTGCAATGGGACGAAGATCATCGTGGGGCCGACCGGAATTCGCATTGCGTCGAACGCGAACCCGCTGCGTCAATGACGTGCCTGGCGGGGGGATGATACCGGGCGAGAGCGTTTTCACTGTGACCGGGATCGCCGACACGGCTGTGATTTCGAGGGGCGAAGCGACGAACCAATCTCCTGCCTGGCAAACTGCTGATGCTTACGCCGCTGGAGATTGCGTCGTCGCTTCGCTCGCAATGACAGTTGGGTGCATGCGTTTCCAGCCAGCGCGGAAATGGCCTGGACGCTGCCACCGCGCGGACATGACAACGGCGGGGGCCGACGACGCGATTTTGCGGTAAAATAACAATTTTATCTTGCGTCATTTCGTTCGAACGTGGCACGGATCGGGCTTCCGCCGCGTCAAGGCGGCGTCCAGGGGGAACGACCCATGCTGCACCGGCTCCGCGTCGGCTTGCCCGGGTTCATCGCCGGATTGTTCGCCTGCATCGCGGCATTCGCACTACCGGTTCGCGCGGCAAGCCTCTGCGCCGACGAGCAATCCGAGCCGCAGGTGCCGAAGGATCTGGCGCTATGCGCGAAGCTGGATCCGATCGTGCGCAAGCCCGGCGCACTGCCGCTCGACCAGTATGAGACCGCGCTCAACACCTATGTCTCGGCCATGTGCCACCGCAACACCGCGGCGGGCTGGCAGATGGACAAGACCGTGCGCGACACCGGACCGTTCATCGCCACGCTTTCCGGCGGCGCATGGTCCGGCAGCTACAACGGCACGCACGCCCCGGTGCTGATCTGGTACTCGCCGGAGATGATGGCGTGGCTGCATGCCAACCGCCCCAGTGATCCGGCGAAGACGCCGGCCCATCTCGCGCCGATTCCTGACGGCGCGATGATGGTGAAGGAGATGTACAGCCCGCCGCCCGCCTCCGCCTGCCGCATCCCGGATTTGCTCCGGCTGCGGCCGAACACGCAGGGCATGGCGGTGATGGTGCGCGATAGCGCCGCGGCGGTCGACGGCTGGTTCTGGGCCGCTGTCGGCTGGAAGGGCTGGACACCGGACTGGCCGCCGCCCGCCAGCAATTCTCTGGCGCTGGCGGGCTTCGGCCAATACTGCCTGAACTGTCACGCTTCGGCGGCAGACAACCAGACCTTCGCCAGCCTGTCCAACATCAAGGGCGAGCCGGGCACGTTCCTGAATTTCCTCAGCGAAGATTTTTTCCAGCAGCAGTCAAGCCAGATCGTCACCCGCTTTTCGCATGTCCTGGTGCATCAGCGTCAGCGGCGCGAGGCCGAGGCAAAGGTGGTACAATTGCCAGGTATCGCGAGCCTGGCCTTCCTGCGCGCGCTGCGTCCGCCGTTCGCTGCCGTGCTCTCTGCGCCGGCGGCGCTCGATCTGCCGTCGCAATCCTATGACCACACCTGGATACCGGGCGGCGGTCCTAATCCGCACAGTGCCTTCGTCACGTCCGATCAATGTGTCGGCTGCCACACCGCCGGCGGGACCGGACTGCAATACGAGATGACGACGCCATCGGCGGACGGGACAGTATTGAACCTGTCGCCGTACGGGACGTGGCGCACCAGTCCGATGGGGCTGGCGGGGCGGGACCCCATCTTTTTCGCCCAGCTTGCCAGCGAGACCCAGACGTTCCACGCAGCGTTGTCGCCGAAGGTGCAGGATACGTGCCTGGGCTGCCACGGCATCCTGGGGCAGCGCCAGGCGGCGATCGACAGCCCGCCCACCGCGCCGTGTCCCGATTTCCTGCGCGCGACGCTGAACGCGGTGCCGTATCCCGACAACAACCCGACGGCGCCATTGGCTCCGTTCGGCGCGCTGGGGCGCGACGGCGTTTCCTGCATGTCATGTCACCACATGGTGCTGGGCAAGGCGGAGACGGCAAAGTACCAGGACGCGCCGCAGAACCGCTGCGTGGCGCAGCGGCAGGACTTTCTGAACCCGGAGAATGTCGGGTTCGCCCGCACCTTCACCGGCAGCTTCTTCGTCGGCGCGACGGACCGGCTGGCGGGGCCGTTCAAGGATCCGAAACAGGTGCCGATGCAGCATGCGCTCGGCATCACGCCGGAGGACGGCGCGACCGTCATCAAAAGCGCCGAACTATGCGGCACCTGCCATACGGTGCACCTGCCGGTGCTGCGCGATGCGCAGACGCTGGGGTACAGTTACGAGCAGACGACATATCCGGAATGGGCATTCAGTGCGTACCGGACGGGTGACACACCGGATGGCAAGCTGCCCTCCGGGGCGGGGACGCTGGCCGAGTCCTGCCAGGGTTGCCACATGCAGACTACCGACAGCACGGGAAAGCCGTTCCGCAGCAAGATTGCCAGCATCCAGGAGAACAGTACGTTCCCGCAGGTCGATAACGGCCTGCCGGCGAAGGACATCGACCTGCCGGTGCGCGACGGATTTGCGCGTCACACGCTGGTGGGGCTGAACGTGTTCCTGATCGACATGGCTCAGCAGTTCAGCGAGATGCTGGGCATCGCGGTGCAGGATCCGATGCTGGGCAGCATGGGTGTGCCGCCGCTCGATTTGACGAAGCAGGCGATGTTCCAGCAGGCTGCCAATAGTACCGCGACGGTTGGCGTGAGCGCGGTCCAGGTTACGAACGGCACGCTGAGCGCGACGGTGACGGTGACCAACAAGTCGGGGCATAAATTCCCCTCGGGGGTGGGGTTCCGTCGCGCCTTCATCGATTTCAGGGTGCTGGACGCGGATGGCAACGTGCTGTGGGAGTCCGGCCGCACCGATCGCGCGGGGGTGATCGTCGATCAGCACGGGCAGCCGGTCGCCGGCGAGCTGTGGTGGAAGCCGGACTGCAGCGGATTGATCAATCCGGACAGCAACCCGCACCAGCCGCATTACGAGGTGATCTCGCACCAGGACGAGGCGCAGATCTATCAGGAGCTGGTGACGGCACCGCCGGTGACGGGGGTTGCGCAATGCGGGCCCATGGCGAAGCCGACGGGTCGGCTGACCACCAGCTTCCTGTCGATCTGCGCGAAGCTGAAGGACAATCGGCTGTTGCCGAAGGGCTTCCTGCCGTTGGCACAGCGCATTGCCATCGCGAAGGCGCTGGGGGCGGGGGCCGACATGGCTGAGGACACCAATGCGGTTGGGGTCGATGGCGATCCCGACTATGGCAACGGCAGCGGGGGCGACACGCTGCGGTACCAGGTTTCCCTGGCGGACGTTTCCGGCAAGCCGGCCACGGTGGAGGCGCGGTTGTACGACCAGGCGACGCCGCCGTTCTTCCTGCAGGATCGGTTCTGTACGGCGCAAGGCTCGGATCGCGATCGGCTGGCCTATATCGCCAGCACGCTGAACCTGTCGCAGAGCCCGGCGCAGGATTGGAAGCTGTTCCTGGTGAGCAGTGGGACGGTGGCGGTTCCGCAGTGATGCGGGTAGCGACGATCAGGCCGCGGAGCGGATTTCCGCCAGCAATGCGTCCGTCGTCACCTGGCGGCAATAGCCGCGGTTGTTGCGCAGCGACCAGTCGTGGCGTTCCTGCGTGAGCGTGGCGCAGGCGTCGGTAGGGACCGTCACCAGGTAGCCGAGATCGCAGGCGTCGCGCACGGCGGAGTCGACGCACTGATCGGTCAGCACGCCGGCGATGATCAGCGAACGCACGCCCAGATTGCGCAGCACATAGTCGATGTTGGTGGAGATGAAGACCGACGATGACGTCTTGGGCAGTACGATCTCGTCGGCGTGCGGCGCGATGCCGGCGAGGACCAGGGCGTCCCAGGAGCCGCGCGGGACGAACAAGCGGCTGATCTTGTAGTCCAGGCTTTGGTCGCGGCCGTCCTTGGTGAGCGCTTCGATCACGGTGTAGAGAACCTCGATGTGCGCTGCGCGGCAGGCGGTTTGGAGCTTTCGCATGTTCGGCACCGCGGTTTCGCGCAGCGTGCGGAAGAACGCGCCGTAGCGCGCATCGCGCTCGATGGGGTCCATTGCGGCGTATTCCCCACCATTCGGGTGGCAGGTGTAGTTCTGCACGTCGATGAACAGTACTGCGGCGTGTGCGGGATCGATCGGGATTTCGCGGCTCAGGGTTGGGGTCATGACGTCCGCCATGGTGTGTTCCGTGCGGGTATCACAGCGGCGTCACTGCCGTCACTTGATTGCTACGACGCGCATGTGGGGGACCACGCGAATGTGCGTGCCCGATTTCTCCAGGCGAACGTATGAAGGTGCGGCGAAAATCGGACCCACAGCATGAAAGGCGCGACCTGCATGACCAGTCTCGGCTATGCGGCTGCCGTGTTCGCAGCGATTGTTCTGCTTTCCGGTGGCCACGCGCTGGCGGCGAATTTCTGCCAAACGGACCACATGACATGCGCGACCACGATGCCGGTCGATGGCTATTGCGAGTGCCGGTCCCACGGCACAACCGAGGGTGGCAACGTGGTTCCGGCCCGGCCGCCGCACAGCAACATCAACGCGACGGCGGGGGGATGCGGCGCCAGCCCAAACGCGCCGGGCTGCCGTCAGTAGCCGGAACCGGCGTAGCGTTCCGATGCCTCGGTTTATCCGGTGAACCGGTCGAGGTCGGGTTGACTGAGAAGGTTCGAGCGTTACCTACAACAGCATGGCCAACACCAACGCGGCCCTGGCCCGTGCCACGATACTTCGCGACCGTCAGCGCGCCAAGGGTCTTCGGCCGGCGACAATCTGGATCCCGGATATTCGTGACCCTGCCTACAGAGCGCGTCTGGATGCCGCCTGCCGCGAACTGGCCGCTCTGTCGCCCGCGGATGTCGACGCCGACGCGGCGGCCGGACGACACCGGTTCGGTTGGTTCGCGCTTTCGGTCTTCGCGTCGGCACGGATCAGGCCGCGGCATATGCGCTAAAAACTTGCCCGGCCGAACACGGCCCATAGCAGCGCGTACAGCAACCCGCCCAGCACGAACCCAACCAGCGTCCCGTTCACCCGCACGAATTGCAGATCCTTGCCGACGCGCAGTTCGAGCCGCTCGGTGATCGTGTTGGTGTCCCAGCCGGCGACCACCTGCGCGATGAAGTCCGACAGCCGCGTCTGTGCCGTCGGCAGCAACGAGCCGACCAGTCCCTCCGCCGCGGTCTGAACGCGCGCGCGGGCCGTCGGGTCTGTCTCCAGCAGCCCGCCGAGATTTGCCAGCGTGCCTTCCAGGAACGCGACGGTGCGTCCGCTGGGACGGCCCGCGTCCGCCTCCAGCGCCAGGCGCAGCCGCGCCCAGACATCCCACAACCAGGCCTGCACTGTCTCGTGCGCGACCACGCGGCGGACGGCACGGCCGATCTCGGCGGCGCGGTCGGGGTCTTCCTCCATGCGGGTGATCTCGCGCCGCACCCATTCGTCGAAGGCGGCGCGCAGTTCGGAGCCGTCGGGGCTGACCTTGTCCAACTCGGCATTGATCGTGGCCAGCACGCGCCGCGCGACCGACGCACCCAGCGCCCAGCCGACCAGCCGGCCGCCTTGCTCGCGCACGCGTTCCTCGATGGCGAGGCGCAGCGCGTCCTCGCGACGGGCCAGCAGGGATTTCAGTTCGGCCAGGATGAAGGACAACACTTCCTGATGGCGACCGCCTTCAACCAGGCTGAACAGTGCGCGGGCGACGAGGCGGCCGGCGCCGGGACCGCCGACGAGGCGCGGCGCCAGGCGGGCGATCAGGCGGCGGGCGCGGCCGTCCTCCACGGTCGACAGCAGCTTCGGCATCGTGCCCGCGAGTGCCAGGGCGGCGGGATGCGCGGTAGCGGGGTCGGCCAGGAAGCGGTGCAGGATGCCGGGCAGGTCGAGTCGGCGCAGCACGCCGGACACCTCGTCCGACGTGAAGACATGGGTGGCGACGAAGCGGCCGAGCGCGCGCCCCAGCCGCTCCTTGTGGGTGGGGATGATGGCGGTGTGCGGTATCGGCAGGCCGAGCGGGTGGCGGAACAGGGCGGTGACGGCGAACCAGTCGGCGATGCCGCCGATGAAGCCGGCCTTGGTGGCGGCTTGCAGCATGTTGGGCCACCAGCCCTCGGGCAGGGCGAAGCTGGCGAGCGCGAGCGCGCCCATCAGGACAAGCAAGGCGGTGGCGAAGGCGCGATGGCGGGCAAGTTCGCGCCTGGCTTCAGCATCTGGATCGATCATGCGGGGGTTATGCACCGTCCGGGCGGGTAGGGAAGGCGCGCACAGCGGCTGATGGCAGCCGCAACTACCCGCCAAACGCTCGCTCCCCGCCAAACTCAGGCGCGGCGTGTGCGATATCGCCGCACCGCTCGCTGTGTTCTGAACTGCGATCGCCGTGCCCCTGTAATGCTCACCTGGCAAACCATCGCGTGCCGTGGTGATTATCCCCCACGCTGGCGAGCCGGAGCGGCGGGCGGCAAAGCAAGAAAGACTTGAACGCAGATCAGAAAGACGATGCCGCAGATGCACGCGGATCGGCCGGCGGCCGTCATGAAGGTCCCCGGGTCATGCCAAATCCGGGCAGATGGGCTGCGCTGCCGCGGCACCCCGGCTCCATCAGCGTGCATCTGCGTTATCGTCTTTTTGATCTGCGTTTGAGTCTTGCTTGCTTCGCCGCGCCCGGTACCGCTGTGCCGCGGGGAGCCGCGGCGCTCCGAGGTTGTCCGGATGCAATCAGGACCAGCGACACGCCGAAATGTTGGTTGCCAACGGCTGCGCTGCGTCACCGATTCCGGCGGCACGCCCGCGCCCGGCGGTGATTTTCATTGGGGCTCGGAGCCGGTTAGGGCTTCCTCAACCAGTTTTGGGGTAGCAGAGTGGGCACTGCCGGGAAATCGCCGTGTTCACGGTGCGTTACTGACGGCAACCGGCCGTGACACGGAGTACGCTCATGTTCGCCGTCAAGCCCATCCTCGTGGCCGTCTTCGCCGTCGCCCTGGGGTACGCCGCCTCGCCGTATGTAACGCTCTATCGGCTCGACCGCGCGATCCGCACGGGCGACTCGGCCACCTTGCAAAGGTTGGTGGATTGGCCCGCGGTGCGCGAGGGCATCAAGGAAGACATCTGCGACAGCCTCGCCGGCGAACCGGCACAGGCTATCGACCATGGCGAACTGCCGCCGTTCGGCGCCTCCTTTGTGCAGGGCATCGCCGCGAACGCCGTTGATCGCGCGGTGACGCCACAGGCCCTGGTTGATCTAGGGCGCCACGACGGCGGCGCGCAAAGCATGGCCGCGTACGTGACATGGGCGTTCTTCGACGACCCCACCGGCTTCGTCGTCAGCCTCGACATTCCCGGACAACAAGGGCCGGTGCGGCTGCACATGACGCTGAAGGATGCGCACTGGCAGGTCACGCGCATCTGGCTGACGCACAGGCAGTTGCAGGAAGCGAACGCACGCACCTGACCGCGCGTCGGCATTGCGCGGGGAACGTCACCAGCGGCTATGATGCCGCGGTTTCGTTGAAGCAGCGGCAAGTTCCCGATGCACATCTCGCTCATCGTGCCCGCACCGTTCGAGCAAGTCTCCGGCGGCTACAGCTACGATCGCCGCATGGTCGCGGAACTGCGCGCCGCCGGCACCACCGTCGATGTCGTGGAGCTCAAGGGGCGTTTTCCAATCGCCGACGACAGCGCACGTGATGCGGCTTGCGCGGCGTGGGATGGGCTGGGCGAGGCGACGCGGCCGATCATCGATGGACTTGCGCTGCCCGCCTTCACCGGCATGGACGACGCGTTGGCCGCGCGCGGCGCCATTGGCCTGATCCACCATCCCACCGCATTGGAAACCGGCTTTTCCGAAGCCGACCGGGACTCGCTGCGGCGCATCGAGCAACGGCTGTATGGGCGGCTGTATCGCCTGATCGTGACCAGCGAGGCGACGGCGGACCGTTTGGCATCCGATTTCGGGGTTGATCGCGCCCGGATCGCGGTCGTTGTGCCCGGAACGGATGATGCGCCGCGATCGATGGGATCGGGTGGCCCGGAATGCGCGATTCTGTCGATCGGCACGCTGGTCCCGCGCAAAGGCCACGATGTGCTGCTGCGTGCCCTGGCGCGATTGTTCGATCTTGATTGGCGCCTGACGATCGTCGGCTCGCCGCGGCGCGATCCGGCGCATGCGGCAGCGTTGGAGGCGCTCGCGCGGGATCTGGATGTCGCGTCCCGCGTGCGCTTTGCCGGAGAAGTGACCGGCGACGCATTGGAACCGCTGTGGCAGGGCGCGGATCTGTTTGCGCTGGCGACGTGGTTCGAAGGCTACGGCATGGCGGTGGCAGAAGCGCTGACGCGCGGACTGCCGGTCGCGGTTTGCTCGGGCGGCGCCGCGGCCGCATTGGTGGAACCCGAGTCGGGCGTGGTGTGCGAGCCAGGCGATCACGTGCAGCTCTCGAAGGCGCTGCGGCGCCTGATCTTCAATCGGGACTTGCGCGCAGAAATGGGCGAGGTGGCATGGCAGATGGGCCAGAAGCTGCCAGACTGGAAGACGCAGGCAGAACACCTCGCCCGCGAAGCAGGATTGAGCCGCGAAGCGAATCGACGCGAGGCGCGATAGCGCGGAGGGTGAGGGTGATCGGGTTGGTACACTGCTTATGATCAGGTCGGCAAACTGCTTATGATCCGGTCGGCACGCTGTTGAAGAGGGCAGCGTACCGACCCGATCACCCTCACCCTCGACGCTTCGCGTCTTGACCTCTCCCGCGCGCAGCGCGGGAGAGGTTACAGTCAGGAGGAAACCATGCTTCTCGGCGCAATCGCCGACGATTTCACCGGCGCCACCGATCTGTGCTCCATGCTGGTGCGCGGCGGCATGCGCACCGTGCAGCTCATCGGCGTGCCGGCGGCTACCGCCAATCCGCCAAATGCCGATGCCGTTGTCGTGGCGCTGAAATCCCGCACCGCGCCGGTGCGTGACGCGGTGCAGCAAAGCCTCGCCGCACTGGCCTGGTTGCGCAGCGCCGGCTGCCGCCAGTTCTTCTTCAAGTATTGCTCCACCTTCGACAGCACTGAGCAGGGCAATATCGGTCCCGTTGCCGATGCGCTGATCGGCGAGCTCGGCTGCGGATTCGCACTCGCCTGTCCCGCTTTTCCGACCAACGCACGCACCGTCTATCAAGGCCATCTGTTCGTCGGCAGCACGCTGCTGAACGAAAGCGGCATGGAGCACCATCCGCTCACGCCGATGACGGATGCCAACCTGGTGCGCGTGCTGGGCCGGCAGACCGACGGCACCGTGGGGCTCGTGCCCTATGCCACGGTCGAACGCGGCGCCGGCGCGATCCGTGACGCCATGACCGCGCTGAAGGAGCAAGGGCGGCGCTATGCCATCGTCGATGCGGTGAACGACTCGCACCTGGTCTCGATCGGCGAGGCCGCTGCACACCATGCGCTGATCACCGGCGGCTCCGGCGTCGCAATGGGATTGCCGGCAAATTTCCGCCGCGCGGGGTTGCTGCCAAACGAAACCGATGCCGGCGCATTGCCGCGCGTCGACGGCGCCGCCGCCGTGCTGGCCGGTTCTTGCTCGCGGGCAACGCTGGCGCAGCTTGGTCATGCGCGTAGCCACGTTCCGGTGTGGCAGCTCGATGTCCTTGCGATGCCGGACGCGAGCAAGCTGGCCGCCGCGGCGCTGGATTGGGCACGTGGCAAATTGGGCGATTCGCCCATCGTCATCGCAGCATCGGCACCGCCGGACGCAGTTGCCGCCGTGCAGAAGAAGCTGGGACGCGATGCCGCCGGTGCGCTGATCGAAGCCGCGCTGGCGGAGATTGCCGCCGGCCTTGTCGATGCGGGCGTGCGACGCCTGGTCGTAGCGGGCGGCGAAACGGCAGGTGCGATCGTGCAGCGTCTCGGCGTGCACAGTCTGCGCATCGGTGCAGAGATCGATCCTGGCGTACCGTGGACCTATGCCGAAGGCAGTGGCGAACCCCTGTTGCTCGCACTGAAGTCGGGCAATTTCGGCGCGCCCGATTTCTTCACCAAGGCGTTCGCGCTGCTGGAGGCATGAGATGAACGAGCAAGACACAAGCGAACTCCTGGTCGAACTTGCCGCCAGTCTGTTCTTGCGCGGCTTCTCGGTGGGCAGCGCGGGGAATATCAGCGCCAGGCTGCCGGCGGAGTCCGGCGGCGGCTATCTGATCACGCCGACCAATTCGAGCCTCGGGCGGCTGGATCCGGCGCGGCTGTCGCGGCTGGATGCGGAGTTCCGCCATGTCGGCGGCGACAAGCCATCCAAGGAAGTGTTCATGCACCGCGCAATGTACCGCGCGCGTGCGGAAGCGGGTGCCGTGGTGCACCTGCATTCCACGCAGGCGACGGCTGTGGCGTGCCTGCCGGATGTGGATCGCGACAATCCGATCCCACCGCTGACGCCGTATTTCGTGATGCGGGTCGGACGGCGCATGCCGATTGTCAACTATTACCGGCCCGGCGATCCGGCGATGGAGCCGGCGATCTATGAGGCGGCGCAGGACGCGCGCGCCGTTCTGCTGGCGAACCACGGACCGGTGGTGTCGGGCAGAACGCTGACCGATGCAGTGTATGCGGCAGAGGAGCTGGAAGAAGCGGCAAAGCTCTTCCTGATGCTCCGCCAGGAAAACCCGCGACTGCTGACGCCGCCGCAGGTGAAGGAGTTGCTCGATTAAAGCAACCTCTCCCGCGTGCGCGGGAGAGGTTTCTGTCTTCAGGCCATCGACTCGTCTGAGCTGCCTTCGCCCATATCCGGCATCGGCGCAGCGGCGGCCTTCCGCTTGCGGCCACCGGCCTTGCGCTTCTTGGCAGCAACCTTCTTGCCGGCAGCCTTCTTCTTGCCGGCAGCCTTCTTCTTGCCTGCGGCCTTCTTCTTGCCCGCAGCCTTGCGGCCGGCGCCCTTGCGCACGCTCTTCGCGGCGACCTTGCGAGCGCCCTTCTTGGCGGCGGCCTTCTTCTTCTTGGCGCCGGCCTTTTTCTTCGCCGCCTTCTTGGCGGCGCGGATCGCCATGGCCTGGGCCTTCGGCCTCTCCTTCGTCTCTTCGTTGTCCACTTGTTGAAGCTCCTTCTGGTATTGTTCGATGGTTGACGCGGTGTGACTCACGGCAGGCCGTGCAGCCGGTCCCGCACTTTGTCTGCCGTTGCATCGCTCTCGCGCGGACAGACCGGCAACGTCGGAACGGCGATCGGAGCAACCTTGTCGTGCCATGCCAGCGCAGACGCAGCGATGGAGCATGGCGATGCTCCGCGGACTCCGGCGCGCAGCCGCGCCAGTTCCGGCACATGCGATGGCCGCGAACGTCGAGAGAAGCCGCGAACCGAACCGGTGCAGCGTTTGCGCACCACGGTGTTCGCCGCTGCTTCCGCGATCTTGCCCGACATGTCGGCGTTCGATCGCCTGTGCTGACTCTGGACGAGGCTGCGGCCCATGGACCGTTCCTTCCGTTGGCGGCAGTGCGTACCGATGGAGTCAAGTACGCGAATCGGCAACACACATGCCGAATCCGCTAAACATCCGCTGACGTACGCATGTCAACAAAAAGCAACGTCGTGTCGCGTCGCTGGCGAAAAAAATATCATGCGGCCGTCAATGCGATGCATTCATGTCACACTTAAAGAAACCTCTCCCGCGAAACGGGAGAGGTCGAGATGCGAAGCATCGAGGGTGAGGGTGCCGCTTGCGAGAAGGAAGAGAGCGTCTTTACTGACCGCCGCACCGTCACCCTCGCCGCTTCGCGGCTCGACCTCTCCCGCAAAGCGGGAGAGGTTTTCTTGTCAGCGCTTCTCCATCGGCACGAACGGCACGTCCTCGGGCCCGGTGTAGTTGGCCGTGGGGCGGATCAGCTTGTTGTCGATGCGTTGCTCGATGACGTGCGCGCCCCAGCCGGAGGTGCGCGCGATCACGAACAGCGGCGTGAACATCGCCGTCGGGACGCCGAGCATGTGGTAGGAGATCGCGCTGAACCAATCGAGGTTGGCGAACATCTGCTTGGCGTCGGCCATCGTCGCCTCGATCCGGTCGGCGATGTGGAACAACTTCATGTCGCCGGCGGCCTGCGAGAGGCGGCGTGCAACCTCCTTGATCACCTTGTTGCGCGGATCGGCGATCGTATAGACCGCGTGGCCGAAGCCGATGATCACCTCGCGGTTGGCGACGCGCTTGCGGATGTCGGCGTCCGCTTCGTCGGGCGAATTGTAACGGCTCTGTATCTCGAACGAGACCTCGTTGGCGCCGCCATGTTTCGGGCCGCGCAGTGCGCCGATACCGGCGGTGAGCGCGGAGTACATGTCCGCACCGGTGCCTGCCACGACCCGGCAGGTGAAGGTGGAGGCGTTGAACTCATGCTCGGCGTAGAGGATCAGCGAGGTGTGCATGGCGCGGACGAACATCTCGCTGGGCGGCCGGCCGTGCAGCAAGTGGAGGAAATGGCCGCCGATCGAGTCGTCGTCGGTCTCCACCTCGATGCGCTTGCCGTTGTGGGCGTAGTGGAACCAGTAGAGCAAGGCGGAGCCGAGACATGCCATCAGCCGGTCGATGATGTCGCGCGCACCTGGCTGGTTCTGATTGTCCTTCTCCGGCAGCACGCAGCCGAGCGCGGAGACCGCGGTGCGCATCACGTCCATGGGATGCGAGGCGGCGGGCAGCGATTCCAGCGTCTGCTTCACCGAGGCAGGCAGGCCGCGCAGCGCACGGAGTTTGTCCTTGTACGCCGTCAGCTCGGCGCGGTTGGGCAGCTTGCCGTGCACGAGGAGGTAGGCGATCTCCTCGAACTCGCATTGCTCTGCGACATCGAGGATGTCGTAGCCGCGGTAGTGCAGGTCGTTGCCGGTGCGGCCGACGGTGCACAGCGCGGTGTTGCCTGCGACGACGCCGGACAGGCCCACGCCACGCTTGGCGCGGTTGGGGAGTGTGGTGGATTCGCTCATGTGGGTCTCCTCTGTTCCAGAAACCTCGCCCGTGCTTCGCGCGCGGGAGAGGTCGCGGGGCGGAAGCGAAGCGGGTGAGGGTGATCGGGAAGGTGCGAAGAGCAGAGTGCCTGTGTACCGACCCGATCGCCCTCACCCTCGATGCTTCGCATCTCGACCTCTCCCGCGCGAAGCGCGGGCGAGGTTTCCATCGTCAAAATATGCCCGGCTTGCCGGCCGACAGCGCGCCTGCCGGCAGCACGACGTTCAGTCCGCTCAGTTCCTCCGCCTTCAGCCGCGGCAGGTTCTGCGCCATCTCCAGGAAGCGATTCGCTTCGCGCGGCGTGATGATGCCGCCGGTCATCTCGTGGAACTTGCGGATGTAGTCCTCGCGCACGAACGGCTTTGCGCCGCGCGGATGGGCGTTGGCCACCGCCATCTCATCCACCAGTGTCGTGCCGTCGCGCATGACGATCTCCACGCGGCCGCCGAACGCGAGCTCGTTCGGATCGGTGGAGAGATAGCGCCGCTCCCATTCCGGATCCTCGCGCGTCTCGATCTTGTGCCATAGCCGCACGGTATCCGGCCGCGACGCGCGCTTCGGTGCGTAGCTGTCCACGTGATGCCAGCGTCCGTCCTGCAGCGCGACGGCGAAGATATACATGATCGAGTGGTCGAGCGTTTCGCGGCTGGCCTTCGGGTCCATTTTCTGCGGATCGTTGGCGCCGGTGCCGATCACCGCATGGGTGTGGTGGCTGGTGTGGATCACGATCCGCTCCACCTCTTCCAGGTCGCGGATTTGCTCGCGCATGCGGAACGCCAGGTCGATCAGCGCCTGCGACTGGTATTCTGCGCTGTGCTCCTTGGTGAAGCTGTCCAGGATGGCACGCTTCGGTTCGCCCGGCGCCGGCAGCGGCACCTGGTAGTGCGCCTGCGGCCCGTCGAGCACCCAGGCAATCACGCTGTCCTCGCCTTCATAGATCGGGCTTGGCGCGCCTTCGCCGCGCATCACGCGATCCACCGCTTCCACCGCCAGCTTGCCGGCATGCGCGGGCGCGTAGGCCTTCCACGAGCTGATCTCGCCTTTGCGTGACTGCCGCGTGGTGACGCTGACATGCACCGCCTGCTGCACGGCCTGATAGATCACCTCCGGCTTCAGGTTCAGCAGCGTGCCGATTCCCGCGGCCTGACCCGGGCAGAGATGGGTGATGTGGTCGATGCGATGCTTGTGCAGCGAGATCGCGCGCACAAGGTCGATGTGGATCTCGTAGCCGGTGGCGATGCCGCGGATCAGGTCGCGGCCGGATTTTCCCATGGTCTGCGCCACCGCGAGAATCGGAGGGATGTTGTCGCCGGGGTGCGAGTAGTCCTGCGCCAGGAACGTGTCGTGCATGTCGAGCTCGCGCACCGCGGTGCCGTTCGCCCACGCGGCGTACTCGGGGCTGACGGTCTTGCTGGAGGCCACGCCGAACACGGTTGCACCGGCGGCGCCGCGCG
>Ga0335075_10006622_pt1 | contig 17875 bp, 18 predicted proteins | sample Lox_Sample_24_FD_206723 | JGI IMG/M metagenome (GOLD analysis project Ga0335075, IMG submission 206723) | Soil microbial communities from Loxahatchee National Wildlife Refuge, Florida, United States - Lox_Sample_2.4 | ecosystem: Environmental > Terrestrial > Soil > Wetlands | place: USA...
AGCGTGCGCGGATCGCCGTCGGTCCAACTGCGATAGTCCTCCCACCCCTCTTCGGTGAAGAGGACCTTCACGCCTCGGACGGCAGCTTGGGATTGATCAGCTCATGCTCGCTCGTTTTTCCGGCGTCGGCTGCGCGGATCGAGCGTAGCAGCCGGCGCGCGTTGGCGGGGTTGCCAAGCAGATGCACGGTCTCCTGCCAGCCGTTGAACTCGGCTTCCGAGATCATCACGACATTGCCTTTCCCACCTTGCCGGGTCACCGTTAGCGGCACGCGATTGTCCACCACTTCATCGAGATAGCGCGCCAGGTTCTGCCGCAGGTCAGTGTACGAAACGTTAGCCATAAGCTCTTCTCCGTTCGTACAGAAATCTGTACGCTCCCCGGAGAATTGTCAATCGGAGATTGACGCGCATACCTTTGTAATGAGAGCCGACAGACCATGGCATGCCACTGCGAGTCAATGACCTTACGTTGCATAAGATTTTAACACGGAGGACGTGCGAGGGGCCACGGAGGCGTCGGGCTCGCGCGAGGCGGCACGTTTGAGCGGGAAGGTCATTGGCGCCAGTACCAGCGAGTCTCTGGCGCATTGTGGCCGAAAGCAACCTCCGTGGCCCTCAGTGGTCCTCGCACGTCCTCTGTGCTAAATCCTTTTTGGAACAGGAACCGCGCCTGCACGCGAAGGGAAGGACGATGACGCAAGTGGCGGTGATCGGGGCAGGACTGATCGGGCGCGCATGGTCGATCGTGTTCGCCCGCGCCGGATTCAACGTGGCGCTCTGGGATCCAGTCGCGCCGGCGGTGGAGGCTGCGCTCGGCTTCATCCGCGAGCGTCTGCCCGAACTACGCGAGGCCGGGCTATTGGCCGACGAGCCCAGCGCCGTGCTGGCGCGCATCCGTCCGGCAGCCACAATGGAAGCTGCTGTGCAAGACGCCGAGCACGTGCAGGAGAACAGCCCCGAGAGACTTGCCGACAAAAAGAAGCTCTTCGCCGCGCTCGACACGGCAGCGCGATCCGATGCGGTGCTGGCCAGCTCGACCAGCGGCATTCCGGCGAGCAAGTTCACCAAGAACCTCTCCGGCCGGGCGCGCTGCCTGGTGGCGCACCCGGTGAACCCGCCGTATCTCGTGCCACTGGTCGAGCTCTGTCCAGCGCCTTGGACCGATCCGGCGGTGGTCACCCGCACGCGCGCTCTGATGAGCCGCGCCGGCCAGGCGCCGGTGACGGTGAACAAGGAACTGGCCGGCTTCGCGCTCAACCGGCTGCAAGGCGCCCTGCTGGCCGAGGCGTTCCGGCTGCTCGCCGACGGCGCCATCTCGGCCGCGGACCTGGATGCGACCGTGAAGCACGGGCTTGGGCTGCGCTGGTCGTTCATGGGGCCGCTCGAGACGATCGATCTGAACGCACCGGGCGGGTTGGCCGATTACTGCACCCGCTATGGCGGGCTGTATGCCGAGTTGCAGCAGCAGATGACCCCGCACGAGTGGGACGCGGACCTGGTGGGGAAGCTGCACACCGCGCGCCGTGCCGAGTTGCCCGCGAACATGCTGGCGGTCCGACAGGAATGGCGTGACCGGCGGCTGATGGCGCTGCTGTCGCACAAGGCCTCCCAGCCGGAATGAGCCGCTGCTGGGCTGCTTCTCGGGAGAGCCAACCGGGAGAGGCGAACCAATGACCAGTCGAGTGAGCCGGCGCGGACTCGCTGCCGGCACCGCATTGCTGCCCGCGGCCGCGCTGTTGACGAGCGCCCATGCCCAGGGCACCGGCCAATCCGGCAACGAAAGCACCTTCGACCGACTCCGGCGCACCAAGGTTCTGCGCATCGCCGCTCTGCCTGGCGAGCTGCCGTATTTCCAGAAGGACATCACCAGCGGGACGTGGAGCGGCGCCTGCATCGAGATGGCGAACAGCATCGCCAAGGTGTTCGACGCCAAGCTGGAATATGTGGAGGCGACTTACGGCACCTCCGTGCTCGACCTGCAAACCACGAAGGTCGATCTTGCATTCGCGCTGAACCCGACGCCCGAACGCGCGTTGTCGATCGGCTTCACCCATCCGATGATCATCCACCCGTTCGGCTGCCTAGCGAAACAGGGCTTCGATCCGAAGACATGGGACGATCTGAACAAGCCGGATATTCGCGTGGCGTTCGACATCGGCTCGGTGCACGAGGTGGTGGCGAAGCGCTTCGCACCGAAGGCGCAGCTTATGGGGTTCGCGACGCGGGATCAGTGCATCCTTGCGTTGCAGTCGGGGCGTGTCGATGCCGATGTGCTGGCGGCACTGCTTGGTCTGTCGGCGGTGGGGAAAAACCCGGCGCTAGGCCGCTATCACCTGTTGACCGATCCGCTGGTCGCTCTGCCAAGTTGCCTGGGCATCCCGCAGGAGCCGGACACGCGCTTCGCCGTCGTGCTGAACGCGTGGCTCGACTTCAACCGCGGCATCGGCCAGTTGCGCGAATGGCTGATCGACGGGCTCGGACAGATGGGCGTGAAGCGCGAGCAGATTCCGTCGAGCCTGACGTTCTGACCATCGCGGCCTGCCGGTGCACTACCAGTGGAGCTTCGGATTCCTGCAGCGGTATATCCCGCTGCTGGAGTGGGGCACGCTGGTCACGCTGGCCTTTACGGTCGGAACGATCTTTCTGGGGTTGATCATCGGGCTGCTGGTCGGGCTTGGGCGACTGACGCGATGGAAACTGCTGAACGTGCCCCTGGTCGCGCTGACCGAAGCGTTCCGCTGCACGCCGCTGTTGGTGCAGATCGTGTGGTTCTATTACGCGCTGCCGGTTCTGCTGCATATCCAGATTCCGGCGATTCCGGCGGCGGTCGCGGTGCTGTCGCTTTACACTGGTGTGTTTTATGCCGAGATCTTCCGCGGCGGGATCATCTCGATCGAGGCGGGGCAATGGGATGCGGCACGCGCGCTGGGACTGTCACCGTGGCGGATGATGCAGCTGGTCATCCTGCCGCAGGCAATCCGGCGAATGGTGCCGCCGTTCGTCAACCAGTCGATCACGCAGTTGAAGAATACGTCTTTGGTTTCCACCATAGCGGTGCCTGACTTGCTGTACCAGGGCACGATTATCACCGAGACGACGTATCGGCCGCTGGAGGTGTACACGGTGGTGGCGCTGATCTATTTCGCGCTGCTGTTCCCGAGCACGATGCTGGCGCAGTGGTATGAACGGAAACTGACGAAGGGGAAGACGTGATGCAGTTCGGGGTCCATCTGCCGCATGTCGGCCGCAAGGCAGGGCCGGAGTCCATCCGCGAGGCGGCGGTGCAGGCCGAGCAACTCGGCTTCGATGACGTCTGGGTGAGCGAGCATATCATCGTGCCGCGTGGCGCGAGCTATCCGCCGTCGCCGTCGTTCTATGACCCGGTGCTGACGTTGACCTGGGCGGCGGCATATACGGCGCGGGTGCGGTTGGGTACCTCGGTGCTGGTGTTGCCGATGCGCCATCCGCTGCCGCTGGCGAAGGAGCTGGCGACACTGCAGAACCTGTCGCGCGGGCGGCTGATCCTGGGCGCCGGCGTGGGCTGGATGGAGGCGGAGTTCGCCGCACTGGGTGCTCCGTTCAAGGAGCGCGGGCGGCGGATGGATGAGGGGCTGGCGCTGATGCGGGCGGTGTGGACCGAGGACCCGGTGAGCTTCCGCACGCGATGGATCCCGGCGGAGGTCAGTGAGATGCGGATGCAGCCTCGGCCTTGTGCGCCGATCCCGGTGTGGATCGGGGGGTCTTCGGAGGCGGCGCTGGCTCGGGCGGTACGGCATGAGGGATGGCATGGCAGCCGGGTGTCGCCGGAACAGGCGGGAGAGATTTTGGCGCGGCTGCGCAAGGAGCGGCCGGAGCCGGAGTTTATGATCTCGGTGCGGTGCCGGTGGAACGGGAAGGATGAGGGGGAGTCGAAGGCACGGTTCGCCGCTTATGCCGCGGCCGGTGTGCAGCACCTGCTGGTCGAGCCGGACGATCGGGAGAAGGACGACTGGTTGCGCTCGGTGGAGAGGATTGCGGCGGTGCGGTGAACAACCGCTGTCATTGCGAGCGAAGCGAAGCAATCTCATGCCAATGCGCGTATTCTCGGCGCAAGCTTTCAGGTGAAACTCTCGTCCTCGTGCCATTGCTGTGCACGAGGTGATAACCGAGTCCAAGCAACTTATGGCGGTGAGCCCCGGTCCTGCTCAACCTGACGAAGACGCTCGTCCAGTTCGCTGATCAGCATGCCATGACCGACGAATGCGCCATGATAGGCGCTGACCTGGCTGGCAAGCTCTTCGACCCGGGACTCAAGCTGGCCGCCCGTCGGGGCTACTCTCACCGGCGTTCGCACGCGATGGCATGTTCTCCAACTTGAACCTGCCCAGGCCACCTGCTAGTTACAGGCCAAGTCGCAGAATGCGGCGGGGATGGGGGAGTTGCACAAGATGAACTGGGCCGTAGCAATCAAGGGCGCGTGCCTCGCTGCGATGTTGGCACTCGTCGGCGGCAGCTTGATTCCGAGTGCGCGTGCCGAAGACGTCACGCTTACGGTCTGGAGCCACGAGGCAGACGAACCGGCCAAGGTGGCATTCCGCGACCAGGTAGCCAGCGATCTGGAAAAACAACACCCGGGCCTGCACATCAAGATCACCTGGTTCGAGAAGAATGGGCTTTACACGGCATTGCGCACTGCGCTGCCGGCGGGCCGCGGGCCGGATGTCTTCTATCTGGAACCGGACCAACTGCATCAGTACGTGACGGCCGGCTACCTCCTGCCGCTGGATGACCTGGTGAACTGGAACCAGATTTATCCCTGGGCACGCGCGGTCTGGCAGGAGAATGGAAAGAGCTGGGGCATTCCCCAGGAGGTCAACGACAACGTCATCTATTACAACAAGGACTGGGCGAAGAAACTCGGCGTCGTACTGCCGGTCGGCGGGCAGCTTAGCCAGAGCGCATTCGTCGATCTCGTGAAGAAGGCGCGGGCCGCCGGCATGGTGCCGATCGCCCAGGGTGTCGGTGACCGCCCGTATCCGGGCGCCTACATTATAGGCGAGGCGTTGCTGCACAAGCTGGGCAAAGAGGACTACGCGAAGCTATGGACCGGAAAGCTCTCGTTTTCTGATCCGCGCGTGGTCGAGGTACTCACCTGGGTGAAGCAACTGGTCGATGCGGGAGCCTACCCAAAGGACTTCATGACCATCAAGCTCGGTGAGTCTTTCTATTACTTCTACAGCAAGCCGGGCGCGCTGATGCTGCCGATGGGAAGCTTCTATAGCGGACGGGCCTTCGCGCCCCCCGACAAAGGTGGCCAGCCCGCCGATTTCCCGCTTGGGATCATGCAGTATCCGGCGATGGACGGGGGCGCCTGCAACAATTGTCAGACCGCCGGTATCGGTTCCAGCTTTGTGATCAATGCTGCCACCAAGCACCCCAAGGAAGCCGCCGAATTCCTGGATGCCATGTCCACGCCGGCGAGCGGTGCGATATGGATCGGCAAGGTCTATGAGCCGGGAGCCATGAAGACCGACATAACGCAGTTCGGCGGTCCGCACGGCGCCTATCTGAGCGAATTGATGGAAAGCCAGAAAAATGTTGATCCCTTCATCGGTATGCCGCTCGACCTGATGACCGATGGCGGGTGCAAGGATGCCTTCGGCCAGGTGTTGAACTCGGCCTTCCCCGGTGGGCTGCTCAGCGTGGACAAAGCGGTGCAGATGATGAACGCCGCCTGCTATCAGCATTAGGCGAACGGCACTCGGGCCACGCCAGGACGACACGATGCCGCAACCGGCCATGGGAATACGACTGCCGCCCGCAGTTGTATCGTGGGGGCGATCGTCGGTTGATGTGTGGCAGCCATCACCGTTAACGCTCACCCTTTTTCTTGGTCCGGCGGTTCTGATCTTTGTGGGATTCACCGCCTATCCGGTGCTGCGCACCTTCTACAACAGCCTCTACCTCGTCGGACCAAAGGGGGCAGCGACATTTGTCGGACTGCACAATTTTTCGCAGGTGCTTCGAGCCGATCCCGTCTTCTGGACGGCGGTCCGCAACACCGCGATTTTTACCCTGGTCGGCACACCGCTCGACGTGTTCGGCGGTCTGCTGCTGGCCCTTTGCCTGTTTGCCGGCGTACCGTTCGCGCGCTCGCTGCGCGTTATCTGGTTCCTGCCGGTCCTGATGTCCTATGTCGTGGTAGGCATCATTTGGGTCTGGATTTACGACTATGACTGGGGGGCGCTGAACCTGCTGCTGCACGCCGTCGGCCTCGGCAGGCTGGAGCATTCGTGGCTCGGCGATCCCGCAACGGCGCTCTGGGCCGTGATGGCCGCCCATTTGTGGAAATGGCTCGGCTTCAACATGATCGTCTTTCTCGCCGCGCTGCATGCGTTACCGGGCGACGTGCTCGGCGCCGCGGAGCTCGACAACTGTGGCTGGATTGCCAAGGCCATCTACATCATCATCCCGATGTTGCGGCCGACGCTCGTCAATCTGTTGGTGCTCTCCTTCATCGGCAAGATGATGATCTTCGACTTGGTCTGGATCATGACGCAGGGCGGCCCCCTATGGTCCACCGAGACAGTATCGACCTATGTTTACAAGCGCGCCTTCGACTGGAACACGTTCGACCTTGGCTACCCTTCGGCGATCGCGGTGCTGTGGTTCATAATCATCATTGCCTTCGTCCTTGTCGTGAGCTGGTTGCTGCGCCAACGCGACCGGCTTGAATTCTAGCCGGGCGGCGGTGATACCGATGCGACTCTGGCTTTCCTACGTACGGCGCACCCCGCTGCTTTTGTTCCTTCTCGGCTATACGATACTGACCGGTGGCCCGTTCCTTTGGGTCGCCTCGATGTCGCTCCGCACGACGTCGGAGATCTTCGCAAACCCCTACGGCTTGCCTCGCCACCCTCACTGGGCGAATTTCGTCGATGCCTGGATCGGCTCCAATTACAGCACCTACTTTTGGAACAGCTCCCTTGCCGTGGTAAGCGCGGTAGCCGGCGTGACGGTGGTCGGTGCAATGGCGGCGCACTGCTTGGCACGCTATCGTTTCCGTTCGCGCCGGATGATCCGTTTCGTGATTCTCTCCGGACTCGTCCTGCCGCCGCAAATGCTGATCCTGTCGCTGTTTCAGATCCTGCTCGATTACCAGCTTTACGATACCCTACCGGGGCTTTCGCTCGTCTATATAGCGACGCAGCTCGCCATGACAGTCTATCTGCTGGAGGGTTTCTTCTCGCAGATCCCGCAGGATCTCTTCGATGCCGCACGGATGGACGGCTATTCCGATTTCGAGATCTTCTGGCGTATCACCCTGCCGATAGGAGTCCCGGCAATCTTCACGACGGTCATCCTCAATTTTGTCATACTCTGGAACGAGTTCCTCTATGCCGTGGTGCTGATGACAAGCGATGACAAGCGCACATTGCCGCTCGGGATCATGCACTTCATGGGCGATCATCAGCTCGATGTCGCCATGCTGGCGACCGGATTGATGATCGCCATTATACCGGTTGCACTCATCTACGCCTGTTTCTCGGAAACGATGATCCGGGGCATGACCGCCGGCGCGATCCGTTAAGACGAGGGAACGCTCGATGGCGGTGGTCTCGATCGACCGGTTGAGCAAGCAATACGCCGCGGGCGGCGACTTCGCCGTGCGTGAGGTAAGTCTGGCCGTCGCGGACGGCGAGTTCATGGTCCTGCTCGGACCATCCGGTTGTGGCAAGACATCCGTTTTGCGCATGATCGCCGGGCTGGAACCGATCACCTCGGGCACGGTTTCGATCGACGGTCAGGTCATGAACCAGGTTCCGGCCAAGGATCGCGACATCGCCATGGTGTTCCAGTCGTACGCGCTCTATCCGCACATGAGCGTGCGCGACAACCTGGCTTTCGGCCTGCGCCGGCGCAACGTCTCCTCCACCGAGATCGCGCGACGCGTGCATGAGGTGGCGGGGAGGCTCGGCCTGCTGCCGCTGCTCGCCCGCAAACCGCACGCGCTCTCGGGCGGCCAGCGCCAGCGCGTGGCCCTCGGGCGGGCGATTATCCGCCAGCCGAAGGTGTTCCTGTTCGACGAGCCGCTTTCCAATCTGGACGCTGCTCTCCGGGTCGGCACGCGCGCCGAGATCAGCCGCCAGCAACGGGAAATCGGGACAACCACGATCTACGTTACGCACGATCAGGCGGAGGCGATGACCATCGGGCACCGGATCTGCATCATGAACGCGGGTGAGGTGGTGCAGATCGGCGCTCCGATGGACGTCTATCGCAGCCCGATAAACGCGTTTGTCGCGCGCTTTCTTGGTAATCCGCCGATGAACCTGCTGCCCGCGATGCTCGAGCCGGGTGGCGATCATGCCAGGGTGCATCTTGCCGGAATGATGTTCGACCTGCCGCACTGGCCGATTGGCGGGCTTCAGGCGCAGCTCAACCGGGAAGTCACACTGGGTATTCGCCCCGAGGATCTCTATGAAAATCCAGCCGCGCCGATGCCTCGCCTACGCGTTCATGTGCGTGCGATCGAGCCCCTCGGCGCGGAGACGATCCTGTTGCTCGCTGCCGGTGAGCAGAACCACGAGCTGGTCGCTCGTGTTGGGCGCGAGACTTCGTTCAAGATCGGCGAATGGAGGGACATCGCGTTCGATCTCGGCGCGGCGCATCTGTTCGACGCCTCGTCAGGCAGGGCGGTTTCACGGCCGGCCATGTGATCTTGCACAGGGTCGGGAGCAGCAGGGCGCTGTCGCCCGGGCCGACCACACTTCCACTGATGGCCCGGACGGCTGCAACTCGAAGCGCTGCTCGACCCGATAAAGACGCGCATCCGGCTCGCTGGTCAGCATGCCATGTCCGACGACTGGGCCATTGTAGGCGGCGACCTGGCTTGCAGGCTCGACCGGGGACTCAAGCTGGTCCATCCGGCGATCGAGCGCGCGTATATCTTCCCGCATGTCCCTCTCGCCCGTCAGTACATTACCGTGCATGGCCAAAACCTTGCCGAGATCCGCCCCCTTGCTACCGCTTATGCCGACTCCCGTCCGCTGTCGCCCATCGGATCACGCCGCACGGGCTGGACCGACAAGTACGCAACGCTCAGGACTTGGTGTACATCACCCGATACGAGACCGGCTGCTTCCGATTCCGGCGTGACTTGCTTAGTGCGTCCGGTGGTCTATTGGCGCAGGGCCATTGCTGAGCCGGTCGACGAAAGCGACACCGATCGCCGAGGCGACGAACACGGAATGGATAGTCGCCTGCCACATGACGCCCTCGCTGGTCATCGTCGAGCCGGGCATCCCGAGCCCGTTTGCGCCGATGAAGGTGCGCAGCAGGTGGATCGACGAGATGCCGATAATGGCCATCGCGAGCTTCACCTTGAGCACGCCGGAGTTAACGTGGCTGAGCCACTCGGGTTGGTCCGGATGGCCCTGGAGACGCAGGCGCGAAACGAAGGTCTCGTACCCACCGACGATGACCATGACGAGAAGATTGGAAATCATAACGACATCGATCAGGCCGAGGACGACCAGCATGATCTCGCGCTCGTCGTAGCCGTTGAAGTGAGTCACCAGGTCATAGAGCTCGCGCAGGAACAGCACGACATAGACGCACTGGGCGACCGCGAGACCGATATAGAGCGGTAGTTGCAGCCATCGTGTGCTGAAAATGATTGCCGGCAGCGGACTGAGCGGGGCGGGCGACCCTGCACCACGGGGTTGCAAACCGGAGGCGTGCTCATCCGCCAGCGGCACGTGTGTGGCGCTCATCCGCAGGCTCCCTTTCGGTTCGGCGAGGACCCGTCCATATCCCGTAAAGAGATTAATCGCGACTATGAACTAGATCACAGCACTGCACTGTCTCGGAGCTTTGGACACCGTCAGCACGCATGGGCGCGTACGCGTAGCATCTGTCTCAACCCTAGGCAGCAAAGTTGCACGCGCCTGGGAGCAGACCAGGGTGCAAGGCTCCTGATCAAAAAACCGCTGTTGAGCGCGCGAAGCGGTGCGTTGACGTGCCGGAGCCGGCGGAGGCGCCGACGAAGGCCGAGACCTCCGGGCTGGAGGCGGTGCGCTGGCAGGCATTGGCGCGGCCGCAGGCGGAGAGGGAGACGTTCATTGCGGGCGTCAGTTTATCTGATCGCCCGAGGCCGGCGACAATCGCGGAGTTGGCGACTACCAACCGCCCAGCATGATCGATGACAGAACCCTCATCGCGATCTCGATACGGCCTTTTGTGTTATTGCATTGCTGCCTAGCGGATCCGCCGCCCGACGTCGCCCACGACGCAATCAGCCTTGAGCGAGAGGCGGCAGGTCCAGATGCTCTGCGATCCGAAGCGGGGCATCTAGCCCGCTGACCGGCATACCATCGCCGACCACAGCAGCATGGTACGTGGCAAGCTCATCGCGCAAGGATGCAACTTGATCGGCGAGGCTGTCCAGACGGTCGCCAAGCTCAACGCACATGGTCCGGATATTCTTCTTCAACTCGATGTTCAGATCGATCAGCTCCAGCCGGATTTTGCGCTGCATCGCCAATACGTCGTTCAACAATGCCAGCACCTGTCGCAGATCCGGTTCATTGCCACTGGTCTCGGTTGCCTTCCTGTGCACGCCCAGAGGATCACGTTGCACGGGTGCGGTGAACAAACGCTCGACGGATGCGATCATGGCGCCCTCATTGCCAGCCCCTTACTCTACCGCATCGCTGCGCAAACGGTCCAGAGGCACCAACCCGCCACCCCGCTCGATGTGCCAGAACAACCAGCCGTTGCATGACGGGGCGTTCTGAACCGCGGCACCAACCTGGTGGATCGAGCCACGTGCCTTGCCGGCAACGATCGTGCCATCGGCGGCGACGGTGGCGACCACCCGGCACAGCCGGTCCACAAGCCGCGTGCCCGGCGGTACCACTCCGCGCTCGACCAGGCTGCCGAACGGCACCCGCGGTGCGTCCCGCTTCGAGGGCGCCGTCGCTACTCCGTCCGGCGGCGCCGGCCGCGTGCGCCGGATGCGGCCGAGCGCGGCCTCGACGTAAGCCGGGTGCCGCTCGATCCCGATGAAATGCCTGTGCAGTCGCTTGGCGACCACCGCCGTCGTCCCAGTGCCGAGGAACGGGTCCAGCACGATCTCCTCTGGCACCGTGGCGGCCAACAACACCCGATGCAGCAGCGCCTCGGGCTTCTGTGTCGGGTGCAGCTTCAGCCCGTGCTGGTTGCGCAGCCGTTCGGCACCGGTGCACAGCGGGATCCACCAGTCGCTGCGCATCTGTACATCGTCGTTCAGCGCCTTCATCGCCTGGTAGTTGAACCGGTGCCGCGAATCCCGCTGCCGCGCCGCCCAGATCAGCGTCTCATGCGCGTTGGTGAAGCGCCGCCCGCGGAAATTCGGCATCGGGTTGGCCTTGCGCCAAATCACGTCGTTCAGCAGCCAGAAGCCCAGGTCCTGGAGGATCGCACCGATCCGGAAAATGTTGTGATAGGCGCCGATCACCCACAGCGTGCCGTCCTTGCGCAACAGCCGCCGGCATTCGGTCAGCCACTCGCGGGTGAACGTGTCGTACGTCGCGAAGTCGGTGAACCGGTCCCATTCCTCATCGACCGCATCGACCAGGCTGTCGTCGGGCCGGCGCAGCTCGCCGCGAAGCTGGAGGTTATACGGCGGGTCGGCGAAGACGCAGTGCACCGACGCCGGCGGCAGCATGCGCATCAAGGTAATGCTGTCGCCCAGCAGGACCTGGTCCAGGGGCAGTTCACGGACGACTTCCAACGTTCTCCCGCCGGGGCAGCAGCCTGCCGCATCGTGACCGCCGCATCGAAGTCGCGTCAATCGGCCTGAACGAGCAGCAGCGAAAGCTGGCGGACGGCGCCGAATTCGGGCCGGTGATGAATCGTCGGGCCGAGCGCGGCCAGTGCCGCGCGATGTGCGGGTGTGGAATAGCCCGCGTTCTCGTGCCAGCCATAGCCGGGGAAACGCACGGAAAGCCGCGCCATAGCGCGATCGCGCAGCACCTTCGCAATGATCGAGGCGGCGGCGATTGAAAGCGAAAGCGCGTCCCCGCCCACCACGCAGCGCACCGGGCAGCCGAGCGCCGGCGGCCGGTTCCCATCGACCAATGCAAGATCCGGAGGCGCCGGCAAACGAGCTACCGCCCGGCGCATCGCCAGCAATGCCGCGTGCAGGATATTGAGCCGCCCGATCTCCATCACCGAGGCGGCGCCGACCGCTATCTCGGCGCGGCCCGAGGCACGGATCGCTTCGAACGCCACCAACCGTTCCTCGGCTGTGAGCTTCTTCGAATCGTCAATCAGCGCGGCAAGCCGGCGCGGCACCCCGGTCGGGAACACAACGGCCGCAGCCAGCACCGGGCCGGCCAGCGGCCCACGCCCCACCTCATCAACCCCGGCGACACGTCCGCCAGCCTGCTTTTCCAACCGGAACGTCGGCACCTCGGCGGAATAGCAGACCGCCACCCGAGTCTGCCAGCGCGCCTTTACCTCGGTGACCGGCGATCGGATTGACGCGAAAGACGAACACGTGCTCACGCATTGACCAAGCCGGTGTCACCCCATTACGATTGGATCGCGCCAGCTTCCTGGCGCACCAGAGACACAGAGAGACAGTAAGACAATAACTCCGCGCCTTTGTGGTTGGGCTTTCTTGCTTTGAGGGCACAGCAACAGCATTTCATCTCATCATGGTGCCCTTCCCCTTCACTCCGGCTGACGCAGCCGGCTGCGCAACAGCTCGCCCTGATCCTCCAGCACCGGATAGGCCGCCGCGGCAACCAGATGACCGTTGATGCGCTTCAGTTCGCGCAGCAGGTCGAGCCGCAGCGTCCCCGCTTCATCGCTGCTCGTGCCGCGCTCCTGCAGTCGCGCGAAATGCGCCGCGGTCGCTGCCGTCTCGAGGTCGCGGAACACCTCCTTTTCAGCCGCGAGTTCGCGTGCTGCACGCGGGTCCTTGGTCATGAACACCGAAGCAGCGGCACGCACGGTTCCCACCAGCCGGTGCAGCAGCCGCGCCCCCTCGGAACGCTCGGTCTCCGGAAACGGCAGGCCGCGTTTCAGGCGCCGCGCCGCGTAGCTCATCAGATTGCGGTCCACCACGTCGCCGGCGGATTCCAGGTTGGAGGCGAAGATCAGGATTTCCGACAGGCGGCGATGGTCCTCGTCGGCCAGCGCATCAGAATCGAGCGCGGTCACATAATCGGTGATGGCACGGTTCAGCTTGTCGATGACGTCATCGAGGTGCCGCGTTTGCGCAATCCGCTCGCGGTTTGCATCGGCCAGCGCGTCGGCCGAGCCGGTCAGCATCGCCTCGAGCGTATCGGCCATACGCAGCGCCTCGCGCGCGGCCCCGGCCAGCGCGATCGCCGGAGATTCAAGCGCCGAGCGGTCGAGATAGCGCGGCTGTCCGGGGTCTTCGGGCATGACCTTGGCCGGCAGCATGCGCCGCAGCAGCGCAGCGTACGGCCCGAGCAACGGCAGGAACACCACCGCCAGAATCAGGTTGAAGCCGGTGTGGAAGTCAGCGATCAAACGAGGGCCGCTCGGCTCGATCTGCACCAGCAGCCGTCCGATCGGACCGAGCAGAATCAGCGCAATCACGCAGCCCACAGCGCGCACCGACAGATTCCCGATTGTCACTTGGCGCGCCACCGGCTCGTCCCCGCGCACGCCCTCCAGCACCGGGTTGATCGCGGTGCCCAGATTGGCCCCCAGCACCAGCGCAATTGCGGTGTCCGGCGGCACCACCCCCTTGGCGGCGAGCGACGCGACCAGCAGCACCATGGCGACCGAGGAGTGCGCCGCCCAGGTCAGGCCGGCCGCAACCAGCACGGCGAGCGTGGGCTCGGTGGCGACCGCGCCCAGCATCATGCGCAGGCTCGGCGTGTCCTCGTACGGCGTGATCAGCGACAGCAGTTGCTGCAATGCCAGCAGCATCAGGCCAAGGCCGAGCGAAACCCGCCCGAGGTCCCGCGTTCGCGCCGACGACCCACGGCGGAACATGGCGACGCCAAGCACCAGCAGTACCGGGGATGCAGCAGCCACATTGAAGGAGAAGACCTGCACGATCAGCGTCGTGCCGACATTCGCCCCCAGCATGGCGGCCAGAGCCGGCACCAGCTCGACCACCCCCGCCGCGCAGAACCCGGCGACCATCAGCCCGGTCGCCGTGCTGCTTTGGATAATGGCGGTGACCCCAAGGCCGGAGGCAAAGGCGCTCAGCCGGCGCCGCAGGGCCATGCCCAGCAGGCGCCGCAGGTCGGGCCCGAAGGCGCGCTGCACCCCCGTCTGCACCATGTGCACGCCCCACAGCAGAAGCGCCACGGCGCCGGCAAGACCGAGCAGGGTCAACGGAAAGTCCATGGCCGCCTCCTTTCGCACCGGCACCTATCATCGGGTTGTCGGTGGCACCACCGTCCTGTGATCAGTGACCAGGCGCCAGTGATCAGGTTCAGTCTCCTGATCACCGGTCACCGATCACTGATCACTGCTGGACACCCAGCCGGCGGCGGGCCAGCCTTCGCGACCCGTCAACACCAGGTGACCGCCATGCTGTTCGACTTCGCCACGATTGGTGCGGAGAACGCGTACAAGCTGCTGATCTCCACCGTCGTGCCGCGGCCCATCGCCTGGGTCACCACGCAGGATACCGATGGCACGCTGAATGCGGCGCCGTTCTCTTTCTTCAACGCGGTGTCGGGCAACCCGCCGGTGGTGGTAATCGGCATCGGCGGACGGGCTCCGGGCGACGTGAAGGACACTGGCGGCAATATCCGCCGGACCGGTCAGTTCGTGGTCAATCTGGTCAGCGATCGACTGGCCGAGCAGATGAACATCACCGCGATCGACTTCCCGAAATCGGTGAACGAGCTGGCGGAAGCCGGGCTGCGCACAGCGGCATCGGCCAAGGTGAAGCCGCCGCGCATCGCGGACAGCCCGGTCTCGCTCGAATGCGAGCGGCTGGTGATCGTCGAGGTGGGCGTCGATCGTGCGGTGGTTCTGGGCAAGGTGCTGGCGATCCACGTCCGCGACGAGTTCGTGCTGGACCCGGTGCGCTGTTATGTGGATACGCCGAAGCTCGAGCTGATCGGGCGTATGCACGGGCGAGGTTGGTACGCCCGCACGACCGACCGTTTCGACATGCCGCGGATCGACGTGGCGGACTGGCCGTTGCGCGGCAGCGCGGAATAACGTTGACCGGCCATGCGCGCCAACTTGCTTGCCAACCGAAATGGCATCGCCTAACATCGGGGGCGATGACGATCACGAACCCCAAGCGCACGTTCACCAAGAAGACCCGCAGCGGCGGGGCCTTCCGGGTGTGCGCGAGGTGATCGCACCGACCTAGCACCCACAAGGCCCGGCCGGTCGCGGCAAGGGCCTCGTCTGATCCAGGGCTCGCGCCGCTCCGGTCCAACGGAGATGGTTCCATGTATCCTGATGATCTGCCCTCTGCGTTATTCGAGCGCTGCTCTCGCGCCGCGTTGCCGTCTGTCGCAATCGTCGGCGCCACGGGCGCCGTCGGCGTCGAATTGTGCGCCTGCCTGGAGCAGCGAGGATTCCCACTCGCATCGCTGCGGCTGCTGGCCTCGCCGCGTTCCGCCGGGCGGGAGGTTGTGTTTGCCGGAGGCACGCTGCGGGTGGAGGTGCTGGACGAGCACAGTTTCGAGGACGTGGACCTGGCGTTGTTCTCGGCCGGTGCATCGGTTTCGCGTCAGTACGCCGCGCTGGCGGTCGAGGCTGGTGCGGTGGTCGTAGACAATTCCTCGGCGTTTCGCATGGACCCTGACGTGCCGCTGGTGGTGCCGGAGGTGAACGCCGCCGAAATCACCCGGCATCACGGTATCATCGCCAACCCGAATTGCGTCGCGATCATCGCGGTCGTGGCGCTGTGGCCGCTGCAGCAGGCGCACGCCATCCGCCGCGTGCAGGCCTGCACCTATCAGGCGGCCTCGGGCGCCGGAGCGGCGGCGATGCAGGAGCTGCTTGTGTCAACCAGCGCTTATCTTGCCGGCGAAACTTATGCGCCGCGGGTGATGAAGCACCCCTATGCCTTCAACCTGTTCAGCCATGACGCCGCGATCAATCCCGAAACGGGATATAATGGCGAAGAGGAGAAGGTGATAGCCGAGACCCGCAAGATCATGGGTCTGCCCCAACTGCCGGTCGGGGTCACCTGTGTCCGCGTTCCCGTACTGCGCGCCCATGCGATCGCGCTGACTGTGGAGTTCGAGGAGAGGGTGTCGCCGGAGAAGGTGCGCGGGGTGCTGGCGGCGGCACCAGGCGTGCGGGTGGTGGACGACCGCGGCGCCAATCACTTTCCGATGCCGAACGAGGCATCCGGCCAGGGCGATGTGCTGGTGGGGCGGATCCGCACGGATGTCAGCGATCCCTCGGGCCGGTCGATCTCATTGTTCGTGGCGGGCGATCAGCTTCTGAAAGGGGCTGCGCTGAATGCGGTGCAGATCGCCGAGCGGCTCTATTCGTGCTAGCAAGCGGCGTGATGGTGTCCCGTTCCCCCGATCTCCAGAGCTTCCTGACGGCGGCCGAGGCCGCGGTCCGCCAGACCTGCCGTGGCGCCGGACCGGTTGCCGCGGTCGCAGATCGGATCTTCGCGGCTCTGCAAGTGCCGTCCGTGCCAGCCGCCTCGCCCGGATCGGGTCGGTTGCCGGTTTGTCGCTATCTGGATGCCGTGCTGGATCATGCGCGCTCGCAGCCAGACCCAATCGGCCCCCTGGCCAGTGCCTTTGCCGCCATCGAGCCGAGGCTTAGTTGGAAGACGCGAGCTGGCGCGAAGGGGCAGGGGGAGCAATTCCTGAACGGCCACGCCAATGCGACGATCGGTGGTTCGGAGGGGCTCGAGATCCGGCCAGATGTCTGGATCGGCGTGAGCCTCATGGCGCCGCATGTGCGCTATCCCGACCACCGCCACCCGCCCGAGGAGGTGTATGTGGTGCTTTCAGGCGGCGAATGGCGCCAGGGAAGCGGCGAATGGCACGCGCCCGGCATCGGTGGGCTGGTGCACAATCCGCCGGATATCGTGCACGCGATGCGCTCAGGGGAAAGTCCGCTGCTTGCGCTTTGGTTTCTTTGGACAGCAACGCCGCGCGGCTGACATCAGTGTCGTTATCGCTCCCGCGTCCGGTTGTGCAAATTCGTCCGCTGACGCGAGAGGACTTCGCCACCATCCTGAGTTGGTTCCCCGATGAGGCGGCGCTTGTGCAATGGGGTGGCCCGGAGGTCCGCTTTCCATTGGATGCAGCACAACTCGAGCGGCCGCTGGAGGAAAGCACGCGTCGGCCACCGGCTCGCCTGATCTGGGTGGGAGAGCTGGAGGCGACCGTCATCGCACATGCCTCGGTCGCTCTGGACTGGCGCCATGGCGTGGCACGATTGGGCCGCGTCTGCATCGCACCCACTTATCGTGGGCGAGGGCTGGCGGTTCCGTTCCTGAGCCGGATCAGGGACAGCGTGTTCGGGATGGTGGCGTTCGAGCGGCTGGAACTGAATGTTTACATATTCAACGATGCCGCCATCTGGACGTATAAGCGGCTTGGTTTCGTGGAGGAGGGCGTACGCCGGTCGTCGGTCAGGATGGGTCAGGCCCGATGGGACACTGCGATATACGGGCTGCTTCGGAGCGAATGGTGCAGCCGCGCCGCAGGATCGTGAAAGCTCCAGCTTGCTGACACGCCGTAGGGCGGAAAAGCGAAGCGCATTCCGCCATTGGGATCGAGCGTCAGGAACAAGAGCCGTTGGTAGTGCGTCGGGAGACCGACGAGGAGTAGGAGGTGCAAGTCCTCTGCGATGAAGACTTAGCGAGTCACATCGGCCCCGAGCCGTGCGTCGTGTCCCGCGAGGGGCAGGGCGAAGCGTCG
>Ga0335075_10006623_pt1 | contig 17873 bp, 17 predicted proteins | sample Lox_Sample_24_FD_206723 | JGI IMG/M metagenome (GOLD analysis project Ga0335075, IMG submission 206723) | Soil microbial communities from Loxahatchee National Wildlife Refuge, Florida, United States - Lox_Sample_2.4 | ecosystem: Environmental > Terrestrial > Soil > Wetlands | place: USA...
TCGGCGGTGCCCACGCGCCTCTTCCGTACGGCCAGAATCCCAACGCACCAATTGGTGACGCTTTCATGTCACGGATTGGTGACACTTCGCGCACTCCGATGAGTCGCGTTTCTAAGTGTCTTTTCTCGACACGCGTGCCGAGAAAAGAGTCCGCTAAGTCCAACAGCATGAACAAAACTCCACAAACTTCTCGACACACTTTCCGATCCGAACAGGATCGGAATCCCGATCGGGGCAACGCGAGCGAGGGATCTCGCGGGCGACCGGTCTCGATCGCAGGACGACAACTACTCCTCGCGCAGGGCGATGACCGGATCCACGCGCATGGCGCGCCGAGCTGGGACGTAACAAGCCACGATAGCAACCACCGCGAACAGCACAACAACGGTGCCGAGGGCGGCCGGATCGGTGGCGCTGACTCCGTAAAGCAAGCTGTGCAGCAATCGAGTAAGAGCCAACGCCGCTACGAGGCCAGCGACAATTCCGGCGCCGGTCATCGAAAGCCCTTCGCGGAGCACGATTTTGAGGACGTCTCGTTTTTGAGCGCCAAGGGCCATGCGGATGCCGATTTCGCGCGTACGCTGTCCCACGAAGAAGGCGATCACGCCGTAAATGCCAACCGCGCCGAGCAAGAATGCCACGAAGGCAAAGGCGACGAAGAGCGAAGTCACAGAGCGCGGGGCAGACGTAGCGTCGGACATGACAGTCGCCATCGTCTTTATTTCGCTCACCGGCGCGTCCTGGTTCAGGCTGGCGACAATTCCGCGAATCGAATCGGCCAAGCCCGGTTCATCGACCGCGGTGTGCACGGCGAGGGTCATTTCGGCAGGCATGCGCGTGTCTTCCATGGTGGCTTTCGGACCGTAAGGAAGATAAATAGCGCCGTCCATATAGGTGGGCACGTTTTGCTGGAGGCTGAACGCGCGAACATCGGACACGACTCCGACGACGGTGAGCCAATCGGTCGTGTCCGCCAGGCGAATGTGCTTGCCGACAGCATTCTGGTTTGGCCAAAACTTCTGGGCAGTGGAAGCGCTGAGAATTGCCACGGGAGGATTGCCCGCGGTATCGGGCTGACTAAACGCGCGGCCGCGAAGCAAGCGGATGTGCATCACGCGAAAATAATTTTCCGAAACGATGTTTTGCCAAACAAGCGGTTGGAGCTGCGCGTTCGGCTTGCCCTCGAGATCGAGCGAGCGCTTGTTGACGCGGCCATCGAGCGGAAGGGTGTTGATGACGGCAGCGTCGGTGACACCAGGAAGAGCCTGTACGCGGCTTACGACTTGCCGATAAAACTGGACGCAGCGGTCAGGATCGTCGCAGAAGGACTCGTCGGGCGTAATTCGCGCCGTGTAGAGTCGCTGTGGCACGAAACCGAGATAAACATGCGCGAGCATCCACAGGCTGCGGATCAGCAGGCCCGCGGAACTGACGAGAAGTACGGCCAGGCCGATCTCACCGACCACGAGGGCCCGTCGCGCATAGCGGCTGGACGAAGCGAGGCCCCGTCCGCTGGCCTTTAGCGAGTGCGTCAAATCCGTACTCGAAGATTGAATCGCTGGCACAACGCTCGAAATGACTCCGGCGCCGATCGACAGGATTGCGGTGAAGAAAAGCACGCGCCAGTCGATGACGATGTTGGCGAGGCCGGGCGTGTCGGCGGGAAACGCAGTTTTGAGCAGCGAGAGCGCGCTCGATGCGAGCACGATGCCGAGAATTCCCCCGGCGAGCGCCGTTACAATGCTTTCGGTGATCAGTTGGCGGAGGATTCTGCTGCGGCCGGCGCCCAGCGAGTTGCGAATCGCGATTTCTTTGGCACGAGTCGACGCCCGTGAGAGCGTCAGGTTGGCGACATTCGCGCAAGCGATGAGGAGCACGAGTGCAACGGCGGCGAGGAGAATCAGCAGCCAGGACCGCACATTTCCGACCAGGATGGATTGCAGCGGTTCTACGGAAAGGCCCGCGTTCCAATCTTTGGGCATGGGCCATGGAAACATCGTTCTCACGTGCGATTGGAACAGGCGGATTTCGGCGTCCACTTGCGCGATCGTGACACCGGGATTCAACCGGCCGAGGATTGGCATGTAGGCCTGCGCCCAATAGTCGCTTGCGTTTCGTGGATCGATCCCGAGCGGAACCCACACGTCCGTCGCTGCAGAAGGGAAGTGAAAGGATGCCGGCATAATCCCAATGATTTGCCGCGGCACGCCTTCGAGGCTGATCACGCGTCCAATCGCTGAGCGGTCGCCGCTAAATCGTGCGTGCCATAGACGGTTGCTAAGGATTACGTAGCCGTCGCGACCCGCCAGGTCCTGTCCGGAAGCGAACGTGTTGCCGAGTTCAGGTTGCGCGCCGAGGACGGAAAAGAAGTTGGCGGAAACCAGAGTACCGTTGAGGCGAAGAGGTTGGCCCACCCCGGTCAGGTTGAAATGATCGCCCTGCGAATAGATCGCCACGTCCATTGTGTGGACTTCGTCGCGCATGATCGCGTATGCGCCCTTGGGATACGCGGCTTGGTTGATTCCGACGAGGCGGGAAGGATCGCGGAAGGGAAGAGGGCTGAGCAGAACGCCGTTGATGAGGCTGAAGATTGCTGTATTGGCGCCGATCCCGAGGGCGAGCGTGATTATAGCCACAGCCGTGAATCCAGGTGACTTACGCAGCATGCGAACGCCGTAGCGGATATCTTGGAGCAATGTTTCGAGGAAGTGCCCGCGTTGCGCGTCGTGCACCTCCTCCCTCACCTGGTCCACACCGCCGAATTCCAGGCGCGCGCGGCGGCGAGCCTCGTCGGCCGATACGCCGCAGGCGACGTAGTCGGCGATTTGCTGCTCGAGGTGGAAGCGCAGCTCGGAATTGAGCTGTTCATCCGCACGCGACCTGCGAACTAGACGAATCCACCAGCGCATGGAGGACCTCTCCAGACCTCAAAGCAGAGGCTGCGGCGCTAAAGACCCCGCCACGGCGAAACAGCCGCGACACCAGGTCGAACCAAAGCCAAGGCAAAAAACGCCGGCGAGACGCCGGCGCCACAAAACCTCTGCCGCGCTGAAGTCCCGCCACAGCGGGCCCACGCCGACGCTACTACCGCAACGGTGCTTCGAGCAAAAGCCGGTCTTGACACGCACAACCATCCCGGGCATCGGCGTCATTCCGCGGTGCGCAGAATCAATGCGACGGCGTCGGACAGTTTTTCCCAGGTGCGCATTTCGGCTTCGAGCTGCTTGCGGCCTTTTGCAGTGAGTGAATAAAACTTCGCTTCGCGCCCCGTGTCAGTGTCCTTCCAGTCGGCGCGCAGCCAGCCTCGCTCCTCGATGCGGTGGAGCGCAGGATAGAGCGAACCCTGTTGCACCTGGAAAAATTCCTTCGAGATTTGTCGAATGCGCTGGGAGATGGCATAGCCGTGGATCGGTCCGAGGGCTACGACTTTCAGGATCAGCATATCCAGCGTGCCTTTGAGAAACTCCGATTTGTCTTCGTTCATCGAGCACCTGTAGGAGAACGACGCATAGACGTTCTACATATACGGAGTGATGAGGAATGTCAACGAGAAAAAGGAGCGGCGAACAGGGTTCCCTGGCGCTCCCACGAAGCGAACCACAGGCCGCATGAGCACGCTGCTAAGAGGGGATCGACAGGGTAGATACGGAGCCGGGGAGAACTGCTAGAACGACGTAGGCTTCCCAGAGAAGTGGCTCACCCTTCAATAAGTGATTGCAGGCAAAGGTCTTGTGATTCCGGAGGAGTCGACTCCACCTAGGACTGCTCCTAAGTAGTTTCCTGTATTTTTCGCTAGGACATACCTGTATACTGCCGCCCGCTGAGCGGCCCGCTCCGGTGCCGCTTGCCGGAAACGCGGGTCTTTCCCGAGGGTTAGAGGTGACGCTTTCAGTCGGAACGCGGTGCGTGTCGTTTTTCATGGCGCTCGTTGCAGCGACCTTGCTGGCGTCCTGCGCACTTCCAGTGGAGCAATACAGAAACGGCTCCGACAATCGAACGTGGGGCAATGAGAGCTGGCAAGTAGATCGAACAGCTTCGGGTGCCACGTTCACGGCGCAAGCAACATTTCAGACGCCCCCCGGCCTCGTCGAGATACCTGTGTCGATCGACCAGGCAATCACCGTCCGACACGTGCAGGGCAGTGTGACTCTGTCCGTTCCGCAACCGGGGGTGAACGGTTCGATCATCGCGATGCTTTGCGATCAAGATGGAAACGCCATCGCTGCGGTGAAGATGCAGCAGTTTGGCGACGGCACGGCGACGGTTCCAATCGATGCGACGCTGGCGAGCGGCCTGCCGGTTACGTCACTGCAATTGCAGTATTACGTGGACATGCCCGGAACTCAGGTTGTAACGATGTCGATCCAGTTGGATTGAGGACTAGATTGGGAATCGGAAGGACCGAAGATGACGTTTAAGACTGTGACAATAGCGAGCGCGGTCGTGACGATCGTTGCCGCATTTATTCTCTGCTTTCGGGCGGCGGGGCAAGTCCTGGCGACGGGCAGCGGCACGGTGCATACGCCATGGGGCTACTATATCTGGCAGGCCGACTACGGCGGAGCGACTACCGCATTCCTGAGTGAAACTGGAATTTCGAAATCTGCCGGGACCGTGCAGATACCGGTAACCATCCCGGCCGCCGTGACAATCGGTGAAGTGCACGGGGACGTTTCCTTTGCCGTTTGGAAAGGATCGGGTTGTTCCAACGGCTCAGCGGTCGCACAGGTCCGAGACCAGGATGGCGACGTCTTGGCCAGCGTTAATCTTACAGGCAGGTCGCCCAGCAGCACTACGGTGCCAATCTCGACGACCTTCGCAAGCGCCCGCCACATTTCGGCGTTGCAGTTGCAGACCTCTACCGCACAGTGCAGTGCGTTGACTGTGTCCTGGTCCTTGGTAATGAGTTGATCGAACGTAATGAGTTGATTAAAGCGGCGATCAAAGCGCGTGACGAACAACGCTTCGTCTAGTGCAGCAAATCGAAGGCCGCCGTCCTCGGCCATTTTCTTGCGGGCTTTGCTTCTTTACTTCCTTTGCCTCTCGCTTGGCCGCCTTAGCCGTGATGCGAGATATGTTCCGCGACACGATCCTGACGCTCCTGCGCGTGTTCGGCATGGCGCTGAAAGTGATGCTCCCGATGCTCGGCGAGAAGAGCGCTAGTCGCGATTGTGAGAATGATCCACGCTGCAACTTCGTGCCAGAATTCCTGGCGCCTTTTCTCGGCAACGCTAAAGGCTTCGACCGCCCGTGGATCGGGGCCGTCGGCGCGGGTTTGTTGAGAAAATATTTCGGACTGCGTGGATTGTTCGATCCACTGCTGACCGGTCCACAGCCCGACGGGTGTAAGAACAAGCCAGCAGGCCAGACCAAGATAGGCGAAAAACCTGCGGGTACTCACAGAAAGAGCCTCCAGAGCTGGGTTAAGAGACGAAACACAATAACGCAGCGCGAGTCGCAATGGCAAAACGTTCGTGACGGGATTGCGACGAAAGGTTCAATGGGAAGGGGAAAATTGGGCCGGTTGCAATGTTGGAATTGCGTGAATATACTGATTTGTTTGGCGTGCGACAAATTTTCCACAGTGTTTGTTGGCAGTAGCGTGAGGCTCCTCCGGAGAGGGAATGGCGTACGTAGCGGTCGAGACCAGCGCGGCCGGATCAAAAACGAGCTATATCCTCGATAAACTGCAGTCCCTTAGCGGCATCGTCCCCATTGGCGCGTTCATTTTGGAGCATTTCTGGTCCAACAGCTACGCACTTGTAAGCGTGTCGAAGTACAACGAGGTGTCGTTCGATTTGCAGAGCATTCCATGGCGCTGGATAGTCGAATTCCTGGCGATTTGGGCGCCGATCGCGTTTCATGGTGGATACGGAATGTGGATCTGGTGGAAAGGGAAGCAGAACACGTTCGCTCATCCGTGGATGGCAAACTGGCTGTACTTGTTGCAGCGGTGGACGGGGATTGTAGCATTTGCCTTTATCGGCTGGCACGTTTACACGGAACGATTCCTGAGCCACGGTCGGAGCACCTATGAAGGTGTTGCGCAGGCGATGGGCCATTCGTGGTACTTCGCATTTTATATCGTCGGCGTGACTGCAACGTCGTTCCACCTGGGCAATGGCGTTTGGAATTTCGTCTGCAAGTGGGGGCTTGCAGTGACGCCGCGCGGGCAGCGTTGGTGGGGCTACGCGGGCGCCGTGATTGCGGTCGCGCTCTGTTTCGTTGGTGTGATGATTGCGGTGGGATTCCGGAATCATTGGTTCCCGCTGAGCGGCTATGTGCGGTGATGGGCAGTAGGAGACAAGAGCGAACGGTTGGAAACCACAGGTGAATTTTGATGAAGGCTAGACTGGTCAGCGCCCGTCCGAGCCATGCGGCCAAGCTTAGGTTGGTGAGCAATGGAAAGTGGTGACCCGAATAAGGCGGCGTCTGAGCTTGTGATCCTGCGTCGGTTCCACAATTTGCCGGAAATGCTGCTGGCGAAAAGCATTCTGGATTCAGCCGAAATAGAGTGTTTCCTGCAGGATGAGAACATGGTCGGTTTGGATTGGCTTGCATCAAGTGCATTTGGAGGGGTGAAGCTAGTCGTGAAGAAGAATGATGCGGTTGCCGCTGACGAACTGCTTAGCCAAAAGGGCCGCGACCGGCATGACTCGGCCGAGCTGCCGCGGGATCCTCGTTGAACTATGGTCAGGCAACCGAAAATTATCGTGGTAGGCGGCGGACTGGCGGGCTTGATGGCGACGATTCGCGTCGCAGAATCGGGTGTGCCCGTGGAGCTGTTTTCTATCGTGCCGGTAAAGCGCTCGCATTCGGTGTGCGCGCAAGGCGGCATCAACGCGGCGAAGAACCTGAAGGGCGAAGGCGACTCGACGTGGATTCATTTCGACGACACCGTTTACGGCGGCGATTTCCTGGCGAACCAGCCGATTGTGAAAGGAATGTGCGAGGCGGCCCCGGCCATTATCGATCTGCTGGACCGCATGGGTGTGATGTTCAATCGCACGCCGGAAGGACTATTGGATTTCCGTCGCTTCGGCGGAACGCTGTACCATCGCACCGCGTTTGCCGGCGCAACCACGGGCCAGCAGTTGCTCTACGCGCTGGATGAGCAGGTGCGGCGATTCGAGTCGGAAGACAAGGTCAAGAAGTACGAGAACTGGTCGTTTTTGTCGGCGGTGCTGGACGAGGGCGGCATCGGGCGCGGCATCTGCGCGATGAATCTGAAGACGATGGAGATCGGTACGTTCCCCGCAGATGCGGTGATCTTCTGCACGGGCGGCATAGGCGCGATCTTCTACTACTCGACCAATTCGGTGGTGTGCACGGGGTCGGCGCAGTCGGCGCTGCTGCAGCAGGGGGCGCACTACGCAAACGGCGAGTTCATTCAGGTTCATCCGACGGCCATTCCTGGCGAAGACAAGTGCCGCCTGATGAGCGAATCGGCGCGTGGCGAAGGCGGTCGCGTGTGGGTGCCGAAACAGCCGGGCGACAAGCGTCGAGGGAAAGATATTCCGGAGGGCGAGAGGTTTTATTTCCTTGAGGAATGGTATCCGAAGTACGGGAACCTTGTGCCGCGCGACGTGGCCACGCGCGCAATTCACAAGATTGTCTTCGAGATGAAGATGGGATTGGCGGGCGATCAGCCGGCGGTCTATCTGGACGTTTCGCATATTCCGGCGGACGTGCTCGATCGCAAGCTCGAGGGCATTCTGGAGATTTACGAAAAGTTCGTTGGCGTCGATCCGCGAAAGGAACCGATGAAGGTTTTTCCCGCGATGCATTACACGATGGGCGGGCTATGGGTCGACAACGAGCATCAGGCGACGAATCTTGCCGGCATCTATGCGGCGGGCGAATGCGAGTATCAGTACCACGGCGCGAATCGACTAGGCGCAAACTCGCTGCTGTCGTGCATCTATGGCGGAATGGTCGCCGGGCCTGCGGCGGTAAGGTATGCGCGCGATCTCGAAAACGGATACGAGAGCGTTTCATCGCGCGTGTATGAGGATGAACGTGTTCGACAGCAGGACAAGAACGACGCGCTGCTGAACCAGCAGGGCGGAGCCGAGAACCCGATGACGATCTGGCGGGAACTCGGTCAGCTAATGACGGCACACGTCACCGTGACGCGCGTGAATAGCGACTTGAAAAAGACGCTGGGCCAGCTCGACACACTGCAGGATCGCTACAAACGAATCAGCCTGGCCGACCGGACGCAGTGGTCGAATCAGACGCTCAATTTCGTGCGCGAACTGGGAAATATGCTGGTGTTAGCGAAAGTGATTACGCTCGGTGCACTGGAGCGCAACGAAAGCCGCGGCGCGCATTGGAAGCCGGAGTTCCCCAATCGCGATGACCAGAATTGGCTGAAGACAACCAAGGCGAGCTACAAGTGCGGAACGATCAAGCTGGAACACGAACAGGTGGATATTTCATTAATTCCGCCGAGAGAGAGAAAGTACACGGCAAAAGCGTGAGACATGTCTGAGACATTCATCGTTCGCGTGAAGCGCCAGCAGCGGCCCGATGAAGCTGTGCGCTGGGAAGAGTTCGAGCTGCGGCACCGTCCGCACATGAACGTGATCCAGTGCTTGCGCGACATCGCAGAGCGTCCAGTGACGCGCGACGGGCGTGAAACGACGCCAGTCAGCTATGAAGCGAACTGCCTGGAAGAGGTTTGCGGCGCGTGTGCGATGATCATTAACGGGCAGCCGCGGCAGGCGTGCTCGGCGCTGGTCGATAGCCTCGCCCAGCCGATTCGGCTCGAACCGCTGACGAAATTTCCGCTCGTGCGCGATTTGCAGGTCGACCGAACGAAAATGTTCAACGACCTGAAACGAACGAAATGCTGGATTCCCATCGACGGCACATACGATTTGGGCGAAGGACCGCGCATGGCGCCCTCGCTGCAGGAAGTCGGTTATCCGCTGGCGCGATGCATCACATGCGGAAATTGTCTGGAAGTCTGTCCGAAGGTGAACAGCCATACGCAATTCGTCGGCGCCGCCATCATCAACCAGGTGCGGCTGTTCAATCTGCATCCGACGGGTGCGATGCACGCAAGTGAGCGCCTCGACGCGCTGATGGACCCGGGCGGAATTCAGGATTGCGACAACGCGCAAAACTGTGTGAAGGTTTGCCCGAAGGGTATTCCGCTCACTGAATCGCTCGCCGCCATGAACGGGCAAGTTGTGTGGCACGCGATCAAGTCCTGGTTCGCAGGACGCTGATTTCGCGATGCTTTCTTAAATATTCTTCCGATTCGCGCGGAACTGTAGCAAAATCTTGCGTTCATTTTGGGGGAAGAATGACGCGCATGTGGATTCTTTCGCTTTGTTGTGCCTTTGCGGTTGCGCTGCCGCTCGCGGCATTGATCGCGTCGGACAAACCGGTGATTTCCAAAGAGGCACACGATTTGCACTTCCGGTCGATCGTGATCGACACGCATGACGATACGACGCAGCGGCTGCTCGATCCAAACTTCGATATCGGCGTGCGGCATAGCGATGGCAACGTCGACGTACCGCGCATGCGCGAGGGCGGTCTCGGCGGAATCTTCTTTTCAATCTACATTCCAGGTACGATCACCGGGCCGGAGGCGGTGAAGCAGGCACTCGACCAAATCGACGCGGTGCGTGAGACAGTCGCGAAGCACCCGAACGACATGGTCCTCGCACGAACGGCGGCCGATGTTCGTCGCGCGCATCAGGAAGGGAAGATTGCGGCGCTGATGGGTGTCGAAGGCGGCCACATGATCGCGGACGATCTGCGCATCCTGCGAATTTATGCGGATCTCGGCGTTCGTTACATGACGCTAACACACATGGTCAACACGGATTGGGGAGACTCGTCGACCGATAAGCCTGTGCACAATGGCCTGACGGATTTCGGCAAGCAGGTGGTGCGCGAGATGAACCGCGACGGGATTATGGTCGATATCTCGCACGTCTCAGACAAAACATTCTATGACGCTCTGGCCGTGAGCCAGGCGCCTTTGATCGCGTCGCATTCGTCCTGCCGAGCGCTGTGCAACGCTCCGCGGAACATGACGGACGATATGATTCGCGCGCTAGCCGCAAAAGGCGGCGTGATTCAAATCAATTATCACGTCGGATTCCTAAGCAACGCATACCGTGCCGCAGACACGCCGGAGATTGATAAGGAAATCGACGCCGAAGTGACGAAGCGCTGCGGGAAGGATTCGGGATGCGGAGAGGTGGTGGAGAATACTGTCACGCGCCAGTTCATGGCCGAAGGCAAACTGCCGCGCGTCGACTGGAGCTTGATCGTCGATAACATCGATCACGCGGTGAAGGTTGGCGGGGTCGACCACGTTGGCCTTGGCTCCGATTTCGACGGTTCCGTGATGCCGTTCGGCATGGATGACGCTTCGGACTTGCCGAAGATCACCAACGCCCTGCTGAACCGCGGTTATTCGGACGCGGATGTTCAGAAAATTCTAGGTGGCAATACTCTGCGCGTTATGGAAGCTGCGGAGGCTACCGCAAAGCGACTACAAGGAGAAAAGCTGTGAACCGTTTCGCTGCATTTTTCGTTTTCTGTATGGCCGCCACGATTGGGCCGATCGCCGCCGGCGCGAGTCAAACTCATACGGCTGCAAGCACGCATCACACGATCGCGCACTCGCGGATCGATCCTGCGCTGTACCACCCAGCGACGCTGCATTTACGGGCGCCGGAGGTCTACGAAGTGACTTTCGTAACGACGAAGGGCCCCTTCGTCGTGAAAGTGACGCGCGCGTTGGCGCCGCTCGGGGCCGATCGTTTTTACAATCTGGTTCGGCACCATTTCTACAACGACATGGCGCTCTTCCGCGTCGTGCCGGGATTCGTCGTGCAGTTTGGGCTGGGGCCGAGCGGTGCGGTGAATCGCGTATGGGAAAAGGCCACAATCAAGGACGATCCGGTGAAGGGGAGCAACACTGCCGGAACTATCACGTTTGCGACGGCCGGCGCGAATACGCGAACGACTCAGGTGTTCATCAATTTGGCGAATAACGGGTCGTCGCTCGACAGCCAGGGATTTGCGCCTTTCGGGCAAGTGATTTCGGGCATGCAGGTGATCGAGAACCTGTACAGCGGATACGGCGAGACGCCAACCAACGATCAAGACGCCATCACGAATGGCGGAAAAGCATATCTCGAACGAAAGTATCCGAAACTCGATATCATAAAGACAGCGACGATTACGTCGCCGGCGCGCACCGTTCCAACGCACCGGACTCCCGCCCGAACTGCGGGAAGCAAACAATAGTGGCCCGATCCTTGCACCGTTGGACTGCGGAGGCTCGAATATTTCCGGCGTAGCTTTCGCGGGTTCGCGGGACCGCTGCCGAAACCACTCCAATTCAGAATCGAGGACCGATGAGCGATGAATTGCTGAAACCTGGTTCGTTGAATGAAAAGGCGCCGGACCTGTTCGACGTCGAGTTCGCGACGAGCAAGGGAAATTTCACGATACGGGTGACGCGAGCCTGGGCGCCGATCGGCGCCGACCGCTTCTACAATCTCGCAAAGAATAACTTCTTCACCGACGCTGCTTTCTTCCGCATCGTGCCGAATTTTATCGTACAGTTTGGTCTAAGCGCAGATCCGGGCGTAAACGGCGTATGGCGTAGCGCCAATATCAAGGATGATCCGGTCGCGCAGAGCAACAAGCCGGGCTACATCACGTTCGCAACAGCGGGCCCGAACACTCGCACTACCCAGCTCTTCATCAATTTGGGGAATAACGCATTCCTCGACAGGCAGGGTTTTTCGCCCTTCGGCGAAGTGACGCAGGGTATGGATGTCGTGCGGGACCTCTATGCGGGATATGGGGAGAGCCCCGATCAGGGTGCGATCACTCGGCAAGGGAAGGCCTACCTCGACAAAAGTTTTCCGAAACTCGATTCCATCAAAACGACGACCATAAAAGCCGGCGCGTGACGCGGTGATGAGCACACGCTGCGCCGCGCGAGAATCGCGCAGACGCGCGTGCCGGCTCCGCCGCGCCTGCGAATGAAAAAGCGCCCCTGGAACCGACTCACTCGCTTCGATTTATGACAACCGTTGCCACAGGCCTGGAGAGCGTAGCCGAAGCACCGCGGTTGCAGCGCTTCGAGACACCGCCGCTCGCGACCCGCGAACTGCTGCTCTTGGCGCTGGGGAAAATCGCGCTTCAGTGCGCAGGCATCACGCGCTATGGGTTCTTCCGCGACGAACTCTATTACATGGCTTGCGGGCGCCACCTCGCCTGGGGATACATCGACCAGCCGCCGCTCGTTGCCGCCTTCGCATGGTTCTCGCGCCACGTTTTCGGAAATTCCATCGTATCGATTCGCGTGCTGCCTGTGCTGGCCGGCGCGGCAATCGTTTTTCTCACCGGAGTTCTCGCGCGCGAGCTTGGTGGAGGCAAAACGGCGCAACTGCTCGCCGCATTTGCCGTTCTCTTCACGCCTGCGTATCTAGCATTCGAGAGTTTTTTCTCCATGAACGCTTTCGAGCCGCTCTTCTGGATGCTTTGCGCGTGGCTCGCGATTCGAATCGCTAAAGGCGACTCCCCGAAACTGTGGCTCGCGTTCGGCACGATTGCCGGGATCGGCATCGAGAACAAACACACGATGATCGTCTTCGGATTTGCCTTGATCGCCGGTCTCTTGCTCACAGGGAAGCAGTCAATTCTTCGGTCAAAATGGATTTGGATCGGAGGCTTGATTGCGCTAGCGCTGTTCATGCCCAACTTGCTCTGGGAGGCTCATCACGGATGGCCGCAGATTCAAGTAGTGCGCAACGCGCAGATGTTCAAGAACGAGCAGATCGGTCCACTCGTATTTCTGGGCCAGCAGATTCTGTTTTTGAATCCGCTGGCGCTTCCGATCTGGCTGGCGGGGCTTATCTGGTGTTTCGCGTCGCCAGATGAAAAGCGGTTCCGGTTTCTCGGATGGGCTTACGTGATCGTTCTGGCCATTTTCATCGTGGGCAACGGGAAGAGTTACTATCCGCTCCCGGTCTACCCGATGCTGTTTGCCGCAGGCGCGGTCTCGTGGGAACGCGTAAAATCCGTTTCGAGGCAACGTCAGCGTAAGGCGCTTGTGCCGCTTGTGCTCGTTTCGGGACTGATCATGTTGCCGTGGGCCGTGCCGATCTTGCCGGTCAATACGTTTTTGAAATACGAGAATGCATTTCCACGATTCTTTCGCGTGCAGACAGAACGTGACGTGACGGGGCGCCTTCCTCAGCTCTATGCGGACATGCTTGGCTGGCAGAATCTGGCGGCTTCGGTGGCGCGCGTGTATCACGGCCTGCCCGCCACTGAGCAAGGAAGCTGCGCCATCTTTGCGGGGAATTATGGCGAAGCTGGCGCCATCGACTATTACGGTCCCAAGCTTGGTCTTCCGCCCGCCATCAGCGGACACAATAGTTATTACGATTGGGGACCGCGTAATTATTCCGGTTCGTGCGTGATCCTGGTTGGCGAGCGCTCCGACATTTACAGTCACTATTTTGGCGAAACGGATCTTGTCGCGCACGTGTCCAACCCTCACGGGACGCCTATCGAGCGCAACGTGCCGATCTATATTTGCCGGAAGCCTGTCGCGCCGCTCGATAAACTGTGGCCGCACTTCAAAATGATCATCTAGTCCCGCCGATTTCAGTTGCCAATCGCACGATCCTGCAAAAGTTGAGCCAACAGAGGCGCTGAGAACTGCGAGCACCCGAACCCGCAGAAGAAATCCGCCCTGCCAAAGATCAAGAAAAGTTCAACCTGCGATGTCGAACGCTGCGCAGAACTGCGAAAACAACCTGGGGCTTCGTTTTCCAATTTCTCTTTTCGGTTTTCTATTTCTATCGGTGAGGGACGCGCCGAGGATCGCGCGCCGCGCGTTCGAGGCCTTCGAGATCGAGACCGGTCGCCCTCAGGTTAGGACCAAGCTCCGAGTTGTCATTACACGCGATACAAACTAGAACGCATTCGCTCGTCAGGACCGGAATCGGCTGCTCCCCGAGGTCGTCACGAAATGGAGTAATCTCCGCGGCGGACCGCAGTATGCGCTCGAGGTCGAGTGAGTAGGGCAATTGGTCGCTCTCCGGTTCCTTCTCGTGCGGCGTCGACCGCGCGCGCTGCATAAGTCGCCGCCACGGTGAAGACGCTTCTGCCTGTTCCTGGCGACGCTGCTTGTCGTACGTCTCGATCAAATGGTTCCAGCGCTGAGGGCTGACGCTGCAGATTCTGCGAAGAAAATCTTCGATGGCATCGCGGTCGGGCCAGAATGACGCGAGGCGTTCCCATTCGTAAATGTACATTCCGGCGAGCATGTCCCCCACTTCCACCTGGGCGGCTGCACGGCTCCGTGCGACCATTCCAGCGAGCTGCGCTGCGCGTGCCAGGCCGACGGTAAAGCGGCGCTCCGAGCGCGGCTCGTCGGCGTTCTCATTGCGTGTGTGTGCCGACGCGTCGCTACCATCTTTGTCAGAGGAAAAGCTCACCTTTGTTGGACGCCCCCTGAAGTCAGGTTAGCAAATAGAAGCCTTAGGAGGGCTACACTCCGGTCACCGTGCATCCAAACCAATACGAGCGGCGAGTGGCGATCGGCTGCTTTGGTCAGAGCAACGGCCATACGCACTTTGCCAAGTATCGCGATGGCAAACGCGGGCCGTGATTGGCAGCTTCAGACCCCGAGAACGTTCACTAACTCGCGTACAGACGCGGCGGACTTGTCGAGCGCTGCCTTTTCCTCTGGCGTCAGTTTGATCTCGATGATCTGCTCGATCCCGCGCGCGCCGAGCTTTACCGGAACGCCCACGAACAGGCCGTTGATGCCGTATTCGCCTTCCAGATACGCCGCGCACGGAAGAATCTTTTTCTTGTCGTTCAGGATCGCTTCGGCCATTTCAACCGCGGCCGCGGATGGCGCGTAGTATGCCGAACCGGTCTTCAGCAAGGCGACGATTTCGCCTCCCCCTTTGCGAGTGCGCGCGATGATGGCCTCGAGCTTATCTTTGGGCAGCAGTTCGGGGAGGGGAATTCCGGCGACAGTCGAATATCGCGCGAGCGGCACCATGTCGTCGCCGTGGCCGCCGAGAACGAACGAGTGCACGTTCTCGACAGAGACGCCCAGTTCCATCGCGACAAACGTGCTCATGCGCGCCGAGTCGAGCACGCCGGCCATTCCGATAACGCGATGCTTCGGAAAGCGGCTGATCTTGAGCGCTGCCTGGGCCATTGCGTCGAGCGGGTTCGTGACGATGATCAGGATCGCGTTCGGCGAAAGCTTCACAACCGCATCGACCACACCCTTGATGACGTCATAGTTGGCCTTGAGCAAATCGTCGCGACTCATGCCGGCTTTGCGCGGGAACCCGGCCGTGATCACAACGATGTCGCTATTCCTGGTCTCGCCATAATCGCCCGCAGCGGTCGAAATGCCGACCGCATGCGCATCTGAGCCGAGGATCGGGCCGGATTCGGCCATGTCGAGTGCCTTGCCCGCGGGAACTCCTTCCAGAATATCGGTCAGCACCACGTCGGCTAGTCCCGAATCATGAATCCGCTGCGCGGTCGTCGAGCCGACGAACCCGCCGCCAACTACGGTCACTTTCTTTCGCATCGCTCCTCCGTTCGATCTCGTCTTTGCGACAGCCTGCGATGATTCCGCAGAGCGGAACCCGTCATTCCAGCGATTTGTTCCGCCTGATTCGTGCAGTCGGTGCAGTTAGACTTTCGCTTCGGCGGCTGCCATGTTCTCAATGATCGCCGAGGCAAATTCCGAGGTCTTCAGCTTCGTAGCGCCAGGCATCAATCGCTCGAGGTCGTACGTAACTCGCTTCTGCTGGATCGTGCGCGCGATGCTCGCTTCGACCAGCTGCGCCGCTTCTTTCCAGCCGAGGAAATCGAACATCATTGCGCCGGATAGCATCACAGAGCTCGGATTGATGACGTCCTTGTCGGCATATTTTGGAGCGGTGCCGTGCGTCGCCTCGAAAACGCCGAAGCCGTCGCCGATGTTTGCTCCAGGCGCCATGCCCAATCCGCCGACCTGCGCGGCGCACGCGTCCGAAAGATAGTCGCCATTCAGGTTCGGTGTCGCGAACACCTGATACTCGTCGGCGCGCAGCAGAATCTGCTGAAAAACGGAATCCGCGATGCGATCGTTGATCAGAATTTTCCTTTTCCACTGACCGTTCCCATGGGATGAGTGGATCGAATCGAGCGTCTGTTTCACCTCGGCATAGATCGTTTGCCGGAAGTCGGTAGTAGCCTGTTCAAGGCCCGGCTCGATCATGGCCGCATTCTGTTCGACGCTCAGCGAAGCGTCCTTGTCCTTATTATCGAGAATCCAGCTCTCGCGTTCGGTGACCACCTGTGCGCGAAATTCCTGCGTCGCAAGCTCGTAGCCCCAATCGCGGAAGGCGCCTTCCGTAAATTTCTGGATATTCCCCTTGTGCACCAGTGTGACCACGCGCTTGCGATTTTCAATCGCGTGCTGGATCGCGCGACGAACCAACCGCTTTGTCCCGGTCGGTGAAATCGGTTTGATGCCGACGCCCGAATCCTCACGCACGCGCTTTGAGCCGCCCTTAAGCATGTCGCTATTGAGGAAATCGATCAGCTTCTTCACTTCCGGCGTGCCCGAACGCCACTCAATGCCCGCATATACGTCTTCCGTGTTCTCGCGGAAGATCACAACATCCATTTTTTCCGGATGCCGCACGGGTGACGGAACGCCTTCGAAATACCGTACTGGCCGCACACAGGCGTACAGATCGAGGACCTGTCGTAGAGTGACGTTGAGCGAACGAATGCCGCCGCCGACCGGCGTCGTCAAGGGGCCCTTGATCGCAACTCGGAACTCCCGGATTGCGTCGACGCTGTCCTGCGGCAGCCAATCTTTGAATTGGTTGAACGCTTTCTCGCCCGCGAAGATTTCGAGCCATGCGATTTTGCGTTTGCCGCCATAGGACGCTTCGACCGCCGCGTCAAAGACACGCCGCGATGCCTTCCAGATGTCGCGCCCCGTGCCATCACCTTCGATAAACGGGATGATGGGCTGATCTGGGACGCGAAAGGCGCCGCTCGAGTACTCAATCGTCTTGCCGTTTGAAGGAACTACTACTCCCGAGTAAGAGCTCTTCATATTCGCTTGACCTGTGGACCTCGTGGAATCAGGTAATTGGCTACGAAACGCGCGTCGCGGATGCGGGAACGGCGAATTGGCCCGCATTCTGCCGAGCCGCACAAGATAACATATCCGCGCGGCCGGTGGCTAAACGTTGAAGAGGGTTTTTCGCGGTCGAGATAAAACAAGAAATCTCAAATTCTCTCCATTGACATCGTCCGATCACGGAGACAAAATCTGTTTCCGCCCAGTCCCCGCCCCAACAACTGCCACGAAGTACCAACCTATGAGGAAGGAGACCCCGAATGACCACAGTGAAACCAATCCCCGACGGATATCACTCGATTACGCCTGCGCTCGTGAGCCACAATGCCAATGGAGCAATCGAATTCTACAAAAAGGTTTTCGGCGCGACGGAGAAGGGTGGCCGCGCGCTAGGGCCGGATGGCAAGATCATGCATTCGGAATTGCAGATCGGCGATTCGATTATCTTCGTCAACGACACGATGGGTCCCGGCAGCTCTCTGGGCCCCGAGCCGAAGATTCATCCACTCCAGCTTCATCTCTATGTTCCTAATGCCGACCAGGTGTTCGAGCGCGCCGTCAAAGCGGGCGCACGAGTTACGGAGCCGCTACAAGACATGTTCTGGGGCGACCGTTTCGGCAAAATCGTCGATCCCGACGGCCACACGTGGGCCATCGCCACTCACGTGGAAGATGTCGCGCCGCAGGAAATGGAAAGGCGCAT
>Ga0335075_10006624_pt1 | contig 17873 bp, 16 predicted proteins | sample Lox_Sample_24_FD_206723 | JGI IMG/M metagenome (GOLD analysis project Ga0335075, IMG submission 206723) | Soil microbial communities from Loxahatchee National Wildlife Refuge, Florida, United States - Lox_Sample_2.4 | ecosystem: Environmental > Terrestrial > Soil > Wetlands | place: USA...
GTGACGGACAGCGCCGGCGTGGGTGACTGGCTCGCGTTGTTACTATCGGCGAAGTTGCCGCTGCTGTCTGTGTAGCTGGCGTCGATGGTGTAGCTGCCGACGTTGGTGTAGGCGGGCAGCGCCAAAGTGCCGCTGGCGCTTCCACTGCTGGTAACGCTGCCGGTAGCGGCGCCGATGGTCGCTCCCGTGCCGTTGACGACGGTGAACGTGACCTTGCCCTCATCGACGCTGCCGTCGCTGCTGGTGACGCTGGCCTTCAGCATGACGTTCTGCGTGTTGGTGCTGAAGGTGGCAGTGGCGTTGCTGGCCGTGGTGACGGTCGGCGCGGCGATGGCGGCGGCGCCAGTTATCTCGAAGATGGTGCCATAGCCATCGCCGCCGGCGGTGGTGGTGCCGTAGAGATTGCCATTGCCGTCCAGGGTCAGGCCAGCAACGGGATTGGCCCCATCCCCAACGCTGGCATTATTGAACTTGTGTAAGGTGGTGAAATTGTAGCCGCCACTCCCATTGGGGCTGAGCTCGAACACCGTCCCGTCCTGAGAAATGCCTCCTTGATAGGTGGTTCCGAAAAGGTTGCCTTTGGCGTCCATAAGCAAGGTGTCCTCGGGTTGTGCCCCATCGCTGCCGCCGGTGAAGGCGTATAAGGTCGTGAGATTGTAGCCGCCCGTCCCATTAGGGCTGAGCTGGAACACGGTACCGGAGCTATCGGTACCGCCGAGCTGGGTCGTGCCGTACAGGTTGCCCTTGCTGTCCATGATCAGGCCACCCATGGGAGCCTGGCCATCACTGCCGTCGAAGGAGTATATCGTGGAATAATTGTAGCCGCCCGTCCCATTAGGGCTAAGCTCGTACACAGTCCCGTCGCCGTCGATGCCGCCTTGTTTTGTCGTGCCGTAAAGGTTGCCCTTGCTGTCCATGAGCAGGCCGGCAACGGGATCGGTGCCGTCGCTGCCGGTGGTGGTGAAGGTGTGTAAGGTGGTCAGATTGTAGCCGCCGCTCCCATTCGGGCTGAGCTCGAAAACCGTGCCCGCGCCGCCGGTCCCCCCGCCTCCGGAGGTCGTACCGTAGAGGTTGCCCTTGCTGTCCATAAGGAGGTTGCTCTCGGGAGTCGTCCCCTCACTGCCGGCGAAATTGTGGAGGGTGGTGAAGGTCGTATCGTCGGAGCTGAGCTGGAATACCGTGCCCTGGCTGCCCGTGCCGCCGCCGGCGGCCGTGCCGTAGAAATTGCCATTGCTGTCCTGGATCAGGGTGTCTTCAGGGGTTATTCCGTCCGTGGAGGAAAGAAAAGAATGGAGGACGGTGAATTTGTCGTTGCTGGGGGTAAACTGATAGAGGATACCGGCGGAATGGGCGCCCCCGGTTTCCGTCGTGCCATAAAGGTTGCCGCTGCTGTCCAAAATCACACCACCGTTGGGCATCGATCCGAGGCTGCCGCCCGTGAAGTCGTAGACGCTCATGAAGTTCGCCGGCGCGAGCCGGTCTTCCAACACTTCGAGGCATGGACGGATGCGAGCTGGCGAGTGAGCCGGTGTTCGATGTCGCGGCGTTTGCCGCGGTGCTGACCGGCCTTCGAGGGATTGTTTCCAGTTGCGCAGCCAGAAGGAGAAGAACATGGTTTCGGCGATCTCCCGGTATTGGAGCTGTCGTCTTCAATACCCCGGTGCTCGGCAGCTCCCCCACTACACCGGGGTGAACGGCTTCAGCTGCTCAAATGAGGCTCTCATCCTTTTCATCGAAATTGGAAACGATTTCAGAAAATGAGGTTACAAGTCTGCAAAAGCGGCCGCAACGATTTTCTCCGAAAAATGGATTTTTCTTCAGATAACGGAGATTACGAAATCGTAATCTCCGTGTCCTGCCGTACTCGCCCAATGTGCAAGGAGCCGCGAAACACACGCGGAGCCTGCTCCGCCGCGCGGTTAAAGAAGATGTGATCGAGGTAGGGACACACCGCCAAGGAGGGTTGTCGATCCGACGGATTCCTTACTTCAGCTCATCGCTCAGGTATTGCTCGATCAGCTTCCAGGCATCTTCGACATCGCTTTCCCTGGGTTTGCCGTGGATCGGCCAGCTCGACGGATCGAGAAAGCCTGTCTGGCACTCGCCGTACACGCGGAGGGGTGGGACGCGCTTGTTGGCCTGGCCCATGGCGTCGCCGAATTTCCGGATCATCTCCGCCGGAACGCTCTTGTCCTTGCCGGCAACGATGCAAAACACCGAGGCGTTCAAGGGCGCCAGCTGCTTGGCGTCTGCCGGCAGGAGGCAGTAGCACAGCACCAGCGCGCGCAGACGCGGATCTTTCAGGGCCGCGTCCATCGCGAAGGTGCCGCCCATGCCCAGGCCGACCACACCCAGGTCCCAGTTCTCCCGTTCGGAGGCCGGGCCGCCCTCCTCGTTGGGAGGAACGAGGCGCTTGTGCATTTTCCGAACATCGGGGCGCTGCATCAGGTAATCGACCGCCGCCTTGAGGTCGCGGAGCGCGCGCTCCTTCGACAGCTCGTGCTCCAGGCGCTCCGCCTCCTTCGCCGATTGGGCGACCTTGCCGCGATACAGATCGACGGTCAGCACGACATAGCCGTCGCCGGCAAGGTGGTACGTCTGGTCCTTGATGCCGTCGGTCAGGCCCATGCAATCGTGAATCATCACCACGGCCGGATACGGTCCCTCGCCGCCCGGACGGCACAAAAAGCCGCGAGCTGTCTTGTCTTGTTCCAGATACGCAACCCGCTCCAGCATCGGTTGCAGCTTCTTGGCCGCCGGGTGCGCCGTCGCCGGCGGCGCGGATCGTGAACAGCCAAGCAGCGGAACACCAGCGAGTATCGCCAGCAAAATGTATCGCAACATGGATTGGGTCTCACGGTCAGGGCGCATTCCTTTTTACCTTGCCGCTTCGCGCGACACCAGCTCCTTGTCCTCTGCCGGGGTCGTCGCTATTACGCTGATAGGTTGGTTTCGCACCCAAATTGAATCACGAAAACACGAAAGAACGAAAACACGAAAAAGAGAAAATCAGGAAGGAAGAGAACGCTTTGTTTTCCTCATTTTCGTTCTTTCGTGTTTTCGTTCTTTCGTGTTTTCGTGATTCAATTTCGTCTTCTTGTGGAGGCTTGGCTGTCATGCGGAGCAAATGGCTATTGACCTACAATGCCGAGGCCGAGCGGCGCTCCTGGCTGTATATGCGGTTCTTGTTCAAGGAAGTGTTCAACGAGAAGAAGTAACGCGCTGCCGCTTGCGGCTTAGCGCTCTGCGCGCTAAGCCGCAAGCGGCAAGATCACTGTTCCAATACGCGCTTCATGCGGTCGGCGATCTCTTGCAATCGTTTGCGTCCGCCGCCGCCGACCTCCGCCGTCGCCCAGCCGTTGTAGCCGACTTCCGCCAACGCCTTGAGAACGTCCGGCCAATCTTCACTACCCTCGCCGATCGGCACCCACGGATTTTCCTTGTTCTGGAACTTCGTCAGATTGAAGCCCTTGAAATCGAACTTCAACATGCGCTTCCCGAGCTTGCGGATCCAGTCGCCGGACTTGACGCCGTATTTGAGCATGTTGCTGCAATCGAAGTACGCGCCGACGTAGGGCGTCTTGAATTGATCGACGTACTCGATGAGCTGCTCCGGTTTGGTGATGAAGTTGTTCCACACAACCTCGACGGCGATCTTGACGTTGTTCTTCTCGGCAAGCGGGATGGCCTTGCGCACCTCGGCCGACGAGCGTTTCCAACATTGCTCGTAGGTAACGTCCTTTTTGACCACGCCGGGCACGAGCAACACGGTATCGGCGCCGTAGAGCTTGGCGTCATCCAGGGCGCCCTTGAAGGCCGCCAGTCCTTTCGCCCGCACCTTCTCGTTGGGGTCGGAAAGCGTGTCCCTCCAGTGAACGGAGTCGATGACGCCGTGAATGACGATGCCGGTCTTGTCGCGCGCCTTGACAGCCTCGTCCTTGTCGATGTTGCTGGGACTATCTACCTCGACGCCCTGAAAGCCGAGCGATTTGATCAGCTTGAATTTTTCTTCGATGGAGCCGTCGATCTTGATCATGCCGTACTTGACGGCTTTTTTCAGCTTGGTTTTTTTCTGCTCGGCGGCGGGCGCGGCGCCGGCCGCGAGGGCCGCCGTCGTCGCCAGGGTCGAGTGCAGGAAGCTACGGCGGTCGATGTGTGGGATCATGGTGGATTTCTCCGATCGCTCAGGCCAGGATTTCGTGCCGAATGGTTGCCTCGCCTTCCGGTCCAATCAGCCGCTGCTGCAAGCCTTGATAGGGGAACGTGTGCTTCCAGGCGTCCAGCCCCATCAGATGTAGGATGGTTGCCTGCAAGTCGTGAACGCTCATCTTGCCCTCGGTGATGAAATAGCCAAGCTCATCGGTGCCGCCAAGGGTGGTGCCATTTTTGATTCCGGCGCCGGCCAGCCAGATGGTGAAGCAGTGCGGATGATGATCGCGGCCCAGGAACTTCGAGCCGCCGCGCGCCTCGTTCATCGAGGTCCGGCCAAACTCGCCGCCCCAGATCACCAGCGTCTCATCGAGCAGGCCGCGCGCTTTCAGGTCGGCGAGCAGCGCCGCGATGGGCCGATCGATCTGCTTGCACTTCTGCGGCAGGTGATACTCGATGTCGTCGCCCTTGCCGGTGCCGTGGCAATCCCAGCCCCAGTCGTACAGCTGCACGTAGCGCACGCCGCGCTCGACGAGCCGCCGGGCCAGCAAGCAATTGTTGGCGAACGACGCTGCCCCCGGCTGGGCTCCGTACAGCTCCTGCATCTTCTTCGGCTCGCGGCCGATGTCCATGACCTCCGGCACCGCCATCTGCATGCGAAAGGCCAGCTCGTATTGATTGATGCGCGTGATCGTTTCCGGATCGCCGAAATCCTTTAATTCGCTCTCGTTGAGCTTGCGCAGCGTGTCGAGACTGCGGCGGCGCGTGTCGCGGTCCATGCCTTTGGGATTGTTGACGTAGAGGATCGGCTCGCCGCTGGTTCGACACTGCACGCCCTGGTACACCGACGGCAAATAGCCGGTGCTCCACAGCGCCTTGCCGCCGGTCGGATCGGTGCCGCCGCTGATGAGCACGACAAAGCCCGGCAAATTCTGGCTCTCGGAGCCGAGTCCATACAGCAGCCACGATCCCATCGCCGCCCCGCCGTTGCGCGGCGAGCCGGTGTACAAAAACAGCTCCGCCGGCGCGTGATTGAACTGGTCCGTCCACATTGACTTGATGAAGGCGGCCTCGTCTACCTGCTTGCTGAAGTGCGGCAGTAGCTCGCTGACCCACGCTCCGCTCTTGCCGTGCCGCGAAAATTTGTAGGGCGTGCCGAGCAGCTTGGGATGGCCCTTGATGAAGGCGAAGCGCTGGTTTTTCAGCAAGTCGTCGGGGCACGGTTTCATGTTCAGCTCGACGAGCTTGGGCTTGTAGTCGAACAGATCATGCTGCGGCGGCGCCCCGGACATGTGCAGGTAGATGATGCTCTTGGCCTTCGCCGCGAATTGCGGCGAGCGCGGTGTCAAGGGATTGTCAGCGGCAGTGGCGGCGCGGCCGTCGCGCTGGAGCATCGCGGAAAACGCGATGGCGCCGATGCCGGTATGTTTCAGGAATTGCCGGCGCGTTTGGGCGCGGGCTAGTTCAAGTCGCATATCCATCGAGATCAGCCTTTCGTATGTCTGCATTCCGTCGTCGAGGGGTGCGCGAATAGTTACTGGTATGGTTTTTTCGTTAGCCCAGCCCTTTAGGGCTGGGTAGTCGCGGTCGGTAGGGGACTGGTTGGGCCTTTAGGCCCTCTGGTCCGGCTAGGGGACAAGCCAAAGGGGCTAAAGCCCCAAAACCATCACTTCCTCTGCCGCTCTCCCCAGCCCTAAAGGGCTGGGCTAACGAAAACACAAAACACCAGAATCGGCGCACTCACCCGGAGTTATGGCTTCCTTGCATAGACGTTGTAACTATCCATCTCCGGATCATCCCAACCTTCCCGACGAGCTACTACGTCCATGAGTGGATAAGCCTCGCGGATGTCCATATCATCGTCCTCTTCCGGCAAGTCTGCCGATGGATCATTCTTCAAGGAGTTTGGCATATTCATCATCCTGGGGATTATCCCACACTTCTGCCAGGGAATCTTCACTGGCTCGCAACCAGAACTCGGCTTCTTCTTCAGGCAGCATACGTCTACCCCTTCATCATCACCGCATCAAGATTCAGCAACACATTCGCCACCACCGTCCACGCCGCCAGCTCCGCCGCATCCATGCCCGCCGGCAGCGGACCAAGCGGCTCAGTCGCCAGCGCCAGCGCTGCTTTCGTGTCCTTGCGATAATGCTCGCGCTCCGCCTGGAACAGCTCCATCACCTGCTGTACTTGCTCCGCTCGCGGCGGACGGCACAGGCACAATCGCAGCCCAAAGCGAGCGCGTTCCTCCGCCGTCGCTCCGCCTTCCTTGACCATCCGCCGCGCCAGCGACTGCGCACATTCAACATATACCGGATCGTTCAACGTGACAAATGCTTGCAGCGGCGTGTTGGTGCGGATGCGCCGCACCGTGCAGGTTTCGCGGCTGGTGGCGTCGAAGGTGGCCATCGACGGATACGGCACCGTGCGCCGCCAGAACGTGTATAACCCGCGGCGATAGCGGTCCTCGCCCTTGCTCGTCGCCCAGGTGCGCTGGCCGTTGAACGCCGCCTGCCACAAGCCCGGCGGCTGCGGGGGATACACGGAGGGACCGTGCATCTTGCGGCTCAACAAACCGCTCAGCGCCAACGCCTGATCGCGCACCATCTCTGCTTCGAGACGGAAACGCGGACCGCGCGACAGCAGCCGATTGCGCGGATCCTTCGCCAGCTTCTCCGGCGTCACCTTCGCCGATTGCCGATAGGTCGCCGACGTGACCAGCAATTTCAGGAACGCCTTGGTGTCCCAGCCGAGGCGCACATATTCCGTCGCCAGCCAGTCGAGCAATTCGAGATGGCTCGGCATCTCGCCCTGCGTGCCGAAATCTTCTTCTGTCTCGACAAGACCGACTCCGAACAGGGCGGCCCAGTAACGGTTGACCGCAACGCGCGCCGTCAGCGGATTGTCCCGATCGAACAGCCACTTCGCCACACCGAGACGGTTGAACGGCGCGTCCTTGGGCAGGGAATGAAACGCTGCGGGTAAGCCCGGCTGCACATTCTCGCCAGGGTTGAGGAAGCTGCCTTTTATCTGGAGATAGGTCTTGCGCTGCTGCTTCGGCGGCAGCTCGACCATGACCGGCACCTGCGGCACAACCGGACGCGACTTTTCCAGCTTGCCGATCTCGCCAAGCAGGGCCAGCGACTCGACAGGGATTGGTGTTCGCCGCAGAGCACGCACGGCGACGAGCGACGGGGCGGCCAGCTGTTTTTTCAGCTCGACGATTTGATGATCGATGCGGCGATTTTGCTCCAGCTGTTCTTTCGTCGGGGCCGCGACGGTTGGCTGTTCGTTGGGCCGGTCGTTGTCGGCGGTCTGGTTGAAGAAGGCATAAAAGCGATAGTATTCTTGCTGAGTAATCGGATCGTATTTGTGGCTATGGCACTTGGCGCATCCCATCGTCAGGCCCATCCACACTTGCAGCGTCGTGTCCACGCGGTCCTTGATGGCGGCGACGCGGAACTCCTCGTCGTCGGTGCCGCCCTCCGTGTTGGTCATGGTGTTGCGATGAAACGCCGTCGCGATGCGCTGATCCAGCGTCGCGCCGGGCAGCAGATCGCCGGCCAGCTGCTCAATGCTGAAGCGATCGTAGGGCAGGTTGCGATTGAAAGCGTCGATGACCCAATCGCGATAGCGCCAGATGTGCGGCCGCAGCGGATCGGAGCCGTAGCCGGCCGAGTCGGCGTAGCGCGCCAAATCCAGCCACATCCGCGCCCAGCGTTCGCCATAGGCCGGATCTTTCAACAGGCGATCGACTGCCTTCTCGTAGGCATCGGCCGAGCGATCGTGCAGGAACTCCTCGATTTCTTGCGCGCTGGGCGGCAGGCCGCGCAGATCGAGACTGAGGCGGCGCAACAGCGCGTAACGATCCGCCTCCGCCGCCGGCTTGAGCTTCTTCTTCTCCAACCGGGCCTGCACGAAGTGATCGATCCCGTTGCGCGGCCAGGCGCGGTCCTTCACCACGGGTAGCGGCGTACGCTTCGGCTTGACGAATGCCCAGTGTTCGGCATACGGCGCTCCCTGGGCGATCCAGCGTTTGAGCGTGGCGATCTGCACCGCGGTGAGGGTGTTGCCGGTTTGCATCGGCGGCATACGATCGCTCTCGTCCTCGGCGCTGACGCGCGTGATCAAGCGGCTCTTGTCCGGCTTGGCCGGCACGACGGCGGCACCGCGCTTGCGCGGCCGAATGGCCGTCTCACGGCGATCCAGACGCAGCTTGGCTGCGCGATGGGTGTCGTCCTGACCGTGACAGGCGAAACAATTCTTGGCCAAAATCGGCCGAATGTCGCGGTTGTAATCGACGGGCACCTCAGCGGACAGTGCTCGCGAGGAAAGGACGAACAGGCTGGTTAGCATCAGGCAGGAGAGAGTAAGCGGTTTCATGGAAACCTCGCTGCGGTGGTCGTGGCAGGTCACGGCGAGCAGGGGAGGAACCTTTACTATACGGCAGAATCCGCGCGAGAACAACTTTGTAGGACAGCATGAGCGGTTTGCCTACAAGCCCGGAGCGCCAGCGACGGGACGCTGCAACCCGTCGCTGGCGCTCCGGGCTTGTCTTATTGCAAAAACCGCCGTAGCACGTTCGCCGTGATCTTCGAGACATTATCATCGACCGGCAGTGCGCTGACATAGCAAATCGAGCCGGCGGAGAAAACCGCCCCGCCGCCCGGCGTATCGAAGTGGATCATCTCCGCTCCACCGTCGTCGGGGTTCGTGCCCTTCGCCAGCACATGCACGTTCTTCGGCGAGCTGGCCGATCGCTTATCGGTTTCATGTCCGGACGCACCGCCGGGACAGCGCTGATGCAGGCACTGCTCGCCGAACAGATCGCGGTCGCGCAGGCCGGTGCCCTCGAACGCCCAGTGCGATGCCTCGACGACGCGATACGGCGCTCCCGTCATCATGCCCGTCGGTGTGAACACGACGCCCAGCAAGTTGGCCTCGGATTCCTGGCGTTTGGCGAAACGGCTCTCGGCGCCGATGTCCGCCGCCCACAACCCGCGAATGCTGCCGTTGTGGACGAGCATGCGCTCGCCGTCCAGCATCTCGACCTCGCAGTTCAGTCCATTGCCGCCCAGGTACATCAAGCGCCCGCCCTGCTCGAATACCCAGTTCTTGACTCTGTAATACATCTTCTTTGTCCAGTATTCCGGGTGCGCGCTGAGGATCAGCACCTTGTAGGCGGCGAGATCGAGAACGCCGTGATGCAATTGCGTCTCGGCGTAGAGGTCGTAGGCAAAGCCCTCGCGTTCGAGCCAGCCGAGCAGGCGCCATTCCGCCGGTGCGACGTGACAGGCAGCCCGCCCCTCGATGGGATCGGTGATCTCCTCATTTGGATCGATGTCGTTGATTGGCTCCGGCCGATCGAACGACAGGGGTACATAGGATGCCGCGCCCCAGGTCGCGTGCAAGGGATCGGTGTAGCGCTTCAGCTCCTGGCGGGAGCTGATGGTCGGCGTCGGCGGCAACTGGTCGGCATGGATGTAATTGCTGCGGCCGCCGAAATTGTTGTAGGCGTTCCAGGTGATGTTCGAGGCCAGCACGGCGACCGGCGCCTGCGGCCCGTCGGGCGCGACCACCCACGGAAACGCAAAGCCCCGTCCGGAGCTGGTGTGGGCGTGGAAATAGTAGAGGCCGGAACGCGCGGGCGCCGCGACAAATTGCCGATGATGCGGGCTGATGTAGCCGATCTCGTTCCAGCGCACGCCGCTCTGTGTGTAATCGCCGTCGGGTGTGATTTGCATGACGGCGCGGGGGCCGTGCTCGTCGTGCCAGCCGAGGCCGCGCACGAGCTGCTTGCGCCAGCCGTAACGCCATAGCTCCAACTTGTACGGCTCGACGGAGTGGACGCGGAACTCGGACAGCTCACCGGCACGGACGCACTTGGGCCAGGCGTAGCCGAGCAGACCATCGGACAGCAAGCGGAAGTGATACGGTTGCCCCGACGGTAGTGTCAGGCGCACGCGCTTGCTGCCGAAGCCGGGTTTGTGCAGCACCACCTCGTATTCGCCGGGCGACAAGTCGGCAAACACGGCTCCGCTGGCGCGCGAGCGCCCCTCCCATGATTCGCCGTCCCTGCGAAATTCCAGCAGCACAGCGGGCAGAGCCACATACCGTTCGTCACTGACGTAGCCGATCAACATTCGCTTCGCTCCTTGGTTGAAACGCGGGTGAGCCGGCAGACAATCTATACGGAGGCAGAACCAGGTTGTGGATTTTTTCGTTAGCCCAGCCCTTCAGGGCTGGGAGCGGTCGTGTCAGCAGGTGTGTCTTTGAGGGCTTTAGCCCTTTGGGGAAGGTGTACGGGCTAAAGCCCGCACCGAGGGGCTGAAGCCCCACGAAGGGACACCGCCCCGGTATTTTCCCAGCCCTGAAGGGCTGGGCTAACGAATAAGCCAGTGTCTGCACCTATAGCCGAGTTAAGCTCCGTTGGAGATCGGTTGAAGGAAATCGCGTTTTACGCGGCTCGAAAAGATGGTACCGGACATGTTATCCAGTGGCGACATGCGGCGCTCGCGTTTACAATCTTCCTCATGCATACCGACACACGCATCCCCGAACGTCTCCGCCAGGCCGTCAATCGACAGCGTCTGCTCGATACGGCCCAGCAGCTGGTCGCCGTGCCCAGCCGCACCGGCGAGGGCGGCGCTGTCGCCGACCGTCTCGCCGAGCTGCTGCGCGCCGACGGCTTCACCGTCGATCGGCCGATCGCCGATCATCCCGCGGCGCCGGCGGTCGTCGTCCGTTTCGCCAGCGGCAAGCCCGGCCGCACGCTGCAATTCAATGGCCATCTCGACACGGTGCATCTGCCGTTCGTGCCGCCCGCGATTGAGAATGACAACCTTACTGGTAGCGGCTCGTGCGACATGAAGGGCGGCACCGCTGCCGCCGTCGAGGCGCTGCGCGTCCTGCGCGATACCGGCTTGCTGACGGCCGGTTCGGTGCTGCTGACGGCCCACGATCTGCACGAAGCACCATGGGGACTTGGCCAGCAGCTTAACGCCCTGATCGCCGAGGGCCACGTCGGCGACGCCGTGCTCATCCCGGAGCCGTTGTGCGATCGTCTGCCGATGGCCGGCCGCGGCAGCGCCACCTGGAAGGCCGTCGTTCGTCGAACGGGAGCGCCGGTCCACGAGGTCATGCGTCCGCTCGACGAGCCGAGCGTCATCGCCGCCGGCGCCGAATTGGTGGCGCGTGTGGGCCGGCTCAGCGAGCGCCTGTCGGCACACGTCGATCCGCGGATCGGCAGCGCCAGCGTGTTCATCGGCCAGATCCACAGCGGCGAGATTTTCAATCAATATCCGCAGGAATGCTGGCTCGAAGGCACGCGCCGCTGGCTGCCCGGCACCGCGCCCGCCGAGGTCGAGTGCGACTTCCGCGCCCTGGCGGCCGACCTGGCGCGCGACACACGCACTACCGTCGATCTGACCTGGACGTTCATCCGCGATGCCTTTTTCTTGCAGCCGGACGATCCGCTGGTGCAGGCGTTCCAGTCGGCGTACACGACGATCAGCGGTCAGCCGTTGACGATGGGGCCAAAGCCGTTCGTCGATGACGGCAACACGTTTTATGGACTCAAGAACATCCCCGCGATCACGCACGGCCCGCGCGCCGGCGGACAGCACACGGTCAATGAGTGGGTGGACATCGACGATTTGGTCCGCGTGGCGCATCTGTATGCTTTAACGGCCGTTCTTTACTGTCAGGAGCCAACATGACAACCACAACCTTGCCCGACCTGATTTCCGACGCCCAAACGACCGAGGAGCAATTTCTCCGGCACATCTTCGTCCGCGATCAGATGGCCGAGTGGAGCAAGCGTCCGCTGGTCATGGCCCGCGCCGACGGCGTGTGCTACTGGGATGTCGCCGGCAAGCGCTATCTCGACGCACTGTCCGGCATCTATGTCGTTTCGGTCGGCCACAACAATCGCCGCATAATCGAGGCGATGCACAAGCAGCTCGATACGCTGCACTTCTCGCCGTCGATGCACGGCACCAATCCGGCGGCGGTGCAGCTGGCGAACCTGCTGGCGGAGCTGGCGCCCGGCGATCTATCGGCGGTCAAGTTCCAGTGCGGCGGCGCCGAAGTCACCGAGGCCGCCATCAAGCTCGCCCGCCAGTATCATCGCCTCACCGGCTCGCCTGGCAAATACAAGGTCATCAGCCGTTATCTGTCCTGGCACGGCTCGACGCTCGGCTCGCTGTCCGCCTCCGGTTTGAAATCGCGCAAGACCGTCAACGAGCCGCTCGCTCCCGGTTTCCTGCACGTCTTCCCGCCGACGTGCTATCGCTGTCCGTTCGGCAAGAATTATCCCGACTGCGGCATCACCTGCGCCACGCTTGTCGAAAGCGTCCTCGACATGGAGGATGCCGATACGGTGGCGGCGATTCTCGTCGAGCCGATCGGCCACACTGGCGGCATCATCGATCCGCCGCCCGAGTATCTGCCCATCTTGCGAGATATTTGCGATCGTCATAATGTCTTGCTGATCTTCGATGAGATCATCACGGGCATCGGCCGCACGGGGCGCCTGTTCGCCGCCGAGACGTTCGGTGTGCTGCCGGACGTTCTCTGCACGGCCAAGGGGCTGAGCGGCGGCTACGCGCCGTTGTCGGCGATGATCTGTCGCGAGCCGATCGCCGACGCTTTCTGGGGACCGGTCGCCGAGAATCCCGGTTTCGTCGAGGGCCACACCTTCGAGGGCAATCCGCTGTCGTGCGCCGCCGGTCTTGCCGTGCTGCGCGAGATCCTCGAACGCGATCTATGCGGCAATGCCCGGCGTCAGGGCGAACGTCTCCGCGCCGGCTTCGAGCGCCTCGCTCGCAAGCACGGCATCATCGGCGATATCCGCGGCAAGGGACTGCTCCAAGGGATCGAATTTATCCGCGATGTGAAGACACAGGAGCCTTTCCCGAAGGACGTGGCGTTCGGCGTTCGCGTCGGTCGGCGCGCGCTCGACAATGGCTTGTTGTGTCGCTTCGATCCGCACTGGATCGCCTTCGGGCCGGCGCTGGTGGTGACGAGCGAACAAATCGACGAGATGGTAGAATTGCTGGATCGGAGCATTGATGAGGTGTTGTCGGAAATGGGAGGCTGACGCGATGGCGGGATTGAATGATACGCATCCGGAAGCCGAACAAGTGTTGCGGGAGGCGTACCGCAAGATGTCCTTCGCCGCGAAATGGCGGCAGATGGGCGCCCTTTATCAGACGGCCAAAGTCTTGCACGCGATGGGCGTCCGGCAACGCAACCCCGCCGCTACCGAAGAAATGATCCGCGAAGAGTGGCGGATCCTCGCTTTAGGAGCGGAGCTGGCTCAAACGGTCAAAGAGGCCAAGCGTGGATCGCAACATTGAAAACTTGTCGGTCCTTCAGGAAGTCCTTGCCGTGCTGTCCCGATTGGCGATACCGTATGCCTTGGGAGGTTCCTGGGCCAGCTCTTTCTACGGCAAACCACGGCTTACTCACGATGCCGATGTCAGTGTCGAGCCTTTCTCCGGAAAAGAAGCCGCCTTCTGCTCTTCCTTTGGCGAGGAATACTATGTGAGTCTGCCGGCTGTCCAAGATGCCATTCGCCATCGCTCTTCCTTCAACGTCATCCACTTCGAGAGCGGATTTAAGGTGGACCTCTTTGTCCGCAAGCTCCGTCCATTCGATGCCTCTCTGATGGCGCGACGACGCACCGTTCCGCTGCCGGATACGGACGGACAATCTCTCACGTTCGTTAGCGCAGAGGATGTTATTCTGCTTAAATTTGAATGGTATCGTCTGGGAGGTTGTGCTTCGGAGCGTCAATGGGGGGACATCCTGGCCGTGTTCCAAGTGCAGGCCGGCAAGCTCGATCAAGCCTATCTCGATCATTGGGCCGCCGACCTTGGCGTCCGCGATCTGCTGCAACGCGCGCGCCAGGAGAGCGGCGTCTGATGGCTTCCCTTGTGCAAGCGCGTCTGTGCGTTCTCCTCGCCGCCTTGTTGTGGAGCACCAGCGGCGCGTTCACCAAAGTCCTGCGCGAAAACACCGGACTCGGCCTGAACGAGCCGAGCATCGATCCGCTGTCGATCGCTTTCTGGCGAGTCGTCTTTGCGGCGGCCGTGTTTCTGCCGATGGTCCGCCGCCGCGACCTGACCTTCCGTCCGGCCCTGTGGCTGACGGGCTTGTGCTTCGCGCTGATGAACGCGCTGTTCGTCTCGGCGATGGCGCTGGGATCGTCGGCGAACACCATCCTGTTGCAGTACACGGCACCGATGTGGGTGTATCTGATCTGCGTCGGCGTGCTCGGCGAGCCGGCCGAGCGGCGCGGCACCATTACGCTACTAATCGGCTTGGCGGGCATCGGCGTCCTTCTCGCCGGCGGCTGGACGGGCAGCCAGCTGCCGGCCCTCACCCTGGCGCTGAGCAGCGGATTGGCCTACGCTTTCGTGATGATCGGTCTGCGCGTCCAGCGCGGCGAATCGCCGCGCTGGCTGACGGCGTTCAATCATCTGTTCAGCGCCGTCGTGCTGCTGCCGATTGTCTGGCGTCATTCCCTGCCGAGCGGGCCGCAATTCGCCGTGCTGTTCGTGTACGGCACCGTACAAATGTCGCTGCCGTACTGGCTGCTGGCCGTGGGCTTGCGCCGTCTCAGCCCGCAGGAGGTTGGCACGCTGACGCTGATCGAGCCGGTGCTGAATCCGCTGTGGGCGTACCTGGCCTCTCCCGCGACGGAGATGCCGACCGTGTGGACGCTGGCCGGCGGCGCGTGTATTGTTGGGGCGCTGGTGTGGCGTTACTGGCCGAAGAGGGAGGAGAAGCATACATGATCGAACAAGAGTGGTTGGCATGTACCGATCCACAGCCGATGCTGGAATTCTTGAAAGGGAGGATCAGTGAGCGGAAACTACGGTTGTTCTCCGTGGCGTGCTGCCATCGCATTTCGCATCTGATTGTCGATCACCGCTTGCAAAATGTAGTGAAGATCGCAGAACAATTTGCGGATGGCCAAGTCGCCGAGGAGAAGATGCGGACGGCTCACACGACTGCTCAATCTGCTGGTCGGTCGGTGAAAGGGGTCCGGCCGACAAAGACCCCTGAAGTCGCAAGGGCCGCAGCCCGGCAGGCGGCTATGGCTGCGTACCATGCCTCAGCTCCTCGTATGCAGGACCATGCGGCTCAGGCTTCTACTGCCTCCGCTGATGCTTGGAAACTCGGAGTAGTGAACGCTGATCTGGCAAAGAACCTATCTAATCCCGGACGAGGAATGGCAGAGCGGGCGCGGGAATGTGCCCATCAATCGGCTATTCTTCGTGACATGTTCATTCCCTTTCACGGTGCCGCAATTGCCTTGCCCTTTCTGCAATGGAACGAGACCTGCGTCGTAAGGATTGCGGGCAGCATTTACTGGGAGCGGAGGTTTCAAGACCTGCCCATCCTCGCCGATGCCCTGGAAGAAGCGGGCTGTACTGATGCCGATATCCTCAACCACTGCCGCCAGCCCGGTGAGCATGTGCGCGGCTGCTGGGTTGTGGATCTGTTGTTGGGCAAGAGCTGATCCGCGGCCTACGTCCGTTGAAGCGAAGAGCGATTTCCGGGTATACTTCTTCATCGATCCCCTGCCTGTTTCTCCGGGAGACAAACAATGTCCGTGGCCACCCTAACCCCCGCCATGACCACCGAGGAGGCGCACTCGGGCGCTTACGCGACCCCGCTCGCCAGCTGGCGCACTCGGGGCGCTTACGCGACCCCGCTCGCCGGTTAAAAACAAATCTTCCCGCGGACATCGCAAATGTCGTAAGACTGCGCCTCATCGCGGTAGACATCGGCCAAGGGCAGCGTGGCGCCGCTGCGCAGGGCGAAGCGTCCCACCTCGGCGTTGACCTCGCGCTTGAGCCGGGCCACGGCGGCGGTCTGCTCGGCGGGCGCGTCGAACAGGCTCAGCTGCACGAAACCGGGACGCCGCAGATGTAACGTTCAAAGTCGAGTCCCGTCCTCGTGATGCCGGCCGGTAACAACGGCTCCACGCCCCTTGTCCGCGCGCATCCCGAAAGCTTCCGTCCCCTGGCGGATTCCGTCCCGCGATCTTCCGAATCCGCGGAGGCCCATCTTATGCCAGCCCGCCAGCCCGCCAGCCCGCCACACCGCCAGGGCCGCTTCCCGCGAGCAGACGGATCTGCTATCTTGAGCACAATAATTGATCTCCCGCGTTCGAGAACGAGAAATCTTCATGGCACTCGATCCCTACGACCCTTGCACCTGCGGCAGCGGCAAAAAGTTCAAGTGGTGCTGTCAACCGATTTTCGCCACCATCAATCGCGCCTGGGACCAGGAGGCGGCCGGCCAGCACGAGGCGGCCTTGCGGCTGATGGACGAGGTCGTGCGGCAGCACGAGGGCAATCCCGAAGCCTGGGGCCAAAAGGCACGGCTGCTGGTCAGCCAGGGCAAGATCGAAGAGGCCGAGATAGCCTTGCAGAAGGCGTTCGATCTCAATCCGAACTATCCCTCCGGCCTGCTGCTGCGCGCCTCGATCCGCTTTCAGGAAGGCGAGGTTCCCGGCGCCCTGCTGCTGGCGCGCCGCGCCGCCGAGGCCTACGACCCGAAAGCGGAATCCTTTCTGGCCGAGGTGTATTTCATCATCTTCGAGTGCGAGATGCGGATGAATCGGCCGGTGGCGGCGCGGGCCGCGCTGCGCCTGGTAACGCGATTCGCGCCCGCCGAGGAGGAAGTCCGCAAATCGTTCGACGCGCTGTTCGGCTCGGAAGGCCGGCTGCCCGCCGCGGCACGGCGCGAGTACGCCTTGCGCGCGTCCAGGAGAGCTTCCTCCGCCATCCCGAACGTCGAGACGCCGCGGCTGACCGATCTGGTGCGCGTCTTCGAGCCGCTGACGAAAGAAGATGCCAACGACGCGGCCGCCTGGTTCAACCTGGGCCTCGCGCATGCCTGGATCGGCGACAATCCCGCCGCCCTGGACGCGCTGCGGCGCTACGTCGAGCTGGAGAGCGATGAAAATGCCGCGGGAGAAGCAGCCGCCCTCATGGAAGTTTTGCGCTGCGGCCAGGGGCAAGAGGACGAGTGCGATTATCAGGAGCACGTCTTCGGCTACCAGTTCCGCGATCCGCAGACGGTGATCACTCTCTTGCAGGAGTGGGAGCGCGGCGGCCGGCTCGTCGCCCTGCCCACCCAGCAAGAGGGCATGTTCATGGGCCTGGTGCTGGAGCTGAGCACGGCCGGGCTTATCACCGTCGGCGCGCCGCCGTCCGACATCGCCCGGCTGGGCGGCTACGTCGTCATCGTCGGCAATCTTCTCCAATTCACCAGCCCTTTGAAGGAGCCATTCGAGCGGCTGCGCGAGGAAGTCCGCCAGCGTCTCCAGCTGGGTCTGACCGAGCTACAGGAACGGCGTGTGTCGATCCAGTTTCAGGACGTGACCGCCGACGCCCTGTTCTTTCCGCTCAAACGGGCGGAGGACAGCGCCCAGCGCGTGCTGGAGCACGTCCAGAAGCACTACGAGGAAACGTGGGTTCACCGGCCGCGCCGCTCGCTGTCCGGCAACACGCCGATCGATGCCGCCGCCCATCCGACGCTGCGCAAGCATCTTCGTGGTGTCGTTCAATTCATCCAGAGCTGCTCCAGGGGCGGCATGATCGCCAACTACGATTTCGATCGTCTACGCCGCAAGCTGGGCCTGCTGGCGAGCGGGGTTGCGTCAGCGCCCCGAGAAGAAGCACTCGGGGCGCTGACGCAAC
>Ga0335075_10006625_pt1 | contig 17871 bp, 11 predicted proteins | sample Lox_Sample_24_FD_206723 | JGI IMG/M metagenome (GOLD analysis project Ga0335075, IMG submission 206723) | Soil microbial communities from Loxahatchee National Wildlife Refuge, Florida, United States - Lox_Sample_2.4 | ecosystem: Environmental > Terrestrial > Soil > Wetlands | place: USA...
ACGAACTCCACTCGCTTGTTACGTCGAAACGCGGGCATCTGCTGGCGCTCGGGCTGGCGCGGCTGAGGCACTATGTACCGGACGTTCAGACGATCGGCCTGTCCGCCACGGTGGCCGAGCCGGACGATCTGCGGCGCTGGCTGGTGCCGCAAGGGGGCCTAGCACTTCCAGTACCCCCACCCCGATCGGCTTCGCCGATCGACCCTCACCTCAAGGGGGAGGGTAACGCGCCACTCGCCGAACTCATCACGGTCACCGGCGGAGCGAAACCGAACATCTCGATCCTGGATTCGCGCGAGCGTGTGCCGTGGGCCGGGCACACGTCGCGCTACGCGATTCCGGAGGTCTATGAGGAGGTCAAGAAGCACCGGACGACGCTCCTTTTCGTCAACACGCGCAGCCAGGCTGAGCTTCTCTTCCAGGAGCTGTGGCGCATCAATGAGGACAGCCTGCCGATCGCGCTGCATCACGGTTCGCTCGATGTCGGCCAGCGGCGGCGGGTCGAGAAGGCGATGGAGCAGAACGCGCTCCGCGCCATCGTTGCGACGTCGACCCTCGATCTCGGCATCGATTGGGGCGACGTCGACCTTGTCGTCCATGTCGGCGCGCCGAAGGGAGCGTCGCGGCTGGCGCAGCGTATCGGCCGCTCCAACCACCGCATGGACGAGCCGTCGAAAGCGATCCTCGTGCCCTCCAACCGGTTCGAGGTGCTGGAGTGCCGCGCCGCACTCGAGGCCAATACCGCGGGCGCGCAGGACACACCGCCGCTGGCGACCGGCGCGCTGGATGTGCTGGCGCAGCACATTCTCGGCTGCGCATGCGGCGAAGCGTTCGATGCAGACGATCTCTACCGCGAGGTGACGAGTTCGGCGCCCTATGCCGAACTCGACCGCGACACATTCGACGGTGCCGTCGATTTCGTCGCCACCGGCGGCTATGCGCTGAAGAGCTATGAGCGATACGCCCGCATCCGCCAGAACAAGGACGGCAAATGGCGCGTGTCGCATCCGCGCATCGCGCAGCAGTATCGGCTGAATGTCGGCACCATCGTCGAGATGCCGGAGCTCAACGTGCGCTACGTTCGCCCGGGCAAGGGCACCGTGTCGCGCGGCGGACCGATCCTCGGCAAGATCGAGGAGTATTTTGCCGAGTCGCTGACCTACGGAAACACGTTCCTGTTCGCGGGAAAGATCCTGCGATTCGAGGGCATCCGCGAGAATGAGGTGCTGGTCTCGAATGGCAGTGGGGCGGATGTGATGGTGCCGTCTTATGCCGGCGGCAAGTTCCCGCTCTCGACCTATCTCGCCGACGAAGTGCGCGGCATGCTGGCCGATCCACGCCGCTGGAAGCTGCTGCCAAAACAGGTGGCGGACTGGCTGCGCCTGCAGAAGGCGAAGTCGATACTGCCACCGCGCGGCGATCTGCTGGTCGAGACGTTTCCGCGCGGCAACCGCTTCTACATGGTCGCCTATCCGTTCGAAGGCCGGCTCGCGCACCAGACGCTCGGCATGCTCCTGACACGCCGGCTGGAGCGCGCCAAGGCGAAGCCGCTTGGCTTTGTCGCGACGGATTATTCGCTCGCCGTCTGGGGGCTCGACGATCTCGGCACGATCTTCAAGGCCGGCAGGCCGACGCTCGGCGAGCTGTTCGATGAGGACATGCTGGGCGACGATCTCGATGCCTGGCTGGCCGACAGTTGGATGCTGAAGCGCATGTTCCGCAACGTTGCGGTCATCGCCGGGCTGATCGAGAAGAAGTTCCCGGGCCAGCAGGAGAAGACCGGCCGGCAGGTCACGGTGTCGGCGGACCTGATCTACGACGTGCTGCGCAGCCACGAGCCGGACCATATCCTGCTGCAGGCGACGCGGGCCGACGCGGCGTCCGGCCTGCTCGATGTCAGGAGACTTGGCGATATGCTCTCGCGCATTCGTGGCCGAATCATTCATAAGGATCTCGACCAGATCTCGCCGCTGGCGGTGCCGGTGATGCTGGAGATCGGCAAGGAACAGGTGCCTGGCGGTGCGAGCGAAAGCCTGCTGGGCGAGGCCGAGGCGATCATCGAGGAAGCGATGAGCCTGGCGAAGGAGCGAAAGAAAGCGTGACGGAGGCGGTGGAGAGGATTGCACGTGACCAGATCGCGATCGCCGGCGAGCGGGCGGTCTGCGATTCCTCTGGCGTGCTGTATTTCCCCGAGCTCGGCATGCTGGCGGTCTCCGACCTGCATCTCGAGAAGGGCTCGTCCTTTGCGCGGCGCGGCGCGTTCCTGCCGCCATATGACACGGCGGCGACATTGCTGCGGCTGCAGGCCGTGATTGGCCGCTACGCGCCGCGCATCGTGATCAGCCTCGGCGATTCATTCCACGATGGCGGTGGCGCGGCGCGCATGCCGGAACCCTTCAAGCTCCAGCTCGAAAGCCTGATGGCGGGGCGCGACTGGTTCTGGATCACCGGCAATCACGATCCGGATGCGCCGGCCGGCCTACCGGGTGAAACCGTTCGCGAACTGGCCATCGGAGGCCTGATGTTCCGTCATGAGCCGTCGGGCAGCGTCATCGACGGCGAGGTGGCGGGCCACCTGCATCCCTGCGCGCGGATCGTCTATCGCGGCAGGTCGCTGAAGCGGCGCTGTTTTGCCACGGACGGCCATCGCCTTGTGATGCCGGCGTTCGGCGCGTTCACCGGTTCGCTCAACGTGCTCGACCGGGCCTATGCCGGCCTGTTCCGCTGGGAACGCTTCATGGCCTACATGCTGGGCGACAGCCGCATCTTTGCGATCGCCGGCGCGGCGCTCCGGCCGTAGCGGCTAGTCTCTGCGGAAGATCATGCGGCCGAGCCAGCCGGTCACCATGGCAAGCGTCACGGCAAAGAGGCCGTAGAAAAACCCGTACTCGCGCGACACGTTGAAGATCGACTGCTCGACGCCCGATTTGACGATGTGCAGCGGCGCGGACGTTTCCTTGATGAACATGCCTGCCTTGAACAGGAAGGCGCGCGCCTTGTGCGTACCGACAGGCACATTAGGCGCGAGTTCGACGGTCGCGCGGAAGAGGTTCTGCGACAGGAACTCCACTCCACCGATGCGCTCATTGTAGAGGCTGGCGGCCTTTTTGCGGTCACGCAGCGCCGCGGTGAATTCCTGGATCGTGGCAGGCGCCTCGGTCTTCTCAGCCGGCTCGAGATAGATGTAGTTCGAGCCCAGCGACAGGCGCCGGTAGCTGTCCGGATCGGTAATGTCCTGCAGCATGCGTGTGGTGGCGATCGAGTAAGAGACCGGCACGTTGAGGAAGAGTTCCGAGATCGTGTTGATCCACATGCCGAGCACACGGTCCTTGCGCCAGACGACGACCGGCCGTGCTGGTCCCTCCAGCACCACGATCACGTCATAGCGGCCCTGGCGGGCGACCAGCGGATCGGCGTTTTCCAGCGAACCAAAAATGGTCAAGTCGGCGCCTGAGAAGTCGGCCGTGATGGCGACGCGGTCGGTAGAAAGGCCGATCTCGATGCCCTCGGGATTCTGCTGGGCAAAGGAGAGCGCTGGCCAGAGCGCCAATGCGGCGAGGAGTGGAAAGAGCCGCCGCATCGCTCACGCCCCCTCGACGCCGGTGAGGGAATAGATGCTCTCCGGCCGCACGAACAGGTCGAAGCCGAGGCGCAGCGCCACCGCGACGACCAGGAGTGCCAGCAGCATGCGCAACTGTTCGCCCCGCAGCCGCTGCCCCGCCTTCGCCCCGTATTGCGCTCCCGCGACGCCACCGACCATCAGCAGGAAGGCGAGGACGATATCGACAGTCTGGTTGGCCGTCGCGTGGATGATGGTCGTGTAGGCCGCGGTGAAGATGATCTGGAACAGTGAGGTCCCGACGACGACGTTGGTCGGCACCTTCAGCAGGTAGATCAGCGCCGGCACCATGATGAAGCCGCCACCGACGCCCATGATCGCGGCGAGGAAGCCGATGGCGACGCCGAGCCCGATCACCGGGATGACGCTGACGAAAAGCTTCGAGGTACGAAAACGCATTTTCAGCGGCAGCCGGTGGATCCAGTTGTGCTGGCCGGATTTCTTCAACGGCGGTGGGACGCCGCCGCCACGCGCCTTGCGGATGGCGTTGACGCTCTCAACCAGCATCAATCCGCCGACGGTGCCGAGCAGCGCGACATAGAGCAGCGAGATGAACAGATCGAGCTGGCCGACGGCGCGCAGAATCGCGAACACATAGGCGCCGATGGACGAGCCGACGATGCCGCCCGCGAGCAGCACGGAGCCAAGCTTGAAATCGAGCGTGCCGCGCTTGAGGTGCGAAAGCGCGCCTGAGAAGGACGATGCGATGACCTGATTGGCGCCGGTGGCAACGGCGATGGCCGGCGGAATGTTGTAGAAAATCAGCAATGGAGTGATCAGGAAGCCGCCGCCGACCCCGAACATGCCCGACAGAAACCCGACCGCCGCGCCCATCGCGAGCAGCACGAATACATTGACAGACATTTCGGCGATCGGGAGATAGATGCCCACCCGTCAGACTCGATATTCTTGGTGTTGCCGGACCCGCTGAAAATTGGCGTGGAGACTATTGGGTTCTTGCGCCGACAATAGGGCGAAGTCAAACTTCAACGGCCTGCAAGCCGCAGAAATCAAAAGAAATTCGAAACTTGATGAACGGAAGCTGCGAAGCGACGGCGGCAGGCCCGCCATCACTTCTTTTCGAGCAGCGCCTTGACCAGCGGCTCGTCGACCTCGCCGGTCGGGTTCATGCCATTCGCCTTCTGGAATTCGGCGATGGCCGATTTCGTCTTGTCGCCCATCAGGCCATCCGCGGTACCGGCATCGTAACCGTTCTTGTTGAGGATGAGCTGGATGTTGCGCACGGCCTGGCGCATGTCGACGCTTGCCGTCGTCAAATCCTTGCTGTCCAGCCAAGCGTCCGGCAGGTCGACGGTGTTGGCCTCGGCCTTGACGGGCTTCGCCTTCCACAGTTCGGCCGCGGCTCGCGCCTTGGTGAGCTGCTCGGGGCGGAGCGCGTTGGCGATCTCGTCCCGCTTGGAAGCGGCATCCTTGTCGCCGGCTTTGGCAACGAGTGCGAACCACTTATAAGATTCTTCCAGGTTCTGCGGCATGCCGACGCCTTTGGCCGACAGGATGCCCAGGTTGAACTGGCTGTCCTTCACACCGAAATCGGCGGCCTCGATGAACCAGCGCGCGGCGGATTCATTGTCGGTCGTGCCATCGGCGCCCATGGCGAAGAGCACTGCGAGATTGTGCATGGCGCTGGCGTTACCCTGCTCGGCCGCCATCTGGTACCACGTCTTGGCCTTGGCGACGTCGCGCTCCACGCCGAGGCCCTTTTCGTAGAAATTGCCGATGCGATACTGAGCCGGGGCCAGACCGAGATCGGCCGCTTTCTCGTACCATTTCGCCGCCGCGGCCATGTCCTGCTTTACGCCGCGGCCCTCCGCGTAACGCGAGCCGATCTCGAACAGAGCCTTGGCGTCGCTTTGCGCAGCCGCCTCGCGGAGCGGCAGCGGGCCGGCTTCCTCGGGGATGGATTCAGCCGGAGCAGCAGCAGGCGCGGACACAACCTTTTCGGTTAGCGTCGTCGCGGTCGTGCTGTCCTCATTGATCGCGGGCGCTCCCGGAGTTGGCTCGACCGTCGCCGTCGTGGCCGGTTCCGCCTGGCGGACGGGTCGCGGATCGGCCTCCGCCGGCGCGGGCGCGTCCAGGGACGGAACAGGCTCCGTCGTGTCTTCGACAATTTCGGGTTCGCTGAAGGCGCCGGCGGCGTCGCCTGCGATCTCGTCCGGCTGCTCCGAGGAAATCTCGTCCGACGGGGCAGGGTCCATCATCGTCGCGGTTTCAGCCCCGATGGGCTCCTCGATCACAGCCGGTGCGCTTGTCGTCCCAGCCACCTGCTGCTTGCCGCCGCCGACAAAGGCTTTGCCGAGCTGCAGGGCGGCGAGTGCGATGAGAATAGCCGCGGCAGCCATTAGTACCGGCTTGCGGCGAATATTGAACAGGCCACCGAGCGACGAAACCTTTCCGGCGCCAGACCCCGAAGAGCCTCGCTTGGCGATTTCGGCCTCGGCCGCAGCCGCCTGCGCCGCGCGGCGCGCCGCTGCGATGAAGTCCGACTTGGCGGTGTCCGTGTCGCCTTGCCGTACCGGCTGGCCGCGTTCGTCGCGGACTCGGCGCATGATGGCGCTGAGGTCAGGCGCACCCGAACCCGGTTCGAGCGGGCGGTTCGCTATCTTTGGATCGAGCGGTGCATCGAGATCAGCGACTGGCGTGTCGACTTCGACCACGGGAGCTTCGACGCTCAACGTAGGCTCGACCTTTTCCTTTTTGGAGAAAGCGCGCGTCAGGCCGCCAAACAGCGAGCGGGCGCCGCGGCTTTTCTCCGGAACGACTGTTGGTTCTGCGTCCATGGCGGCGACGGCCGCCGCCGCGGCAGCCTCCGCCGGCGTACGCCGGGCGGAAAATTCCTGTTCGGCCTTGCCGAAATCCTGATCGCCTGCGAGCGGAGCCTCGATGCCGGGTTCGATGGACGGCGCGTGTTCCAGCGTCTGCTTGCGCGGCTGCTCCGGCTCCATGCGCGCGTAACGGCCGGAGCGGTCCTCTTCGAGCCGTGCAAGCCGTTCGACGATCTTCAGCAGCGTCTCGTGGATCGCTTCGAAGGTCTTGGTGTTGCGCTCGTCCGAATTGCGGCTCAACTGATCCAGAGCCTTCAGGTCCTGGGCGAGCCCCGCGGCCGCAGCGCCTTCGATGCCGTTCGAACCCAAAGCGCGCACGGCGTTCTCGGCCGCATGCCGGGCAGCTTCGAGGATGGTTTCGCGGCTGCCGGCGATGGACCTTTCGATGTCGTCGAGTCTCGGACCGATGTCGTCGAAATCGGGCAGCGGCTGGTTTGGCTTGGAAAGATGCGCGGACAGTCCGGCAACCTGCGCTTCGAGGCTCCGGATCAGCTTGGGATCGATGCTGGCGACCTTCATGGTCGAAGCTTCGAGCTGAGCCGAAATGTCGTCGAGCCGCGCTTCGAGCGTACTGATCGCAGCGCCCCCAGCAGGCCCCCGGCTTTCCAGCTTGCGGGTGAGCTCCACAAAGCGCTGGTCGATCGCGTCCATGATTCCGGCGGTATCGGTCATGGCCGGCTGCCGCTCGTCGAGACGCGTTGCAAGCTGGTCGAGGCGGCGTTCCAGATCGCGGAAGAGCGCCTGGCCGTGCTCGATGGCGTCGCCCTGGCGGCGATCGAGCAGATCGGAAAGGACATCGAAGCGCTCCTCGATGCCGCGCAGCACCTGATCGGTGTCCGGCATGACGGCAGGCGCGCTGTCCAGCCGGTCGGCGATCAATGCTACCTGCCCGGCGAGCTTTTCCATTGCCTTTTCAGGCAGTTGACCGCGCAGCGCGATCTCGTCGACGCGCTGCGAAAGCATGTTGAGGCGGTCGATGACTTCGCCGCCCGGGCGATCCTCGATCAACTCCTCGATCTGCCGCGCAAGCGATGAAATCCGCGCCTCGATCCGCTCGAACGGCTGCGGGTCGAAGTTTGGCTGAGTCACCGAGACGGCCGAGGCAACGATGGCGCGTGAGATTTCGTCGAGCCGCTCTTCGATTTGCGCGAAGGAGCCGGCGCTCACACCCTCCTGCTGGCGGGCGAAATGATCGACGGCGCCGGCAAGCGTGCGCACCTTCTCTTCGAGCGAACGCAGCGAAAGCGATTCCGGCAGATTGTTCACCGCGCGGTTGATGTCTTCCAGCCGGCCATGCAGGGCGGCGATCGCCGGATCCGGCGTGTGGCTCCGGTCCTCCATCCGCGCCCAGCGGCGGTCGAGATCGGAAGAGCGGGCGGATTCGTCGTGCGCCAGCGTGTCGAGCGCGGTCTTCACCTGCTCGAGCTCGAGGCGCAGCAGATTGGTGCTCTTGTCGTCGCTGCGCCCTGCGAGCGATTGAATGGCGTCGGAAAGCCGCTCGAACTCGACGCCGAGCTCGCTGCCGTTCCTGACGGCGGCTGACGACGTGTAGGCGCGCTCGATATCTTGGCGGAGCGCATCGAATTCGCGCTTCAGCCCTGCCGTCATCTGGTGCCGGAGTTCCTCGCGCAAGCCTTTGAGCTCGCCGGCGATCTTGCCGGCCGCGGCAAGGCCGTCCTCGTGGTCGCGCACGCGCTCGATGTCGCGAACCAGCGTCTGATAGGAAGGCTCGGCTGATCTGCGCGGGCGAGCGGTCTCGTCGCGCGGCGGATAGGCGTTGCTGTCCCAACGGCTCGCCGGGCGGGTAGAGGTCGCGTATGCGTTGCGTTCCGGCACCCGGGCTGGGCGATCGATCCGTTGCTCGAGCGTTTCGAGCGTGCGGTTCAATTCTTCGATCGACGTATGGACTCGCCGCTGCCGGCCGGCGTTGAGAGTGTCGAGATAGGACCGCTTGCTGTTCATCGATACGCCCGTTGGCCTCGTCCCTGCTGGTTGATCGACCAGCATCGCGCCGACGTTTTCGGGTACACGGCCGCGAGAGCGGCGGAAGGCGACCTTCCGGGGTTTTCACCCCCGATCCGAACAGCCGTGAACAATTCGATACAGGATAACCACGGAGCGCCGACATGCGCACAATTCGCCGATCGTGGTAAACAAGCCGTTAACCTAGGTTACCAAAGCAAAAAGGCCGGCCGAGAGCCTTGGACTCGCTTAACGGCGACGCGACACTATGTAACGGTTTCGCGCTTGCCTCGACGGGAGGTGCTGTCTATATCATTTACGTAAACGTAACAGCGACTCGCGGCTTGCCGCGTATCGCTTTGTCAGCAACCACGAACGGAAGCCTGAGCCCCGACGCTTCCTTTCAGGCGGAACGCCGCAAGCCGACCGCCGCGAACGGGGAAAGTTGAGAAATGGACGAAATGTTGATGGCCGCGGAAACGGCGGCCAATTCGAATGACGTAATGGCGGAATCTGGCGACGGTTACGCCCGCATCGGCGAAATGGCCAAGACCTACGGCGTAACGCTTCGCACCCTGCGCTTCTATGAGGACAAGGGTCTCCTCAATCCCAAGCGGGAAGGCAGCACCAGGCTTTATTCCCGGCGCGACCGCTCGCGCCTGAAGCTGATCCTGCTCGGCCGCAAGGTCGGATTCTCGCTGCGTGAAGTGAAGCAGATCATGGATCTTTACGATCCGCATGGCGCCAACACCAAGCAGTTGAAGCTCGCGCTCGAAAAGTCCGAGAAGCAGATCGGCCGGCTGCACAAGCAGCGTGCTGTGCTCGACGAGGCGATCTCGGAGCTGTCTGACGTGATCCGCGTCGTTCGCGGCAAGCTCGGCGAGCGTTCGGCCCAGGCCTCCTGATCGGCCACGAACACGGCATTCAATGTCGAATCGCGGCCCTCGGAGGCCGCGATTTGCATTTCTGCACCCGACTGATCCGCAAAATTGCTGGGAAACGCGGCTTTGCCGCGGTTTGCACTGAAATCCTGCCTCAGCGTCGAAATTGACGTTTACGCAAACGTCAAAGTTTGGTAGTAGCCTCCCAATTGTATTGTCCGGCCCGCCAGTCCGGCTGGGTCGATCTCAGACGCATTGCGGAGGCTGTGGGATGCCGACTTACAAAGCGCCGGTTCAGGATACGCTTTTTCTTCTGAAGGACGTGCTCGGTTACGAGCGGTACTCGAACCTTCCGGGTTTTTCAGACGCCACGCCGGATGTGCTTGAGGCTATCCTCGCCGAAGGCGCCAAGTTTGCCGAAAACGTCGTGCAGCCCACCAATCGCATCGGCGATATGGAAGGCTGCCATCGCCGCGATGACGGCTCGGTGACGACGCCAAAGGGATTCAAGGAAGCCTACCAGCAATATCGCGAGGGCGGCTGGATGGGTCTGGCGGCGCCGGCGGAGTACGGCGGGCAGGGGCTGCCTTATACGGTGCACTCGGCCGTCGGCGAGTATTTCTCCTCCGCCAACATGGCGTTCATGATGTACCCCGGCCTGACCCAGGGTGCGATGGCGGCGATCACCGTCCACGGTTCCGACGAGCAGAAGCAGACCTGGCTGCCGAAAATGATCGAAGGCGTCTGGACCGGCACCATGAACCTGACCGAACCGCATTGCGGCACCGATCTTGGCTTGCTGCGCAGCAAGGCCGTGCCGAACGGCGACGGCTCCTACAAGATTTCCGGCCAGAAGATATTCATCTCTGCCGGCGAGCACGATCTCTCGGAGAACATCGTCCACCTCGTGCTCGCTCGCATCGAGGGCGCGCCGGAAGGCGTGAAGGGCATCTCGCTGTTCATCGCGCCGAAATTCATGCTCGACGAGAACGGCAATCCCGGCAAGCGCAACGCGGTGTCATGCGGCTCGATCGAAGAGAAGATGGGCATCCACGGCAACTCGACCTGCGTCATGAATTATGACGAGGCGACCGGCTATCTGCTCGGTCAAGAGAATGGCGGGCTGAAGGCCATGTTCACGATGATGAACGAGGCGCGGCTGGGCGTCGGTCTGCAGGGCCTGTCGATTGCGGAGGTCGCGTATCAGAACGCGGTTGCCTATGCGAAGGAACGCATCCAGGGCCGTTCGCTATCCGGCCCGAAGGCGCCGGACAAGAAGGCCGATCCGATCATCGTGCATCCTGACATTCGCCGGAAGCTGATGACGATGAAGGCTTTCAACGAAGGTGGGCGCGCGCTGATTCTCTGGACCGCGATCAAGTCGGACGTCGCACACCGTTCGGGCGACGAGAAGGACGCGCAGGCTGCCGACGACCACATGGGCCTGATGACACCGATCATCAAAGGCGTGCTGACCGACAAGGGTTTCGACCACGCCGTGATGGCGCAGCAGGTGTTTGGCGGCCACGGCTACATCGAAGAGCACGGCATGAGCCAGTTCGTGCGCGATGCCCGTATCGCCATGATCTATGAAGGCGCGAACGGCATCCAGGCGCTCGACCTCGTCGGGCGCAAGCTTGGCCAGAACGGTGGCCGCGCCGTGCAGGCCTTCTTCAAGGAGGTCGGCGAGTTCTGCGAGGAGAACCGCGCCGACGAGAAGATGGCGCCGTTCACCAAGGGATTGAAGAAGGGTCTCAACGATCTGCAGGCCGCCACCATGTGGCTGATGCAGAACGCCATGCAGAAGCCGGACAATGCCGGCGCTGCCTCGACCGATTACATGCATCTCTTCGGTCTGGTGGCGCTCGGCTACATGTGGGGCCAGATGGCGAAGGTCGCACAGGCGAAGCTCGCCGAAGGCGCCAGCGACATGGCCCTCTTCTACGAGGCCAAGCTCGCCACCGCGCGCTACTTCATGGAACGCGTGATGCCGGAGACTTCGGCGCATCTGGCGCGCATTTCCGCAGGCGCGGACTCTACGATGGCTTTGTCTGCCGACGCATTCTGAGTGATCTGTTCAAACTTGAACAGATATCCTATATGATGGCGTGAACAGGGAGCTGCCTCTTGGCCACCGATCCAGCAACCGTTCTTGAACTGCCGAAGCCGCGCTGGGTGAGCGACGACGTCGCCATGCTCTACGACATGGCCACCCGTTTCCTGTCGGACGAGATCGCGCCGAAATACGACGCGTTCGAGAAGGCCGAGATTTTCGACCGCGCGAGCTGGGAGAAGGCGGGCGCCAACGGACTGCTCTGCGCCTCGATGCCGGAAGAATATGGCGGCTCCGGCGGCACCTTCGCGCATGAGAGCGCGATCATCGAGGCGATCAGCCATGTCGGCGTCGACGGTTTCGGCATCGCGCTGCACAACTCGATCGTCGCGCCTTATATCCTTCACTATGGCTCGGAAGAGCAGAAGAAGAAGTGGCTGCCAAAAATGGCGACCGGTGAGTTGATCGGCGCGATCGCCATGACCGAGCCAGGCGCCGGTTCCGACCTGCAGGGCGTGAAGACGCGCGCCGAGAAAGACGGCAACCAGTACAAGATCAACGGTTCGAAGACCTTCATCACCAACGGCCAGCTCGCCAATCTGATCATCGTCGTCACCAAGACCGATCCGTCGAAGGGCGCGAAGGGTACTTCGCTGATCGTGGTTGAGACGGACGAGGTCGAAGGTTTTCGCCGCGGCCGCAACCTCGACAAGATCGGCCTGAAGTCGAATGACACGTCGGAGCTTTTCTTCGAGGATGTGCGCGTGCCGACCTCAAACCTGCTCGGCCACGAGGAAGGGCAGGGCTTCATCCAGTTGATGCAGCAACTGCCGCAGGAGCGTCTGCAGATCGGCACGACGGCGATCGCGGTGATCGAGCGCGCTCTGGCGCTGACCATCGATTACGTGAAGGAGCGCAAGGCGTTCGGCAAGGCGATCCTCGAATTCCAGAACACGCAGTTCAAGCTGGCGGAGCTGAAAACCGAAGCCACGATCGGTCGCGTCTTCTACAACAATTGCGTCGAGCGTCATGTGAACCGCGGCCTCGATCCGGTGACGGCGTCGATGGCGAAGTACTGGCTGTCGGATCTGCAGGGCAAGGTCGTGGACGAGTGCCTGCAGCTACACGGCGGCTATGGCTACATGAACGAGTACCCGATCGCCCGCATGTATCGCGATGCGCGCGTCCAGCGCATCTACGGCGGCACCAACGAGATCATGAAACTGCTGATCGCGCGGAGCTTGTAGTGCTGCGGGTTGCAACAGCATTACCGCTGTTTGTCCAAGATGGGGCAGGGTTCGCGATGGAGCGTTTTCCGATGGCTTCTGAACGGCGCGACTTGGAGTACCGCGAACGCGTTGAGGCTCTCATCTTCAATGCGAACGTGTTGCACTCGGCCGGTTTCGAGTTCGATGAACTACCGTCTGATGTCCGAGCCATCTACTATAGCGACTTCATATTGTTGGAGTTGCTGGAGGCTGGCGCAGAGAGCTTCGTAGAGACTCAATTGCCACTCCATCCCGCCACGGAAAACGACGTCATCAAGGCATTGGAGCGGATAGGTGCCGCCGAGACTTCCGCGCTGTTTAGGCGGTATTTCGTGGGAAAAACAGAAATCAATCTTCTCGAAGCGAATGATAGCTTTGCGGCTACCCGCAAACGAGAAAACGTTGAAGCATTGGCCGATGCGTTGATGCTAGAAACCCTGCAAATCGCATGGAAACCTGAGGCGGAAGTCGATGCCGAGCTCGCGAGCACGGTGTTAGATAGAAAGCTCACCGCGCAGTAAGGAGAAGAAGAATGGCAGACGTATTTGTCTATGACGCGGTGCGCACACCGCGCGGACGCGGAAAGAAGGACGGGTCGCTGCACGAAGTGCCGGCGGTCCGGCTGGGCGCGAAGGTGCTGGAAGCCGTGCGCGACCGCAATGGCCTCGACACCGGCACGGTCGACGACATCATCTTCGGCTGCGTCGATCCTGTCGGCGAGGCGGGTTCGGTGATCCCGCGCTCTGCCGCTTTCGAGGCCGGCTACGATGTGAAGGCGCCGGGCATGCAGCTTTCGCGCTTCTGCGCATCGGGCCTCGATGCCATCAATCTCGGCGCGGCGAAGATCGCGCAGGGTGCGGACGACATCGTCATCTCCGGCGGGGTGGAATCCATGTCGCGCGTCGGCATGGGCATGTCGGGCGGCGCCTGGTTCATGGATCCGTCTGTCGGCCTGCCGGCTTATTTCGTGCCGCAGGGCGTTTCGGCCGATCTGATCGCGACGAAGTACGGCTTCAGCCGTGATGATGTCGACGCCTACGCGATGGAGAGCCAGAAGCGCGCCGCGAAGGCGTGGGAGAACGGCTACTTCAAGAAGTCGGTCGTGCCGGTGAAAGACCAGAACGGTCTCACCATTCTTGCGCATGACGAACACATGCGCCCGACCACGGACATGCAGGCGCTGGCGCAGCTCAATCCGAGCTTCACCATGCCGGGTGAAATGGGCGGCTTCTCCGCCGTCGCGATTCAGCGGCATCCGGAAGTCGAGGAGATCAACTACGTCCATCACGCCGGCAATTCGTCCGGCATCGTCGATGGCGCGGCTGCCGTGCTGCTCGGCTCGAAGAAGGGCGGCAAGTCGATGGGCCTGACGCCGCGCGCGAAAATCCGCGCCTTCTCCAACATCGGCTCGGAGCCGGCGATCATGCTGACCGGTCCGGTTGACGTGACCGAGAAGCTGTTGAAGCGCGCCAAGATGAAGATCGAGGATATCGATCTGTTCGAGCTGAACGAGGCGTTTGCCTCGGTCGTGCTGCGCTACATGCAGGCTTTCGATATTCCGCACGACAAGATCAACGTGAACGGCGGTGCGATCGCCATGGGTCATCCGCTCGGCGCGACCGGCGCGATGATTTTTGGCACGGTGCTGGACGAGCTTGAGCGGCGCGACCTGAAGACGGCCCTCGTCACGCTCTGCATTGGCGCCGGCATGGGCACCGCGACCATCATCGAACGCGTCTGATTTCGATCCGAAGGAAACAACTATGAGCTACAAGAATTTCGCGGTCGAAACCGACGCTGACGGCATCGCGCTCGTCACCTGGGACATGAAGGACCGTTCGATGAACGTCTTCACCGAAGAGGTGATGGAGGAGCTGAACGCGATCGTCGATACGGTGACCTCTGACGCTGCGGTCAAGGGCACCGTCATCACCTCCGGCAAGGAGACCTATTCCGGCGGCGCGGATCTCACGATGCTGAAGCGCATGCTGACGCAGTTCGCGACCGACTCGAAGAAGGACAAGACGAAAGCGGTCCAGACGCTGTTCGACAATGTCGGCTACATGAACAAGCTGTTCCGCAAGATCGAGACGTCGGGCAAGCCGTGGGTGTCGGCGATCAACGGTACCTGCATGGGCGGTGCATTCGAGATGTCGCTGGCCTGCCATGGCCGTGTCGCTGCCGACAGCGACAAGGTGAAAATGGCGCTGCCCGAGGTGAAGGTCGGCATCTTCCCGGGCGCCGGCGGTACGCAGCGCGTTCCGAGGCTGACCGATACACAGGGCGCGCTGGAGATGCTCACCTCCGGCAAGAATTTGTCGCCGCAGAAGGCGAAGCAGATGGGGCTGATCCACGAGATCGCAGCACCCGATCAATTGATCCCGGCTGCCAAGGCGATGATCAAGAGTGGCCTGAAGGCTGTCGCGCCGTGGGACGAGAAGGGCTTCAAGGCGCCGGGCGGTGCGATCTATTCGGCGGCGGGCGCCAACCTCTGGCCGCCGGCAATCGCCATCCTGCGCCGCGAGACCTACGGCAACTATCCGGCAGCAGCTGCAATCCTGAAGTGCGTGTATGAAGGCCTGCTGGTGCCGTTCGACACGGCGCTACGCATCGAGCAGCGCTACTTCGCCGAGATACTGCAGTCCAAGGAAGCGGCGATGATGATCCGCTCGCTCTTCGTGTCGCTGCAGGAGCTGAACAAGGGCGCACGCCGTCCAGCCGGCATCCCGGAGACGAAGTTCACCAAGATCGGCGTGCTCGGCGCGGGCTTCATGGGCGCGGGCATTGCCTATGTGACGGCGAAGGCCGGCATTCCAGTTGTGCTGCTCGACCGCGACATGGAGGCCGCGAACAAGGGCAAGGCCCATTCCGACAACCTCATTTCCGAGGCCGTAAAGAAGGGCCGCGCCAAGCCGGAAGAGAAGGACCAGCTTCTGTCGCTGATCACGCCGACGGCGGATTATGCCGATCTCGACGGCTGCGACTTCATCGTCGAGGCCGTGTTCGAAGATTCCGAAGTGAAGAAGGGCGTGACCGAGAAGGCGGAGGCGGTCCTGCCGAAGACGGCAACGTTCGCGTCGAACACATCGACCATTCCGATCACGTCGCTGGCGAAGAATTCGAAGCGGCCTGACAAGTTCATCGGCGTGCATTTCTTCTCGCCGGTCGACCGCATGATGCTGGTCGAGATCATCCTCGGCAAGAAGACCGGCGACGAGGCGCTCGCCAAGGCGATCGACTATGTGCGGGCGATCAAGAAGACGCCGATCGTCGTCAACGACACGCGCGGCTTCTACGTGAACCGTTGCGTGCTGCGCTATATGGCCGAAGCGTTCCAGATGCTGATCGAGGGCGTGCCCGCAGCAATGATCGAGAACGCTGCCAAGATGGCCGGCATGCCGGTCGGTCCGTTGGCGCTGACCGACGAGACGGCGATCGACCTCGCGCAGAAGATCATGAAGCAGACGATCAAGGATCTCGGCGAGAAGGCGGTTCCGGCCGACCAATTCGCGCTGATCAACACCATGGTCGACAAGCATGGCCGCAATGGTCGCAAGAACGGCAAGGGCTTCTACGATTATCCGGCCAAGCCGGCGAAGAAGAAGCTGTGGCCCGGCCTCAAGGATCTCTATCCGCAGCAGGACGCCGACAAGATCGACGTCGGGGAGTTGAAGAAGCGCTTCCTCACCACGATTGCGCTGGAAGCGGTGCGCGTGATGGAAGAGGGCATCGTGACCGACCCGCGCGAGGCGGATGTCGGCTCGATCCTCGCCTTCGGTTTCGCGCCGTACACCGGCGGTGCGCTGTCCTACATCGACGGCATCGGTGCGTCGGCATTCGCTGCGCAGGCCAAGGCGCTGCAGAAGAAGTATGGTGCGCAGTTCAAGGCGCCGAAGCTGCTCACCGACATGGCCGGCAAGAACGAGACGTTCTACCAACGCTTCGATCCGTATGCGAAGTCGGATGTGAAGCAGGCCGCGTAGCCGTTAACGGCGATGTATGTCTGGGCGCGTCTCGCGCGCGTACTCGCAACGCAAGGCCGCCGGGGGCCATATGTCCCCGGTGGTGAGAGCAGGCTCTCGTTCCGCTGCCTGCCGACTGACATCGATCCGAACATGCATCTGAACAACGCCCGCTATCTGATGCTGGCCGATCTCGGCCGCATGGACATCTTCTTCCGAAGCGGACTGATGCGGCTGAACCGCGAGCGCCGCTGGGCGCCGATGATGGGCGGCGTGCAGTCCGTCTTCGTGCGCGAGATCAAACTCTGGAAGTGGTTTGAAGTCATCTCGTCGATCGAGACCTGGGAGGACACGCAGGTGATCGGCCGCCATCGCTTCGTGCTGGAGAACGGCGATACCGCAGCTCTCGTGATGACGACCGCTGGTGTCTACGATCCGCCTGCAAAGCGCTTCGTGCCGATCGATGAGGTGATTGCGGCGCTCGGCGTCAATGCGGTGCAGCGGCCGCCGAGCGAGGCGGAGAAGATCTTCATGGCTTCGCACGCCGGCCTGCGGTCGCTGGCGAAGCAGAGCTGATCCCAGCCTAAGACTTTTGCCCGCTTGCCAAGCGCCGGTCTCCCAACTACAACGCCTGACAGGTATATTTTCCTCTGTGGGCAGAGCATGATGCTCTCACATGAACGTGTTTGGGCGGCGATCGATGCGCTTGCGGCCCGCTACTCGCTTTCCGCTTCCGGGCTCGCGAAGCGCGCGGGCTTGGATTCGACTGCCTTCAACAAGTCGAAACGCCTGTCATCGGACGGCCGCCCGCGCTGGCCTTCAACGGAATCGCTGGCCAAGATCATCGAGGCGACCGGATCGTCGCTGGACGAGTTTATGTCGCTGGTAAAAGGCAAGATGGCCGCCGCCAGCGATCGCTTCATGCCGCAGCCGACCGCCGTGCCGCTTATCGGCTTTGCCCAGGCCGGAACCGGCGGTTATTTCGACGATGCCGGTTTTCCGGCCGGGCAGGGCTGGGATCTGGTGGAGCTTCCGGCGCGGACGCGCGAAGGCACCTATGCGCTGCAGGTACAGGGCGACTCCATGCTGCCGCTCTATCGCGACGGCGACGTGCTGGTCGTTGATCCTGCCGTTACGGTCCGCAAAGGCGACCGCGTGGTCGTGAAAACAACAAGCGGCGAGGTCATGGCCAAGCTGCTCGAGAAGCAGACGGTGAAGGTTGTTTCGCTGCGATCGCTCAATCCCGAGCATGCCGGTCGTGAGATTTCGATGAGCGACGTCGA
>Ga0335075_10006626_pt1 | contig 17871 bp, 17 predicted proteins | sample Lox_Sample_24_FD_206723 | JGI IMG/M metagenome (GOLD analysis project Ga0335075, IMG submission 206723) | Soil microbial communities from Loxahatchee National Wildlife Refuge, Florida, United States - Lox_Sample_2.4 | ecosystem: Environmental > Terrestrial > Soil > Wetlands | place: USA...
CTAAGGGGAGACGGACGAACATACGCTTGCTCACTGTAGGCACCTCACCGCCTTCACTGACCGTACTCCAGCCGCTCGGCGAGCGAGTCCGGCAGGCGCGCGGCGCGGATCGCGGCCGCGGCGCCGGCGATGTCGTAGTCGGTGCGCTGGAAGGAGGCGGTCAGCCCGTCGAGGTCGAGCAGCAGCCAAGACGCGCGCGGGTCCCCGTCGCGGGGCTGGCCGACGCTGCCGGGGTTCAGCAGCCATTCGCCGGTCGAGATGTCGAGCTTCGTGCCGGCGCGGCACGGTTCTCCGCTGGCCGGCTCACCCTCGTGGCGAACGAACGACAGCGCTACGTGGGAGTGCCCGATCAGGCACACCCGGTGGGGCTGGATGTCCAGGCACAGCTCGGCGAGCAGGGCGGAGAGCACGTACTCCCACACCGGATCGCGTGGGCTGGCGTGATACAGCCCGATCGAGCCCTCGGCGCCGGAGGGCTCGAGGCCCGCCAGGAACGCGCGGTGCTCGGGTGCGATCACCTCCTGGGTCCACTGCACGGCCAGTCCGGCGCCGCGCGAGAACTCCTCGAAGGCGATCTCGCCGGCCACCGCCAGGTCGTGGTTGCCGGCCAGGCACACGGCGGCGTGTTGGGCTGCGAGCGCCACGCACGCGTCGGGCTCGGCGCCGTAACCGACCAGATCGCCCAGGCACCACAGCTCGGCGGCGTCGCTGGCCGCGACGTCCTCGAGCACCGCTTGGAATGCGTGTCGGTTGGCGTGGATGTCGGAGATGACCGCGACCTTCATCGTGAGTGTCCGCGCCAACCCTCAGGGCGCGGGCGCGGCCGTGTGGAGCTGTCGGCTAGTCCTCGGTGTCGGGAGCCTCGGCGCCGCCGTACTCGGGTAGATTCTTGATTCCCTCGCGGGTTCGCCACTTGGAGTAGTTGTCCTCCATCGCGTCGATCAGCTCGCGCATGAACCTGGGAGAGAGGTTGACTCGCGAGACGACCACCCCAGGCACCTCCTCGGCCTCGACCTCGTGGTCGACGCGCGCGAACGTGACCGTGAACTCGTAGTCGGAGTGGCTGACGTTGGCGAAGTTGGCGTACACGCCGCCCATGATCTCCGGGGACAGATGGATGTTGATGTGGCGCTCGGCGCCGGGGTCTTGGTCGCTCACGGCTCGGTCCTTCTCGGGGGGGTGGTCAAGATGGAAGCCCGCCCACCCTGATCTCCTCCTGTGTATTGGCGCTCGGCGCCGGTGTCTTGGTCGCTCACGCAGTTAGTATCCCAATCCATGGGCCAGATGGACGCGATGGACGCGACAGGGCGGTGATCACACCGGTAGAGGAGTTGCGCGACGCCGTGTTGGCCGCCACAAACGAGCTGACGGGCGAAGGCCGGCAGGCGGGTCCAGACGGGGCGATCACGCTCGAGCGCCCACCCAAGCCCGAGCTCGGGGACTACGCGACCAATGCGGCCCTGTTGTTGGCTTCGGCGCTCGCTGCTCCGCCGCGCGAGGTCGCCGAGCGTCTCGGCGCGGCCGTGCACCGGCGGCTGGGGGGGCGTCTGCGGCGCTATGAGATCGCGGGACCCGGGTTCCTGAACCTGTTTATGAACGACTCGTGGCTGTACGGCGCGCTCGCCGGAGTCCTGCGCTCGGGCGCTGCTTTTGGCTCTGGCGGAGCCGCTTGCCCGGAACGGATCCTGATCGAGTTCGTCTCGGCCAACCCGACCGGGCCGATGCACGTCGGACATGCCCGTAACGCCGCTTACGGCGACGCGCTGGCGCGTGTGCTGGAGTGCCACGGGGAGCAGGTCGAACGCGAGTTCTACGTCAACGACGCCGGCTCGCAGGTGCGCGCGCTGGGGGTCTCGATCGGTGCGCTGGCGCGTGGTGAGGAGGTGCCGCAGGACGGCTATCGCGGCGACTACGTGGCCGAGCTCGCGCGCGAGCTGCCGAACGCGGCCGACGCCGAGCCACGCGAGCTGGGGCACGCGGCCGTGGAGGTGATGATCGCGCGGATGCAGGCCTCGCTGCGCGCGTTCGCAGTCAAGGGCTTTGACCACTGGCAGTACGAGAGCACGCTGCACGCGGGCGATCCCAGCCCCGTGGAGCACGTGCTGCAGATGCTCGAGCAGGGCGGGCACACCTACCGCAGCGAGGGCGCGCTGTGGCTGCGCAGCACCGACTATGGCGACGACAAGGACCGCGTGCTGGTGCGCTCCTCGGGCGAGCACACGTATTTCGCCTCTGACATCGCCTACCACCAGGCCAAGCGCGAGCGCGGCTTCCAGCGGCAGATCGACGTGTGGGGAGCCGATCATCACGGGTATCTGGCGCGGATGCGCGCGGCCTACGCGGCGCTGGGCGGCGACCCCGAGCACCTGGAGATGTTGACGATGCAGCTCGTGCACCTCGTGCGCTCGGGCGAGCGGGCGCAGATGTCCAAGCGTGCGGGCGAGTTCGTCACGCTCGAGGATCTCGTCGCGGAGATCGGCGTGGACGCTGCGCGTTGGTACCTGCTGTCGCGCTCGCACGACACCGCGATCGACCTCGACCTCGACCTCGCGCGCGCGCAGTCGCGCGAGAATCCCGTCTACTACGTCCAGTACGCGCACGCGCGGATCGCATCGGTGCTGGCCAAGGCAGGCCGCGAGCGGGTGGGCGCCGCCGTGGGCGAGAGCGCGGTGGGTGAGGCCGGTGGCGATGTGGGTGTGTCGAGCGAGGCCGGTGGCGACGCGATGGGCGTGTCCGGCGAGGCCGGCGATCGCAGCGAGCGTGATCAGCCCGATCTCGATGCGGGGGACATGCGCGGAGCCGACGCGTACGAGTTGCAGCCGGCCGAGCGGGAGCTGATCAAGCGATTGCTTGCGTTCCCGGGCGAGGTGGCTGAGGCGGCCGGACGGCGGGCGCCCCACCGGATCGCCGCCTATGTGTTGGCGCTGGCACAGGACTTCACCGCGTTCTACGAACACTGCCGAGTCCTGGATGCCGAGCCGGCGAACGCCGAATCGCTGCGACTGGCGTTGTGCGTGGCGACGCGGAGCACGATCGCGCGCTGCCTGGATCTGCTGGGAGTGAGCGCGCCGACGGAGATGTGAGGACGCCCGCTGCGCTCAGCGATCGAAACGGGCGAGATCGGCATCCAGGCGCGCCGCGTCGGCGGACGTCAGGGGGGAGGGGTCGGCGGGTGCTGAGCGGGTGCGGCTGCGCCAGCGCGGCAGCAGCAGCGCGAGCGTGAGCACAAGCGCGAGCACCGCCGCGGCGGGCACCAGATAGGCGGTCAGGTCAAACCCGCTGGCACGAGGCAGGCCGAGCACCGAGGGGCCGTACTGGCCGACCATCGCACGTTCGATCTGGGCGATGGTCAGACCCTCGGCGATGAGGCTGCGGATGTAGGCGCGCTCGCGGTTGGCCTGCGGCGAGTCCGCGACCATCAGCGGGATTTTGCAGGTCACGCACATGACCCTCTGTTCGACCGCCGGCAGCGACGTGCGCGCGGGCGGAGTCGCGGCGTGGGCAGGTGTGCCGGCGGCCGCCGCGGCGCAGGCGATCGCGAGCACAGCGACTGTCGTTGCGCGTCTCAGCACGCCACCGGCCTCCAGGTGCTCTGCTGGGCGAATGAGACGACCTGGCTGACGAACGCCTGATCGACCTCGCCCCGGCAGATCGCGACGACGTTGCCCGAGCGGTCGATCACGAAGCTCTCGGGCAACTGGTCGGTGCCGTAGGCGTGGGCGAATTCACCGGTGGTGTCACGCAGGTTGGGGTAGGTGATGTGGTGTTCGCGCACGAACCCGAGCGAGTCCGAGGACACGTCGCGATAGGTCACTCCCAGAACCGTCGCGCCACGTTTGAGCAGCTGTCGCTGGGCGCTCTGAAGCAGCGGCGCCTCGGCCTGGCAGGGCGGACACCAGGAGGCCCAGAAGTTGAGCAGCACGACGTGCCCACGATAGGCGGCGAGCGAGTCGCCGAGACCGGGAACGGCCCCCGCAAGCGCTGGCAGCGTGCGGGTGGCCTGCGGCGCGACGGGTTGGCGCCCGTCCGCAAGCGCCTGGTCGAGCGTACGGTTGGAGGACTGGGCGGCCACGCCATAGGCGAGCAGCCCGATCAGGCAGGCGCCCGCGAGCACAGCGATGGTCGGCACGATCCGGCGACGCACGCGACCTAGGATAAATGCAGGCGAGGGGCGTAAGATGCGCTCCACGGTCGCGCGCCCCCCGGGAAGACCGGCTAAGCGCGTGTCCATGGGTTCTATGCGGTGGTAGCTCAGTTGGTAGAGCGTCGGCTTCCCAAGCCGAAGGTCGCGGGTTCGACCCCCGTCCGCCGCTCTGTTGCTCAATGGCGTGTGCCCGACCGCAACGGCGGGATCCGCGGGGGTGGCTGACGGCGGTTCGACCGCCGCCGACCCATGCCGCCGGGCGATGCGTGAGAATCAGGCCGATGCACGTCACCGCCAAGGCCGACTACGCCGTACGCGCCGTGATCGAGCTCGCCTCGGGTAGCCGCGACTCGCCCCGCAAGGTCGACGAGCTGGCCAAGGCTCAGTCCATCCCGGTCTCGTTCCTGGAGAACATCCTCACGCAGCTGCGCTCTGCCGGTCTGGTGCGCAGCCAGCGGGGGCCGGAGGGCGGCTACTGGCTGGCCAAGCCCCCCGAGGAGGTCAATCTCGCCCAGGTCATTCGCGCAGTGGAGGGACCGCTCGTGGGTGTGCGCGGGTTGCGTCCCGAGGAGGTCGCCTACGAGGGCTCGGCGGAGTCGCTGCGCCAGGTCTGGCTGGCACTGCGGGCCAACCTGCGCAAAGTGCTCGAGCACGTCACGCTTGCGGACGTCGCATCGGGCAAGCTGCCCAAGGAGATCATCGCGCTGACAAAGCAAGAGGAAGCCTGGACGACCCGCTAGCCCCATTTTCCGCAGTTCGGTAGTGCTACCTCTCCTGTTCTGGCAAGCGCGGAAATGGAGCTAGCCGACATCGCGGCAGCGAGCGCCGGCGACGGGCGCGTTGACGATGTCCTCATTCTGGGTTACTATATTTGAGGTCGTCCTCGATTTGGGCTAGGCTTTATGGCCGGTCCTGCCGCATGCGAGGCGCACGCGCAGCCGCCCGGCGCCGTTTGACGTGGGCGCTCCGCCCGCCCCGTCACCTTCCATCCTGTCCCGTACATCGCCGTTCATCCAAGGAGATCCCGCCAGATGTCAGCCACGACAACCCCCGTCGCCACCCCCGAGGAGCGGACCGAGGCCGCCGAGGCAGCCGTCGAGGCGATCGCCAGCTCGGCGGGCCAGGAGGCCACGTTCTCGATGGCCCTCAACCAGGACCAGAAGGACATCAAAGAATGGGTCCACGGTTTCGCCGCCGATGTTATGCGCCCCGCCGCGCACGAATGGGACGAGAAGGAGCAGACGCCGTGGCCGATCATCGAGGAGGCCGCCAAGATCGGGTTGTACGGGTTCGAAGGTCTCGCTCAGTTCTTCGCCGACCCGACCGGCCTGACGCTGCCGATAGTCAACGAGGAGCTGTTCTGGGGCGATGCCGGCATCGGCATGGCGATCATGGGCACCGCGCTGGCCGTCGCCGCGATCTTCGGTCAGGGCTCGGGGGAGCAGATCGGCGAGTGGATCCCGCGCTGCTTCGGCACGCCCGAGGATCTGAAGGTCGCCGCGTTCTGTGCGTCTGAGCCAAACGCTGGCTCGGACGTGTCCGGGGTGCGCACGCGCGCGAAGTTCGACGAGGCTGCCGGCGAGTGGGTGATCAACGGCCAGAAGGCGTGGGCGACCAACGGCGGCATCGCCGACGTGCACGTCGTGATCGCGACTGTCGATCCCGAGCTCGGCTCCAAAGGCCACGCCGCGTTCGTCGTGCCGATGAGCGAAGCGCCTGGCATCTCGCAGGGCACGAAGGTCTCAAAGCACGGTCTACGCGCTTCCCACACCGCCGACGTCTTCCTCGATGACTGTCGCATCCCCGCCGGCTACGTGCTCGGCGGCAAGGACAAGCTCGACGAGCGCCTCGCCCGCGTACGCGAGGGCAAGAAAAGCAACTCGCAGGCGGCGATGCAGACATTCGAGTCCTCGCGCCCGACGGTCGGCTCGCAGGCGCTCGGCATCGCCCGCGCGGCGTACGAGTACGCGCTGGACTACGCCAAGGAGCGCGAACAGTTCGGCAAGAAGATCATCGAGAACCAGGCGATCGCGTTTACGCTCGCGCGCATGAAGCTCGAGATCGATGCCTCGCGCCTGCTCGTATGGCGCGCTTCGTGGATGGGCCGCAACCAGGTCCCGTTTGAAAACGCCGAGGGCTCGATGTCCAAGCTCAAGGCCGGCGAGGTCGCCGTGTGGGTGACCGAGCGCGCGATCCAGATCCTCGGCGGCAACGGCTACACGCGCGAGTTCCCGGTCGAGCGCTGGCACCGCGACGCCAAGATCTACGACATCTTCGAGGGCACCGCCGAGATCCAGCAGCTCGTGATCTCACGGGCGATCTCGGGGATGTACATTCGGTAGGGCTGTAGAGCCAAATTTGGGGTGTCGGGCTGGGGTGAGGGCACGTCGGTCGAGGGCGTTCGGCTGACCTGCTGTACACGCTTCGCGCCAGTTCTCGCACCAGTTTTGTCAGCACTGACGCAGCCCTCATCGGTGGCCGGGGTAGTACCCTGAGAGCAGCACGGAGCGTGAGGTCCGGCACCGAGGGGCCAGGAAGACGACCACAATGACCAGTTCATCTCTGCCACCCACTGCGACAAGCGAAGACAACGCCGATCATGGGTGCGTGTTCGCGGGTGTGTCGCAGGGCGCGCACCTGCTTGCGCGTGCCGACGCCTGGCGTGAAGACGGCACTTATGTGATCCGCAGCACCCAGTTCGACGTGATCGCCGAAGACGACGACTTCGGCCGCGCGCTTGACACGTTCGTGACGTGGTTGCTAGATCGCGCGGCGCAGCTCGCGGAGCTGGTCGGCAATGGCGAGGCGACCGACGATGAGGAGCGCACCTTTGCCGCGCTGTCGGCGCGCGTGTTCCCGCTCCTGCGCGAGATCGAGATGCGGGAGCGGCGACTGCACATTCGCCGCCGGCGAGCTACAAGCACTTGGCGACACCACGGGACTCAAGCAAGCAGCTCAGGACAGCTGTCCGCCGCCTAGCAGTGGCCTAGCTTGCCTTCAGCGCCGCGGTGCCGCGCGATCTGCTCGGATACAGTGGCTTTACCAAAACCGGGCGGATGCACGACGCATGGTCTTACCTGGCGCGCGCTATCGAGCCAGGGCGAAGACCCGCGGTCGAAGGTCGAGGTGGGGGACCCACAGTCTGAACTGCGGTGCCGCTACCAGGCCTGGTCGGCGCCGCAGTGCGGGCAGTTGACCGTGGTCGAGACGGCCGCCGCGAACACCAGCCCGCAGGCACAGCTGTAGCAAGCGTTGTCGATCGGCCCGCCTGCCTCGCGCGCGCGCCGCTCGAGCGCCGACACGGAGGACCCGCGCGGATGATCCTGCAAGGGCACAGCGACACGGAGGTTGGGCGTATCCATGCTCGCCCTCTGTGCCCGCGGTCCACGCCGGGAGTGCCGGCGCCGGCGGGAAACCGGGTCGGCCTCCTCGACGGCCTCGGCGCCGGCCGGGTGGGGGAGGCGATGCAGCAATGCGGCGGTGGCTCTCCTCATGTCCTCTACCTGTTGAACGCTCCGCACATCCACAAGTTTCGCTCCCGACCGGCGATTCCCTGGCGAGGTTCTGAGATACTTGCCGGCGATGAATCCCGCGCGCAAGCGAACGGTGCGGTTGACGCTCGCTCTGACTGCGGCTGTCGTCCTGGCCGGAGCCCTCATCTACACGAGCTTCTCCGCTGCCTCCCCGGCCCTGACTCCCAGCCAGCTGCTCCACCAAGCTCGCCCCGGCATCAGCTATCAGCTGACCGGCACCGTCGCGCACGGCTCGGTGCGCCGCGAGGGCTCGATGCTCTACTTCTCCGTCGAAAACCGCACGGGCGGCAGCGCGGTCCCGATCTCCTACACCGGGGAAGTGCCCGACCCGTTCAAAGAAGGCCGCGAGGTGATCGTGACGGTGCAGAAGCAGGGCGGCTCCTACGTCGGCGAACCGAACTCGCTGATCACCAAGTGTCCTTCCAAGTACACGGTCGCGCCGCCCGCTGGCGCCAAGCAGAGCTTCTGAGATGGCGATCCTCGGGAGCGCCTGCCTGCTGCTCGCGCTCGGTGTATGCGTGTACGGGATCGGCGCCTCGCTGTACGGGGTGCGCCGCGGGCGTCCGGAGTGGTCTGAGTCCGGGCGCCGCGCCGTCTACGCGCTGGCCGGCGTCCTGACGGTCGCGTTCGTGGTGCTGGAGATCGCGTTCCTGCGCAACGACTTCACGTTCAACACCGTCGCCGACACCTCCAGCCGCACGACCCCCGCGTTCTACCGGGCGGCCGCGGTGTGGTCCTCGCAGGAAGGCTCGTTGCTGCTGTGGGCGTGGCTGATGTCGATGTGGTCGAGCCTCGTCCTGTTTTTGACGCGCCGGCGGATGCGCGACGTGGCGGCCTACGCCACCGCGATCCTGCTCGGGTTCGGCGGGTTCTTCGTGTCGCTGATGGTCTTCTATGCCAACCCGTTCGTCACGACCACTCCGGCCCCGGCCGAAGGCGCCGGCCTCGATCCGCTGTTGCGGTTCCCGACGATGATGATCCATCCGCCGATGCTGTACTCCGGCTATACGCTGTGCATCATCCCGTTCGCGTTCGGCATGGGCGCGCTGCTGGCCCGTCGCGTGGACGCCGAGTGGATTCGCGCGATCCGCCGCTTCTCGTTCGCCGCCTGGCTGTTCCTGGGCATCGGCATCATGCTGGGCGCCAGCTGGTCATACTCGGAGCTCGGGTGGGGCGGCTACTGGGGTTGGGACGCCGTCGAGAACGCCTCGCTGATGCCGTGGCTGACCGGCACCGCCTTTTTGCACTCGCTGATGATCCAGGAGAAACGGGGGATGCTGAAGGTGTGGAACGCCTCGCTCGTGCTGGCCACGGGCACGCTGGCGATCATGGGCACGTTTCTGGTGCGCTCGGGCATTCTCGACTCGATCCACGCCTTCGGTGGGCAGACGCTCGGCGTCCCATTCGTGATCTTGATCGGCGTCATGATCGCCGGCTCGGTCTATCTGGTCGTCACCCGCCGTGACATGCTGCGCTCTGAGCATCGCCTCGACTCGCTGCTCTCGCGCGAGTCGGTGTTCCTGGCCAACAACATTGTGCTGGTCGGCCTGTGCTTCGTGATCTTCTGGGGCACCTACTTCCCGCTCATCTCCGAAGCTCTCACCGGCAAAGAGGCCTCGGTCGGCCCCCCCTGGTTCGATCGCTATACGGTTCCGCTCGCGCTGGTGCTCGTGCTGCTGAGCGGGATCGGCCCGGTGATCGCCTGGCGCCGCGCGACGCTCGCCAACGCCCGGCGCAACTTCCTGGCCCCGCTGATCGCCGGCGCCGGGGCCGTGCTCGTGCTGCTGGCCGTGGGCGTGCCGGGCGACTGGAAAGCGCTGGCGATGTTCGCTTGCGCCGCGTTCGCGCTGGTGTGCGTGCTCCAGGAGTTTTACCGGGGCACGCGCGCGCGGCGGGCGATGGCGAACGAGTCCCCGCCCGCGGCGCTGGTCGCCCTCGTCAAGCGCAACCGCCGCCGCTACGGCGGCTACATCGTCCACATCGGCATCGCCGTGCTGTTCATAGGTGTCGCGGCGTCCTCCTCCTTCCAGCGCACGATCGAGCCGACGCTGTCGGTCGGCCAGTCGAGCAAGGTCGGCGCCTACACCGTCCGCTATGTCAAGCCCACCGCGACCGTCTCACCGGCCGACGACGCCGCCCACACCGGCTCGACCCTCAGCCTCGGCGCCGTGCTGGACGTGACCAAGAACGGCCGCCACGTCGCCACCCTGTATCCCAGCGAGGGGTTCTACGCCTCCGACGAACCGTCCCAGGGCTCGGTCGGCAGCCTGATCGGCGGTCAGCCCGTCAGCCATGTGGCGATGGACGCGGGCCTTACCCGTAACGTGTGGACGGCGATCGCGCCCGACATCGAAACGCCGCAGCTGAAGCGAATCGTTGAAATCGGTAACCGCACGATCCCGTTTTCCAGTCCCGAAGACGGTCTGATCGCCCTGGCCGTGCTCGCGCGCTCCTACCTGCAGCATCCGCCCCCGGCCGAGTTCCACCTCATCGTCTCCCCGCTGGTCATGTGGATCTGGATCGGCGGCCTGATCGTGGCCGGTGGAGGCCTGATCGCGATCTGGCCTGCGCCTTCGGCGCTGCGCCGCCGCGCCACCGCGCTGGCCGGGGCCCGCGGTCGCCGCGACCGTAGCGGCGATGCCGCCCAGGGGCTCGCCGGCGCCTGAGCCCTCCGCGCCGCCGCTACAGGTACAGCTCCTCGTGAATCTCCTCGTCGCAGTCCTCACCCTGCTGCTCCTCGCCGCGGTGATGCTCGTGCTGAGCGCTCCGCTGCGTGCCGCGCGCCGCCGTCCCGATCCCCGCTCGGCCGAGCTGGATGAGCTGCGGGCCGCGCGCGAGGCCAAGTACCGCGAGATCCGCGACGCCGAGCTCGACTACCGCACCGGCAAGCTGTCCGCCGAGGACTATGCCGCCGTCGACTCGGCTCTGCGCGCCGAAGCCCTCGACATACTCAATCGGCTGTCCGCGCTCGAGGACGAGGGCGGTGCTACGAACGTATCTCAATAGGCCGATCGGCCCACCGTGTGCGGGAGGGGGGTCGTGTTCTACACCCAGCGGGCCGGCAGGCGGTGTCGGGCGGCCCTAGGACCAAGGATGCTTGAGCAGCACGATCGCGTTGAGCGCGAACAGCACCGCGAACACGACCGTCCAGCGGTTCAGGTTGCGCTCGACCATCGAGCCGCCGCCCAGCGGACCCTGGCCGCTGCCGACCCCGAACGCGCCCGACAGGCCCGAATCTTTGCCCGAGTGCATCAGCACCAGCAGGATCAGCACGACGCAGATGATGACCTGCAAGATCGACAGGATCGTTTCCATACGCCGCTCAGCCTAGCGTGTCATCGTCCGGCGCGGCGTCTGGGCGCCCGCTCGATTCCGTCTGCGAGGCTCACTTGTGGCACGGGATCGTGTGCTTGGCCATCACCGTCTGGCCGTCCTGGAAGCTGAATTCGGTCGCCACCGGCCAACCTCCGGCCGGGCATGTTTTCGGGGTGATGATGCCCTTGATGTGTTCGAGTTTGCGCTTGCCGTGGACGGTCTTGTAGTAGGAGAGGTTTTTGGCGCCGAGGGTGATGTAGGTGCTCACCGCCGAGGCGTCGGAGGCTTCGGGCAGTACTTTGATCAGCGGCACGTTCAGGCTGAATCCGAGGCCGTAGGGCTTGGGCTCCTGGATCACGTTCGCCGTGAACACGATTTCGATCGACACCGGCGTCGAGCCATCCAGATAGATCGCCAGCTGCACGTGTCCCGGTTGGTTGTCGATCAGGAACACGTCGAATGTAAAGGCCTCTTTGATCACTTCGTGGCCGATTTCATAGACCCCTTCGCCGCCGCCGGTCCCGGCTTTGGAGTTCGCCGGACAGACTTTGGGGCCGGCCTGTTCGAGCTTGGCCACCGAGCACGTGCCGCTGCCCTGCAGGTTCAGCGTCACGCCGGCCGGACCCAGCACGTTCACGTGCGTGATCGGGGACGGCGTCGGGCTGGTCGAGCCGATGACCGCGCGCCCGAACGCGTTGGTGGGCACGCCGAGCCCGTCCGGCGAGAAGCCGGCTTCGGTGATTGTCACCGTCTCTCCTTCGGCCCACGCCGCGGCCGTGCCCAGCAGCGTGCAGCCGGCCAGTGCGGTGGTGGCCACCGCCGCGACAATCATCCGTACCCGCATCCTGGTCATCTCTCGCAATCCCTCTCTCGCGTTTTTTGATGCTGCACAGAACACTAAACCCTGGGCGAGGTCTTTGGAGCGGTGCTGCGGGGGGCAGGACCGCCACATTCCGCCGCGTCGCGCTGCGGGGGGCGGGCCTGCCACATTCCGTCGCCTCGCGCTGCGGGGACGGGACCGCCACATTCCGCCGCGAACATCGCTACGGTGCCGGTCAGCACACTGGCCAGGCGCGATTACGAATCCTTTACGGGTTCTTGCTTGTCTGCCGATATGACTTGCGGCGGCGCGCTCGCGATCGTGGCTTTGCGATGCTCGCCTGACGATCTGCCATGAACAGACCATTCACGACGAACACGATGATCTCCCCCTCCCGCCTCGTGATCTCCCCCTCCCGCCTCGCGACCGCCGGGACAGCGTTCAGCGCGACCGCGACGGCGTTCCGCTGTGGGCGAGGCCGCCGATGAGCGCCGGCCCGCGTGGACGGCGCTTGTCTGGGCGTGGCTGGCGTGGCCTCGTGTTCTCCGCGCTGGCCGGCAGTGGCCTGACGGCCGTGGGACTGGGCAGTCCGCTGGCAGGGGCCGCGCTCGGCGCCGAAGCGCCTGCCGGCTCTGGCTCCACGACAACCGGTGCAAGCGAACCGTCCACTACGACCACTGCGACCACCCCCGAACCGACCTCGACGAGCACGACTCCTACCGGGACGAGCCCAGCGGAATCCACCACCAGCACCTCGACCGTGCCCGCGACGACCTCGACGCCCGCGCCCCCGCCCGCGCCGACTCCCTCGACAAGCCAGACCGAGTCCACGCCGAGCGTGCGCCCGTCCACCGGCGAAAGCGGCGCTCCGGCCGTGGTCGTGCACCGCAAGCAGCAGACGACCCCAGGCGCCGGATCCAGTGGCTCGGGGGCCAACGCCAATCCATCCCAAGCGAACGCCGGCGGATCCAGCGGCACTCAGCACAAGGCGGGCTCCTCGAGCTCAACCACCCAGGCGGGCGCGCCCAACAACGTCGCGGTCCCACCCCAGCTCGTTGCCGCTCAGGCGAGCGCCGCCCTGGAAGCGATGCTCTCCGGCTCGGCCGTCTCGGCTCAGGCACTCGACTTCTACCGCATCCCCCTGTTCCTGTTGCCGATCTATCAGGCCGCCGCCGCCCAGTACGACGTGCCGTGGCCGATCCTCGCGGCGATCAACGAAATCGAGACCGACTACGGCACCGACCTGTCGGTCTCCAGCGCCGGCGCCGAGGGTTGGATGCAGTTCGAGCCCAGCACCTGGCTGCAGTACGGGGTGGACGCGCTCAACGCCGGCTACGCCGACCCCTACAACCCCGTCGACGCCATCTTCGCGGCCGCCCGTTATCTGCACGCCGCCGGCGCGGCGCAGAACCTGAACGCGGCGATCCTCGCCTACAACCACTCGACCGCGTACGTCGAATCGGTGCTGCTGCGAGCGAAGCTGATCGCGGCTTACCCAGACCAGGTGGTCGCCACGCTCACCGGCCTGGTCGACGGGCGCCCCCCGGTGACCGGCACGCGCATCGGCTGGAGTGCGCCTGTCAGCAGTCTGGCCACCACGGCTGCCTCGTTGCCCTCCTCGTCGAGCGCGACCGCGGGCGCAAGCCCCGCGTCCGCGGCGTCTGCTGCGTCCGCCGCGAGCGCAGCTACCGGCGCAGGCACTCCCGGCTCCACGCCCGCCCCCACACCGGCCGGCGCCGTCTCGGCCTCCGTGGGCGGGAGCCGCACGGGCGGCGGATCGTTGCAGCTCGTCGACATCACCAGCGCTCCGAGCGCTCGCGTGGTGGCCGTGGAGGACGGGCGCATCGTCAAGCTCGGACACTCACGCCGGCTGGGCAACTACATCGTGTTGCAGGACGTGTACGGCGATGAGTTCACCTACGCCGGGTTGGGTCACATCGCCCGGACCTATACGCCCGCCGCCGCACAGCAGGCGGCATCGGCGGTCGCCGGCGCCAGCGCGACGGCAGCCACCTCGACGGCAGCCGCCTCCGCGGCCACTGGCGCGGGCAAGGTGCGCGTGTTCGCGCATCCCGGCAACCCCGATGCACGCGCGGCCATGCGCATGCAGGCGGCCCGACACGCGGGCGCCAACGGGCCACAGCCGCTGCGCGCAGGCACGGTCGTCAGCGAGGGCGCCGTGCTCGGCGCAGTCAGCGTGCCTCCGGGCGCCACCGACGGGCACCTGCGTTTTGCGATCCGGCCCGCCGGGGACACGAGCACGATCGATCCCCGCACGATCCTCGAGAACTGGACCCAGCTGGACGCGGCTCTGCACCCGCAGGGCGCGCGTGGCAACCCGACTCTGCTCGGCGCGACCGCCGCCGACGTGTTCCTGATGTCCAAGGCGCAGCTCGAGCGTACCGTGCTGGCCGACCCCGGCATCGCTCTGTCCGCCTGCTCGCGCCACGAGGTCGCCTCCGGCGCGATCGATTCCCGCGCACTTGCCGCGATCGCGTTTCTGTCGCGCAGCGGGCTGAAGCCCACAGTCGGCACGCTGCGCTGTGGCGCCTACGACGCCGCCGGCTACGTGCAGCCCGGCCATGCGGGCGATGCGGTGGCGATCGTCGCGATCAACGGCGTCCCGATCTCCGGTCATCAGGGCGCCGGGTCGATCACCGACACCACCATCCGTACGCTGCTGACGATCCAGGGGCGGTTCGCGCCCGCGCGAATCGTCAGCCTGATGCGCTATCCCAATGCGCCCACCACCCTCGCGAGGGCAGATCACGGCGCCTACATCGAGCTCGTGTTCCCGCTCGCCTCCACCCGCGCGCGCGGAGCGCGAGCGACGGGTACGGCCGGCGCCGCCTCCGCCGCATCGAGAGCTCACGCGAGCGGGGCATCGCAGCCGGCCGCGTCTGCCGCGGCCGCTGAAAGCGAACCCGGCGCCGGCGCGGCGCCTCTGGCAGTCACCGGGCAGCTGAGCTCGACCCAGTGGGAACAGTTGATCGCGCGTATCGCCGCGCTGCCGGCGCCGACTGTCGCGGTCACGCCGAGCTCGGCCGCGATCCCGGACCGCTGAGCACCGGGCCGCGATCATTGACCGCGGCCCGGATGACAGCTCGACCTGGCTGTGTGGTCCCTGCCCCGGCCTCAGCCGGTGGAGGCTTCGCCGCCAGATGCCCCTCCGGCGGGGGGTGCGCCGCCGGGACGATGGAACGTGCTCGTCAGATCGCTGCGGCACTTCGCCTCGGCCGCCTTGAACTGAGCGCTGGCGGTGTCGATGCCTTTGGTGTCGAAGATCGGGCCGCCACCGGAGGTGTTCGGCGCCGGAATGTTCACGCCGTTTTCGCGCATACAGGAGGCGAACTTGGTCAGCGCCTGCTTGAACGCCGGGCTCCGCAGCCGCGCGCCGGCGCCGCCGCGAAAGCCACCGCCCCGGAACGCGCCGCCGCCACACTTTTTGATCGCGGCTTCATACTGCGCGCGCGTCACGCCGCTCGGCAGTTTAGGCCCGCCCGCCCCGCTTCCCGCCGCGCCGCCGCCGAGGAAGCCGCCGGGGCCGCCCTGCGGTCGCTGGCCGGCGGTGTGTTGAGGCAAGGTGATCCCGTTTTTCTGCAGGCATTCGCGCATCGCCTTGAACCGGCTCGCGCCCGCGCCCGTCGGAGCGGAGCCCGTTGTGCCCGTGCCGGTGCTCCCCGAGGTGCCGGTGCTCCCCGACGTGGTGGTAGCGGAGGCGTTGGTGCTCGTGGTCGTGCTGCTCGAGCCGCCGCACGCAGCCAGCCCGAGGGGGAGCGCCACCACCAGCGAGGCTGTGGTGGCGATCGCGAGTTTACGTCTGATGCTGTTCATTGCAGGCATTGTGTTCCTTTGTCGAATGACACGACTGTCGTATGACGGATGGATGCGGTCGGCCGGTCGGGCACTGACCCGCCCACGGTAGTCACGCTGGTTAACCGCCGCATAAGCTCATGTGCCGCTCGCCCGTGTTTGCCTGCCGCTCGCCCGTGTTCATCTGCCGCTCGCCTGTGTCGCCTGCCGCTCGGCCGTGTCCCCCGCGCCTACTTGCCGCTGCCGAACAGGGACGGTTCGGCGCTGGTTTTGCCGCTGCCCCCAGTGCCCCCGGCGCCGCTCGCGCCGGCGCCCGAGCCGCCGAACAGCGACGCCAGGCCGCCGCCGGAAGAACCCACGCTGATCGATTCGGCGCTGAGCACGCCGTTTGCGCCGGTGGCGCCGGTGATCGTGACTGATTCGCCGGGGTGGATGTCGTGGACGGCCGAGCTCACGGTCTTGGACACGGTCGTGCCCGCCGAGGTCGTGACCTTGACGGTGTTGCCTTCGGCGTTGGTCACGTACAGGGTGCTGCCGTCGAGATAGGCCACGGTCCCCGCGGTCGGGCGGGTGAAGCCGCCGAGCGAGCTCGACGATCCGCCCGTGGAGGTCGAGCTCGAGCCCGAGCCTGAGCCGGTGCTCGACGTGCCTCCGCGCAGCGCCGCGAAGCGCGACGCGAGACTCGCCGCCGAAGCGCCCGACGACGAGCTCGACGAGGTCTGGCCCTTCTCGATCAGCACGCCGCCGATGAATCCGCACGCGATCAAAAGCACGCCGAGCAGCGCGAGGGCGATCGGATTGCCGCCCGTGCCCAGCAATCGTCTGCGCGGCCGGTGCGGCAACTCCTCGGGCTCGTCCAGCCAATCCTCGTCGTCCTCGTCGGAGGGGAGGTCCGCGGCGATCGGCTCGTACACGGGCTCATGCCCGGGTGCCGGCATCCTCGCCGCTTGGACGGCCGTATCCGCGGTGGGGACGTCGTGGATCGTGGGCTCCTCGGGGGTGGATGGGGGATCATCGTGTGGCATAACGGGCTCCTGGTGGGGGGAAGGTGACTCACTCAAAGCGCAGCGCTTCGATCGGTCGCAGGCGGGCGGCGCGGGCCGCGGGGTAGGTGCCGAAGAACAGGCCGGAGGCCAGCGCGGCGCCGAAGGCGAGGAAGATCGAGTACGTCGCGATTTCCGGGTGTACGCCGGCGATTTCGAACTGGCTGCCGATCACGCCTACGAGCACTCCGCAAACCCCGCCGAACAGCGAGACGAGCACCGCCTCGGTCAAGAACTGGGTGAGAATGTCCGAGCGTCGGGCGCCGATCGCCTTGCGGATGCCGATCTCGCGGGTGCGCTCGGTGACGGAGACGAGCATGATGTTCATCACGCCGATCCCCCCGACCAGGAGTGAGATGGCGGCGACCTCGCCGAGCAGCGTTGTGAAGACGCTCGAGGTGGAGCTGGATGTTTCCAAAAGAGAGCCCTGGTTGAGCACGCTGAAGCCCGGTTCGGCGGTGTTCTTGATTTTGTGGCGTTCCTCGAGGATCTGCGTGACCTCGGCTTCGGCGGCGTTCAACGAGGATTCCGACTTGGCCTGCACCGTGATCGAGTCGATCGGCCCGACGCCGGTGAGCGAGTCCTGCACGGTCGTGATCGGCGCCATCACGACATCATCCTCGTTGGTGGTGCCACTGGTGCCCTTTTTGGCGAGCACGCCAACGACTTCGTAGTTGGAGCCGTTGACCTTCATGTTCTCTCCCACCGGGCTGGCCCCCGCGAACAGTTCCTGTACGACTTCCTGGCCGACGACGGCCACGCGGCGGTGCTTGGTGACGTCTTCGGCGGTGAACGAGGCGCCTTCGGCGATCTTGTAGCTGTGAGCCGGCAGGTAGGAGGGCGTGGTGCCGACGAACGAGGACGGTTCGAAGCTCGAGCTGCCGTACACGAGTTTCACGTCGGTGGCGTTCACGACCGGCGAAGCGCTTTTGACGTCCGGCGCGAGGCCCGGGTTCTGCAGCGCTTGCGCGTCTTCCTTGGTCAGCGAGACGCTCGTGGTGGCGCTGCTCGCCCGGGCGCCGCCGCGAAAACCGCCGCCGCTGGCCTGCACGACCAGCACGTTGGTGCCGAGGCTCTGGATGCGCGACTGCACGGCCTTGGACGAGCCGTTGCCGACGGCGATCAGCACGATCACCGAGGCGACCCCGATCGTCATGCCGAGGATCGTCAGGCCCGAGCGCAGCTTGTTGGCGGTGATCCCGC
>Ga0335075_10006627_pt1 | contig 17869 bp, 18 predicted proteins | sample Lox_Sample_24_FD_206723 | JGI IMG/M metagenome (GOLD analysis project Ga0335075, IMG submission 206723) | Soil microbial communities from Loxahatchee National Wildlife Refuge, Florida, United States - Lox_Sample_2.4 | ecosystem: Environmental > Terrestrial > Soil > Wetlands | place: USA...
CGAACATTAACCCTGGTGTTCAGTAACGGAGAATTTGAATTTTATGAGCGGTAGCGGCCAACTAGTGTTATTCAGGGATTACTATATGGTTTTGGTTAGGTTAGGTTCGGGATACAAGGTCACGCGACCGCATACGGTGGAAAATCAAGTTAGATAGCAGGAAGTCAAGCCCATATATATAATCCGCTTAACACACCCCTATTATATGAATAATCCTGTCAATACACACCTGTGTTCATTTCATAATAGGGATTTTCGTGGCGCTGTGCCAGTGGCGCCAAAGTATGTAGCATTGTAACGGAGACAACATTTCGTATTTCGTGCAACCATACTCCGCATTTGCCTCAACCTTGTCCAGACTCCATCGCGGCTCATTCCTCTTCGAATCATGCGAGCCCTTACTGGACGTGGTTAGAGATTGCCGAACACTCAGCGATTTCGTGAGCTGGCTACGGACTGTCAATTCATTGAACTCAGCTTGAAAAGTTTGGCCTACATTTTGGCTAACCCGAACCTTTCCCCTACCCACTGTTCTTGTCTTCTACAATAATGCAATCAGCTCATTTTGATTTCGTACAATTGCTCAGCGGTTGCGCCTACGAAGACATTGCCACAATGCTAACACCACCATCGTGACCGCGGCTACCGTTCCAATGATGGTGCCAATCGCTTCGGACTCGCTAAGACCGCCCGAGGAAGCAGGAGTACTCACAGAGGTTGAGGAAGTTGTGGGAGAACCTTAGATCAAACTCGGTTCATAATAGAAGTAGTTACCATTTGTACCGCACGAAGTAAAGACACTTTCGCCAACAGGAATAGTATAATCTCCGTCCGCGAGACAATTCCCGCTGTACTGCGCATAATCATCAACGGCCTCATCGGCGCAAGAACAGGCGATGCAGGCTCCGACTTGATTAAGGAACGTTTGGTCAGTGCAAAAGCATGCGTTTGGATCGGTATAACAATTACAAGAGTCACTAGCCGTGTCTATATAGAAAGACACCTCTGAAATCGGAACGAGACAATCAGCCATTTCCACTCCAGAGAACTTCCCAATCGCCGATGTTTGCCGCACGTCCTGGCGTAGCGCTGAGCCAAAGAAATATTAAACAGACAGAGTTGCGCATCATCATCGAAACGAGACTCAACTGTGAAAGATATGGCTCAGCCGAATTCAATTCCGAATGCGGGAAATTCGGTTTTCGGACGGAACTGAATTTTCGTGGGGGTGCAAACCCAATTCTACCCTGGAAAATAAACAGAGCCACGAGCCGGTTCCAGCACCGCCACGATTTGTCCTACTATTTCGTGCATACGTTTCCCCGTTACTCAAAGTCGCAATACATAATTGCTCCTGTGTCGCGATGGCAGGGGATATGCGTCCTTCAACCGAAGCTTCTGTGGATACCGTTTCTGCTTCGACTGCTCTTCCTGCCACTGCTGACGGATCGGAAACGAGATACGCAGAAAGTTCTTCTGTCCCACCCTCCGCCGTGTGCAAACCGGATGAATTCCCCAAGCACGAGCTTGACTGGATTACGGGGGACAATAATTCGCTAATTTATGTCCGAAGGTTAGGTACAGGAGTCGCCAGTTCCGTTCATGAGGTTACTCTTCTCTTTATACATGCTAATCCACATAGGTCAGAAACGTTCATACTGGAGCGGTATCCCTGCCAACAACGGCGCATCGCTAATAACAAGGTTTACGCGAGAAAGGTCATCCACGTAAATGATCACGCCAGTATTCAGGACGTCACGAACGAGCAAAAGGCAGTAATCAGAGTATGCCATTCCAATCCAGAGGGTAATGTCGTCCAAGTTTTCAATTTAGGTCGGCTTCACTACGATCAATACTACTTCTTCGATATGGAGATATGCGATTTCAGTCTTCACGATTACATTCATCACTCCTGGTCACCCGAAACCGCTAAAAACGTTCCAAACTTTGCCAATCGGGAGGCGCTTGGACCTTTCGCAAAGTTTATACAAATCTGCAGCATAATGATCGATATAGCCTGCGGCGTCGCCTTCATACACGGCTGTGGCTATATTCATCGAGCGTTGTCGCCTAGGAATGGTAGGTACCTAGTAAGACAAGGGTGTTGACATGCAAGTTATGTATTCCTTGCCCAAAAAGCAGTGGAAGATCGGTGACTTTGGTCTTTCAACAGAGGGTGCGACCAATATAGGGCCACATACAGAACGTGGGAGGGGAATATCAATTTATCGCGAACCCGGCCTTGCTGATGGGACTGTAAACATGAAGACAATGATTGTGAAAGGTTATGATATCTGGGCAATAGGAGTTATGTTTTACGAGCTCGTTCACGAGGAAATGCCCTTTAAGAGCAAAATGCTGGCTCGCGAATATATTGATTTCTACCACCCTGAAGACGATCCGTTTCCTCTGCCGATCAGGTTACCTGCAGGACTTGAAAACGAGGCGCTACTCAAGTCAGTCTCTCGCATCCTCTCCAACGCTCTCGATCCTCGACCCCTCCAACGTCCATCTGCTCGTGAACTTCTCGGAGATTTCAAATTAACGCTCAACGTACTATTAGGGAGGGATGTGCGGGGGTCGAAGTTGTCCAACTTCGACCTGCCAGTGAATGGACCTACAATTATTTCTTCCGTCATATCACCCATCGCTGAATCGCCGGCTTTAGCCATTTCTCTCGACAGTCACGCTTTGAATGATCAACCAACTGATTCCCTCGCCAGTTTTACCGCGACCGCGTCAAACAACGTCAGAGTAGGACATACCATCTCTGCGGCCATGATTCAAGCGCATGAACATCTTTGGCGATTTTTACAAGGAGACTATACAGCAAGAAAATACGGGAAAAAAGTCATCAAGGGCACTCGCTCCGATCCTGTTAACTTGCAATGGACTATTGGCAGTAGTTTAGATCTTGTGTGTCAAGCACAAATCGATTCTGGTTCTTTTGGTGACGTATACAAGGTTCCAAATTGAAGTTTATTCTCTAACTGGTGACAGATATACAGCACTGCGAACGAACAGGTGTGTATCCTAGAATCACTAACTGATGTACTACTAGGTATTTGCAAGAAAAGTTATCCGACCATATACATTACATACACTGGAGGCAATCGACAGTGGAATCGTTGAAAACGAAGCGAGAGTGTTCGATAAACTAAACGCAAACGGTGGACATGCGAATATAGTTGCGATATTAAGGCATGGTTGGCTCACCAATGCGATGGACAGATACTACTTTGATATGGAGTTGTGCATTTTGAACCTGGCAAACTATATCACCGAGGACTTCAAATCCCGTCTAGGGATGTCAAATTTTTTGCATTCACGATCCTTGAATGAAGGGCACGGGAGCCTATCAATGTGGGGGATTATGAATCAAATCTCCAACGGGCTAGAATTCATTCATTCTCACGGAGAGCTGCACAGAGATTTAAAACCTTCAAATGGTAGTTATAACGGCTGCTCTATTTTGACTTATGCTTCTAGTTCTTCTGTCCTCGGTTCGAGCGGTCTGGAAAATCTCCGACTTCGGCTTGACTGCACAAGGCACATCAAGTCTTGCTTATTCCACACAAATAGGCAGAGGAACAGAAGGTTTTCGAGCTCCAGAGCTTCTCAGATCATCTGCCAGAGTTAGTATGAAAAGCGATGTGTTCGCCCTTGGTTGCATTCTCTTTGAACTTCTCACAACGGTGAAGCCTTTTGCTCGAGACTGGGATGTATTCGCGTACACTGGAGGGGAGGGCAAACCGGAGATATCGGAGTTTCCAGAAGAGATGAGTGAACGTGGGCGGTCTTACGTTAGCGAGCTATTCAGCAGAATGATAGAGGTCGATTGGTGGAGACGTCCGTCAGCTCAAGAGGTTGGGGAGGTTTTGAGGTCCCATGCCGAAGAAACAGCGCCGGTTCTGGTTGTCGGTGGCCCAGATCAATCAAGAAACCCTCAAATCCTTCTATTATCTGAAGATAATGTGAGTTGGAGAAACGCTCAATTGCAACGATGGTGGTATCTTTGACCTGAAGCTTATGGACCTAATGAGATTAGCAATCAATGTCAGTCCGTTGTTACATTCGTCCAAGGCAACAAACGAATAGATGCCAAGGACTCGAAACACCGTCCACCATATCTTTGCGAATGTCGTATTGCATCCGGACACTCAATAGAATGGAGGTTTCTGATTGACAAGGAGAAACTTTAAAGGACCGTCTCTCTGTTATTTCTCGTTTCGACGGTTTAGAAGGTTGACAAGATGTGCGGACATGGACATAGTCTCTGGCACGGTGTAAGGGTTACGCCCTATAAATATAGTTCCATTCATACACCCTATATATATTATCCTGTACACCTGAGAATATTCTAGCGATTCTGTGCCACCATCCCATGTATATAAAGCCAGCGCTGTAGGCATATCTAATTCTACAGTCAACTCACATATAATCCAACATGTTAACATTTCATACTAGGGATTTTCGTGCTGCTGTGCCCGTGGCGCCAAGTGCGTGGCGTGTAATATATTATATCTCATCCCTGTTACACACCCTATATACATCCGCCTGATTGATTGCGTAACGTCTGGATCTTCCTCTGGTTTACTGAATTACGCGTAGATTAAAGTTGTAATAATTGATATAGAAAAAGGTATGTAGGTTGTTGAGAAGCCCAGAGATGGTCGTCACCTAGAAATACCTATCTTGTGAGTCCCACAGCTCGACACATTATTTCCACATGTGAACTGGATTGGACGGGCCCAAAAATATGATCTCATGAACAAAACTTTATGGAGTTTCGTGGCGCTGTGACGCCAAAGTGTGTTGCATTGTAAAACGGAGACAACCTTTCCGTCTTTTGTGCAACCACACTCCGCATTTACCTCAACCTTGTCCGTAGCGGCTCATTCCTCTTCCAATCATGCCATTCTTTGCTGCACGTGATTAGGGATTGCCGAACACGCAGCGATTTCGGAACCGGCTACGGACTGTCCTGTTTTCATGCCAATTCTTTCTCAGGACAGTGTGCGAGTCACGAGATTGAAAGCCAGGCCCCCGTCCTACGCACACAAAGGCCCTGGCTTTCTTCTCCCCTCTCCTCGCCATTCATCGCTAATCCTTCCAAGATGTCTCTCACCGAACAGACTGGAAATGACGACGACCCAGATTATAGTTGGATATGCGGCACCAGATCAGACATTGAACATGAGGCGTTTATTGGTTCTGGTGGGTACGGTGAAGTACACAGAGTAAGAAAACCACAGTAGATTCACTAACTCTCAAGATGCGGCGGAAAACTGGAGAAGTTGCTGTTATATACAAATTTTTTAACAGGGTAGGTTTTTGCCCGCAAAGTCATCCGTCGTTTTGGTGACGTGACGAGAAGAGATATTGAAAACGAGGCAGATGTTGTCTCCAAAGTTTGTCAGGTTGGCCGAAGTTGCCAAAATGTGGTGGAGATGTATGAGCATGGATGGCTTGACAAAACCAAGTCGTTATATTTTATCGATATGGAATACTGTTCCGAGACACTCAAAGCTCGTATCAGCGGTGCGCCCAAACACACCAAGCACCATGATATGGAACGGGACTCCACACAAGAATTCCTCGAGCAGAACACAAAAGATATTTTTCCGTCATCGAACTTCAGGTTGTTGGTCCACCGAACTCCGGAAGAAGGTAATTCGATACAATTTGATTTTGAGTCTGTGGCTAAAATTGTCGAGGACATCGTATCGGGGCTTGCTTATCTCCATAAGCATGAAACAGTCCATCGAGGCCTCAAGCCTGGAAATGGTACTTGAGTGACTCGAAATAGTATTAATGTTTGTAGTACTTTATTCTGAGGTTCATGATTGCTGGAAGCTGGCCGATTTTGGAAGTGCATCTACCGCAACGTCAAAACGGTTACATACAACACATCTGGCTCGAGGAACAGGGGGATATAGGGCACCAGAGGTCTTAGAGCATTGGAAATGTAATACTAAGGCCGATATGTTTGCTTTGGGTTGCACCATCTATGAAATTGTCATTGGCAAAAAGCTCTTTGCCGGTGACACCGACGTTACCGACTATGGCCGAAATAAGGACCTCTTCTTCTTTACCGAGAAATGGCCTGAACCGCCTCCTGACACACAATTACATGCATTGGGAAAGCTAACAGAAGCCTTGATTGATGTTAACCCTGCTAAAAGACCCGGCTCGGTTGCAGTGCAGAGATGGATTGACCTGATACGCCGCGGTGCCTATCGGCAAATAGCGGAAGAAGCTACATTAAGTCACTGGCCAACAGATGAGATGCCGCAAGTCCAATCAACGAGGCCTCAAGTACAATCGCTGTTTCTGCAAGCAAAGAAACGTAAAAGAGACAGTTCGTTGCCCGATCTCGAGTCCCCCGAACTCCATTGCCCACCGCTCTCCGTCCATGGGGAAGTTGCCCAGTCGCCAGTACATCAACCTTGGCCTACATCGCAATCAGAACGATCTCCTTTTCCCTTCACGGTGGTCGCGATACATGGTATATCCCACACTATGCACCATCCCATCCACTCGAATCATCCAATGCAATGCTAACTTGTGGCCCCTGTTGTAGACTTTCCGGGTCAAGAAGAAGACGAAATCACTTTTCAAAGGGGTGAAAGAATATTGGTAATAAGTAAAGACGAGGGATTCGGAGACGGTTGGTGGACGGTAACTACCCCACTCTCCCATATTCAGCCTTTTTCCATTCTCTTGCTTCCTTCCTTTTACTTTGCCATGTCTTGCGCTATGATCGCGTTCCGTACGGGATGGTGGGTTTGAAGGTGAAGAGGTCGGCTAGAGACGCAGAATTAAGCGACTTTCGTTACACATCCACATGCGTCCTTCCCGGATACTGCTGCGAGCAACGCAGCAGTAATCTTCCACTTCTTGTTAAGGTCGGAATCCCTTCTTCCATGTCTTTTGGTCCTTTCTCCTAAGAAAACGACCCATGACGAGGGAAGTGAATACAATCTGACTAGAGCTGAAGTTGGGAGATATAGCAGCAACTCTAGTACCTCCTACTCCCCCTCCCGTTGGACGTTTGTCATGCCAACTTGGTGTTCTCCTTCTTGCTATTCTGAACCCTTGACTAAACTTGCTCTTTCTCCACAGGGTCGAAACAATCGAAACCAAATCGGTCTATTCCCCGCAGTCTATACAATACAATTATTTTCTTGAGCACTGTGATGGGTTGGGAGCAAGTGCGCGGATTTATCGGATTAAGCTTGTCTAAATAAAGCTCTGTAGCCATATCTCATATACAATCAACTATCTCACACTCGCCGATCTATATAATTCCCTTAGCACACTCCCGTCAACAAAAAGTTAAACTGTCTGGAAGCCTGGAAGATTGCTCTCCGTTGGAGCGCAACTGGCCCCTTACTGGGAGCAGCTGGTCGCCCTGGTGAGTGGCTACTATATATTATGCCTGTTATTGCACCCTGCGTTAACTAATTGTTAATGCAGCCGGCGCTAATCGTGGTGCTGTGCCTTATAATCGTGCTCCGCACAAAAGTTAGTGTGTTGATTCACGTTACGCACCACCGGTGATGAGTAGTACAATGGTGGTGCAGCCTACTATATATTATACATAACCATGGAATGCGCCAATGCAGGATCGTCCCGCGTCCAGTCCGGCTGCTGCTTCATTCGTTAGTTTTAAAGTTAACCAATCACAGAACCATGCTGATCATGTGCACCAAGGTATTGTGTGAGTGGAGCACTGCAGACTGTCGGATTTTACGTGGTGACAGCCCAATTCTCGTGCGGCTTAGAAAATAAACTTTTTGGTCACAATTTTCGGGGCAGTGCAACCCCAATTCTTTCGGAACAAGATTTAACCATGGCATCGTACTTCTGAGGCTGTGGCAGTCCGAATTGGCGTGGTCCGTACTAAAATTAAATCTTACCACGTCAGCACCTCGCAGCCTCCCATTTCATATAACTACCTTTGACATTGGAGCTGCCGGAAATGGAGACCCCGTCTGAGAGAGGATACCTTGACTTTGACGTCAGCTCTGTGGATGATTTCACGTGGACTTTGGGGGATGATTCCGACCAGTTCTTACACCGTAGAAAAATTGATGCCGGAGCTTCCGGTGAAGTGCACGAGGTGTCCCACCTGAATGAAAGATGTACACGCTAACCCGCTAGTTGTATAACCTTCGGACCAATCAGGTTAGTCAACATTACGTTCCAAGGTCTTGGGGAGGGGAAGTTTACGACGTCAGCTAACGTGGATCTAGGTTTTTGCAAGAAAGATCATCCGTCCGTTTGGGGAAATAACTGCACAAGATATACAGAACGAGATGCGGGTGGTTGGCCAGCTGTGTAGGCCTGGGTCGCACATAAATATAGTATCCGTTTTTAGATGTGGAAGACTCCCTCCGTCCTACTATTACCTTGACATGGAATTATGCGACCTGAACTTGGAATGGTACATCGAATGCGAATCGCGCAAGGTCGTCAACGATGAGTCACAAAACTCTCTCGGAGAATTTACGTCGCCTAGAATGCAGTTCTGGCACGTTATGGAAGATATTGCAAAGGGAATTGCATATATCCACTCGAACGGAAAAGTACATCGAGACATAAAACCCCGCAATGGTATGATTCTACTTTTCGACCTGGCTAAATAAGAACCAGTTCTCTACTCGAGAAAGGACACTGCATGGAAACTTGCAGATTTCGGTCTCACCGCTGAAGGAACATCCAAACATGCGCAAACCACACGTTATTCCAGAGGGACTTCTGGATACCGAGCACCTGAGTTAGTAAGAGGGGAGCCCAAGTACACATACACCAACAAAGTCGATATATGGGCCATCGGCTGTGTATTTTATGAGCTTCTTGTCCACAAAAAGGCTTTCGTAGATGATCTAGCGGTGATTCAATACTGCGCGGAAAGCGAGACAGGACGTTATCGAGAAAATCTCGAGCGTTCTATGATGGGAGAAACTGTGTTGCATGCTGTAGTCTCGGACATTGTGCTAGCCGCGTTAGACGTGGCCGAAGGAAAGAGGCCCCGAGCAGAAACCCTTCAGGAGAGGTTTAGCAATGAGAACATGGAAACATTATATGCGACGAGACCAGAAGACGGTAAGACTATCTGTTCTGTGGGGACGCTGATTATGAGATCTCTTTCTAGACACTCGAATAAAGACGTCTGGTGCTATACGTCTTTCAGTTAAAAGAGTCACCGGGATAGACTTTACTGTGTATGTGGATGAGCTGGATTCGATTTCCCATTTAAAAGAGCAGATTTCCAAAATCACAAAGATTGAAGCAGATGAACAGAGATTGATTTACTCCGGGAAGGAGTTGACTGATTCTCAGACTATTAGCTACTATGAAGTCAAGAATGGGGCTGTTGTGCACCTTCTTATAAGGCCACGCAAGGTAAGCCCATGGGTGGCATAGCGAGAAACTTGGGAATGGATAAATGATGTATAAATAGACTCACTTCATCACGAAAACAAGTATTAATGTATCCAATATTATGCGGACGCCGATCCTAGTTATCTCATCCCCGTACGCACATCCGCCATTGATTGCGTATTAACGTTTGGATCTTCCTCTGGTTTACTGAATTACGCGTAGATTAAAGTTGTAATAATTGGTATCGAATAAGGTACACCTGGGGAATAAGCTATTAATCGATTATTCAACTCCTCTCGTTGATACGACGGGGTGGTCTATTAACCCGGGCCGACCTCTCGTCTCATTCGCTGTCGGGGACAATTTCTCCCTCATTGGTCGTCGACCGAATGGGGTAATTATACCACACGTCCGATTCGGTTCCTGTTGATTAATCAGAAATTCCCTTTCGACGCTCGAATTTTTCGTCCCCTTTGGCCACCTCATCATCTGAGAACTGAGCCTCATTGCTTTTGAACGGCAAGTCGATTTAGGCCGCTGCGTCGGATCCTCCAACGTGGCACAGGCAGGGAATTACACCGCTGTCCGTCTTACAAATCGACCTCTCTTTCTAAATTTGAAATGAGGATACGCAAGCTAGCGTAAATATATAACAGCGATGGAGGAACTGTTCTGAGCTGAAAGCATAGCTGAGACAATCTTGACTCGAATACTTAAACTTCACGAGCACGACTCTTTCGAACTCGACATGAACATGTCTTCGACCGAATTACCGCCGTCTGCTGCTCTCGATAATGAAAAGTCTCAGACCGAAGTTCCTACGAAGCCACGGCGAAAGAACATCTGGGGAGGTAAATCGGGACGTTTCTGGATTGCCTTTTTCATGTTGAATCTCACTGCTTTCATCTCTGCTTTGGATGCAGTTATTATCGCTGCTGCATTGCCCGCAATTGCATCTGACCTTCGAGGGACCAGTAATCAAGCTTTCTGGAGTGGAACCGCGTTTCTTCTAGCAGCGACAATAACTCAACCTTTATATGGAACGTTTTCTGAGATTTTCGGGCGGAGGAGTAATCTTATTGCTTCGTTGGCATTGTTTTTGGTTGGGAGTATATTGTGTGCCAGGTCAACATATATGGGCATGTTTATTGGATCGCGAGTGGTACGTGAAACTCCATGTATTTTGAAGCTGATTGAAGATTCAAGGAATTGGAGGAGGAGGAATGATTGCTTTAGTGGAAGTCATTGTTACCGATATGGTCGGACTGGGCGAACGTGGGGCATTTGTTGGCATTGTTTCCTTGGCCTGGGCCTCTGGAACAGTCCTTGGCCCCATTCTTGGCGGCGCTATTGCCGAACATACTACCTGGAGATGGTACGATCCCACCCAACCTTTCTAATGTCAGGATCTTCTACATTAATATTCCAATGATCGTTATTGTCGCCATCGGAATCTGGTTGTTCCTCACACTTCGAACTGATTCAACTTCGATTCGCGAGAAACTCAAACGCGTCGATTATCTTGGCATTTTCATTTTTGTCGGAAGTGCAACTTCTTTCCTCTTCGGACTTACTTCCGGCGGCGTCCTCTTCCCTTGGACATCAGCAAATGTTATTGTCCCCCTTGTCCTTGGTACTCTTGGCATGATTCTATTCTGGTATGTCGAAGATTATGTTGTCAAGGAACCTATGATGCCAATGCGAATCTTTAAAGAGCGTACCGCTTTTGCAGGATACATCAATACCTGGGTTCACGGCCTCATTTTGTGGTCAGTCATTTATTATCTTCTTCTTTGGGTAACCTCTGTTATATGTAAATAATGCTAATTCAGGCTCAATCTGTTCTCACTCACTCTACTTTCCAAGCCGATATCGATGCACTCCCCATTACATTGACGACTGCTCCCACGGCCGCCATTGCCGGTGTCATCATGACCCTTACTCTCCGTTTCCGTCTTGCCGTCTGGCTAGGCTGGATCATTCTCACCATTGCCTGCGGTCTCTTTACTCTCCTCTCTCCCACTACTACCACCGCCGAACGAATCGGGTACATGATACTCATGGGGGTGGGAACTGGGATCCTTTTCCCTGCTCTTCAATTCGCTGCACAAGCTGGCCAACGCGATGAAGATGTCGGTTTTGCCACCAGTACATTCGTCTTTATTCGCTCTCTCGGACAAACATTTGGTGTTGCTCTGGGTGGTGTCATTTTCCAGAATCAATGGGACAAGAATCTTGCAACAGACATTGCTAATAACACTCTTCCTGCGACATTCCAGATTCCTGGCAACGAAGCTGACGGGGCAGTGTTGAGCCTTCTACAATTGCCGCCTGATGTGTTGGAGACGGTAAAGTGGTTGTATTCCGATAGTTTGAGGGCAATTTGGATCTTTTTTGTCCCGTTGGCTGGGATTGCGTTCCTTCTGAGTTTATTGATGAGGGACTATAGTTTGGATAAAGTGTTGAACAGTAAACAGGCTTTCGAGGAGTCGAAGTCTGCCGCTGAGTCTGCGCAAGTCTAAAGAGTCATATGAGCGTGTTTGAGATAGATTTAGGATAGGATAATAGATATAGTTAACATACTGTAATCATCGACCTGATTGCTGAAACCCAAATTCCAATTCATCGCCACCGAGGTCTCCGCCGATCCTCCGGAAAATTCAAAGCGATGGATGAAAGGATTAACTATAATAAGTGGGACTGAATTTTCGTGGGGGCGCAAACCAATTGAGTGGCAATCCAGTTTTGGGTCGTGCGACTGTATTTCCGTGCCGGTTCAGGCTCAATTCCTCCGCAAAGAATATCTTTGCGCCGATTAATCTTGGCCTCGGTACTTCTACGCCGCCGAAAAAAGTGAATTTATTTACTATTGGAATATTCTCGCAGCGTTACACAGAAGATTAATTTGTATGTACTGTAAGTGGCTTGGCACAGCGGTGCAGTCGGTAAAATTAAACTCGCAGACCAGATTAATTGACGGCGTTGCCACTGTTTCAACATTTACATGCATGCGGATTAAAGGTCCAGCTTCGCTTTCTCGCTACGCATACCTAGAGTACTCATCTTCATAGCGTGCTCTAAGTGTCCGGAAATAACTCGATGGGAAACAATAGCTCTGAACCGTGGTGCCCAGATGTTAGTATCGGGCTTTTCAGCTGCGAGTATTACAATCAAGGTTGCAACTGTCCAGGGCTACAGGGCGACCCCGATATCGGCGGAATTGGCACTCTGATCCTTTCGAACTCACTGACTTGGGAATAGGTAGGTGTTCCTGTCATTTATCTTAACGGCAGGATTCACGCTCACAATAACCATTGCGGCGTTCCTGTTTAATCAAATCCCCAACGAAAAAGGGTGGGACGATCCGAAAGACCCGCAGGGAAGCAGAATCGACCAGTTCGTTCAGAAGTTCATCGGTAAGCACGTGAAACAACGAGAGTTATGGATACACTCCTTGGAACGAATCCTACTGGGTCTCAGCGATCAACAGCTCCTGACTGGGATCGCTATAGTCCTAGCGGGCCTCAGTCGCATTCCTTATTCAACGGGCAACATCACAACGTACCATCTCGTTCTGATTTCTGATTTGGTGTGGTTGGCCTCCAATAGTCATCTTCTCACGCTTCTTGTGCTACGTGGTTACTTCCAGACCCACAAGTGGGCTCGCGCGCTAAGGGCCAGCGGGATGGGACTCCTCGCGTGTGGCCTCATTATTATATCCGTTTTAACAGGAGATGAACTTATTTACGACGAATTCGAGTGTCCAGTTCAGTGTCTTTTGGAAAATATGTCAATCGGCGGCGTACCGGGGAAGTGGATGATCGTCAATATTGTAACGGTTGTTTACGGTTATGCCCTTGCTTTGCTGCCACTCTTCGACGGGAGTCGTTATTGGTATTACAAGGGAATTGCCTGTCTCGAAGAGTTCAGCGAATCTCCGACGAACCCTGTCCTGAAAGCGGTTGCACAACTACTAAGGATTATTGTCGTTGATTTCCTACTTTCCCGGGTTGTCGAAATACTGGAACTAACAGCCTGGTTCGTTGGTGGAGTGATATGGGCAGTGAATGATAGAAAAGCTGGTCAAGTCCTTATGCGGCAGCCTGGAGAACAAGATGAAAACGTAGTAGGATTCGCACAATTTGTAGCACTATTCCTGTTCGTACTCCCCTTTTTCATGGTCGTGGAAACTCTGTCGGGTGATTCATGATTAATCAGTTGCAGAAGAAAGACAGAAAGCACAGGAGAAACCATGCAAGTGTGGGGCCACATGCAAATGCCCAACGACCAAGACACAATCGCAACAGAAGGCGTTGATGAACGGCAACCAACAAGGGCAAAACCAGTCGGCTCCCATCCACAACGCACCGAGTCTCGCTGCCAACGAGGGTCAACAAGCAACAAATGACCCGGCGTCAGAGCGGAGTGTACAACGAGTCCTCCACTCCCAGAACAGAGCGACGAACCCTTCTGATTCACTTCCTGATAATATTCCGAGGAGAAATCGCTTTACCCGAGAGGAACTAGCGGTTGGACGATTCGGCGAGCCTAATATATTGGCGCGCTCGGCTTCCGCCCCCTTTAAGCCACCTGGTGAAACGGGGAAAAGTCGGCGAAACCAGTCGTATTCTTCTGCTTGATCCGGCCCAAAGTCTGGTCTTGATATGGAAGAAAAAGAACAGTCACAAATAGGGTGTAGCCCTCCTACCCTTAAAACAAAGAACCCCATCCAAAAAACAATTTTGTGACGTGTACGGCACTGCGCAACTTACTCGCGTTCTCCCTCAATCCTTGAATATCTCCCGACTAAAGCTGAGAGGCTATAGCTGATGCGTACGTATGTATGTAGCTGGATAATCGGATTCAGCTATGGCCTTTTCCACTTCGCAGTTGCTCCTAGATTTTCCAAGTTGGTAGCTCGATGATCTGATGTAATTGCACTCAGCTATGACGTTCTAGAGTCGATATCGGCCCACAGTCAGTCCAACAAGATCCGGCAGCGGCAGTGAGCGGCAGTGAACTTCGAATTAAGTCTGCCGTTCTAACGTTCATATCTCGCATTAGATTTCGCATTAAACCATAGGGGAATTCGGGACAGGCTATGTGAGTACGGGGTGGGCGGTGGACACTGACGGATAGCTGGTGTCACAGGTTATGAGTTGTCCCAAAATGGTAGGGGGCAGTGCAAAGGTACAGTAATTGTCGCTTTGGGCAGAGTGAAACGATGGAAGCGCATCGGCCGCCATCTGTCCTGCTTTTGATAAGTGACGTAATGTGCGTTGCCTGGAGAACTAAGCGAGGTCAGAATAGCAAGAATTAGGCTCGTTCTTGGACCATTTTTAGGATTAAGCTCAGCCGCATACAGATACCCTCTTACAGAAAAGCCACTGGTGGAAGGCGCGGAGTTTGGTGTAAAATAGGCATGTGATTATACCCCCCCACGATATTAATCTATTATCGCCACCAAAAAAGCTTAATTTTATCTCAAAGTGCTCAGATTGCCAACGCATGGGCTTTTCGTTTGGCTTCTCCACTTTTCCATTACCGTGTTTCGAGTGGCCAGTCACAGCCATGCCACAATTGAACAAACAAAAATGAGCGAAAGTTTAAAGTCGGAAGCGTACTTTTGCTACGTCCTCCGCCTCTGGGCTGACGTCACGTAATAGTTATTCTTCTCGCAATTCGATTTCTGTAATATGTTTCAAGGGGTTCCTCCTAAAAAAACCTCATGCTAGGGAGGCACGGGCCGCTGCTGTGCAACTTCCAGTATCTATAATCTAGTAATAGCAGCGGATATACACGTATTCCGAAATATTTAGCCTTTCATCCTTTTAATATAAATTTGGGCCGTGCAGCTGAGGGCACTCCTTCAGTTCATTCTTCTCCTCATATGACACCCACTAGAAAGCATACCACAACGAGAATGGCAACAACCACCACCACCGTGACTAGTACACTCCAGAACGTCTGTGAGAGTACCACACCTGAACCCTATTATCCATGGGTTCAACAACCTCGCGCAGCATACGCATTTGCTTATTTCGCCTGTGCTGTGATCGGCCTCGCAGCTACCAAATTTGTCTTGACCGCAATTCACGATCGTGCTAGGTACTTCTGATAATCATTCTTTCCGCTCCCCAGTCACTAATACGCTTAGTTTGACTTCACCATCACCCCAGAATCCGAATCTCGTAGCACGTGGAATAGCGATATTCCGTTACATACTATATCGATCTCCAAGATGGCTATATGGATGTGAGCCCATCGCAGCCGCTATCATCGGTGCTTTTGCAATCTATGCTTTGGTCTGGATTTTAGCGGTTCACCCTTATTACACTGATCAATGTTGGAAATCGGGTTCTCCAGATCTTTCCGTTAGAGCCGGATGGTTCTCACTCTCAACGACCCCATTCATCTATATTCTCGCATCTAAGAAAAACCCAATCTCATTTTTGACCAGAATCCCCCATGAGAAGTTGAATGTCTATCATCGATGTATCTTCCTCTCCTTGCAAGCTAACCGTTTCAGGGCTTGCCAGAATCTTACTTATCACTTCTCTGATTCATGGAATTCCATTCTTTGTTCGGGCGTATCAAAACCATACCTTGGGTGCGGAATGGGCAGCAAGTAAGGCATACTGGACTGGGGTGGTCGCTTGGTTCATTCTTCTCTGGATGGTCATCTCGTCTCTCATCACATTCAGGTACTTCCTCTAGGTGGAAGCACTGACCAGTTTGCAGACGTATGAATTATGAATTCTTTGTTATCCAACATATTATATCTGCAATGGCATACCTCGTATTCCTGTTCCTACATACTCGAGACCTGTTCACCTCGTGGATCTATCTCTGGGCTACTGTCGGCATTTACGGAGGCTCAGTTGCATTGCGTGTGTTGGGCCAGGCTTGGTGGAACACCGGCACTTCCAAAGCCATGATCACCGCTCTTCAAGATGATGCAGTTACAGTTTCCATTGAGATCCCGAATGCCAAAGGGAACTGGACAGCAGGGCAGCATGTTTTTATCCGCTTTCTGGCACTCTACCCTTGGCAATGTCATCCTTTCACAGTTGCCTCGGTTGAAGAAGATGGTCAACTAGTCTTGCTCATCAAAAGGGAACATGGCATCACAGACCGACTGTACAAGAAATGCCGAGGTAAGGACATGGAGTGGAATACTCGAGTCCTCATTGATGGACCTTACGGCGGACCTCCAAGAGACCCTGCCTCCTTCAATTCCGTCGTTTTATGTGCTGGTGGTGTCGGAGTCACGTTCACGCTCTCCATTCTCAAAGATCTCGTGAAACGAATGCACGAGGAGGGCAAAATCCGCTGCTCACATGTCGTCTTCGTCTGGAGCGTCAAATCGAGAAGACAACTGGAGTGGATACAAGCTGAACTTCTCCTATGTGCCGCCAAAGAATCTGCGGTAGAGATACATCTACATGTGACGGACCCCAAATGGGGAGCCGGAGACAACGACCTCCTTGATCCCAATTATAGCAATGTAACATTGAATTTTGGCCGTCCAGACATAAGAAACATAATAGAGAGAACCTTGCTCGGAAATCAGGGCAGTCTCTGTGTTCTGGGGTGTGGACCAGCGCCCATGACAACTCAATTGGCAAACATGTGTGCTACGTTGCAGAAGAAGGTCATTGCTGGAAAGAGTGCAAGCGAACTATTTTTACATATTGAAACATTTGGGTGGTAGACACCCGCTTGTCGGAATTGGATTTGGAAGGAATGAAAGATTTATTGGTTTTCATATTGGATGATGCAGTTTTCTTCGTTTAGTTTCGTTTAATTTAGTTCATGGAGGTTAAAAGGGGGATGCAAAGAGAAAAGGAGTATTAGTGGCTCACAGTAGTTTTAGACTGTCCATTTCCTTTTGTCTGCGAGGGCATTCATAGCTTCAGACTGCTGCAAATAGATTTGTCCCCCCATACCAAATTACGCAATGCTTTACATGTTACAGATATGGACATCGTGCAGACTCTCGGACATATTTCAAGAGTTTTTTGAGTTTCTTCTTTTATAGGAGGGCCATTCAATGATGCAATCTTAGCCCATGATGGTTTGCTAGACTTGCTGGGAGAGACTCCAAGTAAGGCGTGCTTGATTTCCTTAAAATCACTTTCGATGATACTCATTCTGCTTTTGTGCTTTGAGTTCTCAGTGACTATTATAGTTTGGATAAAGTGTTGAACAGTAAACACGCTTTCGAGGAGTGGAAGCCTGCCGCTGAGTCTTGGCAAGTTTGAAGAGTCATATGAAAGTATTGTTTGAGATAGATTTGGGATATAATAATAGATAGAATAATAATCTCTGCTTGTAGTAATCGTCACGGCATACAGATAGGAAGACGGAATTGTGCCCAAGGCGTTTGGAACGGGCAGTCATTAGCTGCTATAGTATTCACGCTTTATCTCATCTATGCTATCATACTTCTCGCGAACACAGCAGTTTTCAATCAATT
>Ga0335075_10006628_pt1 | contig 17869 bp, 14 predicted proteins | sample Lox_Sample_24_FD_206723 | JGI IMG/M metagenome (GOLD analysis project Ga0335075, IMG submission 206723) | Soil microbial communities from Loxahatchee National Wildlife Refuge, Florida, United States - Lox_Sample_2.4 | ecosystem: Environmental > Terrestrial > Soil > Wetlands | place: USA...
ATCTCGGCCGCAGTCCGCGGCTCACGACCCATCGCCCTGGTCGGCACCCTGCCGTGCAACTCCTCCTTCGCGATCTCAAGTACGCGGACGACTTCGGCGTCAGACAGTGTGTAGCCCTCGCCGCTGCCGCTGCCGCCCACGTAGACACCGATGCTGGACGCAGCCAGCCGCTGGAAGTGGCCACGCAGGCCGTCCTCGTCGAGGCTGCCGTCGGCAGCGAAAGGGGTCAGGCTGATGACAAAGGTGGTGGGGACGCGATCGCCCATGAGTCCTCCTTGGTGGTAGCGAAGTGGCATGCCGTGCGGTGCGGCCGGTCCGTCGCTTCGGCTTGCGGATCTGATTCGATGCAGATTTGGCGGGTCGGGTCAGCGAGCGGGCCAACTGGGCAGCGAGTGTGGAAACGACAACCCTGCGGGGGTCTCGCCGGATCGGGTACCTCCCCGGCCAGCGGGGCGGTGACAAGATCGCCGCCGAACGCGGGGATGCTGTCAATGAGCGCGCGGGTATAAGGGTGCTTGGGCGTGGCGAACAAGTCGGCCGTCGGTGCGTACTCGACGATCCGGCCTAGGTACATCACCGCGATCTGGTCGCTCATGTAGCGAATCGTCGCCAGGTCATGCGAGATGAAGACGTAGGACAGCCGGAGCTCGCGCTGGAGCCGCTTTAGCAAGTTCAGGACCCTTGCCTGGGCCGAGGCGTCGAGAGCAGAGGTCACCTCGTCGTTGATCACTACCTCCGGCTGGACGCACAACGCCCTGGCGATCGCAATCCGCTGGCGCTGCCCGCCGGAGAACTGGTGCGGATGCTTGTCCAGATCTTGCTCGCTAAGGCCGACGAGGCCGAGGACGCGCGCAGCCTCAGCTCGCCTGCCTTGCCGGGTCGCAAGCTTGTGGGTGGCCAGTACCTCGGTCAACATGCCGCCGACGGTCATCCGGGGGCTTAGCGAGCCGTAGGGATCCTGGAACACCATCTGGACAGCGCGGCGGAACTGCAGCGACTCCCGTTTGCGTATAGCTGTGCAGTCGGCGCCGTCGAGCGCGATCCTCCCGGCCGTAACCGGCGCCAGTCCGACGATCGCCTTGGCGAGCGTCGACTTCCCGCAGCCGGACTCGCCGACGATGCCGAGCGTCTGTCCGGCAGGGACGGCCAGGCTCACGCCACTAACAGCGGTAAGGGCGCGGTGGCCGCTGGCATAGGTCACTCTGAGGTCGTGAACCTCTAGCTTGCTGTCGTGGCTGCCATTGTGACCCAGCATGCGACGCGACCTCCTCCGCTCAGCTCGACCAGGGGTGGCTCTTCCTGGCACTGGGCGATAGCGAGAGGGCAGCGGGGCGAGAAAGGGCACCCGGGGGGCAGGTCAGCCAAGTCGGGTGCGCTGCCCTCGATCTGAACCAACTCCTCGTCCGTGGGCTGGCGGAGGTCAGGCAGCGATGCCAGCAGACCGCGTGTGTAGGGATGACGGGGACCCTCGACTAGTTTCTCCACGCTGATGTCTTCGACAATTCGGCCGGCGTACATCACCAGTACGCGATCGCAGTTCTGACTAACCAGCGCGAGGTTGTGTGAGATGAGAATGATGGCGGTGCCGTGAAGGGAGTTGATCTCCGCGAGCAGCTCCATGATCTGCGCCTGGACGGTCACGTCGAGCGCTGTCGTTGGCTCGTCGGCCAACAGTACGGCCGGCTGGTTCATCAGCGAGATCGCGAGCATAACTCGTTGGCGCATCCCGCCTGACAGCTCGTGCGGGTGTTTGCGCATCTGGTCAGCAGGAGCAGGTAGGCGTACTTCGGCCAGTCGTTGCAGAGCGATCGACTGCGCCTGCTTCCGGTCTGCGTGCTGGTTCGCATGGGCGCTCTCGGTCAGCTGTGTCTGGATCCGCAACGCTGGGTTCAGCGAAGAGGCCGGGTCCTGGAACGCGATGCCGATGCTCCGCCCGAGAAACGCGGGCAGTTCGCCGTGCGGGATGTAGGCAACTTCCTGCCCGCAGAGTTCGAGCTGACCGCGAACAGTGCCCGGGTATGGCACGAGCTGGGAAATAGCCAGCGCCGTCATGGTCTTCCCGCTGCCAGACTCGCCGACTATGCCTATGCGCTCGCCGCGGCGGACTGCGAATGAAACCCGGTCGACAACTGCCACAGGGCCGGTTGGGCGAGGAAATTCCACTACGAGGTCGCTGACTTCCAGGACCGCGTCGCGGTCGGCTAGGTGCTGACTGCCAGGCTGGCGGTGCGCCGCAGTTGAGCGCCGCCGGAACCGTGATCGGAAGCCGATCGGTGAGGCGAGCATCACTGGCCGCAACTCTCCCCAGAGCAACGGGTTCATAGCCCGCGCCAGCGCTTCGCCAACGAGTCCGAAAGCGAGTGCGCTTATGGCGATCGCGGCCGCGGGGCCGAGCGCCCCAGCTGGGTTCGTGTAGAAGGAAGCCACTCCTAGGGTCAGCATGCTGCCCCAGTCGTACGACGGCGGCTGTATCCCGAGTCCGAGGAAGCTCAGAGACGATATCGCCACGATGCTCGAACTGATTGAGACGGTAGTTGCGATCACCAGCGTCTCGCCGGCATTCGGCAGCACGTGGCGGAAGATCCGTCGCGTCCAGCCGATCCCGAGGATCCGCGCGGCCGCCATGTAGTCGCGGCCCGCAATGGAGAGGGCAAGCGTGCTGGAGACCCTGGCGAACGAGAAGGACAGCGCTATCCCCACGCCTAGTCCGGCGCTGGTCGCGCTCGGGCCGAGAACAGCAGCGACGAATATCGCTATCAGAAGGCCGGGGAACGCGATCAGGGAGTCGATGAAACGCAACAGGATGATTCGCGGATAACGCGGCAGCACCACTGCGCACAGCCCAAGCGGAATGCCGATGACCGCACCGATCGCGGCTGCGGCGACCGATACGGTGATGGTGGTTCTCGTGGCGGCCACCAGGCGCGCGAAGATGTCCCGGCCCAACGAATCAGTCCCGAGCAGGTGCTGGAAGCTCGGCGTTTCGTCGAAGGCGCTGGGGTTCAGCTGTGCCGCCTTGGTTCCCATGATGATGGGTCCGATGATGGCGATGACGATCACAAGCAACAGGAGCAAGAGGCCGATGACAGCGGTGGGGGACCGGAAGAAGGCGCGGCGCACGGTTATGCCTGCCCGGTCAGCGAGCGCGGATCGGTCAGCGCCAGCAGGAAGTCAACGATTGCGTTCACGATGACGACAGTCACGCCGAGGACCAGGACAATGCCCTGCACCACCGGATAGTCGCGCCCGAGAACGGCTGAGACGAGGGCCGTTCCAAGCCCGTTGCGGGCGAAGACGTTCTCGACGACCACCGCGCCGGCGATCAGGCTCGAGAATAGGACGCCGCCGATGGTCAGAACTGGTGTCAGGGCGTTGGGCAAAACGTGCCGGAGGTAGATCGCCCGCCAGCCGAGCCGCTTGCTGCGAGCAGTGCGGATGTAGTCCTGCGACAGGACGTTGAGTGCCTCCACGCGGACCAGCCGGAGCAAGACGGCGATCGGCCGCAGACTGATCGCCAGGACTGGCAGAACGAGACTTTGCACGCCACCATTCCCGGCTACCGGCAGGAGGTGCAGCGCCACAGCGAAGACGAAGGCCAGCAGCGTCGCCATCAGAAACTCGGGGATGGCGCCAAATACACTCGTGACAGCGCTGAAGACGGCTTCAAAGTGGCGTCGCCTGCCGTCCCTGGTCAGTGCGGCAGCGATCATGCCGCCAGGGATGCTGATCAGCATGACCAGGATGAGCGCTGTGCCCGCCAGTTGTGCTGACGGGATACCGCGCTGTACGAGAAGCGAGCTCACGGCTTGGCTGGTGTAGAAAGACCGGCCGAGCCTGCCGTGCAGGACGCCCCAGATGTACGAAAAGTACTGGCTGAGCGCAGGCCGGTCGAGGCCGAGGTTGTGCCGGATGATTGCGACGGTGCTATGGGTCTGGTTTAGCCCCGCCAGGATCGCGGCAGGATCACCCGGCACTAGCCGTACCAGCGCGAAGGTCACCGTTACCAGGCCGAGTAGCACCAGGACGAGGCTTACAAGCCTGCGGAGCACGAATCTGAGCCAAGGGTTGGCGGTACGCCGTGAGGCCCCATCGTCTGTACGTGTGAGCGCAGCTGGAGCAAGGTCCGGGCTTAACGCTGTCACGGGCCACCTCGACTTCGGCACAGCAGGGTGCTGAGTAGACGACCGTCCGGTCGGTCGGGTGATTTAAAATGCTAACGACGTCCTTGCCACAGGTCAAGGGGCGTTATATCCGGGTTAGTCCGTTCCGTTAAAAAGGCGGCGACATGAAATTTCCACGCCTCTTCGAGCCCGTGAGTCTCGGCCCGATCGAGCTCCGCAACCGGTTGATGATGACAGTGCACGGGGGCGGCACGCTGGACCGGGTCCTGCCCTACTTCGAAGCGCGTGCCGCTGGCGGTGTTGGCATGATGTGCGTCCCCGGCGCTGGCGTCGGCGTGGAGGGATTCTCGCCAGCCCCGGGAGCATTCATGCCCGGCCGCGTCGGTGACTTCGATGCGGTTCTGCCCGATCCCGGGTCAGCCGCCGGAATCGCCTACTTCGATGGTCGGGTCATTCCGCCGCTACGAGCACTTGCCGACGCCGCGCACCGGCACGGCGCGAAGGTAGTCAGCCAGATTTATAACCTCGGGACGGGGAGCGCCAGCGGTCGGCTGACTCCGAGCATCGCTCCGTCTGCTGTGCGCGATGGCGCCGAGTACGTAATACCGCACGCTCTGACGGTCGGTGAGATCCAGACGCTTGTCGCCGCGTTCGGCCAGTCTGCGCGGCGAGTGCGCGAAGCCGGCCTCGACGGCGTCGAGGTTCATGCAGCTCACGGGTATCTGATCAACTTGTTTCTATCGCCGCGGACAAACCACCGGACGGACCAGTATGGCGGCGGCTTCGGCGGCCGGCTTCGCTTTCTCACCGAGGTGCTCGATGCCGTTAGCGGTAATGCCGGCGCGGATTTTCCCGTGGGTCTGCGCATCAACGGGACAGAGATGGATGCCGGGGGGTTAACGCACGACGACGTGGCCGCCATCGTCCAGGCAGTCGAGGCAAGGCTCGCGTACGTAAGCATTAGCGGCGGCAACGCGACTGGGTATCAGGATGGCCTGTCACTCGCTTATGCGAGTCCCTGGCTGGTACCGGCCGGACACAATGCGGGCCCGGCGGCGGCAATCCGCAAGGTGCTCAACTTGCCAGTCGTGCTGGCCGGTAGGGTCATCGACCCGTCCCAGGCGGAACGGCTGGTAGCGGAGGGGTCGTGCGACGTCGTCGGAATGGCGCGCGCGCTGCTCGCTGATCCAGATTGGCCTAACAAGGCACGGACTGGCCGAGCCGACGACATAAGGCCCTGCATCGGATGCAACGAGTGTCACGCCTTCCACGGCGGGCACGGGCACATGGTGTGTGCGGTGAACCCCGTCGCGACCAGGGAAGATGAGCTTGACCTGGCACAGACGGAGCGGCCGCGCTACGTGCTCGTCATTGGGGGCGGCCCGGCCGGAATGCAAGCTGCCCTGACTGCGTCTCGCCGTGGTCATCATGTCACGTTGGTGGAGCGCGAATCCCAGCTTGGCGGCCTTGCGGCCCTGATGGCCAGGGACCCGAGCCGGGTTCTACTGGAACGCTGGCTGGACTACGAGCGTCGGCAGATCGCCGCAGAGCCCATCGACGTGTGCCTCGGTACGATCGCAACACCCGGGTTGGTCGCCGACCTCCATCCGGCCGTCATCGTGCTTGCGACCGGATCAGTCCCGCTTGTGCCGGACTTTGCGGGCAGCGACTCGACGCACGTGTTGAGCGCGGCTGACGTGCTACGTGGCACCCACGTCGGCCCGCGCGTCGTCATCGCCGGCGGCCTGGAAGCTCACTTGCCTCCGCTGACGCTCGCCGATCTTCTGGCGCGGCGCGGGCATGAGGTAACGCTCCTGAGCGAGCTGCCGGCGGTCGGCCGGGCGGTAGAAGACCGGACCCTCTTGCAGCTGCTGCGAAGGCTATTGGAGCGGGATGTGCAGATCGTGCCGCTGACCAAGTTGCTCAGCTTTACTGGCGACGCCGTCAGCACTGCGCATGTCCTGACGTCGGCCACAAGCACGATCGGAGATGTCGACACCGTCGTCATGGCCTGCGGGCAGGTCGCGCAGGATGGTCTGCGGTCCGGTCTCGACGAACTCGGCGTGCCCGTGCACCTGATCGGGGACTGTCTCAGCCCGCGTCGGATCGTGCACGCCATGCTCGAAGGGGCCCGGTTGGGCCACGTGCTCTGACTACCTGCCTAGCTTGCCGCAGGATCGGGAGCACGGACTGCTGCGAGCGCGCACTGACGGAAGACCGAGCTGATCTCCGCGAGCGACATCGGACCGTCCTCCCGGTACCACTGCACCATCCAGTTGACCATGCCGAGAATGGCGTAGGACAGCAGGACGGGATTGCCGGGCCGGAATACCCCGACTTCCTGACCATCACGGATTGCGTCAGAGAAGAGGTGATCGTAGGCGCGGCGTTGTGCCAGGTAATCGACGGCCTGTGGCTCCTGATTACTAATGGGCTCCAGGACATGGCGCTCTAGCAGGAAGACTACGACATGGGGCAATTTCTGACTAAAGTTGCTGAGGTGAGCAGCCAGTAGTGCATCAAGTCGCTCAACTGGGTCCAGGATCCGCGCTGCCTTCCGGCCTTCCTCCCACAGTTGCGACATTCCGTCCGCCAGAACTTCCAGCAGAATGCTCTGCTTGGACGGAAAATAGTGGTACACCGACGCCTTCTTGAGACGGGCCCGACGGGCTATGTCCGTCATCGTCGTATTTTCAAAGCCCTGCGAGGCGAAGAGCCGGGCAGCACTGTCGAGCAGTTGCTTACGGCGGAGTTCGCCCTCGGCAGTCGTGTCGACTTTGTCGCTAAAGGCGCGCAGCTCATCGGGCCGGGTCGTCATGATGTCTCGCTCCTTGAGGCGCGGCCTAGTCGCGGGTTTGCGGCTATCGGCATAGCTTAGGTCGCGGTGTCGAGTTGGCTGAACAAACAGCACAGTGGACTCGGTGCGTCGGGGCCCCGGTCGCGTCAAGGATGCTGATAGCTGCGTTCATCGGCCGAGGTAACGAGGCTGCCGACGTTCCAGAAAGGCTTGCAGGCCCTCTGTCGCATCATGTGATTGCGTAGCGTACTCCAGGACGAGCCGCTGCTCAGCTGCCAAGCCTTCGCGCAGCGGCGAATCCTGCGCGGTGGCGATAAGGCGCTTCATCACCCTGATGCCAAGTGGGGTAAACCCCGCGAGGCGGGCAGCCAGGTCGAGAGTTTTTTCCCGTAGCTCTTCTGCCGGTGCTGCGAAAATGGCCAGGCCCGCATCGACAATCTCGGATGCGGAGTACAACTGGCCGGTCAGCAGCCATTGACGGGCCCGGCCCACTCCGATCGCCCGGACGAGGCGCTGGCTCCCGCCCCCCCCAGGCAGCTGGCCGTATCGGAGATGTCCATCGCCCGCGCTGGCAGTGTCTGCGATCGTCACGAGATCGCAAGCGAGGCAGAGTTCGAGTCCGCCGGCGACACAGGTGCCGTTGACCATCGCAATCACTAGAGGTCGGCAGCTCTCGATGAGCTGGCACATGTGCTCGAGGTCGGCCATGAACTTCCGGAAGTTATCGGGCTCCCGGTAGAGCCGCGTGTAGGCGCGTAGGTCGCCTCCTGAGGAGAACGCCGAGCCCGCGCCGGTAATGACCACGGCATCCGGACCGCCGTCAGCCGCGAGTTCTTCCATGACCGCGTGAAGCCGTCGAACGACAGCCCAGTCCAGCGGATTGCGGTGTGACGGCCGGTTCAGCGTTACAACCGCGATGTCGGCATCCTGATGCTGAATTCGGCCAACTAGGACAAGATCTCCCTGGCCATCAGGCTCCGCATCGGAGCGCAGAGAGGGACTCGGGGTGACGGCATGCGCCGACTGCCGACGGGCGTCGTCGATCACGGCATCGCCTGGCTGCCTTCGGCCCGATGATCGGCCGCCGACCAGTGCGTCATGCAGGCCGGCATCACCCTCGCTGGCGCCGAAATCACCGGGCTCCTCCAGTTTACGACCGTCCGGTCGGTCAGGCGCTTCGGATGGTAGTGCGGTGCTCAGCGAGCCGTCAATTGAGCGGAATGGCGGTGCGCCGTCGCTGCCAAGTTCTGCGGCGACGCTCTCGGCTGCCACCAGGCCGAAGACGCTAGCTTCAGACCAGCCACCGGAATAACCGAAGCCAGGCCCGCCCTGCAGGCCACCCATCGATCCGCCGGCCGCGTACAGCCCTGAGACCACGGTCTCGTCGCCCCGGAGAACCTGGGCTTGCGGGTTAACCAGCAGACCGCCCATAGCGAAAGTGATGCCGGCGACGGCCGGGATGGCGTGCAGCGGCCTGGCCTCGATGGCTCTGGCTGGCATTGTCCGCGGAACAGTCCACCCGCGCCCGTCGCGCAGTTGTCTGTTGAATTGCTCGATCGTGGCGGCAAGCGTATGGCCAGGGAGACCCGCGGCGTCGGCCAGTGCCGTTGGCGAACTGGCGGTCAGCACCGTACCGCCCGCCTCGGTGAGCTCGGGATTCAGCGCGAACGGGCCGGCCGTGCCTTCAGTTCGCCAGGTTGTGTCATCGAATACTAGCCAGCATGATCCGGGTGTGGCGCACTTGGCAATCCGATCGGCCAGGATCTCGTCGCCGCGGCCCTCGTCGGCAAACCTGGTGCCAGATCCATCGACGCAGATGCTCGCGCCGAGCAAGGGGTGTAGCCCGAGGGCTGGCCAGAGGGCATCATTCCGCAGCGAGTCCCGGCTGAGTACGTGACCGTAGAACCACTCGAGGTTGACTGCCTTCGCGCCGACTTCCTCGCCCATAAGCAGCGCGTCGCCGACGTCCGACGTCGCACCGCGAAGCTTGTAGACGGTCGTGATGTGACGGCTGACCAGGTCCGGATTCGCCTGGAAGCCGCCATCGCACAGGATGACGGCTCGACCGACATACTGCTCCCGGCCGCCGTCCACGTCGGCGACCACCCCAGTGACAGTGTCGGCGGACGTCAATAGCTTCCTAGCCCGACGGCCTGGCCGGAACTCACCGCCAGCTGCGACGAACGCCTGCCACATCGCGCTCAACAGCCGGTCCGGGCCGCGGCCCGCCCACTCGCGGCCTAGCCCGGCCGGACGCGGCGGTTGCAGCACATTCTGCATGTGTTCTTCTGTCCCAAGCGGGCCGAACTCACCGCCCTCGCTCGCCAAGAACTGCAATGCGCGGGCGACGTTGTCAGCCCAGGCGCGAGCGAGCTCTGGTCGGCCGTAGCCTTCCGTCTTGCGCATCAAGGTCGCGTACAACTCATCGGGCGAGCGCCGCGGTGACAGGTACGCGGCATGAAACCAGCCGCCGGATAGGCGCCCGTTGCCCCAGCCGGGGCCGGACGTATGGCGCTCAAGCACCACGACATTCAGTCCTAGTTGCTGCGCGCGCCTGGCAGCTGACCAGCCTGCGACACCCGCGCCGACGATGACCGCGTCGTAGGGACCTAACGTGCGCACTAGCTCACTTCGCCTCATGCTTCTCCGATCGGCCGGCTTGCGGCAGCCCGCCATTGACGTTGTGCCTGGCGACAATTAGTGTAGCTTCGACCGACCGGACGGTCGATACCCTCCAGGCCGGGGTGGATCTGTCATATGCCCACGAGAGGCGGCCGACAATGGCGTTGAGAAGGGCGGGAATGCGGACCCGCATCGTCCGATCACCCCACCGGATCCGCGGCGGGGCGAGAATGCTGCTTTGCGGCATCGCCGCAGTGGCTGCTGCGGCGGCCTTAGCGGCTTGCGGTAGCAGCGCAAGCGGCTCGAACTCCGCGAAGCCACAGACCGTTACGATGCGGATCAACGGCGACTTCCCTTGCCTTGATCCTTATGGCATGGACTGTGGCGGGCTCATTACCCAGCAGATTTTCGATGCGATGTATGACAATCTGGTCGATATCGGGCCAGGCGGCAAGCTGGTGCCCTACCTAGCGTCGTCATGGACAACAACGCCGACTTCGGTAACTTTCAGGATTAAAACTGGCGTGACCTGCTCGGATGGGGCGAAGCTGACGCCCGTGGCGATTGCCGGCGCGATCAACTCCTTCTTCAGTCGGGCAGCAGCCGAGGGCGAGGGCGAGGACATTGCGGGTGACTGGGGTCCCGGGCCGTACAAGGCGACCGGTGATAATGCGACCCAGACCGTCAGGTTTACGCTGGGCAGCCCTTACCCGACGGCGGTTTACCGGTTCGCAATCCTGCCGATAGTTTGTCCAGCTGGCGTCGCCTCCAACCCCAAGGCCACGGCGCCGCTATCGGTGTTCAACACCAAATCCGAAGGTAGCGGACCGTACATCTTGGTGTCGGCGACGCATGGCGAACAGATCGTCCTCAAACTCCGCAAGAACTGGACCTGGGGTCCGCCGGGCGTGACCGACGCGGATCTTCCGGCCAATCTGATCCTGCGCGAGGTTACAGATGACACCACAGCGGCCAACATGCTGACGACCGGCGCCCTGAATATCGGCTCCGTGGAGGGAACCGACATCAGCCGGTTGCTATCGGATAAGTCAGTGTCTGCTTTCGCGGCGGAAAGCTATACGAGCTACATCATCGTCTTCAACGAGACGCCAGGTCATGTAACAGATGACAAGAACGTGCGTAAGGCGATCACACTGGCCATAAATCCCGCGGCTTACGGGAAGGCGGCGTTCGGGACTGCCTTCAAGGTCGCCACCGATGTGCTGTCTCCAGAGGCCGACTGCTACCAGAACGACTCGGCTATCATCGCGAAGCCGAACGTTACCGAGGCCCGCGCGGTGCTGAAAGCTGACGGCTACACCCAAGGGGCAGGCGGTGTCTTCGAGAAGGACGGCAAGCCGCTCACAGTCGACCTCGACAGTACGACTGCGGGCATTAACCAGGGCGGCGACTATGTCGTCGCAGCGCTAACTCAGCTGGGCATCAAGGTCAACGCGACCATCGGGGACTACAACACGTTCCTGCAGAAGGCGATCGCTGGGCAGTTCGATATCTCCACCGACACGCTGCCAGCCCAGCTGCCGACCCCTGACTTCTACGCCGAAGTTCTCATCGGCACCGACAACTTCGACCACACTGTGGATCCGCAGGCGCTGGCCGCTTCCGAGGCCGCCGAAAAACAGACCGGGTGCACAGAATGGCAGAAGTTCTACGCCGATGAGATTAGCAACTATGACGTCATTCCGGCGGTCTACCCGACGACGTACTGGTTTACGACCAACGGCATCAAGGTCCTGCCGGGTCCGAACCTCATCGAGCAGCAATACATCAAGAGCTAGCCTCCGGAGGCCACGTGGAAATCATCGACGCGCAGCTGCATGAAGTCGCCTCGCACAAGCCTTGGCCACACGGCGAGGACTCGAGGCTTACCGCCAGCGTCGAGCTGAGCCGAGAAGCCATGGACAGCGTGGGCGTGGATATGGCCCTGCTCAGTGCAGGCCTGGAGTTCTGCGAGCATGCGATCGCCCGCTACCCGGACCGGTTCGTCGGGGCTGTGAGCACTGGCTACAAAGAGCCCGATCTGAAGGAGACGATCGCCGGATACGTGGGGCGCCCGGGAATCCTTGCCATCAGGACCGGCATCATCGACTGGCGCACCGCCACGCTGACCGACGACTATCGGGCTGGCGCAGTCGAGCCGTTGTTCAAAGCGGCCGAGGACCTCGCGGTGCCTGTCTTCGTATTCGCATCGGGCCAAGCTCAAGCGCTTGGCGACATCGCGCGGGAGCACCCCGGCCTGCAGCTCGTTATCGATCACATCGGCCTGCCGCAGCCCACTCCCATGACGGTCGGCTCCGATCCTTGGGAAGGCTTGCCTGTCGTTAATGGCCTGGCGAAGTACCCGAACATCGCAGTCAAGTTCAGCGCAGCTCAGACGCTGTCCCGTGAGCCGTATCCGCACAAGGACGTCTGGCCGCACCTGCACAAGATGATCTCTGCCTTCGGGCCAGACCGCCTGATGTGGGGCAGTGACATGACACGACTCAGGATGACGCCAGGCACGACTGACCGTGGACCGCGCGAGGTCTGGGCCTCGAGCTATGCCGACTGCGTCGGCTATCTTCGGGACACCGACGAGCTGTCGGCCGCCGACAAGGAGATGATCTTCAGCGGCACAATTCGGCGCATTCTGAAGTGGCCGAGAGTCTAGTGCGAGCGGCTGCCGTTCGATATCAGCGGCGCTTCGGTAACTTAGCCTCCCGCATTTGTTTGACCGCCGCCCACCGCTGCCACTAGATCGCGGTCCAACCGCCATCTACAACGAGCACTGAGCCGGTGGCATAACTGCCAGCTTCGCTTGCAAGTAACAAGAGAGCCCCGTCTAGCTCGCAGGGATTTCCGCCCCGACCCATCGGGGTCAGGCGGGCCACCCACTGCGCGCCCCCAGGGCGCGCGAACAGTTCGTGCGTCATTTCAGTTTCGAAGAAGCCTGGAGCGAGGGCGTTAACGCGAACACCGTAGCGGGCCCACTGCGCGGCGAGCTCGCGGGTCAGGTTAATGACGGCAGCCTTGCTCGCTGCGTAGCTAGCCTGCGGCATCCTGCCCGCGCCCACGAGGCCGAACATTGAAGCGATATTAACGATTGATCCGGCGCCGCGCGCGACCATATGCGCCCCGGCCAGGTGGCAGAGCCGGTAGACACCGACGAGGTTTACGTCGACGATGCGCTGGAACTGCTCGGCTGACTCGTCGAGTGCGCGGGACGGGTGACTTGCGCCGGCATTGTTAACCAAGACATCGACTCGCTGATGCCTGGTCATGACCGTGTCCACGAGACGTCGGCAGTCCGTTTCCCTGGTGACGTCACACTCGACAGCCAGGGCGGCCGGCAGATCGGCAGCAATGCTTCGCAATCGGTCAGCACGCCTGCCGGCGAGTACCACCGATGCGCCGGCCGCGGTTAGCACCCGGCTGAAGCGCTCGCCAAGACCGCTCGATGCCCCAGTCACGATTGCGACCTTGCCCGTGAGATCGAACAGTTCTGCCGGCGACCGCACATCCGCGGCGCCCTGCCGGGAATCAGGCATACGCGTTAAGAACGGAGTCCCGCAACTCCGTCTTCCTGAGCTTCCCGGTGGCGGTCTTGGGTATTTCGGTGACCAGCACGAGATGCTGGGGGAGCTTATAGGTAGCCAGGTCACAGCCGCGCAGGAAGCTGACCGCCTGGTCCAGGGTGATGTCGGCGTCTGCCGCAGGTACGACACATGCGCAGACGGTCTCGCCGAGCCGTGGATCTGGCAGGCCTACGACAGCGACCTCGTGTACGCCAGGCATGGTGGCCAGCAGTTCCTCGATCTCGCGCGGCGCGATGTTGAGCCCGCCCCTGATTACGATCTCCTTCTTCCGGCCGAGGATCGTCACGTAGCCGTCCGCATCGATCGTGCCAAGATCACCGCTGTGGAGCCAGCCGTCAGCAGTGAATGTCGCGGCTGTACGAACCGGGTCAGAGAAGAAGCCAGCGCAAACGCTGGGGCCCTGAATGGTGAGCTCACCAACCTCACCCGGCGGCAGCGGCTCCCCGTTGTCATCCCAGGCCTGTACATCCATCTGGTCAAGGACCAGGCCGTCGGTGTTATCCAGCTTGCCGGGGGGAGATCCAGGCTGGTTCCAAGACACGATCAGCGCCTCGGTTGATCCGTAAAGACGCAACACGCGGACACCACGCGATCGTGCCTGCTGGACGAGCTCAGGTGGAACGGTAGCGCCTCCGCAGCCGAAGTACTGCAGGGAGCTGATGTCGCGACTGCTGGACTCGGCAGCCTGAAGGAGGTCGTGCAAGAACGTAGTGGCGGCGAGAGTGTAGGTGACGCCATTGCGCTCGATGAGCTCGGCTGCATGGACGGGTTCCCATCGATCCTGCAGTACGACCGCCAGGCCGGATAGTAGCGGTAGCCTGACCCCGAAATTCAGGCCGGTCGAGTGCCCGATCGGCGAAGGCATCCACACGCGGTCGCCGGGACCGAGGCCGAGGTGCCTGATGGTCGCCAGGACCGAGCTGTTCGTTGTCTCCTCCGTGTGCATCACCGCCTTGGCGACCGACTCGGTGCCGGAGGTGAAGATGAGCTCAGACACCCGCGCGGGATTCGAAGCAGGCAGGTCAGCGCCAGCAATGGGCTCGGTTCGGAGCGCATCGGTGAGCGTCATCCGGCCCGCCGGTGGTTGATCACCGACGACGATGTGGGTCGTGATATCCGGCAGGTCTCCCATGACTGCATCGGCAAGCTGGCAGTAATTGAACCCCCGATAGATGGCTGGCGAGAAGTATGCTCGCGCCTGCGACGCACCGAGGATGTGCGTTAGTTCATGGCGTCGGTAGTCAGGCAGCAACGGATTCAGCCGGGCACCCAAGGCGAGCACCGCTAGGTCCACGGCGACCGTCTCATACCAGTTAGGCAGCTGGACCGAGACGCCGTCTCCGGCGCCGATGCCGCGCTCACGCAGGAACGCGACGATGCGCGACGCATCCTGCCACAGCTCTCCGTAGCTGACTCGCCGATTCGAACGACCGTCAATGACGGCTAACTTCCCCGGCGACTCGCGCGCAATCGACCGCACCACGTCCGGTAGGCAGAGCTGCGGCCATCGTCCTGAGTCCCGGTAAGACTGCTGCGCTGCCGCAGGGTGGATGCTCGGCTGGGTGACGCTCATCGTTGCTCCGTAGGCTGGGTTGGGCGGAAGACAAGAAGGGGACGGTCCGCGACACGACTGGCCGAGGCAGACCACTGGACTGGTAGGCCGGCCACTAGGTCCCGGTCGGCCACGTCGACTAGCCGCGCGTATACGCGGGCGCCTTCGTCAAGGTTGATCAGAGCGGCGATATACGGGACCGCGTCGGCGAGCACCGGATCGAATGCGTGATGGGCGACGACCCAGCTGTAGACCGTGCCGGTGCCGCGCGCCTTAGTCACGACCAGGTCAGCTCCGGCGCACGACGGGCATGCTGGCAGCGGCACCACGAAACTTACGCCACATGATGCGCACTGCCGCAGAGGCAGCCACCCAGAGCGCACGGCGTGCCAGAAGGCTTCGGCTGGGGCCGACGAATCAGTACTCGCCTGCGGGACCATCTCTTCAGCCGGTCCTGGCAAGGACCAGCGCTGACCCGTCGGTGAGCGCGCCAGAAGTGACCACGCAAGTCCGCGCGGCGGGGACGGTTCGCCGGCCGGCCCGCCCTTGCAGCTGCAGGACGGCCTCGGCAAGCGTATTCATTCCGTGTACGTAGCCCTCACACAGCAAGCCGCCGTTGGTATTCACCGGAAGGTTCCCGCCGGGGCCGGTCTGGCCGCTTCTGATCAGGTCCGCCGCGCCGCCGCGAGGGGCCAGCCCGAGCCCTTCAAGGGCAAACAGCACACTGCTGGAGAAACAATCGTAGAGCTGTGCCATATCGATGTCGCCGGGGCTCATGCCTGCACTGCCCCACAGGTCCGGCGCGAGCAGCCACGTGTAGTTCCGGGATAGATCGGGCCACCACGAGCTGTCGCCGGCGTCCAGGCCGGATCCACGGCCGGCCCGGTATGCGGCACCGGTCAGGACAACAGGTGTCTGTCGCATGTCTCTCGCTTCGTCGAACGAGGTGATCAGCAGCGCGCACGCCCCGTCGACCTCGGTCGTGCAGTCGGCGGCCCGGAACGGGTCGGCGATCATCGGCGAGTCGTGGTAGCCGTCCATGGTGAGCGGCGAGCGACGCACCGCTCGATCGTTGTCGGCGGCCCAGTGACGCTGCGCGATTGGGACGACGGCAAGATCGTCTGGTGTCCCGCCCGTGTCGATGAGGTAGCGCCGAGCCCACAGCGCAATGATTTGCGGATAGGCCGAGACCCCCGCGCGGTAACGGAAGTCGGCCGCCAGCCCGGGTACCTGCACGCTGCCGACGCGCACTCCGCTTCGCCCATTGAGCGCGCGAAAGACCAGGACGTTGCGGGCCATGCCAACGTGGATAGCTGCCGCGGCCTGCATGACTAAGTAGCACGGCGCCTGACCGCCCAGGCTGACGTCGGTGAGTAGTCGGCAGTCGGGCAGTCCGAGTGCGGTGGCAACAGCCTGGCTCGGCACCGAGTCGTTATGCCAGGAATAGCTCATCACGCCGTCGACCTGATCGAGGCTGACGCCGGCATCACTGGCGGCGGCCCGACAGGCCTGAGTTGCCAGATTGAGCACTGTCTGGCCCGAGCTTTTGGTGAAGGCTGTCATGCCGACACCGACTATGGCCGTGCGGCCCAGGAATGCGGGCCTCCGCGCTGACGCCAAGCAAACTCCTGCGGGATCGGCGCACGTCTTTACGTAGCGTTTCATAGGTGGCACGAACGAGCGCGGACGTCTCTACCGTCCGGTCGGTCGGGTCATCTTTAAGCTAATCCGATGGGGAGCCGTCGTCAAGGCGAAGTTCGGTTTAGTCGAGCCGTATGGACAGTTCACAGTGCTAGTTCACAGCCGCAGCGAACGAGGTCACTACTGGCCGAGTGTTGGCGGTCCCGGCCCTTCGTGTCCCACGTCGCTGGTCGGGGCGCTGTCCGGGCCGGCCATGACCCGGCGGAACGCCATTCATGGGGGGATGAGTGGCTGAAAGCGGACGACGCCTAGACGCCTGGTATCACGAGGCATAGTAATACGAGGTATGGAGAGGGAGAGGCTGAAAGGGAACCTGGACCTGCTGCTGTTGTCTGTGCTGGCCGCCGGACCGGCGCACGGGTACGCGATCATCACGGCGCTTCGCGAGCGCAGCATGGGCGCATTCAACCTGGCCGAGGGCACGATCTACCCGGCACTGCACCGGCTGGAGTCAGCCGGGCTGCTGGGCAGCGACTGGGCGGACACGCCGGGCCGCAGGCGGCGGGTTTACGCGCTGACCGACAAGGGAGCGGCGGCGCTGACGGCCGAGCAGGCGCAATGGAGGCGGTTCGCCGCGGGCATGCAGGCAGTTGTGGAGTGGTCAGCGTGACCGAGCCGGTTGAGGAATACCTGCGTCAGCTGCGGGCCAGCTTGCGCACGCGGCCGGAGGAGACCAGCCGCATCCTGGCCGAGGCGGAAGATCACCTCCGCGAGTCAGTAGCGGCCGGGCGCGCGGCCGGCCTGGCCGAGACCGAGGCCGCGGAAGCCGCCATCTCCAGTTTCGGGACAGTACGTGCCGTGGCGCGCGCGCATCAGGCTGCGCGCGGCAAGGCCGTCGGCGCTCTCGCGGGCCTGTTCATGGCCCTCTGGTTGCTGGCAGGAGCCGTGCTGACGGCAGTCTTCGCGGTGGTCATAACTGTGGTGATCGTCGCCGAGGGCGCGCCGGGCGAACGGCCGTCCCCGGGTCCAAGCCCTGGGGGCCTGGCCTTATCTGCTTGCCGTCTGCGGGTTGCTGGGCTTGCCCAAGCTCAGCATGTATTTCCGTGCGCGCCGTCTCCTGCAGAGCAGCCGCCGCCGCGGGTGACGCTGAGCGGCACGCCGGCGCGGAGAGTGCGGCCTGCCACGGGCCGATGCCGGCCGACTCGTAATAGCGGATGGTCCTGTCGATGCCATGCACGACGATGCAGAGGTGGTGCACCATGCGGAACGGGCTGGTCATGCGCTCCCCTCGAGGTTTCTGGCTGTACGTAACCTGCCTGGCATCAGAACACCAGCCCCAGCCGGGACGCCGGAGCGCCGGCGGCGAACCTCGCCGCGCTCAGCGCTGTCACGTCGATGCTGGTGATCTCGCCGCGGCTGACCTGCTCGGTGACCAGCTGCCCTATAGCGGGGGCCTGCATCAGGCCGTGGCCGGAGAAACCGCACGCGTGGACCCAGGTCGGCGCGGCCGGGTCCGGGCCGAGGATGCCGTGGTGGTCCG
>Ga0335075_10006629_pt1 | contig 17868 bp, 11 predicted proteins | sample Lox_Sample_24_FD_206723 | JGI IMG/M metagenome (GOLD analysis project Ga0335075, IMG submission 206723) | Soil microbial communities from Loxahatchee National Wildlife Refuge, Florida, United States - Lox_Sample_2.4 | ecosystem: Environmental > Terrestrial > Soil > Wetlands | place: USA...
CGCTGGGAGTGGATCTAATTGCCGAAGGAATTGAGACGGTTTCCTGCCTGGACGCAGTCGCCGCGTTAGGTATCAAGCTTGCCCAGGGTTACGTGATTGCGACACCGATGAATATTGAAGAGTTGGAACAGTGGTTGCGGCATTACCAACCCACGCCATGGACGGGTCCCACCACTCCGCTGGGAGCGGTTGCCCTGCAATTGCGCGAGCTATCGGTCGTCGGGAGAATTCTCGACCAGAATCCATCGCTGCTTCACCAAGCTTCCTTCTTCGAATCGAAGTGTTCTTGCGTCATCGGGGATGGATTCCGTGCGATTGGGCCGAATGCAGCCAAGCTGTTTTCCTCTCATACGGAGTGGCACATGGCGATGGCTGCATTGTGGCAGCGATCGATGGGAAGTGTCGATCCCGGCACGTTTCAAGCCGCCCGTGCAGGCTATGAGGAGCAGCTGTTTGAACTTGTGCTGGAATCTCGTGTGGAACCATATGGCAGCGTGCGCTCTTCGTAAGCCGGATTGCGTAGACTGTTGTCTATGCCCATTGAAACCTCAAGCTCCCCAGCCGACGAGCTGTGGCTGAAAGCCGCTCTGGAGCAGGCGGAAGAGGCCGAGGCCGCCGGCGAAGTGCCCATCGGCGCTGTGATTCTGGGGCCGGATAAGACCCTGATCGCCCAGGGGCAGAATCGAGTCATTCGTGACCATGATCCAACGGCGCATGCGGAAATCGTTGCGCTTCGTGGTGCAGGATTAGCTTCGGAAAATTACCGCCTGGAGCAATGCACGCTCTATGTCACGTTGGAGCCCTGCTCCATGTGCGCAGGGGCCATGATTCACGCACGAATTAGCAGGTTGGTGTTTGGAGCCTTCGATCCCAAGGCGGGCGCGGTTGGAAGCGTGCTGAGCGTGCTGAATCACCCGCAACTGAATCATCAGATCGAGGTCACGGGCGGCGTTCTGGCAGATGAATGTGGCGACCGGCTGCGGCGATTTTTCCAGTCGCGACGATAAGGTTCGCTGCATTATTGGCTGCGCTCGCGGAGCGCCCCTGATCGTACGCACCCAATCATTTCATCGCGTTCAAATTCGCCTGCGCTTGAGGCACCAGGCTTTCATACGCGGACGGAACATTGGACAGAAAGGCCTGAAAGGCGGTTCGCGCACATGAAGCATCGTGCGTTTGCATACAGGCCATACCCAAGTTGAATTGGGCTAGAGGCACGATAGTCTGCATGGCGGGGGGCGCCTTGGCGAGGAAGGATTGAAATGCTGTGCGAGCACAAGCAGCATCATGCAATCGCGCGCAGGCAACGCCAAGATAGTATTCCGCCTGCGGCATCATGGCTTGATATTTCGGCGAAGTGTTCGCGGCAAACGCCTGCAGCGAAGACCGGACGCACGGAATGTCTTTCGTTTCCGCACACGCCATGCCGAGATCGTATTCGGCCTGGGGTACTTCATCCCGATACTCCGGAGATGCCTTGGCGAGAAACGTTTTGAACGCGGTCACGACGCAGGGAAAATCGCGGGTCTGCGCACAATACAGGCCGAGATTATATTGGGCCTCCATGTTCAGCGGATCGAGTTGCAGGGCGCGATTGAAGTCGGCGCGCGCGGCGGGAAGATTGTGGCGGCTGATTTCGATGGTGCCGAGCCCGTTATACGCTGGGGCGTTCGGCTGGATTGCATTCACGTGCTGGAAGATTGCTTCGGCCTTATCCAGCTGTCCATCCCGGCTCAGAGCACTCGCCAGATTCGCCTGTCGTTCCAAATTGAGCGGGTCCATATTGACGCCCTGCTGCAAAAACAGGATTGCCTGCTTCGTATTTCCCTGGTGCATGTAAAGCGTTCCCAGCAGCGAAAAGATGACACCGTTGCGAACGCCGTGGTGTAGGGCGGAGAGGCACGTCCGCATCGCCAGATCGTTCTGACCCGACTGGCGATATTGCTCAGCCAATGTGGAATAGAGATACGGATTGGTTGGGTCCTCTGCAATCGCGTGCTGCAACATTGCGACCTTGCGCGACGGAGATAATCTGGCGCCGTCCGGTCCCGTAACCTGCTCGAATATCTTTAGAACGCCGATGCGATCCTTTGGATCCGCACCTTTTCCGTTCAGTTCGACGTTGCTGTCGGACGAGCCGCCGATATAGCCCAGCGACCGCAACTGATCGATCGTTTTTTGATCCATCGGCTGCGTGACAACTGTCTCAGTATTGGTGCTGCCCAAACGGCTGAGAACTTTTAGTTGCGCTTCCAGCTCGCGAAATTCTTTCGGCTGGTTAGCGATGACGTTATTCAGCTCATCAGGATCCTTGTCGAGATCGTACAGCTCGGGTTTTGGCGCGCGAATATACATCCAATGTGCGGTGTGAATGCCACGCAGTTCCGCCCAGCCCATGTTGATTTTCGGATAGAGCGTTTCCTCGTAAGAATACGTCGTCGGCACCGGCTTGCCGGAAAATGCGGGCACCATGCTGGTTCCTTGAATCGCGGAAGAAGCCTTGCCGCCGAGAAGTCTCAGCACTGTCGGCAGCGCATCAATCTCGCGAGCCTGCTGCTGCACTCGAACCCCGGCAGGAACGCCGGGGCCATCCATGATCCATGCGATACGCACCGTGGAGTCATAGAGAAAAATCCCGTGACCATCTTCGCCGTGTTGCCCAAGCCCTTCGCCATGGTCGGAAAGCAGCAGGATCAAAGTTTTTCCCGCAGGAGATTTCTTGTGGACCACGTCCAGAAATCGGCCAAGTTCGTAATCTTCGAACGCAATTTCCGCGTCATACGGATCGCCGGGATACTGTCGGCGAAATTTTGGAGGTGGGTTGTAAGGTTGGTGGGCGTCATACAGGTGCAGCCACACGAAGAACGGCTTGCCGGATTGTTGATTGAGCCACTGGATCGCGTGATCCACGGTCACGTTCGCGGGTCGCGCGGCGGTTAACTCGCCAGTGTTTTTGTCGACGACTTCTGGAATCTTATCGTCATAGGTAGCGAAGCCCTGATTGAAACCGAATTGCCGGCTCAAAACCGCGGCGCTGATAAAACCGGCGGTGTCCCACCCAGATCGCTGCAGAGTCGTCGCCAGCGTCACGGATGAAGGCTGCAGCGCAAATCCGCCAGTATCACGAACATGATGCACATTCGGATTTTCACCGGTGAAGATGCTGGCGTGCGAAGGGTCGGTGAGCGGCGTTTGCGCGACGGCTCTTTCAAACAAAACGCCATCGCGCGCCAGGCCGTCGATCACGGGCGTTTTGATTTTGGTATCGCCATAGCAACGCAGATGGTCCGCACGCACGGTATCCAGCGTGATCAAGACCACGTTCACGGATTGCGGCTTCACGGTAGAGTTTGCGACCTGCGCGCCGGGTGCGCTTTGCCCCACGGAGCCAGAAGAGGAGCGGGACGAGGACTTACATCCCACTGCCGCGATGAGTACAAGGGAACATGCGCCCAGAATTGCAACAATCCCAGCGTGAAACTGCTTCGAGGAGGATTCTCTCGGGGTCAACGAACGTATGATACCGAAGTTGCTCCTCGAATGGCGTGCCTTTAGTTCTTGACGCGCACCGAAGGATTGACCGACATGCCGGGCCGCAGCAGATGATCACTATCCTCATTAGGATTAGTCAGGTCCAGGCGCACTGGAATACGTTGCACGACCTTGACGTAATTGCCGGTGGCGTTTTCCGGCGGAAACAAGCTCAACATCGAGCCCGTGGCGCCACCAATCTCCGTGACTTTGGCATGGTAGGTACGGCCGCTATAGGCATCGACCGTAAATGTTGCGGGTTGCCCAACGCGCATATGGTCCAGTTGCGTTTCTTTAAAGTTTGCCGTCACCCAAATGTTGGTAAGCGGAATGAGAGTCATGAGCGTCTGACCCGCACTGACATTCTGACCCACCTGCACGGTCTTCTTGTTCACAATGCCAGTGTCCGGAGCAATGATTTTTGTGTAGCTCAGATTCAGCCGATCCGTTTCCAGTTCTGCTTCGGCTGACTGCACCTGGGCTGCGGCGGCGTCGGCTTTGGCTCGCTGCGCGGCAACCTGCTTGGGGCCGGTTTGCGCGGAGTTATAATCGGCGCGCGCTACCGCGAGCCTATCGTTGGCAACGCGCACCTGATCGCGAGCGCCCTGTAGATTTGCTTCCGCGGCAGCCACCTGCGCTTTGGCGCTGGCAGCCGTCGCGACGACGGCATCATATGCCTGCTTGGAGACAACATCACGCTGCACCAGCGGGGTATACCGCTGCAGATCGAGCTGGGCCTTGGTATTGTCTGCCTCGGCAGACAGCAGTTGCGCTTGCGCGGCATCCAACTGCTTCTCTGCCGCGGCAATGGTTGACAGCGCAACTTGTATGCCGGCTGAGGCGGAACTCAGCGTAGCGCCAGTGGAAGTAGTGGTGATGGGCACATTCGCCAGTGCAGCCTCATAATTCGCTTTCGCGGTGGCCAGGGCTGCTTCGCCCTGGTCGAGGGCCGCCTGCGCATCCCTGGGGTCGATTTCTACCAGCACCTGCCCTTTTTCCACCTGCTGGTTGTCCTCGACGTTCACTTTGGAGACGTATCCCTTGATTCGGGCGCTGATCTGCACCAGATTCCCATCGATTTGTGCGTCATCCGTGCTCTCGTAATAGGTGGAATGCCACCAGTACAGTCCAACGCCAATCAGCACCAGAACGACGGCCCCAATAATGAAAAATCGTCTCCGCGAACGCGGCACTTCGTGATGGAGCTCTGTGTCGTCCGGCAACACAGCCCCTTGATTGCTGCTCGTGTTCGAACGCTGGTCGTTCTGCGCGGAAGAGCGATCGCCTGTCCGCTGATTCTCTTCCGGTCGACCATTGGGCAAGTCGGCTTGCATGGTTCCTTCGGGTCTCGATTCCGCCACGATTATTGTCCTCCAAGATAGGTCTTGTACTGGGTGCGCGCGAGGCCTACGGCGCGCGCCAAGGAAAGCTTCGAAACATTCAACTGATACAGACTGCTCACGTATCGGTCATTGGCCTGGGCTACGGATGACTGCGCCTGCGACACCGCCAGATTGTCGGAAACTCCGGCTTGAAATCGTTCTTGCGCTTCCCTTAGCGCCTCGCTGGCCAAGTCGACATTGCTCTTCGCTACGCTGACCAACTTCTCCGAGGATTCAATGTCTAAAATTGCATCCTTCACATCGGCCCGGATTTGACCCTGCAGGTTATTCAGCTGGGCGCGAGCCTGTTGCAACTGGGCATCGGCAATTCTGGCGTCACCCCTTAATTTGCCTTCCTCGAAGAGGGGTCCGCTCAGCTTGCCCACAGCATTCAACGTGCCGTAGGAATTGCCTGGATTGACGCCAATTTCGCCATAATCGACTTCTCCCGTGAGCTCGGGATATCTCTCCGCATGAGCTGCGGACAGGTTTTTTTCAGCAGCCTTCACCTGCTCCTCGGCGGCCTGCAGGTCACTGCGATTCTTCAAGGCTTGCGCCATCGCCGATTCCATGGTGGGAGTGTCGAATTGCGCGTAGGGAACCTGATCGGTCAGCTTGAACTGTTGATCGAGCGGCAATCCAATGGCGCGAGCCAAGGCAATTCGATCTTTCTTTTCCTGCGCCGTCGCTGCGATCAAAGACTGTTCCTGAGTCTGATAATCGACGCGAGCCCGAAGTTCGTCCAGACGAGGCGACACGCCGTTTTGGTGATTCTGAATCGCCTGATCCAGCGACACTTTCGAAGTTTGCACCTGGGCATCGAGCGCCAAAATGCGGGCGTCATCCGCCAGACATAACAAATATGCGTTTCCAACAGTCAGGACGACCAGATCCTGCGAATCTTTGGCAGAGAGTTTGCTCGACTCGAAGTCATGCTTCGATGCCAGATAACTTTGCAGCGATGAGACGTTCAGCAAGGTTTGATTGAGCGTGGCCCGGAAGTCGGTATACCCGAATGGCCCGATCACCGCCGGAAATCCGGGAATTCTCAATCCTTCCGCCTGCAGGTTCACCTGCGATACCGCAGCTTGGGCGGTCCCTGTGAGAGTCGGAAGGAGGGCCTGTAACTGCTGCAGCTTCGCTCCTCCCTCGGATTGGACGTTGGTATTTTGCAGGATCGCGCCCAGGTTGTTCCTGAGACCCATCTGCATGGCATCGTCGAGCGACAGAGGCAGTACGCCGGGGGTCGCCTTTTCCTGCACAGCGCTACCCTTATAGGAATCAGGCGTAGCCTGCGCCTGTGCGCGTGGATGGACGAGCCCGACGGCAATTGCAGTAAAAAACAGGAATCGCAGACAGCCGCAGCGTGCTTTAGGAAAATTTATTGGCATTTCTTTCATCAGACGGTTTGCGTACGGAGCAGTATTGCCGTGTTGTAGGTGCTAGAGAATAGATGACGAAACAGGCAGAAGAGTGCAATTTCTTTCCCTCATGCGTATCTTTTTCTCTGTCGCTGGTTGAATTGCCGGCACGCCACACCGCGAGGTCCCGGTTGTGCAACCTGGTTCTCTGCATTAGGATACCGGATTGCAGTTCTTCAAACAGATTTACGTGATCGTCATCACTCGCTGATACCCTCGGACCGAGGGATTTGAGACACTGGAAAGGTCGATTTCCCCCGCCAGGATATTGCAAATGCACCGCTGGAAGAAGACCGCGAAAGCATGGCACTGAAAAGCATCCCCGAAACTCCGCTGACGACCAAGCTCTATTTCAACCGGGACGAGTCCTGGATGGATTTCAACTGGCGTGTGCTGGAAGAAGCTCAGGATGATTCCAATCCACTGCTGGAGCGGGTGAAATTTCTCGCCATCACGGCCAGCAATTTGGATGAGTTTTTCGAGGTTCGCGTCGCTGGAATTTTGCAGCGCATTGAGGATGGCTATACCGAGCCAGGTCCAGACCTGATGACGCCGCAGCAGATATTGGACTTACTGGCAAAAAAAACGCATGCCTTTGTCGCGGATCAATACACATGCTGGAACAAGCAATTATTACCGGCCCTCGCCGAGGCTGGAATCCGTATGCGCGGCTGGAAAGACCTGAGCGAAGACCAGCGAAAATTTGCCGTTTCCTTCTATCAAAGCGAAGTGGACCCGTTGCTGACTCCGATTACGATCGACCCGGCTCATCCATTTCCTCATGTGCTGAACAAGGCGCTGTGCCTGGCATTATTGCTGCATCGCAAGCGCAAATCGGCGTCGACTCAGGTACTGGGAGTGGTGACCGTGCCACGCGCACTTCCGCGTCTGGTAGCGCTGCCGTCGGATCCGGGATGCTTCGATTACATTTTTCTGCACGAATTGATCGAATCGCAGGCAGCAGCGATGTATCGCGGCTATGAATTTCTATCTCGGGCAGCGTTTCGCGTCACGCGCAACAGTAACCTTTACCTGCAGGAAGAAGAGGCGCGCAGCTTGCTCGAAAGCGTGCGCTCCGAGCTGCACAATCGCCGCAAAGGAGATGCGGTCCGGCTGGAGATTGCCAGCGATGCTGCTCCCGAAATTGTCGAGCAGCTGCGGACGAACTTTGAGCTGGAGGAATTCCAGATTTTTTATACGGACGGGCCGGTCAATCTATCCCGTCTGATGAATCTGCATGCCAGAACAAATAAGCCGGAGCTGAAATATCCGCCGTTTGTTGCGCGCGGGTTAAGGCTGCATCGGGAATCGGAGAATCTGTTTGCTGAGATTCGCCGCCGCGACGTGCTGCTGCACCATCCGTACGATTCCTACAATGCGGTGGTCGCATTTATCCGCGCCGCAGCGGAAGATCCCGCAGTGCTCTCCATCAAGCAGACACTATATCGTACCAGCGCGAACTCGCCGATTTTCCAGGCGCTGCGCGAAGCCGCCCAGACCAAAGAGGTCACCGTGGTAGTGGAGTTGATGGCGCGTTTCGATGAAGCGTCGAACATTCGCTGGGCCCACGACCTGGAGGATGCCGGAGTTCAGGTCTTTTATGGCACCGTCGGCCTGAAAACACATTGCAAGCTGGCGTTGCTCGTGCGACGCGATCCAGACGATGGTGTGGTGCGGCGCTACGCACATTTGGGAACCGGCAATTACAACGTGGAAACTGCGTCGTTCTACACCGATTTGAGCCTGCTGACTGCGAATTCGACACTGACCAATGCGGTGCACAACGTATTCAATTACCTAACGGCACATTCTGAGTCGGACGACTACGCGCCATTGCTGGTCGCACCGTTGAACCTGGCGGAGGGCTTTGCCCAGCTGATTCATCGCGAGGCGAAACATGCCGCCGAAGGCAAGCCGGCACACATTATTGCCAAGATGAACTCCCTGCTGGAGCAGGGCGTAATCGATGCTCTCTATGCGGCCTCGCAGGCTGGGGTGTCGATCGACTTGATTGTGCGCGGGATTTGCGCATTGCGCCCAGGCGTAAAGGGCCTGAGTGAAAATATTCGCGTGCGCTCCATTGTCGGCCGGTTTCTGGAGCATAGCCGCATTTACTATTTCCTGAATGGCGGTGAGCCAGAAGTGTATGCGGGAAGCGCGGATTGGATGCCCCGCAATCTGTTCGAGCGATGCGAGGTAGTCTTTCCGGTGGTCGATCCGCAACTGCGGCAGCGGATTCGCGATGAAATACTGGCGGCCTATCTCGCCGATACTGCAGAATCCAGGTTTTTGCTGCCTACGGGCGAGTATGTTCGCACCAAAGACCAGCCGGGGAGAACGGGTCCATACTTCCACGCGCAGGAATTCCTGATTCGACTGGCAGAGGACAAAGCCAGCGTGCGAGATATTCCAAAGCAGGCGGCCTCGATCGCCACTCCACAAGCCTCCGATGATGCGGATTCTGCAACACCAGGGGCTACACCTGCAACTGGCAAGCCGGAACCTATAAGCAAAGACTCGAAGATCGAAAAGAAGCCCCGCACCGTCAAGCGCACTCGCGAACGGAAAAAAGCCGACCCTTCTGAATGAATTTCACATCTTACTGAAAATGAATTCTGATGCATTAGAAACGCGAAGGCGCCAGCGCGCGTCGAATACAGATAGAGCGGTTCCGCGTCGGCGGACAGCCGCAATTTTTTCCCTTCCGTGACGAATTGACATGTCAGCCAGCCCATTGACCAGCACGCCTGCAGTTCGAAACCCTCGGCTTGACCAGGGCCTGGGCGTACTGTCGGCTCGGCGGCTGTGGGTGTGGTGGCACTTGCTGAGCCTCGATGCTCCGACGGTTGCGGTTGTCTGGTGCTGGTTTTTCGCGGCGGCATTCGACGTGAGCCTTCCATCGACGGCGCTGGTCACGCTGGCGCTGGGAACCTGGTGCGTTTACGTCGCGGATCGCCTGCTGGACGGTTGGCGATCGGTCGACATGACCGACCTGCGCGATCGGCATTGGTTTTACCTGCGGCACCGCAAGCCGTTCGTGATTGCGTGGATTGCGGCTGCCATACCTTTGGCGTACCTGATCTTGTTTCGCGTGCAGCCGGCCGTGCGCACGGACGATATTGTTTTATGTCTGATTGGCATCGGCTATTTTCTGTTGATTCATCATCGATCCGAAGGTGATCGCTTCTCGAAAGAATTGTTTGTCGGATTTCTTTTTTCGATTGCGACCGCGGTACCCACCTGGACACGCGTTCAGGACGGGCGAGGATTATTGCTGGCGGTGATATTTACTTTTGGAGCTGCTTGCTGGCTCAACTGCGTTGCGATCCAAACATGGGAAGATGCGGAAGCAAACCGTGAAGGGGCGCGGGACAATTTTGCGGCGGGTCGAACGAGCGAACTTGGCGTTCGACAAAATAGAATGCCACGTCGCGCTTTGACAGATTTTCTCGGCCATCACCTGACTGCTTTTGCCGCTGTGATTGGAATACTGGCTCTCTCGCTCGCCGGCCTTCCCGTGGGAAGGACCGTTTGGCCGCCTTTTATCGCCGTGGCCGCCAGTTCCCTGGTGTTTGTCGCGCTGATTCGCCACAACGTTCGGCTGAGCGCCCTCTCACTCCGCGTACTCGCCGATGGAGCCTTGCTGACGCCTCTACTATTCTTTCTTCACGTTCGCTAGATGCGCCGTCCTTCTTACGACAACCTAATGGAACCTGACACACCGAATTTCGATTCTGTGGCCCGCGCCTATCGCTGGATGGAATATTTGAGCTTTGGGAGAATGTTGGAGCGATGCCGGTTCCACTTTTTGCTGCGATGTTCTCAGGCTCGCCATGCGCTGGTGCTCGGTGACGGGGATGGACGTTTCACCGCACGTCTCCTGACATCGAATCCCACGGTGAAGGTGGACGCAGTCGATGCGAGTGCGGCGATGCTGGCTGTTTTGCACGAGCGAGTGCGAACCTGCTGCGGTGATGCGGACACTCGAATCCAAACAATCCAGGGCGACGTTCGCCGATTCATCCCGACTCGCCAAGATTATGATCTGGTCGTCTCTCACTTTTTTCTGGATTGCCTGACGGATGGCGAAGTGTCGGCACTGATCGCGCGGCTTTCCCCATGTATGACACAAGATGCGATCTGGCTGGTCTCCGAGTTTGCTGTGCCTGATCGGGGATGGCGGCGCTTGGGAGCACGGATGGTGATTCGCGGCCTGTATTTTGCTTTTTTGGTCTTGACCGGGCTACAGGTGCGCAAAATCCCGAACCACGCCAAGGCCTTCGATGACAAAGGATTTCATGTGGTTGAGAAATCCGCCTATCTGGGTGGAATGTTGAGGACAGAAGTGTGGCAACGACGGTCGAACTAGTATTTTTGATCGCTTATCGGTTCTCGCTGCTACAATTTCGCATGTTCGAGGAGCCGGCTTCCGCGGCATCAGTGTGCGACGCATCTGTGCTTTCAGCATCCAAAATTATAGTGCCGCCAAATATTCCAGTCATTCTTAAGGTTGGATTGGATCGTTGATTCCTTATCGCGAGTTGGATGGGCGCAACAGAAATTGTGGCGTTAGGACGGTGTATGAATTTGTATTTATTGCGTCACGGTAGTGCCGGTCAACGGAAATTGGATCCTCTTGTTGACCACAAGCGTCCGCTCGATAAAGAAGGAAAACAACAGTGCATTCTGTTGGGCCGTGCCCTGAATGCAATGAAGATTCAGTTCGATTCCGTCATTTCCAGTCCATTGAAGCGCGCGCTGCAGACTGCTACGCTGGTCGGAACTGAAACTGGCTACGAAAAGAAAATCCAGCTATCGCAGGCCATGACACCGGAAGGAACCTGGAGCGATTTTCAACGACTTCTCGACAGTGTGATGGACCAGGAGGAAGTGCTGCTGGTGGGTCACAATCCCAATCTGCCGGTGTATCTGAATCGACTGTTATCTCCGTCAGCGACGAGTCCCATCGCCCGAGTTCGCAAGGGCGCGATTGCTGCGCTGACCGTACAGCGCGGAGCGACCCGGTTGCAATGGCTGCTGGATCCCCGACTCTTACGGGCAGTTCAAGCTAGAGACACCAAGAGATCGCGCGCAAAAACTTCGCGAAAATAATCCGCTTCTTTCCGAAGAGCCCATAGCTCCAGGTCGACCCCTTTTCGTCCCGGCATCAGCATGATGCTTACTTTGCTGGGTGTCACGCGGGTGCGAAAGCGTGTGACTGCACTGGATTGGTTCTGATGCAAGGCGACCGCCATGCGTAGCAGCATCGCCGTCTGCTTCACACTCACATGTTGTTCCACAGGAATGTAGCGCAGCACCCGATCGCCGGGCGCAGGCCTGGATTTTCCCAGGTAGCGCGCGATGGCGGAAACAATCAGCCGTTGCTCCGGCGTAAATCCGTATAGCTCCGAATTGGCAATGATGTACTGGGTGTGGCGATGATGACCCTGGTAGTTCATAAATTTGCCAACCGAGTGCATCATGGCCGCTGATTGGAGCCAAAGCTTATATTCCGGCGGTAAATGATGGACACTCTTCAAATCGTCAAATAATTGGGTGGCGTCGCAGACCACAGGTTCCTGTCGCTTGGGATCGATTCCGTAATGGCGACAGAGTTCTAACACACTGGCCCAGCGTTCTTCTTCAAAGTGATGGTGGGCAGAGGTTCGCGTGTCGCCTTCGGCCAGCATCAGCGCCAAAATGCCGTCGCGCAAGCCCATGGGTGAATAGCGAAAGCCCGGGAGGCGAAAACGCTCGAGCAAATCCGCGTATACATACGCGCCCGCTACGATAATTTCGGAGCGCCTGGGTCCAATACCGCGAATGACGCTGCGTTGGGAGACCGACATTCGCTTGAGCTTGTCGGCCAGCTTGCGAACCACCGCGGTTGGAGTGCGGTCCCAGGCTCGGACGCCTGGTTTTGCGTCGGGCTTGAAGCCGGACTTGGTCGCTGCCCGTGCGGCAGACGCGAGCGCCGCTGCGGTTCCGGAGGTCGCGAACACGCTGACCCGCTCGCAACCGATCTGTTGCTCCGCGCGCTGTAGTTCTCGCCGAATCCACACTTGCATGCGCGCAATATCTTCCGCGGTCGGCGGGTCATGGCGGAGAAACTCTCGGGTTAGGCGGACAGCGCCGAGCGGAAGACTGACGATCTGGCGAATGGCGCTGTGTTCGGAAAAAGTGATCTCGCAGCTACCGCCGCCTAAATCCACCAGCAAACAGCGTCCGCGAGCCGCCGGTTCGTTGGAGACTACTCCCAGGTGGATGAGGCGACCTTCTTCCAGGCCGGAGATGATCTCGACTCTCCAGCCGGTAGCGGAATGCACCCAAGCCAGAAACGCCTGTTGATTGCGCGCATCGCGAATGGCGCTGGTGGCCACCACCCGCACCTTGTCGACCGCGTGCGCTTGTACGGCGCGATGAAATCTGCGTAATGCGCGGATGGTGGTCGCCATCGATTCCGGCGAAACCACAGCGCTCTCGAATACGCTTTCGCCCAGGCGAGTAATCTCACGATCTTCATGCAGCGTCTTCAGGCGGTGGTTGTGAACGGCGGCAATCTTCAATCGAACGGAGTTCGATCCGATGTCGACAGCCGCGTATATCGTCCTATCCTGTGCTCGAACAGTACCCACATTGGCAGGATGCCACGAATCAAGGAGAAAGTGGCGGACATTGGACTGCTATTCTAGGTTTGCTTCTCAATATGCGGATGCAACCTTCCAATTCTCCCCATCAGCCTTCGCTCGCCGGAGTTGAGCCGGCCGATTCGACGCCCGCGTTTCCTCTTTCCCGTCGCGCCGAGTGGATTCTGATTCTGACAGTTTTTTTGGCCGTATATTTCGCGGCTTTGTTCACGCCATCTTTGCTGGATGACGCCGATGCCACCCACGCGCAGGCAGCGCAGCATATGGCGCTGACCGGCCACATCGTCACGTTGATGGTGGATGGAATCCGTTATTTGGAAAAGCCGCCGCTGCCCTATTGGATGGTCGCGATCGACTTTAGAATTTTTGGCTTCAACGCCTTTTCGACTCATTTGCCGATGGCACTCGCAGTTTTGGGCTGTGCGATCCTGGGGCTGCTATGGGGACGTCGTGCTTATTCTGAGCGAGCTGCGTTCTATGCCGCGCTGGCCTTCCTTACATCTGTTGGAACGTTCTTATTCACCCGGTATTTCATTCCTGAATCGATTCTGACGCTGCTGATTGCCTTAGGACTGTATTTATTTCTCACAGGATTGGAGGATCACAGGCCGTCGCGCATCTATTGCACCTATGTCCTGCTTGCGCTGGCCATGCTGGCGAAAGGACTGATCGCGCCGGTGTTTTTCCTGGGTGGCGTGGTGCCGTATCTTTGGCTAACCGGACAGTGGCGTCGCTGGCGAGAATTTCATCTGTTCGCTGGAACGCTTCTCTTCCTGGCGGTGGCTGCCCCGTGGCACATTCTTGCGGGGATGCATAACCCGGACCAGGGTCATCCCGTCGGCAACATTCCTTCGCCAGGCAACGTGCATGGATTTTTCTATTTCTACTTCATCAACGAACATGTATTGCGGTTCCTCGGCAAGCGCTACCCGCACGACTACAACAAGCTGCCGGGCTATCTTTTCTGGAGTCTGCATCTGGTGTGGCTGTTCCCATGGAGCCTGTATTGGCCGGCGACGCTGTACGAGGCATGGCATAAACACCGCCGCTCAGGACGCCGATTCAGCTGGCAAACCTGGAAGCAACTGAATTTCCGCGGTCGCACTTCCCTGTTGATGACGTTCTACGCGAGTTTCATTCTGCTGTTTTTCTCGATCTCGACGAACCAGGAGTACTACACGTTCCCGGCGTACTTTCCTCTGTTGCTGTTGACGGCAGCGGGTCTGGCGAGCTTAGAAACGGACGCGATGAGCGCCTCGGCAAGCGAGCGAGCCGTGGATATGCGGTGGCTGGAAGCCGCGCACGCGCTATTCGCGTTAGTTGGCGCAGGCGCGGCAGCCATGCTTGCCTATGGATTGTGGGCATCGCGACATTTGCCGTATGTCCGGGACATTGGAACTTTGCTGGCCCATCGCGATGTCGGCGGCTACTCGCTGTCGATGTCGCACTTTATGGATCTGACCGGGCCCTCGTTTGCCGCACTCCGTCTGCCGGCAGTCCTTGCGGCGATAACGTTGCTGGTGGGACCGTCACTGGCGTGGCGAATGCGCGTGCGTCGGCAACATTTGAACGCTACTTTCACGACTGCCATGACAGCGGCGATATTTCTGGTGGCGGCACATATCGCTTTTGTTCGCTTTCAGCCGTTGCTTTCATCCCGGGCGATGGCGAACACCATCAATGCCATTGCCAGCCCACAGGACGTTCTGATCCTGTACGGCGATCAATCGTACGGATCGTCCATTATTTTCTATACGGGGCGGCGCGCCTACGTGGTGAATGGCTGCGAGACGACGCTGTTGTGGGGCTCGGATTATCCCGACGCGCCGCATGTTTGCCTGGATGACACACAGTTACTTGCGATGTGGGGCAATGGACCGCGCAAGTTCTTGTTTGTCCCGCCGCAGTACCGAAAACACGTCGAGGACCTGCTGGAGAATCGTGTGTACCTGGTTCAGGAAGTATCAGACAAAGAGTTGCTGACGGATCGTCCCTTGAACCGATGACGGCTGCGGCGACGCGGTGCTTCGGCCTACAATACAGGGTTGCACCATCTGCAGTGTTCCGCGACCCCTGGAGAACCCCATGACCAAGATGATCGCCATTGACCATGCTGCTTCTGCAGACATACGTGGCGGGCTGCAACATACAAGTCAGTCGCGGAGTGTTTCTGTCGCGCTGCGACGGTTTGCCTGGTTTGTCGTGGTGTACAACGTCATCGTTATTCTATGGGGGGCAGTGGTACGGGCGACCGGGTCCGGCGCGGGCTGCGGAGACCAATGGCCGCTGTGCGATGGGGCTGCCATTCCGCAGTCGCCACAATTTCACACGATGGTTGAATTCTCGCATCGCCTGATGAGCGGTGGCGCATTGATCCTGATCGTCGCGCTGCTGGTGTGGACATGGCGAGCGACCGGCAAGGGGCATCTCGGGCGTTGGACGTCTGTCATTGCGCTGGTATTGGTGATGAATGAGGCATTTCTCGGCGCGCTGCTGGTCACGGTTGCGGCGCACAGCGCTTCCCCCGCGACCGGAGTTCTCCTTTTCTCATGCCACTTGACGAACACTTTACTGCTGGTGGCGGCGCTGGCGTTGACGGCAGAGTTTCTTTCGAGTCCGCGATTCCGCGCAACCACGCGGCTACGGCGAGGCCGTTTAGTGTTTCCCACCCTGGGCATCCTCGCAACACTGCTGGTCGGGGTGACGGGATCCCTGGTCGCGTTGGGGGATACGATGTACCCATCCTCGAATCTGCTGGATGCGATTCGTCAGGATTTTTCGGCGACGGCTCCTCTGCTTCTTCGTCTGCGATGGATTCATCCGGCGAGTGCCTTTCTCGCTGGAGCGTTCATCCTATGGCTGCTGGTGCGGGCTTTCCGCCGCGATGCGCCTGCCAAGATGCACACGCTTGGCATGGCCGTGCTTGTCACGTTGCTGCTGCAATATCTGCTCGGTGTTTTGGATGTCGTGGGGCAGCAGCCGACATGGTTGCAGATTCTCCATTTATTGGGCGCCAATGTGTTCTGGATTTTTCTGGTGCTGTTAGCTGCAAATTACTGCCTGGTGGAGAAGTCGCCCGCGGGAGACGCGGTGCGATGACTCGGGCAGTGCGCATCAATCGAAGTAAATTTTGGTGTATTTTTGTAACGCGGTGAAAAATCCCCTCCGATGGAGTGAGTCTTGAAGCCTACTCGTAGTTCATTTTCTCTTTGTTCCTTGGCGTTCGGTATTGTCTTCCTCACAATACTTTTCCAGACAAACAATATGTATGCCCAAGCCGGGAAGGTCACGCCCTATGCCTTCTCTCCGCAAGCAAAGCAAGTGATCGCCCGCCTCGGCACATTCGACTCCATTCCGGCGAATACGTGGCAGTACCATCTTGGCGACATCGCTCATGGCGAGCGGCCCGACCTCGATACTGGCGCGTGGCAAACCGTGCATCTGCCCTTCACGGCTCCCCACGGGGCGGTGTGGTTGCGGCGATGGGTAGAGGTTCCGAAAACTCTGAATGGCTATGACCTGGCAGGATCGCAAATCTGGTTCCACATGCAGGTGGGTGCGAATGGCCCTGTCCCAACGATTCTCTACTACAACGGCAGCCGCATCGCATTGGGAGACGACCTGGAGAAACAATTGCTCTTCAATGAGGCGAAGCCCGGGGACAAGGTGCTGATTGCCGTAAAGCTGCTGCAGACCCAGGACAATAAAGATATCCACGCTGCGGAATTGAATGTCGTGTTCTCCAGCAACCGGCCCAATCCCTCCATCCTTCGCGACGAATTGATCTCGGCCGCTCACCTGCTGCCGGCCATTACGGCCGATGCAGCGACCCTGGCCTCGCAGGAAAAGACATTAGACGGCGCGGCCACAACGGTGGATCTGGCAGCGCTCGACAAAGGCGATCAATCCGCATTTGACGCATCGCTGCAGAAGGCGCAATCCGAGCTTGATCCGCTGCGACCGACATTGCAGACATACACAGTCCATATGACCGGCAATGCGCACATCGATGCGGCGTGGCTGTGGCCGTGGACCGAAACCGTGGACGTGGTGAAACGCACCTTTTCGACGGCGTTGCAGCTGATGAATGAGTATCCCGACTACACCTACTCCCAATCGGCTGCGCAATATTATGCCTGGATGCAGAACAAATATCCGGACATTTTCCAGCAAATTCAGCAGCGTGTGAAAGAAGGTCGCTGGGAAGTCGTGGGGGGCATGTGGGTCGAGCCTGACCTGAATCTGCCCGACGGCGAATCGACAGTGCGGCAGATCCTCGTCGCGAAACGATACTTCCAGAAGAACCTGGGGGTGGATGTCACGGTCGGCTGGAATCCAGATTCCTTCGGCTACAACTGGCAACTGCCGCAAATCTATAAGAAATCCGGCATCGACTATTTTGTGACGCAGAAGATGGCGTGGAACGACACCAATCAACTTCCTCTGAAATTGTTCTGGTGGCAATCTCCCGATGGCAGCCGCGTGTTGACCTATTTCCCGCATGACTACGTCAACCAGATTGAGCCTGTAAAAATGGCCACCGATCTGGCCGCCGCCGTCAATTTGAATCCCGGTCAGAAAGAGATGATGCACCTGTACGGCATCGGCGACCACGGTGGCGGTCCGACGCGCGATATGCTCGACAGCGGCATGCGGTGGATGGAGCCGAACAAGGTGTACCCGCATCTTGAATTTGGCACATCGCAGACCTTCTTCGAAGCAATGGCGAAGCGGGTCGACACTGCGGATGCTCCCATATGGAACTACGAGACGCTGGCGGCGGGCAACACAAAGTTGTCGGCTCCTCCGGCGGGAGAGATCAGCGTTCCCGTGTGGAATGACGAACTCTATCTGGAGTTTCACCGGGGCACCTACACAACGCAGGCG
>Ga0335075_10006630_pt1 | contig 17867 bp, 15 predicted proteins | sample Lox_Sample_24_FD_206723 | JGI IMG/M metagenome (GOLD analysis project Ga0335075, IMG submission 206723) | Soil microbial communities from Loxahatchee National Wildlife Refuge, Florida, United States - Lox_Sample_2.4 | ecosystem: Environmental > Terrestrial > Soil > Wetlands | place: USA...
AATTGCTGGCGCGGCTCGAGGCTGCGTTCGGTGCCCAACGGAATTTTGTCGCCAACGCCTCCCACGAGCTGCGCACCCCGCTGACTGTGTCGCGGGCGACGCTTCAGGTAGCCCTCTCGGATCCGGGGCTCACTCTCGACGCCCTCCGATCGGCGTGCGAGGAGGCCATCGAAACCGGACGCCAGCAAGAGCAGCTCATCGAGGCGCTCCTCACACTGGCCCGAAGCCAGCGGGGCCTGGAGCACCGCGAGCAGGTCGACCTCGCGGCCATCGTCACTGAGGTCACTCGCGTTCACGAGGCGGACGCCGCCGACCGGGGCCTGCACCTCCACATCTGGACCGAACCAGCAATCGTGTTCGGGGACGCGCCACTCCTTGAGCGTCTCAGCACTAATCTCGTCGAGAACGCGCTCCGGTACAACGTCCACGGCGGAAATGTGCAGATCGCCGTCAGAAAAAAAGGGGAAGCAGCCCTCTTCAAAGTGACCAACACCGGGCCGGTTGTTGCGCCGAATGAGGTCAGCCGACTGTTGCAGCCGTTCCAGCGCGCGTCGAGCGGCCGGATCGGCACGGACGGCGGACTGGGTATCGGTCTTTCGATCGTCAAGGCCATCGCAACCGCGCACGGAGCTGACCTAACGCTCTACCCACAGAAGACAGGGGGCCTGGATGTAGAAATCGCGTTCCGGGTGGTCCAGCCACAGAGGAATCGGACCCCTCTCCACTGGAACGGGAAGCATCCGGGAGAGAACGCGACAACGCGGTAGGCCCCAGCCTGATTCGCGCAGGCTGACATCCCCGGTCATCGCACACTGCCGACATCAATCGCGAACTCCGTCGTCAGGGCGATGTCGATCATGTACATAAGTTGCGTGTCGGTCCTCGGACACTGTCGCATAGCTCTGACCTGCTCTTTTGTGTTGCCCTCTCGGAGCGAATGAGGTAGAGCCGCAGGTCACGGCACATGAGGGGTTCATCTCCCTCTCCGATACGGACCCTTTGTACATGCTGGTCCGACCGCGCAAGCGGGTTCAAGAGCCGCCACGCGAATTGGCGGGTGCCGCCGGGCCAGAGCGGCGGGATTATGAGTCCTGTCGTCCGTCACGCAACTTCGTGCCCTTGTAGCTGCGTAAATAGGTGAAAGGGCAGCCCTTCCGCTATGCACTTGGCCAGGTATTCGCCACGAGCGCGAGTCAGGAAGACCTGATGCCTTCCTGTTGCTGCGTGGCGGCCCAGCTCTCCAGGAGCTTGAGCCCGTCGTGCGAGGGTGTGCCCGGCTCGGCGGTGTAGGCGGTGAGGGTGAGCCCTCCGTCGGCTTCCAGGGCCATGGCCTCGAACATGAGGTCAAGGCGACCGACGGCCGGGTGGTTAAAGTGCTTGATGCCGGTGCGGTGCAGACGCACGTTGTGGGCTGCCCATAGGGTGCGGAATTCCTCGCTGCGGGTGGACAACTCGCCAATCAGGCCGGTCAGGGACGGGTTGAACGGGTCGCGGCCCGCCTCGGTGCGCAGCAGCTCGACGGTGGTGTGGGCGGAGTCGGTGAAGTCGGGGTAGAACTGGCGCGCGGCGGGGTTGAAGAACCGGAACCGGGCGAGGTTGGGTGTTCCGCCATGGCTCGTGAAGACAGGTGAGTACAGGGCGCGTCCGAGGGTGTTGACCGCGAGGATGTCCAGGCGACCGTTGCGGATGAAGGCGGGCGTGTCGGCCATGCCGTCGAGGATGAGCCGGATGCCGGGGCGGACCTGCTGCGGCACGTTCCGCCAGGCTGCCCTGGCCGGGCTGGTGTTGGCGGCGCGGGCCAGGTCGGCCAGGTGCAGGCGCTCAGCCTCGTCGAGCTGCAGCGCGTTGGCGATGGCGCCGAGCACGGTGTCGGAGACGCCGCTCAGGTTGCCCTTTTCCAGGCGGGTGTAGTAGTCGGCGCTGACCCCGGCGAGCATCGCGACTTCCTCGCGGCGCAGCCCCGGGACGCGCCGGTTGCCGCCGTAGAAGGCTAGCCCGGCTTGCTGGGGGGTAATCCTGGCGCGGCGAGTCACGAGGAAGTCGCGCACGTCGGCCCGGTTGCTGCTGCTCATGACTCCACGGTACGAGCCGCCGGGTAGGCGAGGGGGGTTCTGTCATGACCAGGGACAGCACAACCTCCCGCGCCCGTGGGGCGGCGGGTTGCATGGTTGCCATGAGTGCCTTGGCTGAGACCACGGCTGACGCCGAGACCGGGCGCGGGACCTCTGCCGCGGGGTGGTCGTTGGCGGCGGCGCTGCTGGGTTTCTTCATGGTGACGCTGGACGCGGTCATCGTGAACGTGGCGCTGCCGGACATCCGCCGGGAGCTGGCCGGCGGGATCACGGGCCTGCAGTGGGTGGCGGACGGGTACACGCTGATGTTCGCGGCGCTGCTGCTGTCGGCCGGGTCGCTGTCAGACCGGATCGGCGCGCGCCGGGCGTTCGGGGCCGGGCTGGCGCTTTTCACGATCGCCTCGGCGACGTGCGGGCTGGCCCCGTCGCTGGCGGCCCTGGTGGCGGCGCGATTCGAACAGGGGGCGGCCGCTGCGGCGATGATGCCCGCGTCGATGGCGCTGGTCACCCACGCCTACCCTGACCCGGCCCGCCGGGCCCGGGCGGTGGCACTGTGGTCGCTCGGCGGAGTCGCCGCTTCCACCTCCGGGCCGCTGCTCGGCGGCGTGCTGAGCCTGGTGTCGTGGCGGCTGATCTTCTTCGTGAACCTGCCCGCAGGCGCGGCGGCGTTGATCCTGCTGGCCCGGGCCAACCCCTCGCCGCGGCACAGCGTCCCCTTCGACTGGGCCGGGCAGGCAGCCGCCGTCGCAGCGATGGGCGGCCTGACCTACGGGGCGATCGAGGCGGACAGCGCCGGGATCACCGCGCCGGGCGTGTTGGCAGCCCTCGCGCTCGCAGCTGCCGGCCTGGCCGTGTTCGTCGTGCTGCAGGCGCGGGGCAGACATCCGATGCTGCCGCTGGCGCTGTTCCGGTCCCGGACGGTCAGCGTCGCGGTGGCGACCGGGTTCGCGTTCATGGTGGGCTACTACGGGCTGCCGTTCGTGATGAGCCTGTACCTGCAGCAGCTACGCGGCCTGTCCGCGCTGGATACCGGGATCGCGTTCCTGCCGATGATGCTCATCGGCGCCGCGCTGACCCCGTTCGTCACCCGGCTGACCAGGCGGTTCGGCGCGCGTGCCCTCATTATCACCGGCCTGGCCGCGATGACGGCCGGGCTCGCCGTGATGGCTCTGCTGCCGAGCCCGGCGCCAGTACAAGTGCTGTCGGCGCTGATGATCGCCACCGGACTAGCCGGGCCGCTGGTCATGCCACCAGTAATGGCCTTGCTCCTGCAGGCGGTTCCCGCCCGCCAGGCCGGGGTCGCCAGCGGCGTCTTCAACACCAGCCGCCAGGTCGGCGGCGCCTTGGCGGTCGCGGTATTCGGCGCCCTGCTGGCCAACCGGGCGACGTTCGTCCACGGACTGCGGGTCAGCCTGCTGATCGCGGCCGCCGTCGCCCCGGGCACCGCAGTGGTAAGCATCCTGCTCCGACCGGCCGGCAGCTCCGGCCAGTGAACTGAAAGGACATCCCCATGACCGAGCACACCAGCCCTGACACGGCTACCCCGACGGAGCCGTCGGGGGTGGCCCGGCAATTCGGCGACTTCGCCCCCGCCCTGATCCACTTCACCGACGACGTGCTGTTCGGCGAGGTATGGACCCGCCCGGAGCTGTCGCCCCGGGACCGCAGCCTGGTCACCGTCACGGCCCTGGCCGCCGCCGGAAACACCGAGCAGCTCACCTTCCACTTCGGCCTGGCCCGGCAGAACGGCCTCACCGAAACGGAGCTGGCCGAGGCGATCACGCACCTGGCGTTCTACGCGGGCTGGCCGCGGGCCATGTCCGCGATGACCGTCGCCAAGCAGGTCCTCGGCGACGACCACCACGACAAGTAAGGACACACGGAGCAATGAATATCGAGCCGAAGCAGCCCACGCGCAAGGCCCCGGCTAACTGGTTCACCGGGGACGTGTACATCGACGCCATCCACACCCGCAAGCCCGAACCGTCCCGGATGGCCTGCGGCTGCGTCCACTTCACCCCCGGCGCCCGCACCGCCTGGCACTCCCACGCCCTAGGGCAGACCCTGCTCATCACCGAGGGCACCGCCCTGATTGGCACCCGCGACGGCAACGTGATCGTGGCCCACCCAGGCCAGGTCGTCCACACCCCGCCCGGCGAAGAGCACTGGCACGGCGCCGCCCCCGGCACCTTCATGGTCCACATCGCCCTGTACGAGGGCACCGCCGACGGCGACGGAGCCACGTGGCTCGAGCACGTCACCGACGAGCAGTACCAGGCCGCCGCTAAAACTCGGTCGGATCGTGCCGCTGCGAGCGAACACCGCCAGCGGGGGAGGAGCCCGGCTGGTGCTTCTTCAGCGGTGATGGCGTAACACAGGTGGTCCCGCCAAGCACCGTCCATGTGCACTTCGCCCACGTGCAGGCCTTCGTTGCGGAACCCGAGCTTCTCCACGACTCGCCGAGAGGCGGCATTTTCCGGGCGGATGGACGCTACAAGTCGGTGCAGTCCCATCACGAGGATGCAGTGATCGACCGCCATAGCCACCGCGGTCGGCGCGATTCCGCGCCCGGCGAACTTCTCGTCGATCCAGTAGGCGATATCGGCCGACCGGGTCGACCCCCAGGTCACATGCCAGGCACTAACCTGCCCGGCGAGTTGCCCGCCGTAAAGGATTCCCCAACGGAACGCTACTCCTCGCCTGGTTTCCCGAAGGTCACGCCAGATCGAGAGATATGGCCAGACCGGCGTCTGGCGGGCCAAACCGGTATATCGCCGGATCCGCGACTGGACTGGGAATACCTCGGGGTTGGTGGCAGTAACCCACGGGCTGAGCCAAGCGGCGTTCGCAGCCCGCAGTTGACGCCACACCGGAGCGTCAGAGAACCGCAGTGGCTGAAGCGTGAGCGGCAATTCAAGCAGATCCGGCTCAGTAAGGATGGCCGGCCACCCATGGATGCGCCCCATGGCTGTCAAACAGCCCCTTTCGGCAAGATCCGGCCATACGCGCGGCTGGACACTCCGCTGCGGTGCAGCACGATATCGGCTGCCTGGTGCAGCGAGGGATACCTGCGAACCGTTCGCGAGGCGTAGAAACTGGGAGCATTCCGCAGGCAATGGGCGATGCCCGACAAGGAGCCGCTGGTCAGGGTACCCTCGTCGACGCAAATTTGGCAGTTGTTAACGCGCATCAGTGTAAATCGCCTTTACTCCGGGCACGACTTTCCGGCCAATTTGGCGAATCTGGTGAATTTGACGAATTTGGCGGATCCGGCGGATCACATAATATACTCGTGGTGGCAGGTGCGGCAGCAGTGACGATCGGCGCGCGTGCAACAGGGTGGTGAACTGATTCGGCTTGAGATTGATGTAGCGAGAGACGTCGACGAACCATTGACCACTCCGCCGTGCCTGCTCTTGGAAGGGGCTAACCTGCGCCGACCTCTCTGCACCGTATGCCTGTAGTGCGGACTCGAGGTTCTCGTAGCGATCTAGGCTAGCTACGAGCGCCATGGCGTCCTCAACGCCGAGGGTTGTCCCTAGGCCAGCCGTGAAATGAGTGCCGTGCGCGCAGTCTCCGATGAGTGCGATGTTTCCCTCGTGCCAGCGCTGGTTGTGTACGCTCTGGAAACTCAACCACCGGGCGTTGGCCTCGTCACCGACTTGGCCTATCAGCCGGTGACCGTTTAGCTGCTCCTTAAAGATTTCACTGATCAGGGAAATGGACTCGACTATTGATTTAGTATCGAATCCATGGGCCATCCAAGTTTCTTCCGTACAATGGACGACGAACGTGCTGAGACCGGCCCGGACACCATAGATACAGCCCCAGATCCAGCCGCAGTCGGTCCGAATGTAATGGTAGGCAGGCGCTGCGGCTGGCTGCTGTGTGCCCAGCCAGATGTACCTGTCTGTGGTCGGGACCCTGACCGTGCCAAATTTCCCGACATCCTGGCGTATCCGGCTGTTCAGCCCATCGGCCGCTACGATGAGATCGGAATCCGGAACCTGGGTCGGGCTGGTGATCTCTTCACCGTAACAAATTTTTACGCCGAGTTGCTGAGCCCGCACCCCGAGAATCTCAACGAGACGTGGACGGTTGATGTTGTAGACGTCTACGTTTCCGGCATAGCTGACGTTTTTGCCGTGGATGTCCACAGACTGGGTACGCCAGCGGAGTGTGGAATCCTCGATCTCTCGCGCCGACTCGGGGTCGTTAGCGTAGAGTTTCTGGACGAGATCGGGCCCGAAGCTTACGCCCCAGCCATAACTCGACCCTGCTACTCTTCGCTCATACACCGTTATTTCGTGCTCTGGGTTACGTAGCTTTGCCAGGATGGAAAAGTAAAGGCCGGCGGGCCCTGCCCCTATGCATGAGATTCTCACGATGCATCCCACTGCGATAGAGTCGGCTTCCGCCGGCCGTAGATCATTTTCACGGTGGGCCCTACCCGGTGACGCACACCATCGAGGAAGGTCATCCTATTGGCGCCCGCACAAAGCAGGTAGGAGACAATGGGTGGCAACAGCGCTATAAGCGGTGACCGGCGCGCGTGGATGAGCGCGCCAAATTGTTGCGGTCTGCGGTCGATATATCGCGACAGGTTCTCGAACCAGCGTGCGCTCCAGCGTGCTTCGGTCAATGTGGTAAGCATCTCCGCCTTGCGCTGCTGTTCGTACGACTGGAACGCCAACTCCGTATTGCTGTGATTGTGCAGGCTGTCCGCGAGGACTATGGCATCCTCGATCGCGAGGGTCGTGCCCATGCCAATAGCAAAATGGGCAGTGTGCGCGCTGTCTCCGACAAGTACCACCTTGCCCGAATGCCATCGCGGGTTACTGATGGTTCGGAAGTTCAGCCACCGCGCCTTGGTACCGTCGCCGAGATCGCCGATTAGCCGATAGCCCGACAGGTGCTCCTTGAATATCCCCTCGAGAATCGGCAGCGCTTCGTACGTGGACATCGCGGCGAAGCCAAGTCCATGCCACGTCTCCGGCGCGCATTCTACGATGAAGGTGCTGGAGGAGGAATCGATTCCGTAAGTGTGCGCCCAGACCCAACCACTCTCCGTTGGCACGAAGAGAAAGTTGAACTGTTCAAACACCTTGTCGGTGCCGAGCCAGATGTACTTGTTGCTACCCGAGACGTCATGGGTCTGGAAGTTTCCGGCCTCTTGGCGTATCCGGCTGTTGACACCGTCGGATGCAATGACGACGTCGGCTTCCGGCAACTCCTCCACAGACGCGATCTCGTGGCCATATTCCACGCGCACGCCAAGGTCCAGGGCTCTGTTGGCCAAGATATCCAGTAGGCGCCGTCTAGTGATGTTGTAGGCCTTACTGCCAGGCGCTACCAGCTGCTGGCCATGAATATGCGTCACTTGGTCAGACCACAGGAACGCAGCCCCCTCGATCTCGCGCGCCGAGTCGGGATCCTGATCGTACAGTCGGCGCAGCAGGCCTTGCCCGAAGGTGACTCCCCAACCGGAAGCCGAGTTATTCTCGTTCCGCTCAAACACGACGACATCATGTTCGGGGTCGCGCAACTTCATGAGCATCGACAGGTACAGGCCTGCCGGGCCGCCGCCTACGCAAGCAATCTTCACGTCGAACTCCAGACACGGTCGGTAGCGGACGTCAAATCATTCAAGCGGGCATGAACCAGTTCTGTGGATTTCAACTAGGCAGTAATCTGTCTGGTGAGGCCTCCGTGGCGGCAAAGCTATCAAATCGCCGCAGAGGAGCTGATCATTCCCGACAAATCTCTTGACCGCAGGCTGAGCGTCGGCACCACGGCCCCTAGTTCCACCCTGAGGTGCTGCCATCCCGCGAGGACTGGTACGAGCATAGCCAGGAGCCCAGGAAGCTAGTCTCGCCGTCTCGGCTGATCGCCACAAACCCAGTACCCGCCGTTAACTTGTGTCATAGCCGGCCTTAACCTTTTACATGTGTTTCAACTAAACCCGCGAAACGGCCGCTGGCGCGGCACGCGACGACATTATGATTGCGGTGAAGTGCGTGTTAATACGCGGATCAACGGGTTTTTTCTTGTGACCAGAGCATCGCGGAACGTTATTCCCAGCGTGCAACCAAGCCGGAGTCACGCCTCCAGTGACGCGAAGACCTCATTGGTCGGCCGGGCGATCGTGACGGTGTTCTGGAATGCTGACATCTTGGTGGTCTCCGGGTGTTAGCTGTCGAGCAGCCGCTGGGCGGCTGTTGGGTCGTGGGCGGGCAACACGACCAGGCCCGGCTGCTGGTCTTCAAGCGCGAGGACCTGGCGGGTGGACTGGCTGAGCTGGCGCCGGCGGCCGACGCCGGGAAGCTGGCCGTGCTGCAGGATGTCGGCTCCGTAGGTGAGGTCGCCGACCAGCAGCAGCGGGGGCCTGCCGGTGCGGCGGACCAGCAGCGACATCGAGCCTGCGGTGTGGCCCGGGGTGGGCAGCAGCACCAGCGAGCCGTCGCCCATCACATCCAGCGACTCGGTGAACGGCGCCAGGGCGGGATCGCGGGTGGGCTCGGGGCTGATCTGGTGCCAGTTCAACCCCGGCAGCTGGATGTGGCCGCGCAGGAACCCGCGCTGCTCCGGGCCGGGCCTGGACAGCTCGGCCCATTCGGCGGCCGACACCAGCAGCTTGGTGCCGGTCAGCTCGGGCAGCCCGCCGATGTGGTCTTGGTGCAGGTGCGACACGATCGCGGTGTCCACGTCGGAGGGGGCGTAGCCGAGAGTTGCGAGCTGGGCGGTGAGGGTGTCCTGCTCGCCGATGTCGAAGCGGGCGAGCCGGTCATAGATGTAGCCGGTGAGGCCGCCGGGGAAGTAGCGCTCGTCGGTGACCGAGGCGCGATCCTGCCCGGTGTCGAACAGGACCAGGCCGCGGGTGTGCTCGATGACGTAGACGTTGATCGGCCGCGGCGGTGTCCACTGCCGGGAGGTGAGCAGCCACCAATACATCGGCTTCCTGCTGCCGTAGGGGTGTTCGGGGCGGATCCGCACGGTCCCGGTGCTGACGACCGACACCGCCTTTACCGGTCCGGCTGATCCGGGCTCGGTTCGTGAGACTGCGGTTGAAGCTTTCATGGCCTGAATCTCTTTCCTTGGCGGCCGCCCGCTGCTGCGGGCCTGACACAACCAGGCTGCTGGGGTTCGGCAGTTGTGTCAGTGACGCCTGTCGCCGGGCGGGCGACTAAAGTCACAGCCCGGCAGGTCCCGCTGATTCGGCGTACAGCCGGGCCGCGTCGAGGATGACCACCTGGTCCGCTGCGGTGGCCACGATTCCCGCGACCCGGAAATCGCGCAGCACCCGGGCCACCACCTCGCGGACCGACCCGGCCGCATCGGCCAGTTCCTGCTGCGACACGCGGGCCGCCAGGCGGCGATCCGGGCGCTGCCCAGTGGAGGCAAGATCAAGCAGGTGAGCGGCGACGCGCTGGCGCACCGAGCCGAACGCGTTGACCGCGGTCTGCTCTAGGACCTCATACAGGCGCCGGTTCAGCTCTTCGGCGATCGCCCAGCAGACTCGGGGATCGCGGCGGGCCGCCGCGGTCAGCATCCGCGGGCTGATCCGGAACAGGCTCGACGGCTCCACGGCCTGGACGCCGGTGCCGGCCGGCCCGCCTACCAGCACCGCGATCCCCAGCACGTCACCTGGCCGGGCGTACCGGACGGTGACCTGCCGGCCCTCCGGGGAGGTCAGGTACACCCGGATCAGGCCACCGACGACGAGCGCCGCCTGCGGTGGCGACCCAGGTCGGTACACCGTCGTGCCGGCCGGATAGTCGGCGCGCTCCCCCTCCGCCTGCAGTTCGCGGGTGACCTCCGGCGGCAGGCCAGCCAGGAAGCTGCTGGCCAAGGCGGCTTCCAGCTGCTGGTCGGTCACGTCAACGATCGTAGGCCGTCAGTCAAACGCGGTCTCGCTGGCGCTGCGCCAGAATCCCCTGTTCTAGGCGGGACAGTCACCCACCAGCGGGCAGCCACTTACCGCAGGTAAGGCGGATATTTCGCGTTGCCAGCGGACCGGTCCCAGTCAGGCGATTACTCGCGCTGACCCCCGGCAGGCATGACCTGGTGGGGCCGCTGGGCTTGACGGCGCCGCCCTCAGGCCGCCGACCGCTCGGCGAGCAGGTCGCGTACTGTACGCGGCTGACGGCCGAGAAGATCGCCGAGGAGCGGGTCAACGCCCGCGAAGCGTCCCTCGCGGGCAGCGTGGAAGAACCCGAGGAGCATCCGGGCCATGGGCTCCGGGTTGCCCTGCGCGACCTGCTCGGCCACCCACTTATCGTCGTCTAGGACGACGCGCTGTATGTCACGGCCGGTGAGGTCGGAAGCGATCCCCGCGATTTCGTCGAACGTCACGGCGGCGCTCGCGGTGAGCGTCACCGGGCCGTCGAAGTGCCGGACGCCGGCGAGGATCAGGGCGGCCGCCTCAGCCTCGTCAGCGCGCTCGGTCCACGACACGGGCCCGTCGGCTGGCGTCGCGATGACACCCGTTTCCCGCCAGGGCCCGAGCAGCCAGTCGAGGCTGTGCGCGTAGAAGCCGTTGCGGAGGGAGGTCCAGGCGATGCCGGAGTCGGCTAGAAGCGCCTCAGTTGCGGCATGATGGCGTGCGGGGAAGAACGGGCTGTCGACTCCGGTGTGCTGGTGGCTTGTGTAGAGGATCCGGCTGGCGCCGGCCGTGACAGCGGTCTCGATGCCGACGCGGAGCAGGTCAACTCCGTCGGCACCCGGGTCGTTCGACGAAACCAGGAGGACCTGCTCCGCGCCTTCGAACGAGTCGAGCAGCGCCGCTGGGTCTTCATAGGAGCCGCGCCGCACGCGTACGCCTCGGTCGGCGAAGTGCTGCGCTTTCGCGGTGTCGCGCACGCTCACTGCGATCTGGTCAGCTGGGACGCGTTCAAGGAGGTTCTCGACGGTGGCGCCGTTGAGCGCGCCCGTGGCGCCGGTGATGACGATCATGTGCTGCCCGCCCTTCGCGTTATCATTGATACGCCTAAGACGTTATCAAGAGAAATACTGCGTTCGCAAACTTCTGTTATCATCGATAACATGAACGGGGCAGATCCCTTGTCGTCGCGCGACCGGACCCGCGCGCAGCTGGTGGAAGTCGCCGCGCACCTGCTCGCGACTGGGGGCCCGGACGCGGTGACTACCCGCTCGGTCGCGCTCGCGGCCGGCGTGCAGGCGCCCGCAATTTACCGGCTCTTCGGCGACAAGGACGGACTCCTCGACGCCGTGGTCGAGCACGGGTTCGCGAGCTACGTGGGACGCAAGCAACTCGACCCTGATGCCGATCCAGTCGACAGCCTGCACGCCGGCTGGGAGCTCCATGTCGGATTCGGCTTGTCGAACCCCGAGCTGTTCCGGCTCATGCATACGGCGCTGCGCACCCCAGAGAGCCGGGCCGCCGCCGCGACCGGAGCCGGGATCCTGCGGGCACGGGTACACCGGGTCGCCGAGGCGGGACGGCTGCGCGTGACCGAGCGACGGGCGGTCGACCTCATAAGCGCGGCCGGCACAGGCGTCGTGTTTACTCTTATCGACCAGGCCGAGGACGAGCGCGACGACACGCTCGCGAACACGGCTTGGGAATCAGTCTGCGCGGTCATACTCACCGACGCGAGCACGGCCACCATCATGGGACCGGCGGCCGCGGCAGTGACCTTGCGCGCCGCGCTCCCCAACCTCCTGGCGCTTACCGCTGCCGAACGGGCCCTGCTCGGCGACTGGCTCGACCGCATAGCCGAGTTCCAGCGCGCCCCGTGAAAGCGAGACGGCCCTGCACAGCGCCTGCGGGTCCGCGAGAATATCGGCGTGCACGCTGCGGATAATCCGAGCCGAGGTCAAGGCATTCGGCTAGCGATACGCCATCACGGCTTATCGCGAGTTCCGTGGTGCTGAAAGCCTGATTTATGAACCTCTCAGAGAGGTGGTGGTGAAATACTAATATCTGCCCCGGATCTATAGCTATGCGCCAGAAATGGCCGTTATGATCACACCGGGCGCGACCAGCAAATCTGTTGCCGACGGGGCATAAGCAGCCGAACATCCACAGGAGAAAGATGACGGAGCCATCCGCTACCGCCCTCCCCGCTACTGCGCCGGTGCCCCCGACCCGGCTTGAGCCCGACGCGATCGGCGTAGCGCAAGACACCGTCATCGGTATGGCGACGTCGGCGCCCGCGGCCGTGGTGGCGATCACGCTCGCGGCGCTCGCGGCGACTGCCGCCTATGGCGGCGGCCCGAGCCTCCTGGTCTCGGCGATCCCGATGCTGATCATCGCGAACGCCTACCGCCGGCTGAACATGTGGAACGCCAACTCGGGGGCGTCCTTCGAGTGGGTAGGCCGGGCGATCAACCCCTATCTCGGCTTCCTGACGGGCTGGCTGATGATCGCCGGCTACGTCGTCGGCACGCTCAGCGGGGTCGAGGTGCTCGGGCCGTCCGTCCTCGCCGTCTTCGGCAACTCCGCGACGAACACCTGGGCCAATGTCGGCATCGCCACCGCGGTCGGCCTCGTAATGCTGGTGATCACGGTCATCGGCATCAGGATCACCGCGCGCACCCAGGTCGTGATGGCGCTGGTCGAGTACTCCATTCTCGTGGGCGTCTCGGTCTGGGGCCTGGTCGCTGTGCTCGGCCATCACCCCGGCACCTACCACATCACGAGCGGCTGGTTCAGCCTCAGCGGCATCGGCGGGAAGGGCGACGTCGTAGGCGGCTTCCTCATCGCCGTGTTCGCCTACAGCGGCTGGGACGGCACCATCTACGTCAACGAAGAGGTCAAGCGGCGGCGCGTCAACCCGGGCCGGGCGGCCATCATCGCGGTCGCGCTGCTCGCCGTGATCTACATCGTGTCTCAGGTGGGCCTCCAGGGCGTGGTGTCCCCGAGCCGGCTCCAGGCCAACTCCTCCAACGCGCTCGTCTACGTCGCCGGGGCGCTCGGCGGCGGCGGCTGGGCCAAGGCGATGGCGCTCGCGCTCGCGCTGTCGGTGATCGCGACCACCGGCGCCGGGATCCTCGTCGGCGCGCGGATCATCTACGGGATGGCCAGCTACCGCGCGCTGCCCGGGTTCCTCGCCAGCGTGCCCCGCCGGTTCGCGACCCCGGCGGCGGCCAGCATCGTGTTCGGCCTGGTCGTCGTGGCGCTCGCCTGGGTGTACCTGCTCGCCACCTCGGTGCAGAACGCTTTCACCTACGTGGTCGACCTGACTGGCCTGCTTTTCGCCATCTTCTACGTGCTCACCGCGCTCGCCGCGATCATCTACTACCGGCGCCGCATCTTCTCCCGGGCTGGGGACGCCCTGATGCTCGGCCTGCTTCCACTCGGCTCCGCTGGCTTCCTCGTCTGGATGGTGGAGCGATCGCTGGCCACCGCACCGGTGCCGGAACGCTGGTCGATGGCAGGCATCGTGGGCGTCGGCTTGCTGCTGATGCCGGTCGCGCGGTTCGTCCTGAAGTCGCCGTTCTTCCAGATCCACCTGGAGACCGCCCCCGCGACGGAGGACCGCGTAAGCGCATGATGCTGGCGGGTGTCGCCTCCCAGGTCGTCCACAGCGGCCGGTACCCGTGCCGGTTCCAGAACGGCGCGGACAGCGGGTTCAGCTGCTCGTAGTGGAGCAGGATCACCCGCACTCCGGCCGCGTCGGCCTCGCGGTGAAACCGTTGGACGAGCGCGCTGCCCGCACCACCGCCACGCTCCCCAGAATCGACGAACATGAGCATCAGGTAGGCGGCAGGCGCCTGGCGGGCGAACGGCGTGATCCAGCCCGCGGCCTCGGGCCGCTGCGCCGCCAGCACCCCGACGGCGTCGCCGTCACGCTCCGCGAGCCAGGTCCACGGGCCAGGCCCGGCGACCAGCCCGACGGCTTCCTCCTCGAGCGCGGCGAGCGTCCCCGGCCGTTCGGTGACCATACCGAACAGCGAGTCCCACCGGATGACTTCCAGGCCGAGCCGTGCCACGGTGCGGGTGTCGCCCGGCCCGGCTCGCCGGATCCGCAGGCCGCCCACCGTCCCACGATCAAGATCAAGATCAAGATCAAGATCATTTTTCCCGAACGTGCCCGTGCTTCGCCCCGCCCCTCCCGGTACTGCCCGGGCGGCGAGGACCTCCAGCGGGGCGAGCCCGTGGCGTAGCAGCGCGGCGATGCCGTGCACATCCCGGCTGGGCCAGTCGACCACCGCCGCAGTGTCCGCGTCGCTGGTTCCCGCCACGTCGGCCAGGTGCTCGCGCCACCGTTCGAGCAGCCCGTCGAGATCGCCGGTCACGTCGGGGCCGGCGATCTCGGCCGACAGCCTGAACCTGCGGGCGGTTCCCCAGGACACGTCCAGGCTCTCCGGCAGGCCCGCCCAATGCTCGCAGCGCCCGGCCGCGGCGGCCCGCCCGTCGGGCCCGCTGGCTATAAGCGACGCGCCGCAACTCGGCGCCGCGGACCACGGCACCACCGCCGGCAGCAGCGGGTCGATCCGGCGCCAGCGCTCAAGCACCCGCGAACGGACGTCCCCTGCCGGTTCCGGTGCGGCTGGCGACGCGGCGGCTGACTTCATGCGGGTCCCTAGCTAGTTCCGGCGATGTTCGCCAGGCTGACCCGCGCCGTCGCCGTGAGCGATCGCCCCACCCCGGACCTCAGCCGGCGCGCGCGGCCTGGCCCCGGTGCGCCGAGGGGGCCAGCAGGCCCAAGGCACGGGCGCGGGCGACGGCCTCGGCGCGCCCGTGCGTGCCGAGCTTGGCGTACAGGTGGCGGGTGTGGGTCTTGACGGTGTTGGGCGAGACGTACAGTTCGGCGGCGATTTCCGGCGCTGTCAGGTTGGTGGGCAGGTAGCGCAGCACCCGGATCTCGCTGTCGCTCAGCGGTTCCAGCGGCGGCCGCGGCCCGGCGGGCGGCGGCGCGGACCTACGTCCGGCGAGCAGGCTGAGGATATCGGCGATCAGGGCTGGATGGGCGGTACGCTGCCGGGACTGGCGCTGCAGCAGGCCCGGCGCCGGGTGCAGCAAGAACGCGGTCAGCACGCCGTCGGGTTCGGCCACGTCGAGCGCGCGCTCCAGGGCGCTTGCTGCGGCGCCCTCGTCGCCGAGGGCATCGCGGGCGATCGCCTCCAGCAGGAGCGGCTGAGCATGCCAGCCCGGCCATACCAGCGGTGCGGAGCCGTCCAGGACCGGGGCGAGCGCGGCAATCGCGGAGTGCGGGTCGTCCTGCGCCAGTCGCAGCCCCGCCAAGGCCATCCGGAGCTCCCCGCGTTCGCGTTCTTGCGCGTCCATCCCGGCGATGGCCTGCTCGGCGCGCTCGATCTCACCGAGGCGGGCCAGGGCTAGCACCAGAAATGACCGGTTACCGTGGACCAGCAGGTCGGGTGCGGCGAGGAGCGCGGCCATTCGGTCGGCGGCCTGGAAGGCGGCCAGCGCGTCAGCGTCCCTGCCGCGCGCTAGTTCCAGCGTCCCGCGGAGGTATTGCACCCCGATCCCCGCTGCGGGATCGGCTTCCACCCTGATGGTGCGCTCGGCGCGCTGCACCCAGGGGTCTGCCTCCGCGGGCTGGCCCTGCCATGCCAGCACGGCTCCAACCATCACGTAGGCGGTCCCGGCGGCCGGCTCATCGGCCCAGCCGTGCCGTTCGGCTAGCTCGGCCGCCTGCCTGCCGCGTTCAAGCGCCAGCGCAAACGACCGGTAGAACGCGATCGCAGCCGCGTAGGCCAGGCCAGTGAACTCCAGATATGGCCGTCCGATCCGGCGCGCCAGCGCGATGCCCTGCTCCAGGTACCGCTCGGCCTCCTCAAACCTGGCCGCCCAGAGCTCGGTGCTGCCGAGGCTGATCAGCGCCAGCGCCCGCAGCTCCTCGCCCAGGCCGGGCCGCACCGCCTCCGGCGCCTCGGCCATAGCTTGCAGCCGCTGCGCCTGCTCGGCCACCGCCGGCCGGTCCCCGCGCTGGCGCGCCAGCAGCAGCCGGACCATCCCCACCAGCAGCTGCGCCTGCCCCTGCCGCCCCTCCGGCACCAACGCCGATCCGCGCTCCGACAGGCCCAGGTACCGCCCGGCCGCCTCCAGCGACCCACTGGCTGCCTCATCCCCCGCAGCCACCGCCGCCAGCTCCGCATCCGCCACGAGGCGCTCGGCGGGGAACCCGGCGAGCAGCTCGTGGATGACCGCGGCCTGCCCGTCCAGATACAGCCCAGGCCACCGGTCGGCGAGCAGCCGCCCGGCCAGGTCCCAGTCGTGCGCCGCCTGGGCGTGCCGGACCGCCTCCACCGGGTACCCGTGCCCGGCAAACCACCTCGCGGCAGCCTGATGCAGGACGGCGACCTGGTCCGGCTCGGTGCGGCGCAGCTGCAGCTGCAGCAGGTCGGCGAACAGGTGGTGGTAGCGGAACCACGACCGGCCGCCGTCCAGCGCCACCACGAACGCGTTCGCCGCCTCCAGGTCCTGCAGCACCCGCTCCCCGCCGCTATCGCCGGTCAGCAGGCCGGCCAGCCCCCCGTTGACCCGCTCTAGGATCGAGGTGCGCAGCAGCAGCCGCCGCACCGGCTCGGGCTGCCGGTCCAGCACCTCGGCCAGCAGGTACTCCGCCACCGTCCGCTCCGTCCCGGAGAACTCGGCCGCCAGCCGCCCCGGATCCGGCTGCCCGGCCAGCCACAGCGCCGCCAGCCGCAGCCCCGCCGCCCACCCCTCGGTCCGCTCCACCAGCGACGCCACCTCCGGCAGGTCCACGCCGGCCGCGGCCAGCAGCTCCCCTGCCTCGGCCACGGTGAACCGCAGATCGGGCTCGCGGATCTCCGCCAGCCCGCCCTCCAGCCGCAGCCGGTGCAGCCCCAGCCGCACGTCATGCCGGGCGGCCAGCACGAACCGCAGACCCGGCGGGGCCCGCATGATCAGCAGCTCCAGCTGCCGCAGCGCGTCCGGGCCCAGCTCGTGCACGTCATCGACCACCAGCCAGACGCGGTCATCCAGCGGCGCCAGGTCCGTCAGCAGCCGCTCAGTGATCATCCACCCGTCCAGGTCCGGCGCCGCCGTCAGTTCCCGGACCAGCGCCGACCCCGCCGCGGTCTGGCGCAGCGCGGCCAGCGCCGACAGCCAGAACTGCTGCGGATCCCGCTCGCCGCGCCCGGCCGCCACCCACGCGGCACAATCGGCCAGCCCGGCCTGGCCGATCCAGGACCGCACCAGCACCGTCTTGCCGCTGCCCGCCGGCGCGGACACCACGATCACCCGGGCCGGCGCCGCCAGCCGCTCGAACAGCCGGGAACGGGATACGACACCTCCCGCACCAGGACCAGCGATGCCGCCGGCAATAGCGTCCGGCCCGACAGCGGACCCCATGATCCCATCATCGCACCACCCGCGCAGAACGCCCCTTTCCGCGCGTCTCGAAGCAAGGGCCTAGTGCGCCGGGTCCGCTACCGCCGCAGCGCCAAGACGAGCACTACGATGATCACGATGACCACGATTGTTCCGATACCGATATACACGGTAATTCCTCTCATGGAACGACTACAGCTCATGTGCTGCTACCCGCTCAGGGCGATGCAAACTATCCAGCCGGAGCGCCAGCCTTTCGTCGTCGGCCACCCGACGGCGGTCGCACAGGGATCGGCGGGGGCGGGCTGGTTCACATGTTGGGCCAGAGATCCTCGGGTTCCCGCCCGCGGGTCTCAGGCAGCAGCCAGAACAGCCCCATGATCAGCGCCGCCGGCAAGAAGGTGACCAGCCCGGCTGCCGCGAACCGGTGGCCGGCGCCGACTACCGCGCCGAAGGCGACCAGGCCGGTGACGGCGCCCAGCACGCCCGCGGCCAGCGACCAGCCTGCCGCT
>Ga0335075_10006631_pt1 | contig 17865 bp, 13 predicted proteins | sample Lox_Sample_24_FD_206723 | JGI IMG/M metagenome (GOLD analysis project Ga0335075, IMG submission 206723) | Soil microbial communities from Loxahatchee National Wildlife Refuge, Florida, United States - Lox_Sample_2.4 | ecosystem: Environmental > Terrestrial > Soil > Wetlands | place: USA...
CGGCCCTTGATCGACGTGGTCAGGATGATCGACCCGCCGCCGGCCGGCACCATCGACGGGATCACGTGCCGGCAGGCCAGCATGTTGCCGCGCAGCACGACCGTCATCATGACGTCCCACAGGTCGCCGTCAATGCTGAGCACGTCGAGGTCGCGGTTGATCAGCTCGCCGCTGGTCGGCGCGGCGTTTCCGTGCAGCACGGTGACCGGCCCGAGCTCCGCCTCGGTGCGGGCCACCGCGGCCGACCAGGCGTCCTCCTGCACGACGTCGAGCGTGTGGGCCAGAGCGCGGCCGCCGTCTTGCTCGATCGTCTTCGCCACCCGCTCCGCGGCCTCGCCGACGAGGTCGGTGACGGCGACGGCCGCGCCGCGCGCGGCCAGCGCGCGGGCCGCCGCCGCGCCGATCCCCGAGCCGGCCCCGGTCACCAGCGCCACCCGCCCGCTCAGGTCCTGCCCGTCCGCCAGGCTCATCATCGCGTCCTTCCTGCTGCCGTCGCCGCTGGCCTGCTGCCGTCGCCGCTGGCCTGCTGCCGTCGCCGCTGGCCTGCCGCCGTCGCCGCTGGCCTGCCGCCCTCACCGCTGGCCTGCTGTCCTCACCGCTGGCCTGCTGCCGTCGCCTCTGGCCTGCTGCCGTCGCCGCTGGCCTGCCGCCCTCACCGCTGGCCTGCCGCCCTCACCGCTGGCCGAACCCGGTCCGCACGGTCGTCGCGACGTCCGGACCCTGATCCGCTCGCCGCTCCCGCTCGCCGGATATAGATCATCGCTAGGTAACATAATCCACTGATGTTTGGTAAGCAATGGTGGATTTGCCCGGACGGACCGGCGAATACCAGGCAAGCGTTGCTTGGTAGCGCAGAGTGCCGTGCCGGTAAGCTTTCTTGCACTTACCGACGGAGGGTATCGATGGCACGACCGAGGGTTCCGCTTATCTCGCGTCGCAAAGCGCTCGAGGCGGCTCTGGAGATCATCGACAATGAGGGGCTCAAGGCGCTGAGCATCCGGCGGCTCGGCGAGGTGATGAACGTCAACGGGGCCTCGCTGTACCACCACTTCAAGGACAAGGACGAGATCCTCGTCGGCGTCGCCCAGCTCGCCCTGGCCGACGTCACCGCCCCCCGTTCGGAATCCGACAACTGGCGGGTCTGGCTGCCGCTCAACGCCTACCGCACCCGGCAGGCCCTGATCGCCCACCCCGAGCTCATCCCGCTCATGCTGCGCCGGGTCCCGCTCGGCATCGGCAACCAGGAGGTGGAGGCGAGCGTGGCCCGGCTGCGGGCCGAAGGCGTTGAGATGAGCGTCATCGCTCCGCTGATGGAGTCGTTCGAGCTGCTCGCCATCTCCAGCGCCCTGCAGACGGTCGGCGGGGTCCGCGGGATCGGCGGCGACGGCGAGCGCGAGAAGGCGGACGGCGCCGAGGAGTCCATGTACCAGCAGGCGCAGAAGGAGCGCGGCCTGTCCAACGACGAGCTGTTCGAGGTGGTCTGCGCGGCGGTGATCGCTTCGGTCGAGAGCGCGGTCCACCTCAAGGAGGCGCGGGCGTCCATCGGCACCGCCTTCGCGGCGGCTGGCGCGGTGGCCCCGGCGGCGGCCGCGCCCAAGGCCCGGGCGGTCCGCAGCGCCCGCAAGCCCGCCGCCAAGGCCACCGGGACGACGCGCGAGCCAGCCGCCAAGGCTACCCGGGCGACGCGCGAGCCGGCCGCCAAGGCCAGGGCGACCACACGCAAGCGAGCCACCGCGCCCGAGCCTGCCGCCACCGCGACCGCCGCCAGCGCGGCCGAGCCTGCCGCCACCGCCGCCAGCGCGGCGCCGCGCCGGACCCGCCGGGCGAGCACAACCCGTCCGGCGCGCGCCGACTGAGCCCATCGCCCGCAGCCGGTCCGCCTGCCGAGCTGCCGCGAGTCGTCCGCCTGCCGAGCTGCCGCGAGTCGTCGGCCCGCTGAGCTGCCGCGAGTCGTCGGCCCGCTGAGCTGCCGCGAGTCGTCCGCTTGCCGAGCTGCCGCGAGTCGTCGGCCCGCTGAGCTGCCGCGTCCCTGGGGCGCAGTTGTGCGTCGCGGGAGCTGGGGGGTTCGGGGGTCTTTGGTGTGGCTGACGCGGGCTACCGTCGGCTGGCATGGGCCCGGACCGGGTGTGAAAGCGGCGTACGGGCACACCTGACTACACCAGATCCGCTTTCATCGGCGGGCCGGGCGCCGCAGCGTGAATCCTGGGGTTGCTGAGGCCAACGGGACCTGAATCTTCCCGGCACGGCGCAGCACTGGCACACCATGCCGCCCCGCCGGGAGCCGGAACGTAGCCCTGCAGGCGGGAGACCGACCACGATCACCGGAACGAGCCGGGGCCCTTGCCCGAGGCGGCCCCAGCGGGCTGCTTTCATGATCGGGGTACATGGATACGAAATACACCGTCTCATGTACCCCGATCATGGAACAAGCCTTGCCGTGGTCGGCCCGGCGTCATCAGAAGTGACGCAGCGTTGGCGAAGTGGGCACGCATAGTGCCCGGCGAACCCGCCCTTTCACCGGAACGAGCGGGAGGCAACAGCAAACCGGCGTGTTAATCAGCTGCGGGCGCTAGCTGTCGGCTGCGGCGTCGCCGCTGGCCACGTAGCCGGCCCTGGTTCCGTCGACGAACGTCCCGCGTGCGGCCCCGGCGTCCCCGGTCATGTTCAGCTCGTAGGTGTAGCTCAGCTCGGCCCGGTACTTGGTGACCAGCTCCCGGCTCAGGCTGTGGTTCATCGAGCGCTTCAGGGCCCGGATGACCAGCGGCCGCTTGGCCGCGATGGAGTCGGCGAGCTCGTGTGCGCAGGTCAGCAGGTCGCCGGGGCTGGTCACCGCCTGGACGCTCCCGTAGCGGTGCATCTCCTCCGCCGTGAACGGGTCGCAGGTGAACATGACCGCGCGCATCCGCTTTTCCGGCAGCAGCCCGAGCGCCTGGATCACGCCGCTGGCCGCGCCGTTGTCGGCTTCGGCCAGCACGAACTTGGTGCCTTCCGCGGCGACGACGATGTCGCACATGCCCACGACCAGGACGCCGATGCCGATGCAGTAACCATGCACGGCGGCGATGACCGGCACGGGGCACTCCTCGATGGCAGCACTGACCTCGAGCGAGTAACGGCCGTGGCCGAGGATGCCCTCGAAGCCGGGGAGGGCCTGGACCTCCTTGACGTCGCCGCCACCGCAGAAGCCCCGGCCTTCCGACCGCAGCACCACCACCCGGGCCTGGTCCGGCAGCGAGCGCAGGGCCCCGGTCAGCTCGCGCAGCAACCCGATCGAGAACGCGTTGACCGGCGGACGGGAGATGACGATGTCGTAGCGCCCGTTCCCTGAGACGGCTGTGGCCATTGGCATTTCAGGTGTCCGTTCCGCGCAGTGGGTGACCGCCGCCCAGGTGACGCGGGGTGACGCGTCCCCCGGGCCAAACGCCGTTCAACACTAGTCTAGTGGACTAATCAAACGATGTTGGCTAAAGTTCCTGGCGTACCCGCCCCGGTGCCCAGCCGAGCCCGGCCGGGGCCCGCGACGGCAGGAGACCCATGGCGCAAGACGCGGTGATCGTGGACGCGGTCCGGACCGCTTCGGGGAAGGGCAAGCCCGGTGGCGCACTCTCCGGTGTCCATCCCGTCGACCTGCTGGCTACCGTGCTGAGCGAACTCGTGCGCCGCAACGGGCTGGATCCGGCCCGGGTCGAGGACGTCATCGGCGGCTGCGTGACCCAGGCCGGCGAGCAGTCGCTCAACATCACCCGCAACGCGGTCCTGGCCGCCGGCTTCCCCGAGACGGTGCCGGCGACGACCGTCGACCGCCAGTGCGGGTCGAGCCAGCAGGCCGCGACGTTCGCCGCCCAGGGCGTGATGGCCGGGTCGTACGACATCGTGATCGCGGCCGGAGTCGAATCGATGAGCCGGGCCCCGATGTTCTCCGCGACCGGCCAGTCCGATCCGTACGGTAGCTCGCTGGCCCATCGTTATCCCGACGGCCTGATTACTCAGGGCGTCTCGGCAGAGATCATCGCGGCGCGGTGGAAGCTGGACCGGGAGGCGCTGGACGAGTTCGCGGCGCGGTCCCATCAGCTGGCCGCGGCGGCGACGGCGGCCGGCTGGTTCGGCGGCGAGATCGTCCCAGTGCCGGTTCCGGCGGCCGGCGGCCGGGGCTCGCACGAGGTCGACGAGACGATCCGCCCCGCAACCACTGTGGAGAGCCTGGCCGGGTTGCGTCCGGCGTTTCAGGGTGACCCGGCGGGGGAGCGGTTCGAAGAAATCAACTGGCTGATTACGGCGGGGAACTCCTCGCCGCTCACCGACGGCGCCGCCGCCATCCTGATCATGAGCGAGAGCATGGCGTCCCGGCTCGGGCTCCGGCCCCGTGCGCGGTTCCACTCGTTCTCGGTCACCGGCGACGACCCGATCCTCATGCTGACCGGGATTATCCCGGCCACCCGCAAGGTCCTGGACCGGGCCGGGCTGACCATCGATGACATCGACTCGTATGAGGTCAACGAGGCGTTCGCGCCGGTCCCGCTGGCCTGGCTCGCCGACCTGGCCGCCGATCCCGCCCGGCTCAACTCCCGCGGCGGCGCGATCGCTCTTGGGCATCCTCTCGGCGCCTCCCGGCTGCTGACCACGCTGGTCGCGACGCTGGAGCAGACCGGAGGCCGGTACGGGCTGCAGACAATGTGCGAGGGCGGCGGCATGGCCAACGCGACGATCATCGAGCGAGTGTGAGGAGCGGCATGACCAGCCAGAGACCGGTGAAGTACCAGCGCACGCCTTACCTCGTCGTCGAGCGCGACACGGCCACGCGCAAGGACGTCTACGGGTCGATCGGCGACGCCGTCGTCCTGCACGCGCAACTGCTGAGGGGCGAGGAGCCGAGCTCGACCGCGATCGTGGCCATGCACCCGATCGGGTCACCCGGCTACCTGCCGATGTTCTCCGGGCTGGCCCGGCAGGGCTTCCACGTGATCGCGTCCGACACGCGCTACTCCAACGGCGACGCGGCCCTGCAGATGGAGAACGTCCTGCTCGACCTGGGTGCGGTCGTCCAGGACGCCAAGGACCGGCTGGGGTACGAGCGGATCATCCTGGCCGGGTGGAGCGGCGGTGGGTCGCTGATGATGGGCTACCAGGCCGAGGCCGAGCTGCCCCAGATCACGCGGACAGCCGCGGGCGAGGCCACGCCGCTCGCCGATCAGAAGCTGACCCCGGCCGACGGCGTGATGATCCTCGCCTCCCACCGCAGCCGCCACCACCTGCTCACCGACTTCCTCGACGCCTCGATCACCGACGAATCCCGGCCGTTCGACCGGGCCAGGGACCTCAACCTCTATGACCCGCTCAACCCCAGCCAGCCGCCCTACCCGGCCGACTTCCTGGCCACCTACCGCGCGGCCCAGCTGGCCAGGAACCGGCGGATCACCGCGTACGCCAAGCAGCGCCTGGAGGACCTGCGGGCCGGCGGGCGGGACGACGAGGAACACTGCTTCATCGTCTACGGCACCATGGCCGACCCGCGCTGGCTGGACGTGACGGTGGACCCGAACGGGCGGGCTCCCGGGTCATACCTCGGCGATCCGCGCCTGGTCAACGACGGGCCGTCCGCGCTGGGCCGGTACACCACCACCCGCAGCTGGCTGTCGCAGTGGAGCTTCGACGACGCCCAGGTGGACGCGGTCGACGCCGCGGCGCGGATCTCGGTCCCGGTGCTGATCGTGGAGAACTCGCGTGACAACGCCTGCCCTCCGGCGCACCCGCAGGCGATCTTCGCGGCACTGCCGCACGAGGACAAGCAGTACCAGGTGATCGAGGGGGCCAATCACTACTACAGCGGCCAGCGCGAGCACCTGCAGGCCGCCGCGGACGTGATCCAGGCCTGGACGGCCGCACACGGCTTCGCCGGATGAGGCTGACCGTCCGCCAGTCCCGGCGCTGATAGCCAACGGTGTTCGGTAAAATCGGCGGCATGGCGCCCAGTCCCGAGCCGACCGTGGCCGCCCGGCGGTCCCTGTACCTGCACGGCGCCGCCGGCCGGCTGGCCGCTGACCTGGTGGAGCCCGAAGCATCCCGGGGCTTCGTGGTGCTGCTGCACGGCGGCGGGCAGACCAGGCACTCCTGGCACGGCACCGCAGCCGCCCTGGCCGGGCCGGGCTGGACGACACTGGCCTACGACGCTCGCGGTCACGGCGACAGCGACTGGGCCTCATCGGGGGATTACTCGATAGATGCCTACGTGACCGACCTGCGCCTGGTCATCGAGCAGGTCGCCCCGCCGCGGCCGCTGGTGCTGGTGGGCGCCTCGCTCGGTGGCCTGACCATCCTGATCGGCCAGGCCGGGGCCCCGGACCTCGCCGACGGCATTGTCCTGGTGGATATCGTCCCGAAGCCCCGGCCAGGCGGGGTCGAGCGGATCCGGCGGTTCATGACGGCGGCCCCCGATGGCTTCGCCAGCCTGGACGAGGCGGCCGCGGCGATCCAGGCGTACTATCCGCGCCGGGGGCGGCTGCGCGATCATTCCGGCCTGACCAAGAACCTCCGGCAGGGCGGCGATGGCCGCTGGCGCTGGCACTGGGATCCCCGGATGCTGGCGGCCGGGCCTGACCTGCAGTCGCTGCTGGACGGGACGCGGGCCACCGAGGCCGCGGCCAGGCTGTCCGTGCCGACGCTGCTGGTTTCGGGCGGGGATTCCGATGTCGTCCGCCAGGAGGACGTGCTCCGGTTCCGTGCGCTGGTCCCGGCGGCGCAGACCGTCAACGTGGCCGGCGCCGGCCACATGGTGGCGGGCGACCGCAACGACCAGTTTGCCGACGCGATCGGCCGGTTCCTGATCCAGATCCAGGGCCAATGCAACGCCGATTGACCCATTAATCAAACAGTGCTAGTTTATGAGTTCAGCCACCGGGGGCCGCAATGGCCCGCAGGCCTCATAAGAGAAGGAAAAACCGACGTGAAGTTCAATCTCATGTCGCTCGGGGATCACATTACCGACCCGGTGACGGGGGACCGCCCGACCGCGCGACAGCGGCACCGGGCCTTCGTGGACATGGCGGTGCGCGGCGAGCAGGCCGGGTTCAACGGGATCAGCGTGGGCGAGCACCACTGCCTTGAGTACATCTACTCGGCTCCACCTGTAATCCTCGCCGCGATCGCCGAGCGGACCAGCAGCCTGCGCCTGGGAACAGCCGTCACACTGCTCGCCAACCTGGACCCGCTGCGGGTCGCGGAGGACTACGCCACCCTCGACGTGCTATCCGGCGGCCGGGTCGACATCGTCGGCGGCCGGGGCAACTTCTTCGCCTCCACCTACACGCTGTTCGGCCACTCGCTGGAGGAGTCAAAGGAGCGGTTCGCTGAGAACGCCGAGCTGCTCGACGAGATCTGGAAGGGCAAGCCGGTGCACTGGTCGGGGCGGTTCCGGGCACCGATCTCCGGTGAGTCCCTGCAGCCCCCGCCTGTGCAGGAGGCGAAGGATGCGATGTGGATCGGCGGCGGGAGCTCGCAGGAGTCGGTCGACCTGGCCGCCCGGCTCGGCTGGAAGCTCATGCTGCCGAGCGCGTTCGGCAGGCCCGCTTTCTTCCAGCCCATCGTCCAGCGTTACCTCGAGCAGTGGGAGGCGCACGGGCACCTGCACGCGCCCGAGGTGGGCGCCGCGTGGCACGTGTTCGTCGCGCCGGACAGCCAGGTCGCGCGCAAGCGGTGGGAACCGCGCTACCGGGCCTACCACGAATGGATGCAGGAGCTGCTGGGCCAGGTGAACCCGGCTATCCCGGCGCACAACGCGCACGCGTTCGACTTCGGCTGGCTGACCACCGAAGGCCCGGCCATCGTCGGGAGTCCGGCCGAGGTCACCGAGCGCCTGGCGGCGCTGTCCGCTCAGCTGAGCGTCACCACCCACCTGCTCTACATGGACATGGGCGGGATGCCGGCCGGAGAGCTGGCCGAGGCGATCGACCTGGTCGGCGAACAGGTCATCCCTGCCCTGACCGCCGCGCCCGTCTGACCGGCCTGGGGGCCTGGCCGCCCGGCGCGGCGCGCCTTGCCGGCTAGCCAAACGCCGTTTAATTTAGAAGACACAGTAATCCGGGACGAGGAGGACTCCGTGATTCACCACCTCGCGATCACGCCCAAGGACTTCAGGACATCCCACCAGTTCTATACCGAGGTGATGGGCTTCACGCTGGCGAAGATCGTTAAGCGGCAGGCCATGGGCGGAGCCAAGGCCGGATGGACCAAGCACGTTTTCTACGACACCGGTCACGGGTCGTACTTCGTCCTGTGGGATCTGCACCTCACCGACCTCGCGGACGAGGACTGGAAGGCGCCGATCTCCACCGGCCTCGGCCTGCCCTGGTGGATCAACCACTACGCCTTCGACGTGGCCGACCTCGACGAGCTCGAGGCGAAGAAGCAGCGCTGGCTGGCCGCGGGCCAGAAGGTCAGCGAGGTCGTGCACGAGTTCATCACGTCGATCTACACCAAGGACCCGGACGGGAACATGGTCGAGTTCACGTGCAACACGCGGCCGCTTACCCAGGACGACCGGGACGAGGCGGACCGCCTGCTGGCCGACGACAGCCCGGCCGTCGACCCGGACTACCCCGGGACCCTTTACTTTCCGGACGGCCGCGTGATCGAGGTTCCGAGTTCGCCCTCTGACCCGGTGCCCGCCGCCTGACCGGGTGCCCGCCAGCTGACCGGCCGGCCATCGGCGCCCGGTCCGCGCCAGCTCAGCCGCCCGGGCCCTGCCTCGGCCCGGGCAGATTCCGCCGGGTCACCGGGCCACGTCGGCGAATGAGTCCCGAAGCTCGGCGCGGGCCACCTTGTCGGTCGCGCTGCGCGGCAGCCGGTCGACGATCCGCAGGTGATGCGGGATCTTGAACCGGGCCAGCTTGTTCTGGGCGTGCCTGCGGACCGCCTCGAGGGTGATGCTGGCCCCCGGCTCGGCCACGACGACGAGCATCCCGACCTCGCCCCAGGTCGCGTCGGGCACGCCTACCACGGCCAGCTCGGCGATCCCGGGCATGTCAAGATAGGCCGCCTCGACCTCGGCCGGGTAAATGTTCTCGCCGCCGGACCGGTACTTGTCCACCAGCCGCCCGGTGACGTGCACGAATCCCGACCCGTCGACGTAGCCGACGTCGCCGATGGAGAACCAGCCGTCTTCCGTCCGGCTCTCGCCGTCGCGCCGCCAGTAGCCGGCTGTGACCGCTGGGCCGCGCACCTGGATCTCGCCGGTCCCGCCGGGCGGCAGCGGTCTCCCGTCGTCGTCGACGCTGCGCAGCTCGACCAGGGGCAGCGGCCGGCCGAACTCGCCCCGGGCGATGGCTCCCTCGTCGGAATCGTCGCTCATCGACGCCATCGGCCCGAGCTCGGTCGAGCCGTAGCCGAGCTGCAGGGCGAAGCCGCGGCCGAACCATTTGGCGTAGGTCTGCGGGGCGCTGGGCCCGAACCCGCCGAACAGCGCCACCCGCAGCGACGGGAACCGCGCCTGCGCGAAGCCATCCACGGCGGCGATGCGCTCGAACATCTGCAGGACCCCGTTGGTGATCGTGGCGCCCAGGCTGGCGTCGGCCAGCAGGCGCAGGGACTGCGCGGCGTCGAAGGTCCGGGTCGTGGTCACCCGGCCGCCCCAGTAGAGCACCGGGTTGCAGTAAATGTTCAGGCCGCCGGCGTGGAATAGCGGAACGAAGTTGAGCGCGTGGGCGTCCCGGTCGGCGACCCGGCTGCAGTGGGCCATGTTGACGGCATTGGCCGCGAGCCCCCCGTTCGTGATCATTACGCCCTTGGGTGTCCCCGTCGTGCCCGAGGTGTACAGGATCTGGGCCAGGTCGTCGGCGGCGTAGCGGCCGGCCGGGACCGTGCCCGCCGACGGGTCGCTCACCTGGGCGTAGGGTGTGCTGCCCGGGGCGTCGTCCCAGCGCAGCCGGGGCAGGCCGCCCGGGTCGCTGACCTCGGCGGCCAGACGCCCGAACCGGGTGTCGTGGATCAGCAGCCGCGGCCCGGCGTCGTCGAGCATCGCCCGGATCTCGCCCGGGCTCAGCCGGATGTTAAGCGGGACGAACACAGCTCCCAGGCGGATGCAGGCGAACTGGACCTCGAAGTAGCGCAGGTCGTTCTCGGCCAGCAGCGCAACCCGGTCCCCGCGCCGTACCGGGCCGGTACCCGCCAGCAGGTGAGCCAGCCGGGAGACTCGCGCCTCCAGCTGCGCCCAGGTGAGCGCGAACGGCGAGTCGGCGTTGGCCACGGCGACCTCGCCGGGTCGGCGGCGGCTATGGCAGGCGACCCAGTCGAAGCAGGAACCGTGCATGATGCCTCCGCCAGGATTGCCGCCACTAATCAAACATCGTAAGGTAAGTATCTGGCCTGCTGGTTTCCGATGGCAAGTGGAGGGCCTCGTGTACGTCGCGGTGACCGCCGCGGGCGTGCGGGTCGGTGCCGCTGACGACTGCACCTCGCTGGAGGTGCGCGCGGCCCCGGACCTGCGCTCCTCGCTGGACGATGCGCTCCGGCAGGCACGGCTGGGGCAGTGGGACGGCGGGGACGAGGCCGACCTGCAGGTGGCTGAGCTGCGGCGCCGCGCCGTCGCTGGGGGCGTCCCGGCCGGCTGGGCGCGGCGGTGGGACGACATGATCGGCTACGCCGGGCGCCGGGGATGGCTGTCGGCAGACGGCACGACCGTGCGGGCGCACGTTACCGGCATGCCGGACTGACCGGCGGGGAGCCAGGGCTACCGCAATCCATATCAAACGTCATATGGTTTGGCGTGGACGACCGGCGCTCCGCGGCGCCGGGACCATAGGAGGACAGATGCCCGCCACGCAGGTGCCTGCCACGCGGCTGACCGCCGAGGCCGAGCAGCGCTACCCGCTTACGTTCGCGCCGCTGCGGATCAAGAACGTCCAGCTGCGCAACCGTGTCATCCGCACCTCGATGGGCAGCGGTATCCCGGCCGGCCTGGTCAACGACGAGCTGATCGCGTTCCACGTGGCGCGGGCCCGGGGCGGGGTGTCGCTCACCTACGTCGACCCGGCCAAGGTCCACTGGAGCTCCCCGGCCTACCTCGACAACACCCGCCCAGAGGTGGTGGACGGCCTGGGCCGGCTCACCGCGGCCGTGCACGGCGAGGGCGCGAAGGTCTTCCAGCAGCTGATGCACGGCGGGCCGACGAACATCCCCCAGGACGGCTCGCCGCCCTGGGGCGCGTCGGCGGTGCCCGACCCCGGCCTCGGCATGGTGTGCCGGCCGATGACCAAGTGGATGATCGACGAGGTCGTGGCCGGGTTCGTGACCGCGGCGCGGCACGCGCGCCAGGGCGGGCTGGACGGGATCGAGGTGCACGGCGGCCACGGCTACCTGTTCAGCAGCTTCCTCTCGCCCGCCACGAACCACCGCACCGACGAGTACGGCGGCCCGTTCGACAACCGCGTCCGCTTCCTGTGCGAGGTGCTCGCGGCCATCCGGGCGGAGACCGGGCCGGACTACCCGCTCGGCATCCGGCTGTCCGCCGACGCGGCCGAGCACCAGACTTCCGGCCCGGACATCGCGCGGATCGCGGCCACGCTCGAGCAGCGCGGCCTGGTCGACTTCGTCAGCCTCTCCCTGGGCAGCCACTACGGCCGGGACCTGCTGATGGGCGGCATCCACGAGCCGCCCGGCTACCAGCTCGAGATCAACGGGGATATCGCGCGGGGCATCTCGCTGCCCACCGTGGTCACCGGGCGCTTCGGCACGATCGACCAGGTGGAGGGGGTGCTGGCCGCGGGCGGCGCCGATCTGGTCGGCATGGTCCGCGCCACGATCGCCGATCCCGACCTGGTCCGCAAGACCGCGGAGGGACGCGCTCACCTGATCCGGCCGTGCATCGCCTGCAATCAGGCCTGCGCCGGCGGGCTGAACACCCGGGGCCGGGTGTCCTGCACGGTCAGCCCGTCGGCTGGGCGGGAGATCACCACCGGGGACGACTCGCTGCGGACTTCCCGCCCGCGGCGGGTGCTGGTGATCGGCGGCGGCCCGTGCGGCGTTGAGGCGGCGCGCGCGGGCGCGCTCGCCGGCCACACGGTGGTCCTGGCTGAGGCCGGCGACGAGCTGGGCGGCCAGCTGCGCCTGGTGCGTTCCTCGCCGCACCGGCACGAGGTCACCCGGCTCGTCGGCTACTTCGGCCACCTGCTCGACGACCTGGGGGTGGACGTGCGGACCGGGTACACGGTCACCGCCGAGCGCGTCCGCGAGCTCGCGCCCGACGCCGTGGTCGTGGCCACCGGAAGCACCCCGCGGCGGGACTGCCTGCAGACCCTGCGCCCGTGGGGCCCGCCGGACGGATTCGACCCGGCGCGCGCCCTGACGAGCTGGGAGGTCATGGCCGGCGCGGAGACCGGCGGCACCGTCGCGATCCTGGACGACGTGGGGCACTACGAGACCCTCGACGTCGCCCAGCTCCTGGTGGCAAAGGGCCGCCGCGTCCGGCTGATCAGCCGGTTCTCGCTGATCGCCGGCGCGCTGGAGATGCGCTGGGACATGATCGGCGCGCCCAACGCCAAGCTCCTGTACGCGGGGGACTTCGAGTTCTACCCGCGGCGCGTGGTCAGCTCGGTGCGGGACGGCCTCGTCACGTTCGCCAGGCCGGAGGCGCCCGGGCAGGACGAGACCGTCGGCTACGACGATCTGGTCACGATCTCGGGCAACGTCCCCGATGCGTCCCTGTACGAGGAGCTCCGCGCGGGCCCCTGGGAGCTGCGCCTGGCCGGGGACGCGGCCGGGCCGCGGCTGCTGGAGGCGGCGACGTTCGAGGGCAACCAGGCCATCAGGTCACTGGAACCGGGGTGGGCACGGCCGTCCGTCCGGTTCGGCCAGACCGGGAGCGCCATGTGAGCAGGCCGGGCCCGGGGATGGGCGGCACCCTGCGGCGCGTGTTCGCGCCCATCCGGATCCGCGGGGTCGAGATCCCGAACCGGATTGTCCGCACCGCGCACCTGACCAAGCTGGGGATGGGCCTGGTCAGCGAGGATCTCATCGGGTACCACGCGGCGCGAGCCCGGGGCGGGGTGGGCCTGTCGATCATGGAGGCGACCGCCGTGCACCCGTCCAGCGTGCTCGGCCTGATCGGCTACGACGACAGCGTCATCCCGATGTACGCGAAGCTGATGGATGCCATCCGGCCTCTCGGCATGCGGGTGTTCCAGCAGCTCTGGCACGGTGGCCACGTCTACCCGCCGCCGGGTGGCCGGCCCATGCGCGGGGCCAGCGCGCTGCCCGGACCGGTCACCGGCCTGCCCGCGGTGCCGATCGGGACCGAGGAGGTCGGCGAGTTCGTCGCGGCCTACGCGGCGGCCGCGCGCCGATCCGCCGAGGGCGGCCTCGACGGGATCGAGGTGGCGGCCAGCCACGGCTACCTCATGCATCAGTTCCTGTCGCCGCTCACCAACACCCGCGAGGACCGCTACGGCGGCAGCCTGGAGAACCGCATGCGGTTCCTGGCCGAGGTGCTCACCGCCATCCGCCAGGCGGTCGGTCCGGACATGCCAGTGGGGGTCCGGATGGGCGCCGGGCAGATCGCGGGCGACCTCGACGAGCAGACCGTGGCCGACGTCGCGCAGCGCCTGGCCGACCGCGGGCTGATCGACTTCCTGAACGCGTCGATGGGCGACTACTACGCGACGCACTGGATGATGGGCGGGATGGACCGCCCGGCCGGCTACATGCTGCCCTCCAGTGGCAAGATCACCGGCTCGGTCACATCCGTCCCGCGCATCGTCACCGGCCGCTTCCGCACGCTGGAGGAGGCCGAGCAGGTTCTGCGCAGCGGCGCGGGCGACCTCGTCTCCATGGTCCGCGCGCACATCGCCGACCCCGACCTCGTCCGCAAGACCCGGGACGGGCGCGCCGCGCAGGTCCGTCCGTGCATCGGCTGCAACCAGGGCTGCATCGCCCGGACCAGCGGAGTCGACCTGCGCCTCGGCTGCACCGTCAATCCGGCCATCGGCCGGGAGAAGACGCACGGCGACGACGCGATCGGGACCACGGTGAGCCCGCGCCGGGTCGTGGTCGTCGGCGGCGGCCCGGCCGGCCTCGAGGCGGCCCGGGTGGCGCGGCTGCGCGGTCATCATGTTGCCCTCTACGAGGGCTTCGACCAGCTCGGCGGCGCGCTCAACGTGGCCCGCCGGGCGCCGAAGACCCAGGGGCTCGACGACATCCTGGACTGGTACAAGACGGAAATGAAACGGCTCGGGGTCGAGTGCCACCTGTCGGCTCCGCTGGAGGCCGGCGACGTCGTCGCGCTCGGGCCGGACACCGTGATCGTGGCGACCGGCGCGGACCCCACTGTCGACGGGCGGCTGATCGCGGCGCCCGGCGAGGTGGTCGACGGGATCGACTCGCCGGGAGTCCGGACCAGCGTCGAGCTGCTTACCGGCCCGGCGCCCGCCGCGGGCTCGCACGCGCTCGTCGTCGACGACGTCGGCCAGTACGAGGCGGTATCGGTCGCCGAGTACCTGCTCACCCGAGGCGTGGACGTGACCGTGGCCACCCGGCTGCCGGCCTTCGGCCCGCTGGTGGACGCGGCGATGCGGATGACCGTGGCGCTCGAGCGGCTCAACTCGGGTCCGGCCGGGTTCACCGTGCTGACCCGGGTAACGCTGGCCCGCGTCCGGCCCGGCCAGGCCACGGTCCGCTCGCTGGTGGGTGCGGCCGATGCCACCGTGCCCGCGGACCTGGTCGTACTGGTCACCTACAAGGCGTCGCGCAGCCGGCTCGCCGCGGAACTGGCCGGGCGTGTGCCGGACGTCCGCCTGGTCGGCGACGCGCTGGCTGCCCGGGATCTCCAGGTGGCCATCCGCGAGGGCAACGACGCGGCGCGCAGGATCGCCTGACGTGGGCCCCTCGGCCGCCGGGCCCGCCTCGGCCGATCCGCCGCCCGTCGCGGGCCGGGCGGACGAGACCGATTTGCCGCGCGTTGCGGGCCGGGCGGACGAGGCCGATCCGGCCCGCCACCTGGCGGCGGTCCTGGCCATCGAGGAGGCCGGCCCGGACGAGTACACCGGGGATTGCCCGGCCCAGGCCTTCGACCGCATCTACGGCGGCCAGCTCGCCGCTCAGGCGCTGCTTTCCGCCGCCCGGACCGTGCGCCCCGGGCTGCGGCCCATCTCTGTGCACACGAACTTTCTGCGCATCGGCGTGGTCCGCGAGCCGGTGACCTACACGATCGAGCGCGCCGCGGACGGGCGCGCGCTGGCAAACCGGGTCGTGCACGCCCGCCAGGCGGGCCGGCTGCTGAGCGTATCGGTCGTGGCGTTCCAGGACGCCGCCACCGAGCACCCCCTGGTCGACCACGACCGGCTGGCCGGAGTTCCGCCCGGCCTGGAGCCGCCGCCCGGCCTGGAGCCGCCGCCCGGCCTGGAGCCGCCGCCCGGTCTGGCGCCGCCACCTGGTCCGGAGTCGCTGCCAACTCGCGATCAGTCGCTCGCCGAGCATTTCGGGGACGCGATCACCAGCACGATGACGATGAGTTCCTGGCCCATCGAGGTCCGGTACGTGGACCGGGCCCCGTGGACCGCGGGCCGGGCCGCGCCGCGAAACCGGCTGTGGATGCGGTCCATGGCCGGCCTGCCCGACGACGACCTGATCCACTGCGCGGTCCTGCTTTACGCCGCCGACCTGCACCTGCCCGAGCCGATCCTGTTCCCGCACGAGCTCACCTGGTATGAGCTGGTGAACGGGATCAAGGTGTTCGGGGCCAGCCTGGACTACAGCATGTGGTTCCACCGGCCCTTCCGGTTCGACGGCTTCCTGCTGCACGAGCAGGAGGCTCAGGCCGTGGCGAACTCCCGCGGCCTGACGACCGGCCGCTTCTCCACGCGGGACGGGGTGCTGGTCGCCTCGGCGGCCGAACTGGTGGGCATCCTGGCCCGCGAGGGCCGGTGACAGGTCAGGCGTCAGGCCCCTGGCCGTACGCCCGCAGCGCCGGCTTGGAGACCTTGCCGGTCGAGTTGCGCGGCAGGTCGTCCACGAGGACCAGGCTGCGCGGCGCCTTGTACCGCGCGATCCGCGCGGCGCAATACTCCCGCAGGTCCTCCAGGGTGACGACGGCCCCGGAGCGGGCGACCACGAAGGCCCGCCCGACCTCGCCCCACCGCGGGTCAGGGATGCCGACCACGGCGACGTCGGCGATGTCGGGATGGGTGATGATCACCCGCTCGACCTCGGTCGGCGCCACGTTCTCGCCGCCGGACTTGTACATGTCCGTGACCCGGTCGACCAGGTAGTAGAAGCCATCCTCATCCATCCGGGCCGCGTCGCCGGTGCGGAACCAGCCGTCTTCGGTCCGGGCGGGGTCGAGGGTGCCGTCTTTGCGCCAGTACCCGGGGGTGACACTGGGGCCCTGGATCCACACCTCACCGACCTCGCCGAGGGCGGCGTCGGTGCCCTCCGGTGTGACCAGCCTGACATGGGTAAACGGGACCGCGCGGCCGCACGAGGCCGGCCGTGCGGCCACCGCGTCGCGCGGCATGCCGGTGACGGCCGGGCCGAGCTCGGTGCCGCCGTAGGCCTGCTGCAGCACCACGCCGCGGCTGCTCCACAGCTCGAGCAGTTCCCGCGGCGGCACGCCCCCGGCGACCTGCGCGAGCCGCAGCGCCCCGAAGTCGGCGGCACCGAACCCCGGCTGCGCGCTGAGCGAGGCCCACATGACGGGCGGGGCGGTGAAGTGCGTGATCCCCTGGGCCGGGTCACCGAGCAGGACCAGCACCCGGTCGGGCTCGAAGCGCCGCATGGTCATCACGGCCCCGCCGGTCATCAGCATGGACGTGGCAATGGTGGTGAGCCCGCCCGCGTGGAACAACGGCATCGGGTTGAGCTGCTTGCTGCCCGGGCCGAGCTGCCAGTCGGCGATGTTGAGGGTCTGCCAGCTGAGCGTCTTGACCGTGGTGACGGCGCCCTTGGGCCGCCCCGTGGTGCCCGAGGTGTGCAGGATGTGGGTCGGCAGGTCCATGGACAGCCCGGTGCCCGGTGGCACTGGCGTGGCGCGGGCCAGGGCGGCCTCGTAGTCATCGATCCCCGCGTTGCACCGCCAGCCGACACGGTGCCTGATGCCGGCCGCCTCGGCGATCTTCAGCCCGACGTCCTGCCACACGCCATCGACGATCGCGACCGCGGGTTCGACCTCGCTGGCCAGCTCGATCAGCTCGGGCAGGGCGAGCCGCCAGTTCACCGGGACCATGATCGCCCCGAGCCGGATGCACGCGAACTGGACCTCGAAGGTGCGGGTGTCGCCCTCGGCCAGGACCAGCACCCGGTCGCCGGTCCCGATGCCGCAGCGGTCCCGCAGGTGGCCGGCTAGGAAGCCGACCCGGTCGTCGAGCTGACGCCAGGTGAGCTTCTCCCCGGTCTCGTCGTTCTCCAGGGCCAGGGCCCCGCCGTAGCGCCCGGCGTTCGTCCGCACACTGTCCTTGGAATGATCCACCGCAGCCCGTCCACTCCTTAACCGGCCCGCTTCCTCGCGGGCCCGGCGGCACTAAAACTAACATCGATTGGTGGAGCTGGAAAGGTGCGGCGGCCGGCATTGTGCCTGACCATGCCGTATCGGGCGGAAGCGGCACGGCAAACCGGGAAAGCCCGGATCGGCCCCGGCGCGCCGTTGCCCCTCTTGCCAAATGCTGTTAGATTTTTAGCCTGGACTCGTGAACACCGAGAGGTTGCCATGTTCCACCACGTCGCCGTCGCGTCCAAGGACGTGAGGAAGTCGCACAAGTTCTACACCGAAGCGATGGGCTTCAAGCTGAAGAAGATCGTGAAGCGGCTGAGTCCGGAGGGAGGCTGGACCAAGCACATCTTCTACGACACCGGCGACGGAGGGCTCTTCGCCATCTGGGACCTGCGCGG